>ERZ791611.1311-NODE-1311-length-16844-cov-80.164691_pt1 | contig 16844 bp, 8 predicted proteins | sample MGYA00510275_ERZ791611 | MGnify/ENA primary metagenome ERZ791611 (study PRJEB30046, sample SAMN00791912) | human gut metagenome | study: EMG produced TPA metagenomics assembly of the A metagenome-wide association study of gut microbiota in type 2...
TTGCTCTACCAACTGAGCTATGGCACCGTTGTTTTGTTTAACGGGTGCAAAGATATGAATCTTTTTTGAGTCTTGCAATAGGCAGAGCTACTTTTTACTGATTTTTTATTCTTCCAAAGAATTCCAGCCTTGTGCTTTTAGTTCGACTTCGCCTCCATCACGACCTACCAAGTAATTACCGAGACCGGGGTTTGTAATATGACCGATTACTTTAACACCTTTCATTTCAGATACTTTATCATGATCAGTGAGAGGAACAGTGAAAAGTAATTCATAGTCTTCACCGCCATTTAAAGCTGCAGTTACCAAATTCATATTAAATTGTTCAGCCATTGCAGCCGTTTGATAATCGATAGGAATTCTATCTTCATATACGCGACATCCGACATTACTTTCTTTTGAAATATGCAAAAGTTCGGAAGACAGACCGTCTGATATGTCCATCATTGCTGTAGGGATAATCCCCGCATGACGAAGCATCTCTATAATATCTTTACGAGCTTCCGGCTTCAATTGACGTTCCAACAGATATTCTTTGCCTGTAAAATCCGGTGTGAAATCTTTTTCACCTTTAAATATCCTTTTTTCGCGTTCTAATAATTGCAATCCCATATAAGCAGCTCCTAAATCCCCGGAAACACATATCAAATCCGTTTCTTGGGCTCCACTGCGAAGGACAACTTTATCTCTTTCTCCTTCCCCAATACAAGTGATACTGATGCAAAGCCCTGTTAAAGAAGCAGAAGTGTCTCCTCCGACAATATCGACTCCATACACATCACAGGCCAACTTTAGCCCAGCATAAAAATCTTCTACATCCTCAACAGAAAAACGTTTGGAGATGCCAAGTGATACAGTGATCTGCTTAGGCTGGCCGTTCATGGCATAAATATCGGAGAAATTTACAACAGCCGATTTATATCCGAGATGTTTTAAAGGTACATAAGTCAAGTCGAAATGAATACCTTCCAATAATAGATCGGTAGTGACAAGCACTTGTTTATCCTCATAGGAGAGAATTGCCGCATCATCGCCTACGCCCTTTATCGTACTATTATTCTTTATTTCAATCCTGTTAGTTAGGTGGCGAATCAAACCGAATTCGCCTAATGTTGATATTTCTGTCCTGTTACTCATATTTGTTTTGTAAAATATTATTTTTGGGAAATGTGATAATATGTTTTTCTATTGTCTCATTAAAACTCTGCTCATTGTAAAACCTGATTACAATCGGTAGATAATATAAATATTTCTTCCAACTTTCCGGAACAAGAGGACTGTTTTTTAAACGTGCTGCATCTTTTTCTGTTACTAAGATCAATTTTCCCGGTGAAGTCATCTTTTCGAATATCACATCCAATTTCTTGAAATCTGACTTGCTAAACGTATGATGATCAGGAAAAACGACCGGCAACACTTTATTTGAATACTTTTCTGCCTCACGAATAAATGGAGTGGGAACTGCAATACCTGATATCAACAATATATCATCTTCTTTTCCAATATTTTTATGGTTTAAGAAACGAGCTTCCGAGGGGAATACAGGTTTAACTTCTCCATAAACGATGCTGGTAAAAAAAAGTAACTGGTGAGCCCGCAACTTCATATTTTCTTCAATAACACGAAAATCGATCGGCTTCATATCTTCGTCGCATTTAGTAACAACCACGATATCTGTTCGGTTTATATTACTTATCGGTTCTCTCAGGTGTCCGGTAGGCATTAGTTTATCATTATAAAATAAACGATGGTAGTCACTCAACACGATCGAAAGGGAAGGGTGCACATATCTATGTTGATATGCATCATCTAACAAAATTACTTCAGGTCTGTCTTTTTCAGGGAGGGATAAAAGATTTTGAATCCCCCGGCGGCGATTAGCGTCGACAGCGACAAGTATATCCGGAAATTTATTTTTCATTTGAAAAGGTTCATCTCCGATCTCCAAACTGGAACTTTCAGAATCAGCAAGAATAAACCCCGATGTTTTTCTTTTGTACCCTCGGCTTAATACTGCAATGCGATATTTATCTTTCAGTAAACGTATGATATATTCTGTATGGGGAGTTTTACCCGTTCCTCCTACAGATAAGTTTCCTATGCAGATCACAGGAATAGAATATTGTTCGGAATGTAAAATACCCCAATCAAAAAGTCGATTTCGCAACCATATCCCAATTCCATATAAAAAGGAAAGGGGAGCCAGGTAGGAATTAAGTTTTATTTTGTCATTTTTTTGCATGTAACTTCTTATCTGCTGACAAATATAGTTAACTTATCGGTGGCTGTCAGTTTTTTATTTGTTTATTTCAAAAAGAAGATACAATTTGAATCTCTTTGAAAGATAAGTTTGCGTTTATTCTGAAATATTTTCAGGGAGTTTGTGACTATACACATTTATTGTAGAATTAAGTCAATATCCGGATAAGATATCCGTCGTATCTTTGTTGTCTTCTTGATAATCTCTTGTAAATTATATACTTTTGCATTGTCCCAATTAACATGCTATGCCATGAATGTCAAAATAGAAGAAAGCTGGCGAAAACGCCTTCAGGAAGAATTTGATAAACCATACTTTGAGCAGTTGGTCACATTTGTCAAGAACGAATACAGAAGCGCCCATGTGCTTCCTCCCGGACACCAGATCTTCCATATTTTTAATGCCTGTCCATTCGAGAAAGTGAAGGTTGTTATACTTGGACAAGACCCTTATCCCAATCCGGGGCAATACTACGGAGTCTGCTTCTCCGTCCCGCAAGGAGTTCCCATTCCTGGATCACTGGCCAACATATTCAAAGAAATACACCAAGACTTAGGCAAACCGATCCCCACATCCGGCAATCTGGACCGTTGGGTAGAGCAAGGCGTGTTTCCTATGAACTCGGTCCTGACTGTACGGGCTCACGAAACCGGCTCACATCGGAATATGGGATGGGAAACTTTTACAGATGCAGTGATAAAGAAATTGAGCGATAGACGTGAGAATCTGGTATTCATGCTGTGGGGAAGTTATGCAAAAGAGAAGATCGCCCTTATCGACACCCATAAACACTTGGTGCTGACAACCGTGCATCCGTCTCCACGCTCTGCTGACCATGGTTTCTTCGGCTGCAAACACTTCAGCAAGGCGAATACTTTCCTCCAAAGCAAAGGTATTCAAAAGATTGATTGGTAAGAAGTACGAGTTCCGGACATCCGGGTGTAGCCATTCCGGACATCCGGGTGTGGAGAGTGGTAATATCCGGGTGTAGAAAGGCAGAAGATGGGCATGTTTCCAAACTTTTCTGCTTGCTTTTCGTTCTTTTCCTACTTGTTTTAGTAAAAAAGTACCTTTATGTTGATGAAACTATCTCCACACAGATGTATATCGGCACGGTTCCCTGCGTTTTTGTAAACAATACCGGCTACCCGTTTCAACGGCAGGTAGTGATACAAGTGTGATACAGGAATCCGGTATGTATCACTCCTTGCACACCATGTTTGTCAATGCTTGCAAAACAAAGTGTGATAGAGTGATAGAGAAACTGGATTATTGTGCAAGAGAGAACCGCAAACTGATACCGTAGTTTGAGTTTGAAGTCGGATAAGATGCACTCGATATCAACGGTTCATTGATCTGAATATCATAGAATGCACGGACCGTCAACGCACGGCTCAAACCGTAATCAGCCGAGAAGGAGATTGTCTTTGCGATGTTACCGCTAGTAGCCTGCGTCAGTTGCGTGTCGATTTTACGAATCAACGACTGCATCTTGTTGAACGAGAAATCAAGGCGAACGGTGAGGTCATTGCTGAAATCACGCGTTTTCTTCATCTTCAAAACCTTGTTGAACTCGGCATATTTGTAACCCAAACCGATCGTCACTTTCTTGGAAAGTGCTTCGACCAATTGGTAGGATGTCGTGTTCAGGCTTAAATTGCGGGTAGTCGAATAGTCCGCCCGAACCGTCACGTTATTCAACAGCGTCGCATCTGCACCCAACAAAGGACTAAACGCTTCGGTAAGGCTGACAGACGAAATCGAATAAGGAGACGATGGTGTCGGGTTATCGTTCAGAATCGACTGGATATATCCCAGTCCGTCCTGCCCGGCATCCACCCAATTCAAGAAGGATGTGAAAGCACCTACCGAATAAGAACAACGGTACTGGTGACTCAACGTCAAGCTCTTGAAATATTTCTTGACAGCCGGAATCTTGATCAAGCCGTCGTAAGTAACGCGCCAGTTAGGCAACATGCTCTTCAACGAAGGGAAAGCCGTCAAGCCTACCTTCTTCGGGTCCTTACCGGTATAAGCGGCCAGAAATGCAGGAATCAGGACATCCGCCGAATTCCGGTTGACGCCGTTCACATTATCTGTTCCCGGATTATAAGGCATTCCTCCCAAGCCTTTATCATGGATAAAGCCCACATCCGGATATTTCAAGCCGGAATACTTGCTTTCGATACGTTGGGCAATGATCTCGCGGTTTGCCAACAACTTGTCAAAGGCTTTCGAAGAATAGTTATTCATAGCATTGCCACTACCTCCGAATGCGCTTCCCAGCGCGATTGTCGTCATGGTAAAGTTTCCCCCCATAATCTCCGGCATACCTTCATACATAAATTGTATTTCCGTATTACGCGTATCGTTGCGAAGAGCCGTCAAGTCGATCTTCAATCCAGTGATCGGTTCGAGGTTCGCCCGTATATTCAGATTTTTCGTACTGGTCATGACTGCGGCATTCACGTCTCTCTCGGTATCCGTAATCAGCCAGCCTTTTTCATATGCCTCGTCTATATAGCTACGACGCACGTCACCGAACGCAAAACCGATCCCCGGGGAAAGTCCGAATGAAGAACGTCCCTGGCCAAAGATATCACCGATCTCCGGACGAAAACCGGGCAGCATCATACCGGCAGAGTTCGTAAACTGAATATTGAAACGGCGCACCATCATCAAAAAGCGGGCACTGTGTTCAACCGCCTTGTAAAGAAAATCCTCAGTAGGGGCCGGTCCCGGTATGATCGTCAACTTCAAGCGCACCGTGTCTTGGTTCAAAATCTTAACTTGTGCGAAGTTGATCGGCTTGAACTTGACTTTGTAGACACGCCCGTCCGTTCTTCTGGCCGTGATTTGCACCTTTTTCGTAAACATTCCATGCTCGACAACCGTAGCGCTGTCCGGACTCAAGACAATTTCTTTTTCCAATTTCGGCTTTTTCTTCTTCTCCGTTTTTTTAGCCGTAGTCCGGGTATTGTTAAACTTCTGGTTGATCTTCTTCAAATATTTGTTTTTGTTGTAGAGAGATAACAGGTTCAAGTTCGCCTGCAAATCGAACTGACGCTGGTTCTTGATCGTATTACCCATCTCGATATCTTCGCTTACCGTCGCTCCACGATCCCAGTTGTAAGTAGCATTGTAGCTCAAAGAAGCATTGGTCCAATCCAGAACCGGGATCAGCTGCAACGGCAACTGCCAGGTCGCCATAAACTGCTGGTCATACTTCATCGGGGTTCCCAGGTCAGCGATGCTCTTCTTCACGGAATCTTTCCATAACTGGTAACCGTCCGGGTTCAGTTCCTTATTCACCTGCACATACGGTTCTTCGATACGGGCATTCGTACCGGAACTGAACGTTATGTTCAGGTTATTCGTAAAAGCCCAGTTCAAACTGAAAGCACGGTCCCAATAGAAGTTCTGGCTGAATGTCACTGGTATATCGTTGGGGACACCTGTTGCCGCTCCTGTCAGGTCGCGTAATTTTATTTCGTAATAATTACGCATCATGGCCGTCTGGAAGTTGATAGACGGAGCCACATTAAACGCCAGTTGTTTGGCATAGCGCGTATAGCCGTTGTTTTTCTTCAATAACTTATCAAATGGCTTGATCGGCTTGACATAAGGCACATAGCTATAGGCGAAATTGGCACGGTAATCCTTTGTCGTTTCATATTCAGTCTCCGGGTTTTTCTTATCATTAATGCTGTACGAATACCCGAGCGTGAAGTTTGCCGGATCGTAAGGCATCGGGTTCTTACTCTTGATATTCACACGCACATTATTAAACGAAACACTCTTGATAACCGTCCTATCTTGAGAATAATTACGAATCGAGTCCTTCTCGGCTTTCGTTTCCGCCTTGTCGATAGCATCCTTCAACTTGACATCCTGATCCAGCGGATTGTATTTCGGATCATATGTTTCCTTCGAATAAGCATAATAGAACGGGATACTGACTTGCGCCTTTTCCGGGAACAGCTTACCCAATTCGATAGAGGTCGCCACGTTATACTGTTTGAAGTCTTCCATCCGGCGTTCGTTCAACGACTGGTCGAGAGCACCGAAACCAGCCGTTTCGATACGTCCGCCCACATTCACCGTTCCCAAGTCGGAAAGCGCAACATTCAAATTCGCATTGGCCGCCCATCCACCTTCTTCATTGAAGTCGGTCAGGCGCAATTCGTTCACCCAAACTTCCCCGCTCTTCAACTTATTACGCACGTTACGCACACCGATCATGACTGTCTTCACTTCGGAAAGACTCGGATTACCTTTGACACGGATCGTATTGCCATCGTTGTCCGGATCCCTACCAGAATAGACAGTCTGGAAAGACACTCCATTCGTACCGGATCGTTTTTCCCGGTTACGCTCCAGTTTCAGGTCCGTCAGAATCTCCAAACGGAAATTCAACATGTTTTCTGCCGGCCAAACGATTTTCTGGTGTTCCGAATTGTTATAGTTATACTCCCCGTGCGGAGTCAACTTCAACGGTACTTCATATTCGTAATAGTTATTCTTATAGTCCGATCCCAGGCGGATAAAAACAGCGAGATCGCCATCTGCAAGATCGTTTACATCCAATTTCGGAGCCTCGGCATGTGTAAACAGTTGCAAGCGCTTATACTGCCGCAAATCATAATTCGTATTCTTATACACGGCACGTGCATCTTGAGCGGCAAGGTCCGTTATCTTTAAAGAAAGCGCCTGTTCGTTCTCCTGACGAATCTGAGGCTGGCTTGGATCCAGTACACGGCTGACGCCCGGGGGCAATGTATAGCTGACCGGATCCCTGTCACTGTTTTCCTCGATATTGACAGTCGAGACTTCCAATTTACCCTTCACTGCGGGCGGCATCTTCGGATCGGACAAATCCTGCTCGTAGGATCGCCATTCTCCGCGTACCAATTGCAGAGTACCGAAGCGCAACACGACCGATTCCTTAAATCCTGTCATATACATACGCATGAAACGAATCGTCTTGAAATCATTGATTGCCCCCACACGACGCTGATATTGTTTTACCGGAATCTTAAATTGATACCAGGTAACGGATTCTGTCGTACCATCCGCCAATCTTACTGATGAAGTACGTTTATCCGCAATGAAGTTTTCACCGACAACCGTATCCTGCGGAGTTATCCTGACTTTGTATTCGAAATATTTTTCATTTTTATTCAGAGTATTGTCCTGATTGATGTCTTCTACATCAGGCACGGTCTTGGAAGAAGTGCTGTAGCGCTCGCCCGAATCGTTGATATCTTTCGAGTTTCCTTCCGTTCCATTATAGCGTTTGTAACGTGTTAAGATATCCACCTCCTGAGAATCATAGTCCGAACCACGAAAATAGTGGAACTTGTCACCGGCCGGATCAAAGAAAGGGGACAGCTGTAACGGATCGTTCTCCATCTCGGTTAGGGTTACCGCATTCAATTTCTGGCGTAATTTATTCAGATAATCCTGGTAAGCCGGATATTCCTTTTCTTCATCCGAGGATAAACCGTTCAGGCCGACATCCTGTAACAGACGTGCACCTGCCGTATTGTCGAAGGCATAAACTGTACTCTGCTGTTTTGGAACCTTACCCCAAACAGTATAATCGACCTTAGAGGTATCGCCATCGATTGGCAATCCGTTTTCGAAGAACTTCTTTTCATCCTTCAATATGTCTTCCGATATCTCACCCAAATTAAAATACAGATCCCCCCCTGTTGTCTGACGATCATAAATGAACGGATCGAGCATCCAAAATTCGATATATTCGACATTCGCCGTCTCAAAGTCACTCTGGTCTATCTTTCGCATCATTCCACCGAAACGCTTTTCCGGGTTTTGCAATGTTCCGTCAGGATTAATATTATCGGCATCCAAGTTATACGGTCCGCGTTCCTGCGGATAGTAAGCCATGTTCAGAACTGTCAACGTATTACTTTCACTCATGCTTTGCTGCCGTTGCGGGAACAACTCTCTCGTCTCGATAGCACGGACATAATGGTTGGACAAATCTTTTGTCGTAATATATTTCGGACGCAAAGAAGAATTTTTACGCGTGAACAATCCGTCGATCGTGTACCAAGCAAGCAAAGCACGACTTTTCCCGTAATCGATATTATTGGTCAGTCCGGCTTCCGGGAACAATTGGGGCGTACCATCGTCATAAGGCACACTGGACAACTGCCAGGGATAAGGGTCGGAGAGGTCGAAATTGCTCTGTGTCGACTCGAAGTCATCCAGATACGAATATCCCCCCGTGTTCTTGTTTTCGTAATGCCCGGCAATCAAATGAGCGAACTCCGCATTAAAAGATATCTGGCTGGGTTTGCTTAGGTTCAGCAACGGCAGCTTGTCGAACATATTGGTAAGCCACTGACTCTCGCCCTTATAAGCCATATTGACACCCCAGAGCGTATTCTTTATCGCTTCGTCGCCCATCGTCGTCTTGGTGGTCAACGGCATTTCGGACATGTGCATGATGGTAGCGCCTACCATCAGATTCGGGTTGAACTGATAGTTCAAGTCCAATCCCATCATGGTCTTACGCTGCATGTTATAGGCTGTCTGGTTTTCCAGCGAGACGCTGACCGGCGTGCCTGCAGAAATAATACTTTCGTTCAGGATCGTTACCACGCCGGAAGTATAGTCAACAGTATAATCTACATTCTCGGTTAATATCGCTCCGCCAGCCGTTACTTTCACTGAACCTCGCGCTACGTTGGAAGCTCCCAACTGTATCTCGGCACCCGAAGAGGCTTTGTATTCCCCCTCCAGTTTGAACTTATTCTTTTCAGCAATCTGTCTGGCGACAGTCAATGTCGAGTCGTAGAGTTCCTGGAATACATATTTGTCAGCAATCGCATCATTGTTAATCTTTTTACGCAGATAGGAGCCGAATGGTTCCACACTTGGAAAAATAATTTTCCCATTATCGGCAAGGACGGTCACACCTTCAATAAAGTCGTATATACCATCCGGATGCGGCTGATTGTTGGAATCATAGCTATCTAGGTTCAGCACTCGTAACAAGATTTGGTTGGCAATCGCCCCTTCCGGCAAATAGTTGACATACGTACCGGTTGTATCGCTTTGATACATAATATTCAACTTGAACTTCTCTTTTTGGACAGAGTAAGCTCCTAATGAATAGATATTTTTCATCATCAGGTCCCAAAAAGGCATATCAGGCGACATGGTAATTCCTTTCAACAACTTCACATACAGGCAAGAGGCAGCCGATGAAGGGTTGTCAGTCGAGAACTCGCCAACCTGATAAGTCTTTCCATCCGAATAAGTATAATTGTAAGCGACAGCCAATACCTCATCTGCCTGCAACTGTGTTTTCAGCGAGATATACCCCAACTTCGTATTGACCGTATATTCGGACGCATCCAGCAAACGAGCGCTTTCCACTTCTTCATATTCCGTACCGTTAACAAAAGTTCCTCCCAACGCCTGATTTACCGTGCTGATATCACGAGCACCGATAAATTGCTGGTTAAGGGTATTATATAATGTATTCGTATTATTATAGGGGATAGACAGCGCCCCCGAAGGAGAAACGACCGTCGTATTCGAAATATTATCATGCTCGGCCAGATCGGCAAAAGCGACCACGTTACGCGCCTGGTCATAAGTAGCCCGTTTGTTTGTCACCCAAACTTCCACCTTGCTGATCGTGACGGGAGAGGAAATCGTATTCAGGTTCTTCACCGCCTCATCATAGCGGTCGCGAAAATAGTGTGACAGGAAAAAGTGACGATTCTCGTCATACTGGTCAATCGTCAATTCGAAAGGTTTTGTCTGCACGCCCCCTTTAGAACTGACCGTTTTCGATTCCGACTCCTGCTGTGCAAACAACGCATTGACTCGCAACTTCCCGAACTGGAGATCCGCTTTCATACCGAACAGGGCTGCTCCTCCGTTGATTAGGGAGTTACTGGTTGTCATACTTACATTTCCGGCTTCCAGCGACTTGATAATTTCATCTTCCTCCCCGGTATAAGCTAATTTCAGTTTTTTGGAGTCGAAATCAAAAGAGGTTTCGGTATTATAGTTCATATCGAAATTCACTTTGCTGCCAACCGATGCCTGTACATTCAATTGAACATTCTCATCGAAATTAAAGAAGGTACGGTTACGAGCACGTTCCGGCAAAGAGGGATTTTTGGTTTTATTCTGCTTCAAGCCTAGCTCCACTTCAGCCGAACCTTGCGTTTTCACCCGGACACCGCCCGGCCCAAAGATACGTTCCGCCGCACCGATATTGAACTGCATATCAGCTAAATTGAACTGCTTATTAGCCGCCTTTTGAAATTCTTCCTCGTTTTTCTGGCGATAGTAGGATTGAACGGATTTTTGGAAACTATAATCCTGGTATTCCTCAGGGGTCAACGAAATAGGAGTAGTCAGATCGGCATCACCTAACTTGGTACGGACCACATATGTCCCGGTTCTGATATCATATTCGACCACTGATTTCACGTTATCCGGCGTCTTCAAGTCAGCAGGTGACTGCTTGGTAAGATCCTGATATTCTTCAGGGACCGTCTTGGCTACCGGAAAGCGGGTGCGCACCTTCGGCACCGTATCATCCGGAACGACCGACTGTTCAGTATCCGGCAACGACATCTCATAGGCCAGAAAATCCGTATTCATAGAATACAGACCTGCACCAAACAGTAGAATTGTTATCCAGAGTATAAATTTCAGTGTCCTTCTCATGTTAATTGACAATTGACAATTGACAACAGACAATGACAACCGACAATTCCAAATTCTCCTAAATTGCCAATTGCCAATTATCCATTGCTTAAAGCATTCTTAGGGCTGTTTTAATGACCTGCTCGACAGCCAGTGCAGGCGAACCTTTCAATATCGAGTTAACCGCCTTTTGCGAAGCGGCCTTCTGGAATCCAAGCATAACCAATGCCGCCACTGCTTCTTCTGTGACAGCACCACTGGCAGCGACAGAAGAGGAGCCACCTGTCACTGTCATTCCCTCTATCGGCTTTACCTTGTTTTTGAGATCAACTAGAATACGTTGAGCTGTTTTCAATCCGATTCCTTTGACTGACGTCAGAGCTGTTTCGTTCTTATCGGCAATCACCCGGATCAATTCAGATGGTGACAGGGAAGAAAGGATCATCCGGGCAGTATTGGGACCGACTCCCGACACGGAAGTCAACATCAGAAACAGTTCGCGCTCATCTTTTCCTGCAAAGCCAAAAAGCAAATGGGCATCTTCACGTATTACTTCGTACACGTAAATCTTCCCGGTCGGTTTCCCATTATAAAAAGTATATGTATTCAAGGAGATATTCAGTTCATAACCGATTCCGGCACATTCCAAGATCATCCTGGCCGGTGTCAGTTCTACTATCTCTCCCTTGATATATTCTATCATGTATCTTACGTCTTTATGATTCGCACCTAATTATAACGCAAAATTAGGCAAAAGCGTATATCCGAACTATCTTTTTTGGTATTATTGTTTCCAAAACCCCGGCAACAAGATTGTCAACACCGTAAAGATCTCCAAACGTCCGACCATCATCAGAAAAGACAAGAACCACTTCGATACCGCCGGGACATCAGCATAGTTTCCGACCGGTCCCAGACTACCAAGTCCCGGCCCAACGTTACTGATCGAAGAGATAGTAGCTCCGATAGTCTCCTCAAATCCTACCCCATCGATCATCAGCACCATACAGCTGACAAATATTAAAGCAATATAGGCAAAAGCGAACGCCAATACCCGGTGGACGATATCACCAGAAACAGCATGCCCGTTCATTCGTACCGGAATAATGGCATGTGGATGCGTCTGCTTCTTAAATTCATTAAAGAGGTTCTTGGTCAAAATCACAAAACGGCCCATTTTCAAACCTCCACAAGTAGAGCCAGCACAACCACATACCACCATCAGAACTAGCGCTAACAGCCAGAAAAACGGTCCCCACGGAATATAATCGACCGTTGCAAACCCACATGTAGACACCAATGTCACGACCTGGAATACCGTTTGCCTAAAAGCTGTACCAAAATCGTCCACAATTCCTTTATACATGATCCAGACTGTCGATATTGCCGTAATAATCAGTACGAACCAGAAAAACCAGCGTGTTTCTTCATCCGCAAATAACTTCTTGGGCCTACCGTTAAAAAAGAAATATATCAAAGTAATATTGGTCGCACCGATAAACATAAAAATCGTAATTATATATTCGATATAGGCAGAGTCCCAGTAAGCGATACTGGCATTTTTCGTAGAATAGCCACCTGTAGAAATACAAGTGAGCGCATGATTGACAGCGTCATACAAGTCCATTGGACCCGCCCATAAAAGACCAATAAGGATAATGGTCAGGAACAAATAAACTCCCCACAGGCGCTTGGCCACCTGGGTAACACGCGGACGGAAACGTTCGTGCGTGATACCCGGAGTCTCGGCATTGAACATCTGGGTAGCCCCACCTCCGATAATAGGCATCAGCGCTACGGTAAACACGATCATTCCAATACCGCCCTGCCATTGCGTAAGGCTCCGCCAAAACAATATCCCGTGCGGAAGTGCTTCGATATCGGTCAATATGGTAGAGCCTGTCGTCGTAAAACCGGACATCGTTTCGAAATAAGCATCCGTCACATTATCTATATAGCCACCTAAATAGAATGGTAACATCCCCAAAAGGGAGAAAAGAGCCCAAGTCAATGTAACAGTCAGCATCCCTTCCCTGCGCCCGGCCGTATGTTCATTGGCTCGTAGTCCGATCAGCATAAAAAGGACTCCCGTTCCGAACATGATACCACTCGACTGAAGAAGCGGATAGAAGTCATTTCCTTCATATAAGAAAGCGACTGCCGTTGCAGCCAGCATAAACAACGTCTCAAGGATGAACATCATCCCTAACATCTTAATTATAAAACGAATGTTCAGCATAATATGCTATTAACAATTGACACATTGAACAGAGAAAAGAGACAACCCTGAGTTGTCCATTGACAATTAATTAAAGTAGTCCTCCAATTTACGCATAGCCGTATCCAAACAGAACACCACAACGTGGTCATAAGCTTGGATATGTGTATCACCCTTGATCATCATAGGCTCACCGTCACGAATCAATCCGCCCAACGTCAAATCTTTCGGAAGATTCAGATCTTTTACCTGCTTACGGGTAATTTTCGAATCGGGACGGGCAACAAGTTCCGCCACATCTGCATTGGCAAAAGTTAAACACTTCACGTTCGACACGTCTGCATCCAACAGGAATTGGTAGATATGGCTGGCAGCAATCAGTTTCTTATTGATAACCGAGCCGATGTCCATGCTCTCCGCTAAAGGTATGTAGTCGATATTTTCGATCTTGGCGATAGTCTTGAATACTCCGGCGCGTTTAGCAGCCAGACAAGCCAAGATGTTCGTACTCGAATTATCCGTCAGTGCGATAAATGCCTGTGCATCTTTGATCCCTTCCTGCATCAACAGATCGGTATCGCGTCCGTCTCCATTGATGATCAAGACATTTCCAGGGACAACCTCAGCTATACGGTGACTCTTTTCTTTGTTAGTCTCGATTACTTTTACACGGATATTGTTCGGAAGGTACTGGCAGGTACGGATCGCAATACGGCTTCCTCCCATAATAATGACTTTCTTTACTTCGGGGTCTCGCTTGCCCGCATGCAACCGGACGTCTTCGATATGGCTTTTAGTCGTTGTAAAAAAAACGATATCTCCCGATTCTATACGATCCGTACCACGGGGAATAATGGTCTCGTTCTGCCGTTTGATGGCAACGATATGATAGAGTTTCTGTTCGTTCAGTAATTCGGACAGATGTTTGTTCACAAGTCGGGAATTATCGCGCACCTTTACACCGATCAGAATCAGAGCGCCTCCGAACAACTCCCAGTATTGCCGAGTCCACGGGCGTTTGACAGCCGTGACAATTTCTTTGGCTGCCAGCATTTCCGGGTAAATCATGGAATCGATCCCCATTTTTTCAAACAGTTCCTTGTTTTTAGGGAGCAAATATTCGTAATTGTTGATACGCGCCAACGTCTTATGTGCTCCTAATTTAGAAGCCAGAATGCTGGCTGCCACATTGGTCGTTTCTTCCGGCGTGACACTGACAAACAGGTCGGCCTTTCTGATACCGGCTTCTTCCAGGTCCCGAATGGATGTCGGATTACCCACCATAGGAAGGATCTCCATGCTTGAATTCGTGAAATTCAAACGTTCCTCATTCGGATCCATCAGGATAATATCCTGCTTCTCCTGTGATAACATTTTTGCCAGGTGGGTTCCTACTTCACCGGCTCCGGCTATAATAATTTTCATTTTATATAATAGATTAATTATAAGGATATATTATCCTCTGATAACCATCTTTTTTATTTCTCCTGCAATACTTTTGGCATCCATACCACACAGCTTATACAGTTCGGGAATCGATCCATGTTCGACAAACTCATCCGGCACACCAATCCGTTTTACCTGAGGAGCATATCCGTTATCAGCCATAAATTCCAAAACAGCACTGCCCAGTCCACCTTTGATTACGCCGTTTTCAACAGTGATGACACGGCTGAACCTCTTACCGACTTCATGCAGCAGTTCTTCATCCATCGGTTTTAAAAAAATCATATCATAATGGGCAATCGATATACCATCACTTTCAACCTCCTTTATGGCCTTTATCACTTCGTTGCCAATAGGTCCAAGTGACAAGATCGCAATATCATCCCCATCACGAAGTTTCTTGCCTTTCCCGATCGGAAGGATATGCATCTCATTCCTCCAATCTGCCATCTCTCCCTTACCGCGTGGATAACGGATCACAAAAGGGCCGTTACATTCCTTATACCCGGTGTACATCAAATTCCTCAAATCCAGTTCGTTCAAAGGAGATGAAATAACCAAGTTCGGGACTGGACGCAGATAAGCGAGGTCGAACACCCCGTGATGGGTCGCCCCGTCTTCGCCTACTAGACCGGCACGGTCCAGACAGATTACCATATGAAGATTCTGAAGTGCAACATCGTGTATCACCATATCGTATGCCCGCTGCATGAAAGAAGAGTAGACATTGCAGAATGGGATCATTCCCTCTTTGGCAAGTCCGGCAGAGAAAGTTACCGAATGCCCTTCGGCAATCCCGACATCAAACGCCCGTTTCGGAAACGCTTTCATCATATAAGTCATAGAACAACCTGTCGGCATAGCAGGAGTGACTCCCACGATCCGTTCGTCCTGTTCGGCCAGCTCGACAAGGGTATGTCCGAAAACATCCTGATAAAGTTGGGGTTCGTTCAACTTATGGACAATGATCCGTTCTCCTGTTTCTTTATTGAACAGCCCTGGTGCATGCCATTCCGTTGCCGACTTTTCAGCAGGCTTGAATCCTTTGCCTTTTTTAGTTTTGATATGTAATAGTTTCGGACCTTCCATATCCTTTATATCATTCAGAACCTTGATCATATAACCGACATCATGCCCGTCGATCGGACCAAAGTAACGGATGCTGAATCCCTCAAACAGATTATGTTGTTGAGTAAGCAATGCTTTCAGACTATTGTTAAAACGAAGGATATTTCCCCGACGGTCATTATTGATCAGTTTCATCTTCCGCAATCCGCGGTACACATCATAACGCATTTTATTATATGCCTGGCTGGTTGTGATATCCACTAGATACTGGCTCAATCCACCGACTGCGTGATCTATAGCCATGTCATTATCATTAAGAATGATAAGCAGGTTGTTTGGATTAGCCGACGCATTATTCAGACCTTCAAATGCCAAACCACCCGTCATGGCTCCATCACCGATCACAGCTATTACATGCCTGTCTTTTTCCCCTTTCAGCGCAGAAGCGACCGACATACCCATAGCCGCCGAAATGGAATTTGAAGCATGTCCGGCAACAAATGCGTCATAAGGGCTTTCCAGAGGATTAGGAAATCCACTGATTCCTTTAAATTTTCGGAGCGTATGAAAAGCCTCTCGACGTCCAGTCAGTATTTTATGACCATACGCCTGATGCCCCACATCCCATACAATACGATCATAGGGAGTATTAAAAACATAGTGTAGTGCAACCGTCAGCTCTACCGTACCGAGACTTGCCCCTAAATGTCCCGGATTCTCCGATAGTACATCTATTATATATTGACGCAACTCTGCACATACCTCTCCCAATTTATCGGGGGACAACTTGCGCAAATCCTCCGGGTAATCAATGGAATTTAATATGTGTTCATCCTTGCATTCTGTCATAATCGCTATAATTTTGTGGCAAATGTAAAGAATTAACGGGAGATAAAATAGTTTTAGTATGTCATTCTTTAGCAGTATGACACAATTAAACCGCTTCTTCTCCTTTCCCTATAATCAAATTTAATCCCATATCATCTACCTTGTAATCCCGTTTAACCAGTTCCATGAGGTATTTAAGGCAATTGTCGTAACGTCTTACGGTGATGTCGGTATAGTCTGTCCCGATTAGCTTCCGGCAGTTGTCGTTATGTTCCTTGAATACATTATACAATGTCTTGAAAGTCTCGTCCTTTCCCTGATAGC
>ERZ791611.1312-NODE-1312-length-16777-cov-8.089762_pt1 | contig 16777 bp, 16 predicted proteins | sample MGYA00510275_ERZ791611 | MGnify/ENA primary metagenome ERZ791611 (study PRJEB30046, sample SAMN00791912) | human gut metagenome | study: EMG produced TPA metagenomics assembly of the A metagenome-wide association study of gut microbiota in type 2...
AACTTTTGGTTACTTTTCTTTCAAGAGAAAAGTAACATTCAAAACTGATAATAACCGAATTATCCGGGCATTACCGTGAAACAGTAAAGAGAAAGCAGACTTGTTCTATTGTCCTCCGGATATTCCGGAAAGCATAATCGGGGTGCATAGCATCTTCCAGACTAACCGGAGCGGGGTGTATAGGAAAGATTGCGGATAATCCGGCCTGTAGTAATTGTTTGTCCGTTTCTGCATCAGTTTCCACTTGTCCGGTGATGGAGATAACAGGTATATGCTGTGATGCTGCAATGCGGGCGATGCCGACCGGGACTTTTCCGAACAGGGTTTGCCTGTCTATTTTTCCTTCGCCGGTGATGACAAGGTCGGCCTCCCTGATTATTTCTTTGAAACGGATATATTCTGTAATCAGTTCGATACCGGATGAAATCTTTGCCTGAAGGAAAGCTACGCAGCCGCCTCCCATGCCTCCTCCGGCTCCTGCTCCGGGCAGGTTGCTGATGTCTCTGCCGGTTGTTTCAAGAATCAGGCCGGCCAGGTGTTTCATCCCTTTGTCGAGTGCTTCGACTTGCATTTCATTGCCTCCTTTCTGAGGACCGAAGATGTGGGCGGCTCCTTGCGGACCAAAGAAGGGGTTGGTCACGTCTGTCGCTATATGGAAGGTACAGGCGGATAACTCGGAAAGCTGGCTCCGGGTGTCGATATGGCAGATAGCAGAGAGCACCTTTCCGCCCTTTTCCACTTCGTTGCCGTTATCGTCGGTGAAACGGACTCCTAAGGCCTGCATCATGCCGACACCCGCATCGTTCGTGGCACTGCCGCCCACACCGATGATGAAGTTACGGCAACCGCGATCGACGGCATCGGCTATCAGTTCGCCGGTTCCGTAAGTGGTGGTGTGCATCACGTTTCCTTCTTTCCGGGGAATCAGGTCCAGTCCGCTGGCTGCCGACATTTCGATGACAGCGGTTTGTCCGTCACCGGTTATGCCATAGCTGGCCTGGATGGGTTGCATGAATGGATTATGTACAGGAATCGTAATAACTTGCCCGTGAGTAGCCTGTGTCAGTGCTTCAACAGTACCTTCGCCACCGTCGGCAATGGGAACCTTTATTACTTCGCATCCGGGGATGACATGGTGAATTCCTTCCGCAACAGCTTTCGCTATATCGGAAGAAGAAAGACAGCCTTTAAAAGAGTCGACGGCGATGACAACTTTTTTCATGTTCAATGGCTTATGAACCCTGTTTACCGGTATATTCGATAATCAATTCATCAATGAGGTAGTTATCACTCATGCAGTGCAGATCTCCTATTTTCTGACGTAGATATTGATAGGTATTCGATTCATAAAAAAGCGCTAATGCTCTGCGACTACTGATTCCCAGGCGTTTGGAAAGTCCCATAATAATCCGGGCATATTTCATTTGAAGCAATGTATTATTGGCTTGTGACATCGTTTCTTTCCTCCTTGTTAATGTTAGTAGCATCTATAAAATGCAGATATTTATCTATAAGTGATTGGTTTAACAGACATATCTGATTATTCGGTTGTTCATAACTAAGACGCTTCAATGCTTCGCCTTTATCGATCAGACCGTTAAAATATAGTTCTATTGTGTTGAATACACGATCGTTGGCTATGCCTCCTTCTATTATGTCATAATCAGACCAACGACGCTCGCCACGCCGGGAAGCCATAACGAAGTCGAGCCAGGTTTCGTTGTAGGTTTCAAATGATAATATCCGGTAATTCCGGCATATTGTTTCATAGTCTAATTCATATTTATTGAGGTATGCGTTCGGTTTGTTGTAAATAATAGCTACCCGTTTGGCCCAGCTAATGGCTTGTTCACATATATCCGTGAGGTAAAAGCCCTTGCCAAAGTCAAGATTGTCACGGCATACGCCAACTAAAGGATTTTCTACGCAAAGGGTAGAACCATGATATACTATCATTGACTTATTTCTCCTTTCTCCCTGTTTTTCAGGGCTAATATAATATCTTCCGTTATATGTTGCTTGCTTTGGGTATGAAGAACTTCGTAACAGTCGAATAATAAATCATCAATAAGTCCCAGGTTATTTAATCTGGAATAAATATTTTCCGGCAGTTCATTCAACTGTTCCGCAACATTTTCGATACAGAAAACAACGAATTCCATTTTCTTTTCTTCTAATGTCATGGGATTTATCTTTATTGTGATCTGGTGCAAATATAGAAAAAAAGGGCAGCTTTTACAAGCCACCCTTTTCTTATCTGTTATTCTGTCAGGTATTATAAACCTTGTCCGTGACAGTTTTTGTACTTCTTTCCGCTTCCGCAAGGACAAAGATCGTTACGGCCTACGCGTTTTTCGGCGCGAACCGGTTCTTGTTTAGGCTGTTGCGGTGCACGTTCTTCCGGATCATTGTTTCCGCTGATGTCGGTTTTCTCCGTACGATAGCGACTCATGTCCTGGCGTTGTTCCGGACCGGCCTGTTTTACTTCGATACGTTGGCGTTCGGCAGCTTGCTGAGCAGCTTGTGCAGCAGCCTGGCGCTGAGCCATTGCCTGTTTTTCTTCTTCTGTCGGTTCCTCACGTACCGGAATCTGTCCGCGCATCAGGACGGCGGCAGTCTTACGGTTCATGGTGTCGACCATTGTCTTGAACAGGTTATATGATTCCAGCTTGTAGATCAACAACGGATCTTTGTTTTCATAGCTGGCATTCTGTACCGAGTGGCGCAGTTCGTCCATTTCACGCAGGTGTTCTTTCCAAGCCTCGTCTATCGTATGCAGAACGATTGATTTCTGGAATGATTTTGCGATTACCTTGCTTTCTGTTTCGTATGCTTCCTTTAGGTTACATGAAACATTGTACATGCGTTTTCCGTCGGTTACCGGGATCATGATGTTTTCATACATCGCACCCTGGTGTTCGTAAACCTGCTTGATAACCGGGTTGGCTACCTGCGTCATACGTTCCATACGGCGTTTGAATGTCTGCAATGCGTTTTCGAACAATTTGTCTCCCAATTGAGAGGCTTTCATGCTCTTGAACTCTTCTTCGGTGAACGGACTTTCCATCGCGAATGTCTTGAACAGTTCCAGTTTGAAACCTTCATAGTCGAGACCATCGGAATGCTCTTCGGCGATAGCGGTAGATGTATCGTAGATCGTATTCAATACGTCCAGTCCGATACGTTCTCCCATCAGGGCGTGACGGCGGCGGGTATAGATTACGTTACGCTGTGAGTTCATTACGTCATCATATTCCAGCAAACGTTTACGGATACCGAAGTTGTTTTCTTCCACCTTCTTCTGTGCACGTTCCACTGACTTGCTCAGCATATTGTGTTCCAGTACTTCACCTTCCTTGAATCCCAACTTGTCCATCAGTCCGGCAATCTTGTCGGAAGCGAACAGACGCATCAGGTTATCTTCCAGTGATACATAGAATACAGAAGAACCCGGGTCACCCTGACGTCCTGCACGACCACGCAACTGGCGGTCTACACGACGGCTTTCGTGACGTTCCGTACCGATGATAGCCAAACCGCCTGCTGCCTTTACTTCAGCCGACAGTTTGATGTCGGTACCACGACCGGCCATGTTGGTTGCGATAGTTACCGTTCCGCTCTGACCTGCCAGGGCAACGATCTCGGCTTCTTTCTGGTGTAACTTCGCATTCAATACATTATGTTTGATCTTACGCAGGGTAAGCATACGGCTCAGTAATTCCGAAATTTCTACGGAAGTCGTACCTACCAGTACCGGGCGTCCGGCTTCAACCAATGCGCTGATTTCTTCGATAACAGCGGCGTACTTTTCGCGTTTGGTCTTGTAGATACGGTCGTTCATATCGTTACGGGCAATCGGACGGTTGGTCGGAATCACTACGACATCCAGTTTATAGATGTCCCAGAATTCACCGGCTTCCGTTTCTGCCGTACCTGTCATACCTGACAGTTTGTGGTACATGCGGAAGTAGTTCTGCAAAGTGATAGTTGCGAATGTTTGTGTGGCAGCTTCCACTTTTACACCTTCCTTGGCTTCGATAGCTTGGTGCAAACCATCGGAGTAACGGCGACCGTCCATGATACGTCCGGTCTGTTCGTCGACGATCATAACCTTGTTGTCCATCACTACATATTCATCGTCTTTTTCAAACAATGTGTAGGCTTTCAGCAACTGGTTGATTGTATGTACACGTTCGCTCTTGACAGAATAGTTAGCCAGGATTTCGTCTTTCTTAGCTTGCTTTTCTTCTTCCGTTCCCTTGAAGTTTTCCAACTGGGAAAGTTCGGAAGTGATATCCGGCAATACGAAGAATGTCGGGTCGTCGGAACGGCCGGTCAGCAGGTCGATACCCTTATCGGACAGTTCGATACTGTTATTCTTTTCGTCGATCACGAAGTACAGTTCGTCGGTAGCTTCATGCATGTGGCGCATATTTTCAGACATGAAGTATTCTTCCGTCTTCAACATCTGTGCCTTGATACCCTGTTCGCTCAGGAATTTAATCAACGCTTTGTTACGCGGATATCCCTTGAATGAACGATATAATTGGATAGAACCTTCTTCTACTTCTTTCGGGTCGCTGCTGGCCATTTTCTTTTTGGCTTCGATCAGCAACTTGGAGCAAAGGTCTTTCTGTGCGTTTACAACGATTTCCACATTCGGACGGAACTGTTCGAACAACTGTTCTTCGCCACGGGGTATCGGACCGGAAATGATCAACGGTGTACGGGCATCGTCGATCAATACAGAGTCGACCTCATCGACGATGGCATAGTTGTGTTTGCGCTGTACCAGATCGTTCGGACTGATCGCCATGTTATCACGCAGGTAGTCGAAACCGAATTCGTTGTTTGTACCGAAGGTGATGTCTGCATTATAAGCCGCGCGGCGGGCATCCGAGTTAGGCTGGTGCTTGTCGATACAGTCTACGGAAAGTCCGTGGAACATATAAAGCGGTCCCATCCATTCCGAGTCACGTTTTGACAGGTAATCGTTCACAGTTACAACGTGTACGCCGTTACGGGTCAAGGCGTTCAGGAATACCGGCAGGGTTGCTACCAATGTTTTACCTTCACCGGTTGCCATTTCGGCGATTTTACCTTTATGAAGAACGACACCACCGAACAACTGAACGTCGTAGTGTACCATATCCCAGGTAATTTCGTTACCGCCGGCCTTCCAGTGGTTCAGGAAGATAGCCTTGTCGCCTTCGATACGGACAAAATCGTGTTTGGTTGCCAGGTCGCGGTCGAAATCGGTAGCGGTAACCACTACTTCTTCGTTTTCCGTGAAGCGGCGGGCTGTTTCTTTCATGATAGAGAATACTTCCGGAAGAGATTCTTCCAGGACCACTTCCATCTTGTCGGTGATAGCCTTTTCAATTTTATCTACTTCTGCCCAGATGGCTTCACGTTCTTCCAGTTCTTTATCATCGATGCCTTTACGGAGGTCTTCCACCTGTTTCCGTTCATCGGCTACATAGTCCTGAATACGTTGTTTGATTTCATCTGTTTTTGCTCTTAACTCATCGTTTGAGAGCTTCTGGATTGACGGATATACGGCCTTGATCTTATCCACGTATGGAGTGATCTCTTTCAGGTCTCGCTGCGACTTGTTGCCGAACAGCTTCGTCATAAATTCATTAAATCCCATGATATATATTAATTTATTTTATTTCGTAAAGTGATTATTTGCTGACGATCGGATTTAATTGATCACCGGAATGATATATCACTATCAAATTCCGTGCCAAAGTAAATACTTGTCAAATTTTGTTTATTCCAGGGATGGGAGGTTAACAATAATACCAGTGACCGGTCAAGATCTCATTTTTTGATCGTCAACTCCCAAAGAGGTAAACTCTGGGATGCATTCGGTGGCCGTATCCTCAGCACATGGGTTACCGTGGGGGCTACCTCTGTGGCTTTTACTTCGCGGTAGATATGTTCCGGTTTGATGCCGTTACCCATAAATACCAACGGAGTAATTACTGCGTTATTACGAATTATTTTTACCTTTTCTTTCGGGTTGTCGTTGTTGATGATCCAGCCGGGTTGCAGTTCGATGATCAGGTCACCGCGTTTCAGATGGTGCGTTCCCTGACGGAATTTAACCGTTCCTTCATTCCATTCACCGGCAAGCAGGGCATGGTCGGTGGTTACATGCTGTACACCGCTGAATTCCATCAGGAATTCGGCTGCTTTATCCTGTATCGTTCTCAGGTCGAGTTTGGCGTCTTCGATGGCTTTGCGGTTCAGGTAAATCTGGTTATTATAGAAACCTTTCACCCAACTGCTTTGCTGGCCGTATATTGCCATCAGATACATGTTAAGCAGGGCGACGCAACGTTTCGGATGGAATTCTCCACCGTTTATCAGCAGTCCGTCTGCATATTCTTCTTCGCTGGTATAATAACCGGAGCCGGTGAATACGACGAGGGTATTAGCCAGGCCGACCTTTTTATCGATGGCATCCAGGAACTGTTCCAGGTCTTTATCCAGCTGATAATATGTATCCTGAATCTCCCGGGTGTAGTCCTTGTTCATGATTCCTTTGTAGTTACCCGCATAATAGGTAACCGACAGCATATCCGGACAACTTCGTGTGCCGAATGCACCGTATTCAAGGAATTGCAGGGCTAGCCGGTTAATCTCTTTATTAATGAAAGGGGTTGTCTTCAGTTTCGGAAAACAATCGTTTGTCTTTTCATTAAATGTATATTTGAAAGGAATATCATCCAATACGTAAGGGAAAGCGTTATACTTGTCCAATGGAAGGGTAGGAGTCCACACCATCTGCTCCAGACGTGCCGACAAAGATTCCACTCCATTATTATAACGGTCCACATACCAGGGAAGACCTTTATAATAGGTGGTCGTCGCCCATTTCCCGTTCATGTCGTCCATCCAGAATGCTCCGTTTGCCGCATGACCGGCAGAAAGGATTGCACTCTCCGCATCGGGGGCAATGGCATACACGTCGCTTCTGCCTTTAGATGCAATCTTCAGTTCGTCTCCGATTGTGGAGCTGAACATCTTTTTAGGAGAATAATTTTCGCGGGTATAATTACCGATATAATCTTTGTCGTAAAGGATAGAGACTTCTTTATTATTCTCGAAGTCGTAGTATTTACTTCCTGTAACCCCATGGAAACAAGGATTGCTTCCGGTAAACAGCGTAGCGAAGGCGCTTGCCTGGTCGATGTCGGAAAATTCGAATTTGATATTGTTGTAAACCAATCCTTCGTTCATCAACCGTTTGAAACCGCGTTCACCGAATGTATTGTAGAAGTATTCTATATAATCGCCTCTCAGTTGATCCACGGTGATGCAAACCACAAGTTTGGGGGTACGTTGTTGTGCCTCCAGGTTAGTGACTACCAGGATTGCAATAAGCGACGTTATTATTTTTCTCATCCGATTTTCCATCATATATTCAAGCTATACGCTTCATTTTCCTTTAATTGCCATATTACCCCTGTATATACCGTATCCGGAACGTAGCCAAAGCGTGGCAACAAGCGGGATAAAAGCTATATTTAAGTGTTGCGGAATGAAATACCAACCCGCCAACAGCAGCGTAAGCGCCGCAAAGTTAATAAAATGATAATAATATGCAGCCTTTCCGAACTTTTTTACTGCAAACAAAATAACAGCGATAAGGGCGAAAGGTTGTAACCACACAATCGACCAGTTCGGCCAGATGCAAGGATGAGTCGATATAAAACAAAGGAAGAACAATACCGTACCCGCCAGTCCAGCAAGGAAAAAGAGGATACAATCTACCAGTCGGAAATATGTTTTTTTCTTCCATTCTATGAATGTGATTACTGCTATCAGCAGGAAAAAAATCATGCTGCATAACATAGGCGTAAACCATATCTTACTGCCATTATTGTCGTCTGTCAGTTGTTCAGCCAGCCGGTTTGTCTGTTTTATCAGTTTCCTTTCGCTTCCGTCGGGGTTCACGATTGTTGCTTTTTCGAATTCATCTTTCAGGTAAAGCGGCAGGAACATCATTTCATGCGGGGTGGCGATCCGGTCGGTCGGGCTTCCGAGTGCCAGGTCGCATCCGAATGTCAGCCAGGGATGATTACGCGTGCAATAATTTATAAGGTCGCGGAATGTTTGAGGTTCGGGCGGGTTGTTATATTGCACTTTCCCGTCTACCTGTTCCTCCACAATGGCTACCGGACGAGTCGCGCAATTGTCGAAAAAGAAATTGTATCGGTAAACGGCGTTTTCCGGTTGTACATTCGTTATCAGGGCATTCCATATCTTATGGGTTTCTTCGGGGGTGAGGTTGAGTACCTGTTCGGTCACTTCACTTCCCCGCATCTGATATTCTATTATATAATGTGAAAAATTATAGGCTGCCAGTTTATAATCGGTTTCTCCTTTTGTAAAACGATAGATGAAGTTGGGTTTTGAGAAATCGAAGATACCATAATTGAAAACTACATCGAGTTTATGTAAAGTATCTTTTACCCGTATGGCCGTATGTCCGTACACGGTATACACTTCATCGTCGGATGGAGCTGCCGTCAATATGCTTATCTGCGCTTCGTCGCTTAATCCGGTTTGTGCCTTTGCCGGAATCAAGCAAAGGAACAGGAAAAGCAGAAGCAGGTTCTTTTTCATACGATATTTGTTTTTACCGTACAAAGGTAGGGGTTTTGCTTTGAAAATTAAAATTGAGAATTGAAAATTAAGTATTAACTGTAATATATATAGTTGTATATATAATAAAGGTATACTTTTTTCAATTCTCAAAGCTGCTTATTCTCTTTTGAATAGTGAAACGATCCATAGTAAAACGATTGCGCCGATGGTTGACATCACCAGGCTGCCGATCACTCCGTTTACACTTAGTCCCAGCAGGCCGAATAGCCATCCACCCAATACGCCACCGATAATACCGACTATCAGGTTTACAATCAACCCGAATCCACTCCCTTTCAATATTTTCCCGGCCAGGAAGCCTGCCAGGATACCAATAATAATCGAACCGATAATTCCCATAATAACTTAATTTAGTGTTCTGATTAATAAACAAAGGATAGGGAGTTTATGTTTACGAATTGATGGTTAGGTATTACTCGATCAGAAAGGTGTTGTAATTTACATTTTGATAGCGAATAGCGATTTTGAAAACCGCTTTGATATGTTAAAAAATATTACCCGGTAGGGTGTTTTATTTTACCCGGTATATTAATCCGATTTACCCGGTAGAGTAGTGTCATTTTGATAGTTGGAGAAAACAAAAACAGAAATACATCTTCATTTGTCGGAAGGCGATTTAGAAACTACTAAATGATATCCTACTCCACGAATATTTTCAATAGACAAAAATGGTATTTTTGTTTGTAATTCTTTCTCCAATTTTCCAATTTGTATACTTATTGTTGCATTACTTAAATTCTCATTATTCCATATATCTACTTTCAACTGATCATACACAACACAAACATCCTTGTTTTTAACAAATAGAGCAAATAACTTTAAATTCAACCCTTTTAAACGTAATACTATTTCATCATCACACTTAACTTCGCCACTTATTTCATCCAGAAGAATTGTATCTGTAACGCTCAGCCACTCCCTGGTTGTTTGTTCTACATGTTTGATAATATCAGATCCCTTATTTTTCGGAAAAAGAATTCTACCTCTTTTCCGGATAAACCGACTTATCGTAAATAGTATTAGCACCAATAAAGCAATAGCCAAAATTGATACCAAAAACCAGAATAAGAATAAGTGCTGCGCCTTCTTTAACAAATAAGAGAATGGACATTGAATAAAGCCCTGCAAACCTAAAGTAAAATTGTAAACCGGCATTTCTATTTTTTTCATCGGCAAATCGACATATAAAAAGATAAAAGGGATGTCTTTACTGTAAGTAACCACATCTGCCGATTTATCTGGGAAATCTTTTCCTATAGATTTTACAACAGTTTTAGCAGAAATGCCAGCTCGTTGTAAAACAATCTGAAACAAACTATCAATGGCCGAAACTTGCACGGGAGTACAATCACTGAGATAATGTTGCATCAGGTTATACTTATTGGATGCATTCGACGTTAATTCTTTTCTTTGGGCATCTATTCCCGCTGACGTCTGGATATAGGTAGAATCCAAATGAAACTGCTCCTTTTTCACCCTCTTATAAACAACTTTTTCATTTTTTATCCGCGCATCAACATCCATATTCACTACTTCTTCAAAAATATCATACGCTTCTATCTTTATTTCGTTATATACTTTATAATAGAGTATGCCTCCGCTGAGGATTACCGACAAAATAAAAAATGCCCAATATAGACTCATGCTTTTTCTCATAGATTCAATCTGTTTATTTCAACAAAAATATGAATATTTTTTTCAACAATAAGCTTTAATCTTAAATAAAATATATGCTCAATTCATGCAAAACCATAAACAAAACATTATCAAACGGAAAACAGGTTCTTGCATATTATATGCATATAAACTGCATATCTTTTGCATCCATCCATCTCCATACTATACTAATCGTTAACAGGAAAGAATGACAAGAATCTTGATTTTCATTACCTCGAAAGGGTAAACGTACTTGCTTTTTCAAATAAATAGCCCTATCTTCGTCAAAACTTAAATACAATAAATGATGAGAAAAAAAACATTTAAACTAACATTAGGACTGATATCCTTTATTGCTGCCACTTATTTATATACGGCACAAAGCAATGAAAATGACATGACAGAATTGACATTTGCAAACATCGAAGCCCTGGCAAATCCTGAAGATGAATATATAGATGTTCTGTGCTTGGGAGAAGGTTCCGTTGATTGTTATGGAGATTGGGTTAAAAGAAAATATATCAATTGTAGATAGATGAAGTATCCTTTATCCATATTATTAATAGGTATTAGTTATCTGACCGCCTGTTCGAGTTCTCCGGATTCGCACTTTCCAAGATACTCGGATTTTCCCAAAACCAAGGCGCTCAGTGCACAGGTGATCAATCTGGATACTATCCTGTTCCGCTACCCCTTCCGGGTAGCGGTCAGGGACAGTATCGCTGTTGTCATGGACCTACATAATATGGATCATTATTTACATGCATTTACCTATCCGGAATGGAAACACATCGCCTCATTTGGTAGACGTGGAGAGGCCCCACAGGAAATGCTATCGGCTATCAGTATCCAATTCAACTCCTTAGACTCTTTATGGGCACTCGATGCCAATAAGATGGAGATTACACGTTGGAAAATCTCTTCGACTAACAGTTCAGCGGAACGGGTCGAAGAGATCAAATTAGATAAGAAATTAGTCCGTTCGCTCGACTTTCATACGATGAAATCGGGATTTTTAGTTCCCGACTACATGGGCGACCACCGTTTTTGGGAAGTAGATGGCAATGGTAAAGCCATCCAAAACCACGGCACTATTCCCAGCGAAGCAGCAGAAGAAGAGACATCGCGTCCGGCATTGGCACAAGCTTGGCGTCCCTTCATGGACTATAATCCCGGTAATGGTATATTGGCAATGGTCACCCAATTGGGAGAAACACTGGAAATTTACAATTTAAAAGACAGTACGCATAAAGTAATGTATGGCCCAAACGGAGAGCCCGAGTTCAAAACAGCGCGTGACGGTTCAGGTGTTCCGGACGGAATTATGGGATTCAATGACATAAAAGTTACCGACAAATACATTTATGCCGTATTTCAGGGAATCAAGTTAAAAGATGATTTGGCAGCCTATAAGCAGGGAAAAGAACTGGAAGACGGAGGCAGATTTATTTATGTATTCGACCTGAAAGGAAATCCGGTACAAAAATATACCCTTGACCATGCGATACATGGCATTGATGTAAACGAAGAAACAAATACGATTGTCGCCACCGAGGTGAAAAGCGATGATCCGATTATAGAATTTAAGATTTAGCAAACGATATGAAAGCCTTTTATCTTTACATATTATTAATAGCAACCACCTTCTTCTCCTGTCACAACGAACAGAAAGAGAAGGAAAATAAGATTGCGCATCTGGTCAGCGAATGGCAAGGGAAACAAATACAGTTCCCTGAAAACCTGACCTTCACACGCTATCTGAAAGATACTACGGATTTCCAAATCCCACAAGCCGAATACAAGGTATTAATATATGTAGACTCTATCGGTTGCACCAGTTGTAAACTGCAACTTCATAAATGGAAGGAACTGATCGAATACACTGATTCAGTAACACAAGGAAAAGTTCCTTTCCTCTTCTTCATGCATCCTAAAGATGCGAAGGAAATACGTTACCTCCTAAGACGAGACGCATTCGATCGCCCTATCTGTATTGATATAGACGATCGACTAAACAAACTGAACAAATTCCCGGCAGACATAACTTTCCAGACATTCTTGTTGGATAAGGACAATAAAGTTGCTGTATTAGGAAATCCGGTACATAACACGGCAGTGAAAGAACTGTATCTGAAACAGATTACAGGTAAGGACAGCCCAAACAAAAATATACCTAAAACAACAGTCGAAACAACAAAGATAGAAATCGACTTCGGTACTTTCGACAAAGCGGAAGTAAAAGAGACGACCATAGAAATAAAAAACACAGGGGACAATCCCCTTGTGATAGTGGACGTAAGTACCACCTGCGGCTGCACAGCAGCCACATACGACAAACGGCCTGCGAAACCCGGAGAATCCCTTCGGGTGGGAATTAAGATGACACCGAAAGACACAGGTTTCTTCAATGAAGTCGTGACGATCAAGTACAATAGTATTAACAATCAACCTATCAAGGTTGGAATAAAGGGGAATGTTCGGTGATCGAACGAATGGGAGTTTGCTGCATCCGACCAAGAATGTATTAGCAAACTCCCCGTCTCCCTTTACAAATATGAAAGGAAGTGTATTATGGTTATATAACCGACAAAACAGAATGAATTATTTCATTCGACTATCTAATCTGAAGAATAGTAGGCAAAGATAGAAAATAACCCGATCAAATAACTAATAAAAAGATTAAAATATGAAGCTTAAGATTTTTTGGGCAGTCCTGTTTACTGCCATAGCTCTTGCAGCAGGCTGGAATTACAGCCAGAGTCAAGATGAGATAGAATTATCAGATTTGGCATTGGCTAACGTTGAAGCGTTAGCTAGGTACGAACTTCCTGATGTTGAAATTATTTGTAGTGGAGGTTCATACGGAATGTGTCAAGTATGTGTTCGTAGAGAAATATACCACCCAATTTACGGGTGGGGATATGGATACAAATGTGAAAAAACTGGGGAACAAGAAGATTGGTGTGATGGTGGTTGCGACAGTGGAGGCGGAGGTTCTTTCCCTGGATAAATTTCAATATTTTCAACAACAAACTAACAGCATTGCAATAAACAATGCTGTTAGTTTAATTCGTAATATAATTATCTAATAGAATGAAGCATAGAATAAATATTTTACTTTTTTTATTTATTGGATTTGTTAACTTTTGTTGTTCCAATAAAAAAAAAGAGATTTTTAATAATGAAAATTGTGACACAATTTTACCTATAAATGTAGAATTGGACGATGACTTAATTTCTTTTTATGACATCTTTGATAGTATTTCTATTATCAAATTAGAGACATCAAAAGAATCACTTATAAATAGTATAGATAAAATTCTATTTAACAAAGACACTGTTTTTGTAATGGACAAAAAACAAGGATGCATATTTTTATTCAATTCAAATGGAAAATACATAAATAAATTATCTCAACAAGGGAATGGCCCAGAAGAATATTTTGATTTGACAGATTTTACATTAAATAAAAAATCTAATTGCATTGAATTACTATCAGCATATAGAGGTATTTATAGTTTCGATATGGATTTAAAATTTATAAATAAAGTCACTTTACCTGATAAAATAATACCTGTTCATAATTTTGCTATTATTGACGATAATACAAGAGCTCTTTATAATACTGTTAGAGAAAATAGAATAGAATTATTCAATATAAATAGCAAAACAATAAAATATTTTTTTAAAGTTCCACTGTATATCTATAGAGAGGCATCATTAGGAGGATCATTTACATTAGAAAACAAAGAATATGGAAAAGCCATATTTACCCAATCATTTAGTAATATTGTATATTCTATTACTAATTCTAAAATTGTTCCTTTATACAAATTAGATTTCAATAAATATAATTTCAACATTAACGATATCAAGCCAAATTTATCACAGAATGAATATGATAATATAATAAGAAGTAGTTCTTTCAAAGACAAGCATGTATATCATTTTACAGCAAATGATTACAACTCTTCTATTTACTTAACCCAATTTAGTTTTAGTTCTAAAAATGAATTATTTACAATTATATATAATAAATCAAATAATAAATACATCAAAATCAAAAAATTCAAAGAAGGTGTATTTTTTCCATACTATCCAATACTGACAGAAGATAATATTTATGCAATAGCAAACGATACACTTGTTTTAAATGCTTATATAAATAGCAAAATCAAAGAATACAATTTAATTACAAAGAATGATCTCGATCACGATATGAATCCAATAGTATTAAAATACAAACTCAAGAAACATTGACAAACAAAAAACGGATTACTACCCTTGCCGCCTGTTCCGGAAACCAGCCCCCCCCTTTCTCCCGGTACGCAGACTTTCTTGAAACAAAGGTGATCAAGGTACAGGTTGCAGACCTGGATACTATCCTGTTCCGCTACCCATTCCGGGTAGCGGTCAGGGACAGTATCGCTGTGGTAATGGATTTACATAACATGGACCATTATTTACATGCATTTATTGTTATAGCTGCGATAGCAGCTGCAGCAGGCTGGAATTTTATCCAGAGTCAAAACGAAATGCAACTGTCGGACTTAGCACTCGCCAATGTGGAAGCATTGGCCTGGGAAGAAGAAGGGTGGGACCCCACGGTTGTAAAAGATTGTTATACTGCTTTTAGTGGTTATGATAGTAATATTTATTTGACTTGTAGCCAATATTCATCTGATACATCTGTTCACTACCCTTGTGGAGCTGCCACGTCACAAAAGCCAGCATGGGGTGTTACTTTGGTTGGAAAATGCTATACATATATTTAGTAAACAAGAATTGACACCAATATATTAGTAAAAATTTGAAATGTTTCTCCTAGGAAATAACAATATATAAATGATAAATTAATTGTTTTTATAAAGTAGTTTCCTAGGATATAACAATAGCTAATATTTTTAACAATAGAAGATTTTATGAATAAAATAACAGGTTATATTTTACTATCGTTCATACTATTGATTGGTTGTAAAAAATATGAAAATAATAAGTTTACGACAAAATATATAAAAGAAGAGGCTGTAGAATATTCTTTATCACCTCAGTTACTTCCAATTGATATTTTGAATCCAACAGGAATAGTAGCAATTGATACATTCTTAGTATTCGTTCAACGACATGAGAATAAAATAATAAAAGTATACAGTGTTAATGATTACAAGATACTGGGAAATTTTCTTCGCAAAGGTAATGGACCTAATGAAATCGTTTTATTTACACGATTTAATCAGTTTTTTCAACAAAATAATGAATCTTTACTTTGGATACAATCCTATCCCAACTTTATGGGGTTATTAAATATCAACAAATCAATAAAAAACAACAATACTTTTTTTGAGAAGAAAGTTGATTTTACAAAAAGTAATGATATGAAAAATGTATTTGAGGAATCTAATGCTGTTTTTGAATTAGGTGATTCTGTTTTTTTATTAACTAAAGATCCTATAAGATCTCAAACTTTTAAAGAAAACACAAATCCGTTTTATGTAAAACTAAATTATTGCTCAAATATAGTTTATGATACAATTTATATTAACAATTTGAAAGGTATAAATTTTGAAAATAATTTAATATACAGTGCTTATCCTGTAATCAAACCAAACAGAGATAAAATTGCATTATTTTATACTTATATGGATGCTATAATAATAATTGATCTGAACACGAAAAATAAAACAAAAATAGGATTATCAAATATGGGATTAAATACAAAATATGCAATTGAACAAAAAAAGCAAATACATTATGAGGCATTTGCTACTGACTCACTTCTTTTTGGACTAAGAAAAGACAAAAACAATAATTCTGTTTTATATACTTACGATTGGAACGGAGTTTTTAAATATAAACTATATTTGAATGCTAATGTACTGTATTTTTCTATTAATGAGAAGAATAAAACATTATATGGCATAGATGAGGATGATCATATTCTTGCATATGATCTAAAAGATATATAAGAAAAATAGGAAAGCATCTATTGATCATAGTCATATTTACACGTGCAAATAGCAAGTTCAACTGATACAACACAAACATACGATCAAATATCCGCTAATGCATTATTATGGTTCACTATTCCGGAAAGGATCGTTAACCAACGGATATTTTTTATTGAAAACGACAGTATAAAAAGCTATTAATTCGATGAAAGAGAATAGGAAAATACATAACCTGATCAACAAAGCCATCAATATAGTCTTCTGGCTATGTATGACAGTTACTCTATGGTTTGTTTTACAGGTATTTATCTTTGCCTCTTTCAAAATCCCCAGCGATTCGATGGAACCGGGATTAATTGCCGGAGACAATATGCTTGTCTGGAAACCGACCATTGGACCTCGCATATTCAACCTGTTTGCCTCTATGAGAAACGAGCAAACAGAGATTTATCGCATTCCCGGTTTCAAAAAGATAAAACGCAATGATATTC
>ERZ791611.1323-NODE-1323-length-16664-cov-3.685472_pt1 | contig 16664 bp, 14 predicted proteins | sample MGYA00510275_ERZ791611 | MGnify/ENA primary metagenome ERZ791611 (study PRJEB30046, sample SAMN00791912) | human gut metagenome | study: EMG produced TPA metagenomics assembly of the A metagenome-wide association study of gut microbiota in type 2...
CCGTTTCATACGGGCGTGTCAAATGACTGCTGTACGACGGCTTTTTTCTTTTGCCGTCGTACGGCAGATAATTATTTCTTATTTTTAATTAAAAAAGAAATTTTATAATATCGCTTATTTTTATGTTTCTTTTCGCTAATAATGAGTCTCTCTACCTCACATTTTTCTTTCTACACTTCAACGCCATTCGGATATTCAACATTTAATTTTCCATTAGCCCCTAAATATTCTTCAATTAAGATGTTTCATATTCTAAGTGCTAATAACCTACGCAACAATAGAACGATTTGAAAAGTTATCCCGCTTTTGCTTACCATATTATTTCCTTAAATTAACATTCATGTAATACCCCATATTACGCAAATTCATCGAGTCCTCTACAAACTGAAGTTCATCCCAATATGCAGACCTTTGATTATACACGCTTATAAATTATTGGTTCATCATATCCAAAAGTTCTCTTTCCATTAACTTCCATGCTTTCCGATATTTCCAGAAAATTGTTGGAAAACTTTTCCCAAAGTTTGAATGTCATTACCGGAGAGAACTGGCTTGTGCTGCCTCCCTCCCAGATTCCGTCCTTTTCATGATAAAGTGCCGGATTAAATTTTTCAGATTTTTCTAGTTTAGAGTAATCAACATTCTTCATAGAATCATATGAAAATGTATTTTTATCTTCTCCTTTTGGAATTTCATAAGAAGAAAGTAAAATTCCCTGTTCTATTTCTGTGATAAGGAAAAGATGTGGAGATGCATGACGTTTTCCATTAATTTCATAATAACTCTCTTCAACAACAAATTTTCCTTTGAAATCTTCAGGAAGGTTATTTATTTTGTCATTACAGATTGTATTTACATGTTCCGCATATGGATATGTTTTCCCCTCTGCCTACATCTTATTAAATTGATCCTTATTATCAAAATGTCCTGTCATCATTCCTACAAAATTATCAAGTTTCATCATATACTTTACCTCCTGGTATTTGCCTAATCACACTATTCCTCTTTTGCTTTTGCCATACTGGCGATATCTCCCACTCCATTCAATACCATTGTCGGAAGATAAGCATAAGTTTTGAGTGTATCCTTCGTTGAACATCCAGAGAGAACCAATACAGTAGACATACCACTTTCCATTCCTGAAATCACATCTGTATCCATACGATCCCCAACCATTACAGCTTCTGCTGAATGACATCCAAGCATATTCAATCCTGTTCTCATCATCAGTGGATTCGGTTTCCCACAGAAATATGCCTGTGTACCTGTTGCCATTTCTATAGGTGCAATCAATGCACGACAAGCAGGAGCAATGCCGTTCTCAATCGGTCCGGAAACATCTGAGTTTGCTCCGATCAGCTTTGCACCTTTCAAAACTAAATTCGTTGCTTTTGTTAATGTATCCAATGAATAGGAGCGTCCCTCTCCCACAACAACATAATCCGGATTTACATCATTCATTGTGATACCTACATCATAAAGTGCATTTAACAGGCCGGCTTCTCCTATCACAAATGCCGAACAGCCTGCCGCCTGTTCTTTTAAAAATGCGGCTGTTGCCAATGCACTGGTATAAAAATGTTCTTCTGGCACATCAAGTCCCATCCTTGCCAGTTTCTGATTTAATTCCCGTGGTGTATATCCACTATTATTTGTCAAAAATAAATATTCTTTCTTTTCATCATGCAACCACTGGATGAATTCTGGAACACCTGGCAATATCTGATTGCCATGATAAATCACACCATCCATATCACAGATGAATCCTTTTTTTTCATTAAAATCGATTATGGATTTTCTCATGTTCATATGCGCCCTGCCTTTCTTGTTTCTTTAGAATACACCTTACTCTTTTCATAATAGAATAAAACTCTTTTTTCTACAAATATTTTTATATTATATCATCCACACATGAAATCAAATACATAGCACTGTAAAATCAAAGTAAATATTTCGATCAACAGAACCTTTTATGACAACATCTCTTTCACACAAGTACTTCGATAATCACTTGGTGATATTTTATATCTTTCTTTAAATACTCGGTTAAACGTTCTCTGACTTTCAAATCCACTATCCAGACAAATATTTGTAATAGAATCACTCGTATTTTCCAAACGATGGCATGCATAGTTCAGCCTTGCATCGTTAAGATATTGATTAAAGTTTCTATGGAATGTCTTGGAAAAGAGTCTGGATAAAACATATTTGCTCACGCCCAGGTCTTTTGCCATCTCTTCCAACGAAAATTTCTTCTTGAAATTTGCTGATATATAGGAAACTGTCTGGTAAATAAGATCGTTGCTCCCCACACTGCTCTTTTCTACCAAATTTAATTTTCCTATGCAGCGTGCCAACACAATTTGAAGATATGCCTGTGCAACAGTAATATCCGACTGTTCTGTCTCTAAAATTGCATTTATAACCCTATATACCTCCGGTTCAACCTTTTCCGCTTTGATGATTGGGTATTCAGGAGCCATGGATTGCATGATATCTGCAAATTTGGCTATCGTAAATGGCGATGCAATCAGATAAGTCGCTTTATTTACACCGGGTGTCAGTACCTGGTAGTGATGAATAACATCTGGAAATACAAAGCCTATATCTCCTTTTTCCATATGGTATAGTTCCTGTCCGACACCAAGTTCTAATGCTCCACTTGTTACACAAACGATCTCCAATGCATTATGAAGATGTGGTTCAATATGTTTTGACTTCCTATTTATTGCTATAATCTCCTCTTTTGTGTCAACATATTTTAACTGCATGAAATACTCCCCTTTGCAACATTTGTCTATATCTTCTTTCGATTTGGCAAGCAATCCTTTTACATCTATCCTATAATCAACTTGTAAATAAGGAAAGGAGGAATTGCAAATGAGCAATCTAAAAAAATATCTGAATGACCTTTTAGTATTCTACGCTGAATATTTTGAGCATCCTTACCATGTATAAATACTAAAAGGACTATTTTGTGAAAACTGAATATTTTCTTAAGGTCATTTCACAAAAATGAAGTGGTCCTTTTTTATTTTCAAAATACAGTTCAATCACTTTATATATAGAAAAAAGCACTGTCTCATCGAGCAATGACCAGACAACGCTTTCTCCTGTCAATTCTAATTTATGTCTGATGCATCTGTTACTTCATCTGCAGCAATTCCTTTTTCTGCTTTCAGTTTTTTATTTGCATCTTCTACATTCATTCTTGAAAGTACAAACATAATCAATACATCAAAGATTAGCGGAAGCCAAAGATACATAAACTGCATCATATCAAGTGCAGACTGTGGCTGAGTTGCATTTTTTCCGACATATCCACTGAGCTCAAGCATCCATCCAACAACAGCGGTTCCAATACCTCCACCGATTTTTACGCCAAGAGAAGTACAAGAGTACATCGTTCCGTCAATTCTCTTTCCCTGTGTAAGATAAGTGTATTCAGAGCAGGATGCGATAACTGCATTCATATCTCCCTGCCATGGTCCCTGACCTAAGGCTGCAAGAGCTGTAAATGCCATCATCAGCGGAACACTGCCCATATATCCTGCAACAACAACAAGTGCTCTACCGATGACTGCTAAGACATAACCTCTTAAGTTCAGTTTATACATACCTTTCCACTTACCAACTAATGTCGGTGTGAAAATCAGGGCAATGATCAGTGGAATATTTACTGCCCATGCAAATTGTCCAAACAAATTCTTATTTTTCAGTACCCATGTCATGTAATAAATGCCAGCTCCAATCATGGCACCATATAACTGCTGTAAAATATATGTTCCACAAATCATCATGTAATATTTGTTTTTAACAAGAAGCTTGAATGCATGTACCATTCCGTACTTTTCATTATCATCCTTTACTTCTCCTTCGTTAAGTTCTTCCTCAGGAAGTTCCTTAACAGAAAGTGCTGAAATCGTATTTACGACAAGACCAATGATTGCATAGATAATAGCAACCGTTCTCCATGCTGCAGCATCTCCACCACATTTATCTACAAATCCAACTGTAATTGCCTGAATCAGAAGACTTGTTGAAAACGCAAAAATAAAACGGTAAGATCCCATCTGCACACGCTCTTTGCTGTTCTTTGTAATCAGTGACGTAAGTGCTGAATAAGCAATATTGTTTGCTGTATAAAACACACCATTTAACAGTGTATAAGAAATAAAGAACCATGCATATTTAGCCGTTATTCCCAAACTCACCGGTACTGCAAAGCAGCCGACCAGCGTAATGGCACAACCAATATATCCGTATAGCATCCAGGGTTTCGCTTTTCCCATTTTACTGTGTGTTTTGTCAATCATTGATCCAAAAAATATATCCGTAAAACCATCAAATAGTTTTGATACGGCAATCAGGGTACCTACGACACCTGCAGCAAGTCCTACTGAGTCCGTCAAATAGACCATCATAAAAGATGTCAGGAACGCATAGACTACATTACCTGCAATATCGCCTGATCCATATCCAATTTTGTTATACCATTTCAAATACTTTTTTTCTTCCATCGAATTTCTTTGCTCCTCATCTTCATCGCACTTAGAATCTCTTTCCTTGTTTACGGGTTACATGAAACTTTATTACCCCTTTACATACGGTATCAGTGTAAACTGAAACCGGAATAATACATCATCAAATCGGTACTGCTCCAATACAACTGGACCACAACTATTAGAACCAATGCCATTTAGTGCATAGTCAACACAAAATACTACACTATCTGATTCTGTCAGTTCATAATTATGCGTTTTCTCCTCAAGTTCTTCCTGCGTATAATAAGAAGCATTGAATGAGAAGGCATTTTCCGCAGAGACCACAATTCCATATCGGCTGTTATTAAGCTCTACATATTCACAATCATAATGGCTTCCATTTTCCTGTGGGCGAATATAATCCTCATGCAAATCATCTACATTTGCCTGATACAAACCGTGGCTCGCAGCCTGATGTTTGTCACAATAGCTTTCCTGTGGTCCCATTCCAAAGTATCTTACAGCTGAAAGTTTTTTATCCAGGAACATCCTCACACCAAATCTTGGCAGGTCCGGAAATTCATCATCTTTTGTTACTGCAATATCTGCATCAATTTTTCCAGCAGCTTCTATTTTCCATGTGATCGTCACATCAAGAATCTTCTGTACTGTCTCTGCCACAACGGATGCATGGCTTGTAATTTTCACACCATGCTTTCCCTGCACGACCTCTGTCGTGTAAGCTCTTGTATAAGCTTTATCATAATGGGCTTTCTTCCATTCAGACTTGATGTACATATCATTATCTGTTGGTGCCCTCCAGATATTTAATTCCATCGGATGGTTCAAATATTCCCTTCCTGCAAATTTCATCTCTGTAAAAAGTGCAGTACGTTTGTCTATGGTATAAGCAAATTCACGCCCCTTGATATGAATCTGTGTATCATTTTCATTTACCTGTAATTCAGAGCCCACTGCTGTTTTTTGTAGCCATTTCTCAGCAAGTTTACATTTTGCATCGTCCTTGCTTACCTCAATTTCATCAAATCCAAGAATATGGTCTTCATCCAACAGTGGCAATTCCTTTTTCAGATGGTAAATAAATTTTAAATAACATTTTCCACTCTCTGGCACATTGATTTTAAGGTTTGTTTTTCCTTCACTGTGTGGTGCTGCTGAAACTTCTGAAAGTTTACCTTTGCTGATCACAAGACCATCCTGTGTCAGTTCATAGCTGATTTTCACATAATCTTTCAGATTATCAAAATCCATGTAGTTATGAAGCACCAGTTCTCCACTTTCTTTGTCATAGGAAATAACCCTTGCCGGGCGATAAACATTCTTGTATTCCAAAAGTCCTGTATGTACCGTTCTGTCCGGATATACTAATCCATCCATACAGAAGTTGCCATCATGAATTTCTTCGCCATGGTCGCCCCCATAAGCATATATAGTCTTTCCATTCTCAGCAGTTCCATGAGCAATCGCATGGTCACACCATTCCCAGACAAAACCGCCGCACATTTTATCATTATCCTGAATCATCTGGAAGTAATCCTCAAAATCTCCAGGTCCGTTTCCCATACTGTGACAATACTCTACCAAAAGGAAGGGTTTGCTTCCATCTTTATCCAGATATTCCTGAATTTCGGAAAGCGCTGGGTACATCCGACTGTACACATCCAGATTGCTGTAATCATATGTTTCATCATAATTACGATATCTTGCACTCTCATATTGTGTGATACGGTCTGGATCAAAATTCTTTGTCCATTCCAGTGCTTTTTCAAAGTTGCAGCCATAAGCACTCTCATTTCCCATTGACCACATAACAATACAGAAACGGTTTTTGTCACGTTCCACCATGAGTTTTACACGATCAACGATTGCCTCTTCCCATACCGGATCATCTGCAATTTTCTCATTCCATCGTTTGAACCGATTGTAATCGGTGTCTTCTTTTCTGTAGATCATAAATGGACCATGAGCTTCAATATCTGCTTCATCTATTACCATGAATCCATACTTGTCACACATTTCATAGAAAAATGGTGCGTTCGGATAGTGGCTGGAACGGATCGCATTAAAATTATGCTGCTTCATTAACGTAAGATCGGTTGTAATCTGTTCCGGATTGATTGTAAATCCAGTAACCGGATCAGAATCATGTCGATTGACACCACGGAATTTAATCTTCTGTCCATTTAAATAAATAACCTGGTCTTTAATCTCTATCTTTCTTAATGCAATGTGATCTACAATTACTTCATTCTCTGTTTCAAGAATCAGTTTATATAGATATGGATTTTCTGTATTCCAAAGTTCCGGACTTGCGATTTCTAATACAGCTGTTCCTTCTTCAGCAATACTTCCTAGTGCTACAACTGCTCCGTTTCTATCTTCAATCGAAATTTTTACATTTAACGGAGAGTAGAATTTCATTTCAATTTCTACTTTCGCAAGCATATCCTCAATTCTTGTTTTAATATGATAATCACTGATTGCCTGTTTTGGGCGTTTCAAAATGTACACATCCCGGAAAATACCACTCATACGGAATTTGTCCTGATCTTCCAAATAGGAACCATCACACCACTTCATGACCAGAACCGCTATGCTGTTCTCTCCGTCCCGAAGGAGGTCGGTGATATCAAACTCACTGGTCATATGAGAAACCTGGCTATACCCTACATAAGAGCCATTGATCCATACATAAAAGCAACTGTCTACTCCTTCAAAATTCAAGAAAGCTTTTGGTGCATTTTCATCTTTGTGATAAACAAAGGTACGTGCATATGTTCCACATGGAATATCCTGTGGTACATACGGTGGATCAAATGGGAACGGATACCTGATGTTTGTATACTGATGTGTGTCATATCCTGCCATCTGCCATACACTTGGAACCTGAATCTCATCAAAATTTTCTGTATCATAATTCTTCTCAAAAAAAGAATCCTTAATGTCATAGATGCTGTTAAAATACTGGAATTTCCAAGTTCCATTCAATAACTGCATACGATCTGATTCTTCTCTGTGTTCCACCAAGTTATCCATTCTTTTGGATGACGGAATATAATAGGCCCTGGCTGGCATTGTGTTTTCGTGCAGTACGCTTAGATTTTCATAATAACGTGGTACGATCATAAATAGCTCTCCTCCAATACATATACTTTTTTGTTCTTTGTTTCCTTAAATCAAACTTTATACTTTACTTTTTTGTTTACGTTCCTTAGTTATGCTATATATAGCTTATCCTAATTCGCAAAATATGTCTATGAATTGGATTAGACAAAATATGCACTAAATGATACAATGATAAAAAGTACGAAAAGAGGTGCTGTCCTATGTATTTGAACACCGGTTATTTGAACCACTCACATATGGATTTCAAAGACAAAAGTCGTCCGCTGATTGTCGGTAGCTGTGGTACTTACCGTCTTTCCAGACATCCCAAACTTCCAACCTACCGTCCAAGAGGTCGTCTGGATTATCAGATTATATATATCACTGCTGGTTGTGGACATTTTCATTTTGATAATGTAAATAATGAAACGATTGTTCCAGCCGGCAACATTGTACTGTACAGACCGAAAGAACTCCAAAAATATGAATATTACGGAGAAGATAAGACAGAAGTATACTGGATTCACTTCACAGGAAGCAATGTGAAAAATATCTTACGTCAATATGGGTTTCCGGATAAAGAGCGTGTCTTTCAAGTGGGTACATCTAATGAATATGAACAAATTTTCAAACGTATCATTATCGAGCTCCAACGCTGTCAAGACAATTATGAGGAAATGCTTGTCCTTTTGCTACGTCATCTTCTGATCAGTTTCCACCGGGAACTGACAAGAGAGCACATATTAAAAAATGAATATTTTGATCATGAGATGGATAATGCTGTCACCTTTTTCAGTGAAAACTACAATCAAAATATCAATATTGATGATTATGCTGCCTCACGAGGCATGAGTGTCAGCTGGTTTATCCGAAATTTCAAAAAATATACCGGTTCTACACCAATGCAATTCATTGTGGGAATCCGCATCAACAATGCTCAGATGTTACTTGAAACAACAACTTATTCCATCAATGAGATTTCTAAGATTGTCGGATATGATAACCAGCTATATTTCAGTCGGCTTTTTCACAAGTTGAAAGGATATTCGCCGAGAGAATACCGAAAAATAAGAAATAGGTTATGAAATCTATAACGTCATAAAAACTAAATGTCAAAAAAGGATGCCAACGAATCAAAGCAGATTACGTGACATCCTCTTCTTTTTATTAGTGCTATTTTATAAATTCAACCGAATAGTAATACATGTACTCATTATCTGTATCTATATGCTCCCCTGCAATATCCTGTATTGGCAACGAGCTTAACCCTTTTTCTCCATAAATCAGTGCTGCTAATCCTTGCTCTGTTCCATACTCTATCTTGCATTTGTTTTCAATAATCGTTGCTGATCTTCCATAATATTCCCTGTTTTTAACTCCCGCCAAAATTGGTATTTCTGTCATATATTTTGAATATTTATCTGCTGCGATGAGCTTTGCAGTAAAATTATCAAAATCCGGTGTAATGACAATCAATCCATTTGTGGAAGATTTCACATCTTCATAGGAAAGTTCCAAAACTATTTTTATGTGAAACTCGTTGTCCAAGCTGATATTCTGACAAGTAAATAGATAACGTTTTAAATGTATCCCTTGAATTGTATCGAAACATCATTGTTCCATCAATTCCTGATAACAATTCAGCAGTTTTCATTTCTATACTATCTGAGTCTACTGCTTCAATATAGTTTTGTGGTTGTTCTCTCCTGGCCAACAATAATTTTTTCTCATCAATTTTTACAATAATACCAAACCAAGAACAAGCATCTCTTATTGTATTAACAGGTATCTGGCATTGTCCATCACCTAGGCAATAATCTATTATTGGAATAATTGCTGATTTACCTGTTCTTGAAGCACCTGTAATTACATTTATTTTATCACAACAAAAATCTACAGTTTTATAGGAATACTGTACTTTTTTCGACCATAATATTATCTTTTCAACTTGAAAATACATTTTAAAACCTCACTTTCAAAATTTGAGAAATTTCCATCAATGTCAATCTTGAACACTATATTCCTAATTTTTCGGTAGCTTTTCCCATTTTTTCTAATTCTTTGGACTTTGTTTTAAAACTACTAATATTATCCTCTAACGGCAAACCATATGCATCTTTTTGAATCTCAAATAATTTTCCAGACATCCCAATTCCAATAGCTTCTAATGTCATTACCTTGTATCGTTGACTGGTATTTTGAATTTGGAGAATCAAGTCCTTTATTATAAGAATTTTGAGGCAATACATTAATTGAATTCACTTTACGCTCGGATTCAAAACAGATATTCACCTTTAGTTTTACTATTGATTTTATAATTTATCTTCCATCATCCTTCCGAATCTCATCAATAATCCGACCTATATTACACGTAATCTGTCCCTTACACTGATGAATATCCTCATTGATTTTCTTTTCCTGTTCAATAGCAATCTCTATATTTTTCGCCAGTTCTCCAATCGCAGCATTTTTCTTCGGATTGATTCCTGTTCTGGCAAGTAACAACTTATAGATAAATGTCTGATGTCCGTCTTTTTCATTCTGGATAATCTGTTCAGCATTTGGCTCAATATCATCTTCGTATGAATTTTCATAATGTAACAACAGAAATAATTCAAATGCCGGATTACTAACCGCTAATATATTCTTCTTTTCACCTTCAGCTACCAATTCATCATAATCAAGTACCTTCTCTTCAAAAATGTCTCCATCAAATACAACAATCATCTTATCCCGTTCTTTATCAAACGCTATTTCTGGATTTTCTTTCTGATTTTCTGCAAACTCAATCAAACGTCTTGGAAATGAAATGTCCCTGTCTCCCTCTGTTTTTTTAAATAACCGGATATCGATCAATGGATGAATATTTAACTCTTTTCGGATATCAATTAACTTTTTGAAATACCATGTTTCAGTATTTGCACCCTCACATATGAAAAAGTACTTACGATAAGGCTCAATCTGTTCTTCTTCATCTGTAGTTCTACTATTCCAATTCGTATAACTTCTTACTGGAGCCAAGGCTACTCCTCCTCTCTAAAGTCAAATGTTGAAAATACTGGTATCGCACCATACCTGCCTTCCAGATATGCCTTGCTCAACACTTTATCGTATCTCTCCTTGAAACGATCTAAGGAATAAATAGAGCTTGCATTTTCTGCGTTACGTTCTACAAACCAGATTTCGTCTCTCCTAAATATAGCCTGATCCATAATGGATGATTCATGTGTGGTAAACAATAGCTGCATACGCTGCTCATCATGTAACTGCATAAACAATTGCAAAAATCGCTCTGTCAGCTTCGGATGTAAGCTTCTCTCCAATTCATCCACAACATAAAGAACATCTTCTCGTTTATTCAACAGCATATCCATCAAATCGAATAATCTTCTTGTTCCATCTGATTCTTCATCAAATCCAAACTCATAAAATGACTTATTATGATGCAATCGGATTGTTGTGACCTTCGGTTCAGAATGTCCTTCAACTTCGATATTAAAGAAAGTTTCCTTCGACCTCATCGTCATTCTGAATGATGGTTCTTCCTGCTCTTCCATTCTATTTTTTACATGCTGCATCATCTTATCAAATACTGATTTCGGCAATGCATTTGATAACTCATCCAATGTAATTTCTTCAATTTTTACCTGGCTGATACCCGTATCAAATGTTTTGATCAATTTGTTAATCAGCTTCAGCGAATTATCATCATAATAATATTCCAAATCAATCAATGGCGTATCCGGTGTGATAATCGAAATATGATTCTGAATCCAATCATATACATCTCGGAAGAACAATAATTTAGATCGTGTGCTATATTTTTTTCCACGATTCATTTCTGTCAGGAACAAAGATGTTTCATTTCCTTCAAAATCATCTGCATAGGTTTCAAATTTATTTTTTTGTCAGCGTAATACCATCATTTAACACCGGACGTTTACTTCCTTCTCGTTCAAAGAGACATTTTGCTGAACCATTCTGATATAATTCATATAACCATTCTCCGGTTACTTTTCGTCTGCTTAAAACTGCGGAAAAACCATAGGCATAAAATTTGTCACCTACAGTAATCTGAATTTCAAAACTACTTTCTCGTTCCTTATTCTCCTGCCGATTCTTACAAAACATCTGTGTAGCTTCTATCGGAATACCATTGCAGACACTATCTTTAAAAAATTTAAAGAACAATGCCAGATTGGTCTTTCCAGATGCATTTGCTCCATAAACTACTGCATATTTTAATAACTGGGTACTTTTTATCTTTAACCTGTGATTTGCATTTGTTCGTATTTTATTTGAGGAAATCATTGTCAGCTCTACTGCTTTATCAAAAGATTTAAAATTTTCAACACTTACTTTTACTAACATTCTTATACACCTCCACCTTTATTATATGTTTTACTCTTCTCTCAGTCAATGTAATTTTCTTATTTAGAGATTTTTTCGTTATATATTGCCTTCTATTTTTATTTTTGACAATTTTACTTTGAGTTATGCATATAATATCAATGTATAAGTCAGTTTTTTGTAGCGACATTATTTTACTAATGCCACTACATGAAATATTACAATAAATAAAAACTTCTAATTCTTTTTTCTTCTATCTCTCCCAATCCATCCTTCCTGTCACATTCAACATCTTTTCTTCTCGGAAACTGAGCATCCTTCCATTAGTTCCACCGACAATGATATGATCCAACAATTCTATTCCCAATAGCTGTCCACACTTCTGCAGCTTTCTCATAACGATCATATCCTCTTTTGACGGTTTCACATTGCCACTGGGATGGAAATGTGTATGTTCTCATTGAATAAGTTCCACAGAACTTATTCACCCATTAAAAATGGGCTACCGTTTCCAGTAGCTTTTTAACATATTTATTATCCAGTGAGCATGTTTGTCCACTAAATATCACCCTATTTGTGACTCCTACCGACTAACTGACATAATTTTTTTCTCTATTATACATATTCATCTGGAAATTTCAATTTCTAATAATCATTTCTGTTCAAGCTTCTTTATGCTATGTCACAGACTAAGCGCTGTTCTAACAGCTTATAACTCTTCCTGTTCTAGCAGTAACTCTATGTGAGATTGATATAACAGTCCTGTTTTCAGATACATTTTTTAATGCCTTTAGTACTTCTCTTTCTGTATCAGCATCAAGATTAGCAGTTATCTCATCTAAAAGCAGAAGCTGTGGATTAGCAGCAGTTGCCCTTGCAATAGACAATAACTGCCATTGTCCCTGCGAGAATATTTCCTGTGTGCATGGTGTATCATATCCTTTATCAAAGCTGATAATTGTATTGTGAAGTCCTGCAAGCCTGGCTGCGTTCACAACCTCATCCATAGATATAGCCTCATCATATAATGTAATCTGGTCTTTAACTGTTCCTGGCACCATATGAAATGTCTGTTCAACATAACCAAATATTCTTCTTTTCATATTATCAGGTATATTACAGGAATCAATTCCATTAATCAGTATCTGTCCCTTCAAAGGCCTGTATAAGCCTAAAAGCAGCTTGAATATTGTGCTCTTTCCCGCACCTGTCCTTCCCTGAAGTGTAACCTGTTCTCCCATATTAACATTGAAGCTCTTATCCTTAATTATAATATTGTCAGCTTCATATCCGAAGGTTACATTATTAAACTGGACATATGGTGTGCAGGCTTTCATGACTTTTAATTTTTCACTATTATTGATGTTAGCTGTCTGTGTTTCTAACACAACATTAATATCTGCATTTACATCAGACTTAAAATCCGCCTTAATATCTGCTTTAATATCAACATTAAAATCTGCTTTAATATCTGCATTAACAGCTTCAATTGCTGGAAGTGTCGGGAGTGCAAAGAATTCATTTATTCTTCTTACACCGGCAATTGCTGACTGTATAGTCTGGATTTCCATACCAAGGCTCTCAACTGGTGCAAATATCTGTGATATGTAGTTAATAACAGCTACCGCCGTACCTGCTGACATTCCAAAAAGGCTAAGAGCCTTTGCATTGCCCGATGCTGAAAACAACATAACTACCGCTACTACAATTGCATTTAGTATAAGAATAACCGGTGAATATATGGCATCGTAAAAGTTGGTCTTTTCCATAGCCTTATAGCTGTCACCTATATATTCATCATATTTTTTCTCCATATACTTTTCCTTGCCAAGATTATGTATTGTACGAATGTTTCGTAGTGTTTCCGGTACATGTCCCGAAGCCTTGCTTACTGCACGCCGGTTTCGCAGCTGGGCTTCAAGCATATTCCTCTGCACATATCTTGTAAACCAGAATATAAATGGCAGTAATATAAGCAATAATATTGCAAGCCCTTTATTTCTGAACCATATAACTGCAAGAATACTCATTATCTTACATGTATCCGCAAACATACTGACTATACCTGAGGTAAACAGATTCTCTACCGTATCAACATCACCAACAAATCTTGACACCACAGCTCCCGGCTCCTGCCTGCTTAATGATGATGCTGTCAGTCTGGTAAAATGCTCCATAAGGCCACTACGCAGAGCATGCGTTATCTTTTGTCCAAATACCGTAAGAAGTCCTTCCCTTGCAGCTTCCATAAGACCTGTGAACACAGTAAATACCATATAAAGAAATATAAGATATAAAGGAACCTGACATCCTGCTGCCAATGTATCTACTATTCTTCCAAGTACAAGTGGTGGGTAAAGTGCAGTTATAACTGCACCACATACGGATGTTATAATACCAAGTGAAAGCCATTTTTTCTTTATTGTAGTGTGCAGTATTATTAAACCTACACTATGTGCTTTACCGCCATTATCAACATTACTATTATGTTTACTCATGCTTATCCACCACCCCTTTGACATTCTTACGTTGTTCATATGAAACAGTATCTTCACTCATTGCATTTGCTGCATCATTTAACTGTCTATAAGCCATACATTCCAACATAAGTTCATCATGCGTTCCTACTCTGGCACTACCTTCATCAAGCCATATAACTTTGTCCAGCTTAGGAAACATATACAAACGGTGAGACAGAATAATAACGATACTACCTTCCGTCATTTTTCTAAGATTATTATATATCTGCTCCTCTGTATTCTTATCAAGTGCTGAAAATGGATCATCAAGTATAAAAACTGGCTTTTTATGGCATAAAGTTCTTGCTAATGCAATTCTTTGTGCCTGTCCTCCAGACAATCTCACGCCCCCACTGCCTATAATGGTATCTGCTCCCTGCTCCATAGCCTCAACTTCTTTATCAATACATACTGCTTTTAGATACTCGTTTACGTCTTTATTATCACCAAGTAGGATATTATTCTTTATTGAATCATTGAAAAGCTCCGGATCGTGTCCTAGGTAACTTATTATTCCTGTTCTCTCATTATCTGCAGCATTTTTTAACTCACATCCATTATACATGATACTTCCCTCATATGGATATTCACACAAAAATGTCCTTCCAAAGGTTGACTTACCACTAGCAACCGGACCTGTAACACCTATGATCTGTCCCGGCTCTGCAGTAAAGGAAATACCATTATATACATTTTTTCCATCTGGATATGTAAAGCTTAAATTTTGTACATCAAGCCTTCCTGATGTCTGATTTTTACAATCTGTATCCTTAGCCTGAATAATCATAAGCGGCTTAATACGTTTCCATGAAACCTGTGCCTTATGAACTGCATTAAACAGCTTCGCCGCCTTCGAGGACTTATCAGATAACTTTATAAAGCAGGCCAGGAATGTTGTAAATGCTGCAATATCCCAGGTTCTCCATCCTGTTCCAAGTACATTTCTGCTGCCAAAATATAATATAAATAAAATGCCCATCATTGATATTATTCTATATAATGGTGTAAGAGAAGAATTCCATATATTAGCATAAATAGCTGATTTCTCATACTCAGCCAGATTATCTTCGTACGCATTTTTTCTGTCAGCTTCCCTGCCATAAACTCTGTAGGTTATAGCATTGGTTGCTCTGTCAAGTGTTGCATTACTAAGGATACCAGATTGTTTTTTATACTCAGAACCTGTTTTCTGGACTATTACTTTCATCTTTTCAGCAATGATATAAGATATAGGTGGAAATATCATTGCAATAAGTGCCAGCCTTACATCATATACAAGCAGCATTCCTGCATATGCAGCCAGCGCTACGCCTGTATCAAACACCTCTGTTGTAAACTTTCTCATGCCCTCAGCACAATCATCTACATCAAGTATGGCCTTTGTCATAATATCACCCATACCTTCACCTTCAAGCTCTGTCCTGCTCTTTAATACAAGTGTTCCATATAATATTTTCTTCATTCTTCTATTAACATTATTGGCGAATCTACGAACATAAAAACGTTTTATATATCTTGATACCTGAACTACTCCAATTGAAATCACATATGCAATAACAAGTATAAGCATATCCTTGTATACAGCATTCTTTGCCAATATATCTATAAGACAGCCTGCCATTTTTCCTTCAAACCATGGTCCAAGCAAAAGTCCAAGATTGTATATAACACCTGACACGGTTATTATAAGCAGCACCTTCCACTCTTCTTTAAAATATGATAGTATTCTGTCGGCTTTAAATGTTTTATGCGCGGTCACATTTTTGTTATCTGAAGGATTCACTCCATTATTTCTTAATTTAAAATCCAATCTCATCTGGTGCCACTGAACATTTCCATGAGTAGATTTATCTGTTATCCCCTCATCAATGAATCCAAACTTGGAATAATATGGAACAAGGCTTTCTTTACAGGTTAATACAAGCCCTTTCCGGTTCTGTTTTCCGGCATCTAAGATGACCTTCTCAATCAGCTCTTTCGCATATCCGCATCTGCGATATTCAGGAAGAGTATTTACACCAAAAATCATCTGCCATGCGCCATTCTCATTATGCATTGATGCATTTTCATACATGTCATCTGTAAGATCAGACTCATCCGTAACAAAACCATCTACAAACGCAATGAGTTTACCCTCATCAAACATAAGCCAGAAATGATTCCCAAAATATTTTATTCTTTGCTC
>ERZ791611.1332-NODE-1332-length-16588-cov-10.373253_pt1 | contig 16588 bp, 9 predicted proteins | sample MGYA00510275_ERZ791611 | MGnify/ENA primary metagenome ERZ791611 (study PRJEB30046, sample SAMN00791912) | human gut metagenome | study: EMG produced TPA metagenomics assembly of the A metagenome-wide association study of gut microbiota in type 2...
GGGCTTTGTGCATAAAAAAAGGTTGTGCCAGCGTTTTGACACAACCTCTTTTTTAGTTTACTTGCAGGTATTCATCCAGCGAATCTTCCTTTTGTAATCCGAGTTTTTTTCGTATCCGGCTTCGTGCCGTGTTGACACTGGCGCGCGAAATGCCTAAGGCCAGCGCTATTTCATCCGTATTTTGTTTCAGGTAAATGAGCATGCAAAATAATTCGTCCGACTTGGTCAGTTCCGGACAGCGGCTCCGCAGTCCGGGCAGATAGCGCGGATAAAGGGCGGCGAACGATTGGCGGAAACGCTTTTCGTCCTCGCCGCTCAACAAGGTCGGGTCGAGTTGCCGACGCACATTGTCGATGATTTCGTTGTGCGATAACTGCTCCAGTTCATGGCTTAACGTTTCATTACGCCGGTTCAGTTCCTGCTGTGAAGTCAGTAACTCGTTCAGTTGGCGGCGGTGTTCTTCCTGTTCTTTGAGATGGCGACGACGGCGACGGATCAGGTAAACGACTCCGGCAGCCAATAAACAGCCCGACAACCCCAGGATAATCCGGGTATAGACGAGCGATTGCTCTTTCAGTGCCACCTCGGCAGTCAACGCACGGTTTTCCTGTTCCTTTCGTTCCGTTTCATAACGGATATTGGCGGCGATGGCATACCGCTGCTTTTCTTTTTTCTGTAAAGAATCATGTATGGCGGTATAGACCGGGTAAATCTCGCCTATCCGGCTGTACATCTTATGTTCCGCATATCTTTTTAGTAAGATATTCCCGCACCAGTCGATCATTTCCGGGAAATCCTGTTCCAGATAATAGTCCATAGTCTCTTCCATCAGCGGAAAACCTTCCTGCAACTGTCCCGTTTTGACCAGAGCGTTCCCTAAAGAAAAACGGAAAGTCGGGTAGTGATAGCTCATGACGTCGTTTTGCGAAACGGCGCATAATTCCCGGAAACCTTTCACTACCAGTGCCGCCGAGTCCGGGTAAAATTCGTCGTAGAAGCTGTAAATCAAGTTCTTTGCCGCTGCGATCTCCGCCTGGTGCTGATGCGCTTCACCCAGCCTGAGCGCCTTTAGAATATAAAACCGTGCCGAATCTTTCTGTTCGGGTTTCCAGAACATGCCTGCTTTCATGCGGTAGAGGTCGCTCAGCACCACGCTGTCGAGCGCAAGGGAGTAGGCGATGGCCTGCGAAATGTTTTCCAGTGCCTTATCCTGTTGCTCCATCGTGTCGTACAGGTTAGCCAGGTCGGTAAAATTATAGACGAACCCATCGTTTAGTTGGTCGGGGTGGGCCAGGCACCAGTCGCGGGCCTCCTGCAAATAACCGATGGCCTGTTCATACAGGCCCCTGCGACGGTAATAATTGCCTAATGTACTTAAAAGATCGGCCGGGTCATCGGCTTCTCCGCCGACATGGTAAGCGTCGACGGCCCGTTTCTGGAAAAGAATTTCCCTTTCCGGTTGTTCGCTGTAACGATAGCAGGCGTTGGCAACCAGGTGGCAGGCATAGATTTCCTGTGCCGGATCGGACGAGGGAGGAAGGGCGGCAAAGCGTTCGATCAACTTGCGCGTCCCTTCCGGGTCGTTGCCGTAATTGTGGAAGGCGGTGCAGACGGCCAGCAGGTCGTAATGGGCAGGCCCGTCGAAATAAAGGTGGTCTGCCTCCAGCAAACTATCCGTCAGCTGGCAGTTTCCGGCCGCTTGTTTGTTTTGGGTACTGCTTTTCAGGTAGAAGTTGAGCAGGCGGCGTGTTTCCTTCAACACCGAGTCGCCGTTGCCCGACGGATGCTGCGGGAAAGCCCGGAGCAACTGCCTGCTGCATGTGATAACCGAATCGCAGTTTTTCTGCCGGAGCAGTTTTTCGTTCCGGTCATTATATTCCCTAAGCGTCGTTTCAGTATTTGTAGCCAGCCGTGCTTCGAGCGGCTGTAAAGGATCGACGGGATGCTGTCGGCAACCGGCCAGCAGAAAAAGAAGAAAAAAAATGGAGGAAAACAGATAATTGCTCATATCTCGGTTGATATTTAAGGTTGGGGACAAAAATAGTGTATTTATCCGGTTTTACCCTTTGTTTTTGCAGGAAATCTATTAAACCGTCTATTGGTTATCCGAGGTGGTTCATGAGCCAGTGTATACCTTTACAGCGTCCGAAGACAAGGCCGTGAGCTATTTGTTCAGCAACGTGTGATGAACAGAAATGAGAAAAAAAACATTGTTGTTCAGTCGTTGTTCAGCGAATTGTTCAGACTGTGAGAGTGAGCGGACGCAAAGTATTGTTTTACTTTGGGTGCAAATAAAAAGAGCTGATATGAAGAAGAAAAGAACACAGGCATTCCTGATCCCGATCCTTTTATCGCTACCCTTGTTGCAGATGGTAGCGGTGATGATCGTGGGAGAGGTATATCTCCGCTGGACGGTGGTAATCCTCTCGGTTCTTTTCTATCTTCTGCTGGCAACAAATTGCATTTTCTGGTATCATTTGAACCGGAAGATCGATGTGTATCACCAATGCGTTAACCGTAAATTGGAATCTCTTTCTATAGCCGCTTCGCCTACGCCCGACACAGAGTCTGAAGACGGTGCAATGCCCGACAAAGCAGAAATAGGAAACGACCGGCTGTGTGAAACTTTCCGGGCTAATCATCCGGAGTTCCTGGCGCGCCTGCATGCCCATTGTCCGGCATTGACCCGGTCGGACGAATTTCTATGTATGCTTATTAAAATGAAAATAAACAATAAAGAGGCGATGAAACGACTATCTATTTCGCAAGGCAGCCTTCACACTACCCGCTACCGGCTTAAGCTCAAACTGGCTGTTCCTCGGGAAGAGGAGCTCAACGAATGGATACAGCGGCTGTAGGTCGGCGGAGTTATCGCTGCGACTGTCGCGGAGTCTCCGCCAGTAGGAAAAAGGAATACAACGACCGTAGCGAAGCCTCTGCCGGTCGGCAAAACGACTGCTACGGCCGTAGCGATACCTCCGCCAACCGGCAAAACGGTTGCTGAGGTCGTAGCGATACCTCCGTTGGCGGGCGGAACGGCCCCGACAACCGTAGCGACGGTTTCTCCGGCCGACGGAGCTTTTAAAACAGAAAAAACGAAATAATTTCTAGTATCAATATTAAAACAGACGATTATGCCATTAGCAAAACAAATCGGCACGATTAACAAAACGAAGTTGAGCAACGCGGCCCACAAGAACATGAATACGGAGATATACGACCGTATCCTGGCCGTTACGATTGCCGCGCTGCATCTCGAGTCGCTGGCTCCCGGTTACAAGGAATGTATCGACCGTGAAGGCGAATGCGTCAACCGCATCACCAAAAGCGCGACAACTGACCAGTTGGTAACCAAAGACGGTGAACGCGACAAGACGATCCAGTTCATATTCTCTATGAACGGCTCCTATCTGGTCTGCCCCGATCCTGCCTTCCAGTCGGCAGCCCGTACGGTCGACGCCGTGCTCCGTGCCTACGACAAGCTGTACAGCAAGGCCTATGCCGAAGAAACCGCCCTGATCGACGGACTGCTGGCCGACCTGGCTAAACCTGAAGTGGCAACGGCGCTGCAGACCCTTCATCTCGAAACGTATGTCACCCAGTTGAAAACCCAGAACGGCGAGTACAAGACGCTCGACGCTGCCCGCACCGACGAATACACCGCCCGCGTGAAGACCGACACCTCGAAGGCCCGCAAGGCGACCGACGAGACGCTCGACCTGGTCGTCCAGCGCGTCAACGCCTATGCCGTATTGGAACCGACCGACGTGATCAACGGCTTTATTGACACGGTGAACCAGATCTTCCGCAAATACAAAGACTTGATCGCTGCTAAAGGTGGCCCTTCTACACCGACCCAGCCCGACGATAAACCCTATCCGACCCCTGACCCGGTGCCTGACCCGACCCCCGATCCCGATCCGTCTCCCGGTGGAGGCGATCGTCCGGAGATCGAATAATACAGCGGTAGCCGGTGCAATATCTTAACAGCCTTTGCACTGGCCACCCGGAGAGTTCTTTGACATGATGGAAGATGATGGAGGAAAATAATGAGGAAAAAGAGGTGGCCGGTTTCATTTTCTTGTATATCTTTGTGAACTACATAATACATAAAACACTTAATTATGAAAAATTTAGATCCGAAAGTCATGGCAGAGAATGAAAGAAAAGAGTTACAGGACCGGTATATCCGCTTCGATTGGGCCATCAAACGTTTGTTGCGTCAGAAGGCCAACTTCGATGTGCTCAACGGTTTCCTGACCGTTATGCTGCGTGAAGAAGTTCGTATCCTCGAAATTCTCGAAAGCGAAAGCAACCAGGAAAGTGCCGACGACAAATTCAACCGTGTCGATATCAAAGCCCTGAACAGCAAAGGTGAGATTATCATCGTCGAAATTCAGAATACGCGCGAAGTGCATTACCTCGAACGCATCCTTTACGGCGTAGCCAAAGCCATCACCGAGCATATCTCGCTGGGCGAAGGCTATCAGAAAGTAAAGAAGGTCTACTCGATCAGTATCCTCTATTTCGATCTGGGCGTGGGGACGGACTATTTCTACCATGGGCAGAATCATTTCACAGGTGTGCATACCGGCGATCGTTTGCGAATCAACATGCGCGACCGGGATGCCGTCATAACCCGCCTGCCTGCCGAGATTTTCCCCGAGTACATCCTGATCCGTGTAAACGAGTTCGACAAAGTGGCCACAACCCCTCTGGACGAATGGATCGCCTACCTGAAAGACGGCACGATCCGTCCCGACACGACTGCTCCCGGTCTTCGTGAAGCCCGCGAGAAACTGAAGTATTACTCCATGTCCTTGCAGGAGCGTCAAGCGTACGACGAACATCTGAATGTGATCATGATCCAGAACGACGTGCTCGACACCGCCAAATGGGAGGGCCGTATCGAAGGCCTGGCCGAAGGCAAAGCAGAGGGCCTGGCTGAAGGGGAGGCCAAAGGAAAAGCCAAAGCTCTGCGTCAGACAGCAATTAATATGAAACGTATGGGTATCGCGACTACCGGCATTGCAGAATGTACAGGTTTGTCGGTCGAAGAAATAGAGTCGTTATAGAAAGTTTTGAACCTACTTTTGGCTTGATGGAAAAGTAGTCAAAAGATCAAGGCTTAACCGGCTTCACTGCTACGGAGAAAGACTCCGCTGTCGCATCTGAACTCGCTACGCTCAAACAGCAGATGCTCCTGTCGCTCCGTCTTTCCCCTTCGCGGACGTTCACCCGCTTAGGCCTTTCCCAAGAAGCTCTGCTTCCTCTTAGGATGGCCGACACCGATACCTGTATTTTATAACAGGTGCTTTCTGCTTTAACAGGCAGTATCGGCAATCACAAAAGAACGCTTAGCGTTCTATGAAAGGCCTCATCTGGTGAGCGTAAAGCGAAGCATCCGTAGAGAGCGCCCGGAGGCTGTGCTGTTTGAGCGAAGCGAGTTCACAGACGACAGCGAACGAAGGATGCTGAGTAGCGAGACAGATGCAGCCTTGAACTTTTGGTTACTTTTCTTTCAAGAGAAAAGTAACATTCAAATCTGCCAAAAACCGAATCCTTGCAATCTTCATTGCAACATTGCCTTATTATTAATAATTCTCCCATCATCTTCCATCTTTTATATATAACATTAATCATTTAAATAGACATATTTACTTATGAACAACTTTTTATATGTAAAAAGAAACCACCGTGCAGCGAGCCGGAGGGGCGCTGCACGGATAATCAGTATCATGATACTGGCTTTTTTATGGCCGAAGGGGGGAGGGGCGCAAGAACAAACACCTCCAGATCTCAATGTGAGCAACATTACAGCCGCAACGACACTGACCTATAAAAAGAAAAGCGATCCTGATACATATGCCTGGCATTACAAGATCGGCGAGGGTGAAGAAACCGAATTTACCGGCACGCTGACAGGCTCGGAGGAAAAAACCAATTGCCCCGTCATCACCATCAAAAGCGAGAAAGAAGCCACTTCCCCGAATTATGATGATTGTGCCAAACTCATATTGAATGGAGTAAAGCTGACTGCTGTTGCTGATTCCGGTTTGTTTGTAATAGGGAATACTAAGCCGATCTGTATCCAGGCAACAGGTGAGTCTACCTTGAAATGTAAAGCGACTGGTAATAGTCAATTTTATGTAATTAAGCACGATAATGGAGGTATCCTGCTTCTGGATGGTGGAGATGCTGGATTGAATATCGTTGGGGATGGAGGTGGAATATATTTGCGCTCTAGTGGAACATATAGTTTAAGTGGCATCCTCAAAGGCAAAATAAATGTCACAGCGGATAATGCCATAGCGGATGAGCATTATGCTGTAACGGTAGATAATAACTCTTCTTTATCTGCGGCCGAAGATGCGAAAATAACGGCTTCTGCGGGAAAAAAAGCAATTCTTGACAATAGTAATTCGCGTGTGCATTCCCCCTTCCTTCAATGGAGGTTTGACGTCGCCCCGGAGAGCGGCAAGGGGCTGGAAATAAAAAATGCCAACGGCAACTCCCTTGATCCTGCTATCCAATTCATCACCGACGGCAAAAATAGGTGTTTCGCTATCAACGTCGCGAAGGACACCAGCTACACCGTTTGGCTAGGCGGTAATCTACTCATGGATAAGAATAAAACAACCGTCTTTACGGCGACGAACAATAAATTATTCTCCTTCGAAGGAATGCAATTTCCTACCGACTGGTCCGACTACGGTCAGACAGCCCATGTCGGCACGGATGGCACCGATGTCTCCGTCTCCGGCACAACCTACACCGTCAAAACCCCCCGCGGCCTCGCGTGGATCGCTTGGGTGACGAATAATGGAAATATCGCCAATACTACCACCAATATTACCAATACCGGTGAGGCTTACTATCCTACCTATGCAGGCTTTAAGGACTGCACGGTTACGCTTGCCAAGGATATCTCTCTGGCTACGCCTAAGGGTGTCACCGCTGATTTCAAGAATAATTGGGTACCGATAGGGACTTATAGCTACCTTTCAGGCACCGACTACACTAAATGCTTTCAAGGCACCTTCGACGGGAATGGCAAGACCATTACCGGAATGACGATCTCCTCGGCCTCGGTAAACTATGTCGGCCTTTTCGGCTATCTGTATGGAGCGACCGTGAAGGATCTGACGATGGCAGATGAGGGAAACACCCCAACAATTAATTGGGAGACTATTCCGACTAGCTCTAGTGACCCCAACTACTGTCTTGGCAGCATTGCGGGGGCTGTGGCGAAAGGAAAAATCATCAATTGCCATAACCGATGCGCGGTCAGTTTCTCTGTGTCTGGCAATAAAGGGAGTGTCGGTGGAATTGCCGGTGTAATTGTCGGTGTAATTGTCGATAAAATAAATGAAAGCTCGGTGGTTAGCTCTTGTTCAAACAGTGGAACTATCAAGATACAAGGATCGTCTGGTTATGGTGGTGGAATTGTAGGGGGAAGTTCCAAATCTTCTATTGCTTCCTGCTTCAACACGGGTAATATTGATGTTAACGCCGCTAAAGGTTCCGCCTATGCGGGCGGTATCGTGAGCGACAGTGATACTAATGGTAGTAGCAGTAATCCAGGTCATATATCGCACTGCTATTCAACAGGGAATATAACCGCTAAAGCAACCTCGTCAAGTACTTCCGGCGGTATTGTCGGAGGTGCTCAACATGTGGTTATTGAATCTTGTTTTGCTACGGGTACTGTTTCTGCTCAATCATCAGGTAGTAGCAGCGACGCTGCCTATGCAGGCGGTATTCTCGGGTGGATTTGGAACCCTAGTAGTGTTACCATAAAGGATTGCCTCGCCTTAAATACCGGCGGCGTGAAAGCTACCGGAAACACCTCTACGAAATTGGCCGGTCGTATCATCGGAAAGAACAATGAGAGTAGTAATGGTACTGTTACCCTTTCCAACAACTACGCCAGCGTCAATATCTTGCTGACGGTGGGAACTACGGAAGCCGCCCCCACCGATAACATCGCCGCCGATGCGATCAACGGGGCCAACGTCTACCTCGATGAGGTCGCTGACGTTATCACCGGTTGGACAGGCGGGGGCAAAGCCTTCACCGCCATTGATACCACCGAAAACGGCCTGCTCCCGCTACTGAAAGCCATCACCAACTATGATGCCAACGGACTGCCGACCGCTTACGAGGAAAGTTCTTTCATCCCCGGCCAGCCCGACAATTTGACCTCTTCCACCTATCTGCCTTTCCCTGATCCGTTGTCTTTGTCTTCCAATGACGGCACCGTTCTCACCCTCTCTTGCTCCGATGGCAAATGGAGTTACAAAAAGGGAGAAGCAGGAGTTTCGACCCGTTTCAACGGCACGGTCAAGATGGCCGAAGGCGCATCTTCGTCCACCAACAAACTCAGCATCTCCGCCGCCACCGGCAACCCGACGCTGACTTTCGAGCAAGTGGTAATCAAACCGACCGACGGCGCTGCCCTAACTATCAATAAAGATTGCGCCCTGACCCTCAACACAACGGGAGATAACACTTCCACTCTCAGCTCATCCGGTGCCTCTACCCTGGTGAATAATGGTTCCTTGACGTTGACGGGCAAAGGCCTGTACATCGGGAATACCGGCGATAATAACGAATATTACGGCCTTAATAACTCCGGCTCCTTCACCGTGACCGATCCGTCGTCGACCTCTGTCACCTTCCATTGTGCCAACACCGCCATCCATAACACCGGAACCCTTGCCAACGCCTGGATGGAATGGCGGTTCTCGAACGCATTGGAAAGCTACGAGGACATAGCCTTTGCCGCCACCGATGCTGCCGACCAATCTCCATCTTCCCTGTCGTACAATGGTAAAACCTTTGCCACGACTGTTACAGCCGGCAAAACGTATCGGCTTTGGAAGGTAACGAATGCTGGTGGTGAAGTCCGTACCCCTCAGAAAGGACTGGATGGTAATGGAACGCCGGTCAAGCTCTTCTCCGCGATAGCCAATGCCGTGAGCGTCTATACTGAGGTAGAAGACCTGAAAACAATCACGATTTCCGATACCAAGGATTTCTCGGATGCCAATTGCGCCGCCCAGGACGTCGTTGTTAAATCGAATGGCGTACTTACCGTCGATGCCGACAATGCTTTTGTCTTCAGTCTGACGCTGGAGGAAGGCGCACAGGTCGTAACGACAAATCCATTGAAAGTGTCCGAAACTTTCTCGACCACCCGTACGCTCGGTAACAAATGGACAACCTTCGGCAGCCCTGTCACCCTGACGGCCTCCGTGGGGGATGCCGAGGGTCAACGCCTTTATGCCGCCACCGGCTACACCGGTAAGGATGCCTCCGCCCAAGGTTGGACGAACATATCCGATGCTGCTAACGGAACGAAAAAGGTTAATATTGCCGCCGATAATCCCTATCTGCTTGCTGCCGAGGAGAATTCGACTACGGTAACCTTCGCCGCCACCGCTTCTGCCGACCAGGCGATCGAGATACCGGCGACCATTCCGGTTACTTTAGGTGATGCCTTGGAGGATGGCACGTTCGTTTTCCAAACGAACCCGAACCTGGCGAACCTGACGCTTTCCAATATCTACGTGTTGAATGCCGACGGTAAACGTTTTGAACTGAAAGAAGGCGAGTACACCGTGAAGCCGTTCGAGGCCTTTATCGTCGCCAATGCCGTCACCCGTGCCCGGGTAGCCAGCCTGAAAATAGGAGAGGGCATTGCTACGGGTATCGAACAGCCGCTTGCCGCCGTCACCGCCCGTGTCTGGGGAACTCGTGGCTCGTTGCATGTTTATTCCGGAGAGGCCGCTGCGCTTACCGTGGTCCGCTCTGACGGACGTGTCGTCTACGCTGCCTCTATCGCTCCAGGCGATACCCGCCTGGACTTGCCTTCCGGTATTTACATGATCCGAATCAATAACATCACTTATAAAATAGCGCTTTGATATGAAACGATATATTAGTTTATGGCTTGTATGCCTGCTGGCGGTCTTCTCGCTGACCGCCCGGGCGCAGGAAGGGACCGGGACGAAAGCTCAGCCCAACTTCCCCGCTCTACCTTTCACGCTGACTTTTGCGGCCCCCGCGGAAGGCTCGGCCTCTTTCTCGATCTCGGCAGACGACAAGACGCTCACTGCCCCTACGACCTTGTATTCCGGCACGAAGGTGACGATTACAACCGTCCCCGCCGCGGGCTACCGGATGGTTTTCGGCTATCCGAAGGCCTACCGCACGGATACGCCTGCCACAACGATAGAGGTTACGCCGGTCACCGGCAGCGATAACACCTACACCTTCACCATGCCGGACTATCCGGCTACGGTAGAGGCGAAGTACGAGAAGATCCCGTACGCTGTTTCCTTTGCCGCCCCTGCGAACGGTTCGCTGGCCTTGGATACTGCCGGAACCTCGCTTACCTCCGGCACCGAGCTTGTTCCCGGCACGACAGTGACGCTTACGACTACCCCCGCCACAGGCTACCGGCTGGCTTTTGGCTACCCGAAGGCTTACCGCACGGATGCATCCGCCACAATGGTGGTGGTTACGCCGGTCGCAGGCAGAGATAATGCTTATTCCTTTACCGTACCGGAATATCCGGTCACGGTAGAGGCGGTGTACGAAAAGATTCCGTATGCCGTCACCTTCTCCGCCCCGGCGAACGGCACGTTGGCTTTGGATACGGCCGGAACCTCGCTAACTTCCGGCACCAAGCTTATTTCCGGCACGGAGGTGACACTGAAAGTCGCCCCGGCTACCGGTTACAGGGTCGTTTTCGGTTCCCTGAAAGTGTATTGCACGAATGAGGTTGCTAAAAACCTCCAATTGGACCCCGTTTCCGGCGAGTCCGGCGAGTACACTTTCACTATGCCGGGAGAGCCGGTGACCGTCGACGTAGAGTTTGAAGCCAAACCCGCACAACTTTCATCGGATACCCGGTTGAGATCGTTGCAGTATAAGGTTGGTACTGATAATTCCGGTACTTTCATTCCAGTTCCCGACTTCACCGCCGCCAGGAAAGAATACACTGTAACCCTTCCTTCCGCCACTGCCGATAATGCACAAATTACCCTTTCCGGCACGCCTGCCGATGTCGGTGCAACCCTGCCGTCCGATGCGGTAACCGTCACCCTTTCCGATGGTTCCGGTACGGCTACCCTGACCGTTACCGCAGAGGATCGCTCGACAACGGAGACTTATAAAGTCAAATTCCAAAAGGCCGAAGCACAGAAGTACATCGTAACTATCGAAACTGTTGTAGGCGGCACGATAACCGTTACCGATGCGACCGGCAAAGTGATCAATTCCGGCGATGTGGTTGCTGATGGAGCTGAATTGACATTGACGAATACGGCTGTGCCGGGATATAGTATCTTAAAATATACTGTAAAAACGACTGTAAATAATACATCTGATTATACCGATGTAACGAACCCTGTTAGGTTTACCGTCGCTTCCGACGTAACGATCTCCGCCGGGTTTACCCCGCCGACCGATCCGATACAGCCGGAAAATATCGGTACACCTGCCGTCCCCAAAGAAAAGGAAGAGGAAACAAGTCCGACGGATGCCCCGGTGGTTATCATCCCCGATGCAGGTTCCCTTCCGTCTGATACCGAACTGTCCCAGCTTCGCCTAGTAAAGGATGATGTCCCCGAATCGAAGGAGAATGATGTAAAGAGCAAGGCAGAGGCGGCTGCTTCGCAGGCTAATATTGACATTGATGCGAATAATATGATTCTCATGGAAGTGACGCTGGTCAAGGTAACGACTATTTTCGATAACAGCAGCGGTAAGTCTGAAACTACCGTTACTCCTGTCCAGCCTACCGACAAAGTGAAAGTGCGTATCCCGTATCCGGAAAATGTGGACAAGAGCAAACATGATTTCACGATCATCCATCTCAAATCGGACGGTAGCACCGACGTGTATTCCACGGCTAAAGGAAATCTGACGTTGGCTGATGAGTATATGGAAATCACTGTTACCGGTTTCAGTCCGTTTGCTGTGGCTTATGTGGCTAAGTCGTCACCCGATCCGGGTCCAGGCCCCGATCCTGATCCGGTTTACTACACTGTCACCCTTCCCGCAGTAGAAGGTGCGATGACCGATCCGGCTCCGGGTAATTACGAGGTGGAGTCCTGGGACCACTTCCGTTTCTACCTCACGCTGGATAAGGATTACGACCAATCCGTCCCCGTTGTAACAATCAGACGTGGTGAAACGGTCGGCCGCGATGAAACGATTACTCCTCGCATAAGCGACGGCGCTTACATCATCGATTACGTCCGTGCCCCGGTCACCATCTCGATCGCCGGTATCCAAAAGAACACCGATGTCGCCAACGCCACCATCACCACCGGCTTGAAAATCCGAACAGAGCCTTCCGCCCTCTGCCTCGAAATCGACCGCCCCGAAGAGGTCCGCATCCTCACCCTCGGCGGCGCAACACTGGCCACATTCAAAGCCCAACCCGGCCTTAACCGCCGGTCCCTGGCCCCCGGCCTGTATATCGTACAGACCGCCCGCATGGTGTGTAAGGTGATTGTCTGGTAGGATACATACAATCGGACACAGACAACGACGCAGGATAAGCAGGTTGTCGCAGATGCTATTATTTATTAATAAAAAGCCTGCGAGACTCTGCGTATTCCGCGTCGTCTGCATCCGGTAATCGATTATTTACTATCTTTGTAAGCATACGAGGCAACTAATAATGAAAGATTATGAATGAGCGAATTTATCCCATCGGCATACAGAACTTCGAGAAACTCCGTCAAGGCGGGTATGTATATGTAGATAAGACCGGACTGGCTTACCGGATGGTAAAGACCGGCAGTTATTATTTCCTGAGCCGTCCCCGGCGTTTCGGGAAAAGCCTGCTGATCTCCACTTTGCTGGCTTACTTTGAAGGGAAGAAAGAACTCTTTGTAGGGTTGGCCATGGAACGTCTGGAAAAGGAGTGGATAAAACGGCCTGTATTGCATCTCGATCTGAACATTGAAAAGTACGATAAGCCGGAAAGCCTCGATAATATACTGGACAAAGCCCTGACCCAATGGGAAAAAATGTACGGGGCGGAACCTTCCGAGCGTTCTCTCTCCCTGCGTTTCGCCGGTATCATCCAGCGGGCCCACGAGCAAAGCGGCCAACGTGTCGCCATCCTTGTCGATGAATACGATAAGCCGATGCTCCAGGCTATCGGTAACGAGGAATTGCAGGCCTCTTTCCGCTCCACCCTGAAACCTTTTTATGGCGTACTGAAAACAATGGATGGTTCTATCCAGTTCGCCATGCTGACGGGGGTAACAAAATTCGGTAAGGTAAGTGTATTCAGTGACTTGAATAATCTGGACGATATCTCGATGCGGGAGCCTTTCGTCTCTGTTTGCGGTATAAGCGAAGAGGAGTTGCACGCTTATTTTGAAGAGGATATCCACGGGTTGGCTTCCGCTCGAAATATGACGTATGATGAAGCCTGTGCCGAACTGAAGGAATGCTATGACGGTTATCATTTTGTGGAGAATAGTATCGGTATCTACAATCCATTCAGTTTACTTAATGCATTTAAGTACCGCCAATTGGATAGTTACTGGTTTGAAACCGGCACGCCGACCTATCTTGTCGAACTGCTGAAGAAGCATCATTACGATCTTAACCGTATGGCGCATGAGGAAACGGATTCCGATACGCTTAACAGCATCGACTCTACATCGGATAATCCGATCCCTGTTATTTACCAAAGTGGCTACCTGACAATTAAGGGGTACGACCGGCGTTTCGGATTATATCGTTTAGGTTTCCCCAACCGCGAAGTGGAGGAAGGTTTTATTCGCTTCCTGTTGCCTTTTTATGCAAATGTGGATAAGATGGAGTCTCCTTTCCAGATCAAGAAGTTTGTAGATGAGGTGATGGCCGGCGACTATGATGCTTTCTTCCGCCGCCTTAGCAGTTTCTTTGCCGATGTGCCCTATGAGCTGGCTTCCGATCTGGAACGCCACTATCAGAACGTGCTTTTTATTGTATTCAAGCTCATTGGTTTTTATGTTGAAGCGGAATATCATACCTCCGACGGACGTATTGACCTGGTGCTGAAGACAGATCACTTCATTTATGTGATGGAGTTTAAACTGGATGGTACCGCCGAAGAGGCTCTCCGGCAGATCAACGGGAAACAGTATGCCCGTCCTTTCGAGGCTGACGGTCGCAGGCTGTTTAAGATTGGTATTAACTTCAGCAAAGAAACACGCAATATCGAACGGTGGATTGTGGAAGAAGTCCGGTCATAGTGTGTTTCTTAACATACATCTTTCGGTGACATACTGTCACTCAAATTACTATCTTTGGCTCAATGGCTGTATGAAACGCTTACAGTCTGACAAAAACAATTAAATCAGAAATAGTATGAGACCGGAAGATTACATCACCCGTGAGGGGAAGTTTGGTGCACACAACTATCATCCCCTGCCTGTCGTTCTCGAGAAAGGAGAAGGCGTATTTGTGTGGGACGTGGAAGGCAAACGTTATTTTGATTTCCTGTCCGGTTATTCCGCCCTGAGCCAGGGGCATTGTCATCCTAAAATCATCAAAGCATTAACCGAACAGGCGCAGAAGCTGACACTCGTATCGCGTGCATTTTACGCAGATATATTGGGTGAATATATGGAGTTTGCCTGTAAGTTCTTCGGCTACGACAAACTGTTACCGATGAATACCGGAGCAGAAGCGGTCGAGACCGCCCTGAAGCTGGCACGCCGCTGGGGATACCGCATCAAGGGTATCGCTCCCGAAAAAGCAAAGATTATTGTTTGCAGCGAGAACTTCCACGGGCGGACGATTACAATCATCTCGATGAGTACCGACCCGAGTTCCTATGAAGACTTCGGACCATACACGCCGGGTTTTATTAAAGTACAATATAATAATGTAGAAGCATTGGCAGAAGCATTGCAAGATCCCGATGTAGTCGGTCTCCTGTTGGAGCCGATACAGGGAGAGGCAGGCGTAGTTGTTCCCGATGACGGTTATCTCCGCCGGTGCTACGACCTCTGCAAACAACATAATGTCCTGTTCATTGCAGATGAGATACAGACCGGTATCGGTCGTACCGGGAAACTGCTGGCTTGCGATTATGAGAATATTCATCCGGATATCCTGATACTGGGCAAGGCTCTTTCAGGAGGTGTGACTCCTGTTTCCGCTGTACTGGCAAACGATGAGATTATGCTGACGATTGCTCCGGGCGAACATGGTTCCACTTATGGCGGAAACCCGCTGGCTGCTGCCGTCGGTATTGCTGCATTGGAGGTGGTGCGCGATGAACATCTGTCTGAAAATGCTTATGCAATGGGTGAACTTTTCCGTAGTGAAATGAAAAAGATAGACAATCCGATGGTCAAACAAGTTCGTGGTAAAGGATTACTGAATGCCGTAGTCACCGAACCGCATGACGGAAAGGTTGCCTGGGATATCTGCCTCGCACTGAAAGAAAACGGCCTGATAGCCAAGCCGACGCACGACCATATTATCCGCTTCACCCCACCTCTGATTATTACCCGTGAACAGATGATGGAGGCGGTAGGTATTATAAAGGAGACGTTTGCTCGGTTTTGATAATAATCGTAATAAATTATCGTATGAAAATAAACGTAATAGGAGTCCCTCTGAACCTGGGTTGTGACCGGGAAGGCGTTGAACGGGCCCCGAACCATCTGCGTGAACGGGGACTGATGCAGGTTATCCGGAAGAATGGGCATCGTGCCTTTGATTTGGGCAACCTCTATGTCCCGCTTGTGTCGGAAGCGGATAAGTTTGCCCGGAGCAAGAGTATGAAATACCTCGATGCGATAGTGGAGGTGAACAATAACCTGGCGGAACTGGTCTATGATACGCTACGCGGAGGAGCTTTCCCGCTGGTTATCGGTGGCGATCATTCACTTGGGCTGGGGAGTGCCTCCGGGGTTGGAAAAAGTTTTGATGATTTCGGTATCATCTGGCTGGATGCACACGGCGATCTCAATACGAATGAAACTTCTCCCAGCGGAAATATCCACGGTATGCCGTTGAGTGCTTTGATGGGCATGGGTAGCGAGGAACTGGTCAATATATACGGACAAGGGAATAAGGTGAATCCGCAGAATGTTTTTCTGGTAGGTACCCGTAGCCTGGATGAAGGAGAGTTGGCATTGATAGACCGGGAACATTTAAGTGTCTACACGATGGAAACGATCCGTCTGAAAGGCATCGGCTTTGTAGCGGAAGATATTAAACGGAAACTGAAGGAAAGGAAAATACGCAACGTCCATTTCAGTATCGATGTGGACAGTATCGACCCCCGCTTTGCTCCGGGAACGGGAACGCGGGTCAGCGAAGGTCTGATCCCCGACGAGTTTAAAGATTTTGTGGAACATATGCTATCTACGAACCTGATAAAGTCGATGGACCTGGTCGAGCTGAATCCCGATCTGGATACAAATGACCTGACAACCAATCTCTGCCTCGATATTATTGATTATATAACCGCCCGGCTCTGACCGCACTGCCGGAAAGAGATAAAAAAGAGGTTGTGTCAAAACGCTGGCACAACCTTTTTTTATGCACAAAGCCC
>ERZ791611.1343-NODE-1343-length-16488-cov-3.402057_pt1 | contig 16488 bp, 16 predicted proteins | sample MGYA00510275_ERZ791611 | MGnify/ENA primary metagenome ERZ791611 (study PRJEB30046, sample SAMN00791912) | human gut metagenome | study: EMG produced TPA metagenomics assembly of the A metagenome-wide association study of gut microbiota in type 2...
TGGTATCGTTATCGCAATCTAATGTAAGAGACTTTACAAACTGAAGATGTCCGGAAGTGAGACCTTTTGTCCAAAGCTCATTGCGACTTCTGCTCCAGTAGGTCATTTTCCCGAGATTAATTGTCGTATCAAACGCCTCTTTGTTCATGTATGCAAGCATCAGCACTTCATCTGTACGGTAATCCTGCACAATGACCGGAACCATTCCGTCCGAATTCAGTTTCAGATCCTCCCAGGACAGATCCGGTGCAAAATTATACATATTGATGCCTTCCTGAAGCAGAGAAGACTTTAACTTCATAATATCCGTTGAAGTATCATTGATGAACGGACCCGCAATTCCTCGGATTTTTTCCCGCTTTAGCAGCCTTACGATCTCATCAAAATTATAATCCGGAAGTTCCACCACATACGGAATGTTGGTCAGATTTTCCAGTGCATCCAGAATTTCCGGATTTAACACCAGTGCTTCATGGAATGTATTTTCAATCGAATCCTGATTCTTAAAAATAAAATCCACATTGTTGATAGAGAGCAGAATCCGGTCTTTGCCAAAACGTGCACTGGCTTCCTCCGCCAGTCCGATGCTCGAAGGCTTAGAAGCATTCAAAATCACCTGAAGGCATCCCGCAAACAAAAGTTTTTTGATGTCTTCCAGACGGTTAATGTTTCCTCCTGCGCATACTTTAATATCAATGTTGCGATTGATGTTTCGAATCGTATTGACATTCTTTTCATGCTCATCATCGCTGGTAGACAGGTCAAAAATAATGATCTTGTCAACTCCACTGTCGTTGTATAACTGGCACAGTCGATAAACATTCGCATCTACCGGCGTAAAATCGGTCATGGATCTTACTGCATGACCATCTTTTAAATAAAGCGTCGCGACAATGTTTTTTTGTTTCATGTATTACAAACTTCCTTTCGTTGACAGAATTCCTTTTACTCTCGGATCATGGGAAACCGCTTCATCCAAAGCTCTGGCAAATGCCTTAAACATCGCTTCTGCCATATGATGATTATTTCCGGGACTTAACACCTTGATGTGCAGATTCATGCCCGCACTGTAAGAGACCGCATAGAAAAAATCACGGATCATTTCGGTATCAAGTGTTCCCAGATGCTCCGTAGTAAATTCGCCGTCAAATACAAGATATGGACGTCCGGATAGATCTACCGCACACAAAACAAGTGTCTCATCCATCGGAAGGATACAGCTTCCAAATCGTTTGATTCCGCTTTTGTCCCCCAATGCCTTTTTGATCGCATCTCCAAGTACGATTCCGCAGTCTTCGATCGTATGATGGCTGTCGACCTGAAGATCTCCATCACATTCCATATGCAGATCGAAGAAACCGTGCTTGGAAAATCCCTCCAGCATATGATCAAAAAATCCAATGCCTGTCTCAATATGAGAAATACCGCTTCCATCCAGATTTAAAGTCACCTGAATGTCCGTCTCTTTTGTTTTGCGTGTTGTGCTGATCTGTCTTTTTTCCATAATCTGCTCCTTTTAGACTTTCTTTCCCATATACTACTCAAACCGAACGCGGATGGAGTTTGCATGTGCGGTCAGTTTCTCACATTCTGCAAACTGCTCAATATCTTTATGTACTTTTTCAAGCGCTTCCCGTGAGTAAGAAATAATGCTGGACTTTTTAATAAAATCATCCACGGAAAGTGCGGAAAAGAACTTGGCCGTTCCGTTTGTCGGAAGAACATGGTTTGGTCCGGCAAAGTAATCGCCAAGCGGCTCGGATGAATACTCTCCGATAAAGATAGCACCGGCATTGCGGATCTTTGTCATTACGTGGAACGGATCTGCTGTGACGATTTCCATATGTTCGGATGCAATCGCATTTACGGTATCAATGGCTTCTTCCATATTATCTGCCACAAGAATATATCCGTAATTGTCCAGGGACTTCTGGATGATCTCTTTTCTGGAAAGTTCTGCGACAAACTGATCAATCTCTGCAGATACTTCTTCTGCAAGTTTCTGGCTTGTGGTGATCAGAATTGCAGATGCCATCTCATCATGTTCTGCCTGGGATAACAGATCCGCTGCAACATAGCGTGGATTTGCAGTCTCATCCGCAAGCACTAAAATCTCACTCGGTCCTGCAATGGAATCAATGCTGACATAACCAAACACTGCTTTTTTGGCAAGTGCGACATAAATATTTCCCGGTCCGACAATCTTGTCAACCTTTGGCACACTTTCGGTTCCAAATGCCATGGCAGCAATTGCCTGTGCTCCACCGACTTTATAGATCTCATCAACTCCGGCTTCTTTGGCTGCAACCAGAGTGGAAGGATATACTTTTCCATCTTTGCCTGGTGGCGTACACATTACAATACGGTCTACTCCCGCAACTTTTGCCGGAAGAACATTCATCAGTACGGAAGAAGGATACACGGCCTTTCCGCCCGGAACATAGACACCAACCGTCGCAAGTGCGGTAACTTTTTGTCCAAGAATGATACCGTCCTCTGTCGTAAACCAGGAATTCTGTACCTGTTTTTCATGATATTTTTTGATATTTACAAGAGACTTGCGGATCACTGCAAGCAATGTCGTGTCAACCTGCTCATAGGCCTCGGCAATCTCTTCTTCTGTTACAAGAATATTGCCGGCATTGATGTCCGCGCCGTCAAACTGCTTGGTATAATTAAAAACTGCCTGATCGCGGTTATTTCGCACTTCTTCAATAATGGCGTTTACACGGCCTTCAAACTCACCGTAATTATTCGGGCTTCTTTTTAAGAGATTCTGCAGAATATCTTTTCTGGTATCCTCTGTAAGTTTTAAAATTCTCATGATGTCCCTCCTAAATGACTTTTTTCAAATCGCGGATCAGTTTTGTGATTCGTTCATTTTCCATTTTCATACTTACCTGGTTTACGACCACGCGTGCAGAAAGCGGACAAACTTCCTCTAACACCGTCAGCCCATTTTCACGCAAGGTCGTACCTGTCTCTACTATATCACAGATTACCTCTGATAGTCCAACGATCGGTGCAAGTTCGATGGAACCATTCAGCTTGATAATCTCAACCGTCTGATGTTTTTTGTTATAAAAATAATCTTTAGCAATCCGCGGATACTTGGTTGCCACACGGATCTGTTCATGATGCTGCAAAAGTTCCGCAGCACTTTCCGGTCCACAGATGCACATTTTGCATTTGCCGAATCCAAGATCCAGCACTTCATAAATGTTTCTCGACTCTTCTAAAATCGTGTCTTTTCCAACAATTCCAATATCGGCTGCACCATACTCTACATATGTAGGCACATCCGGTCCCTTGGCAAGAAAAAACCGAAGTCCAAGTTCCTCATTGACAAAGATCAGTTTACGGGTATCCGGATCACGGATCTCATCACAGGTGATTCCTATTTTTTCAAACAGTTCGAGTGTCTTTTTTGCCAGACGTCCCTTTCCCAGTGCAAACGTCAGATATCTCTTTTCTTCCATGATCTCCTCCTATGCTTCCTCTATAAATTCTACTTTTGAAACGTGATCCTTCATGGCATAGCTCAGATAATCATCTTTGCTCCGGCCTTCCTGCATCTGGATCAGAGAAACCGAAATTCCCTGAGCGCGAAGTTCTTTCGCTTTTTCTACTGCTTCCGCAATCTTATTTTCCGCGTAAACGATCATCTGATTTTTCTCTTCAGACGGAAGTGTGATCTTTTGTCTGGAAAGAGCGGAAAGAAGCTGGTCCACAACAATGGCAAAACCAATGGCCGGTGCTTTTCTTCCGAAATATGTAAGCAGCCTGTCATAGCGTCCTCCCTTTACCACAGGTTCTCCTGTTCCAAACGTATATCCTGCAAAAATAATACCAGTATAATAATGGTAATTGCTGATGATTCCGAGTTCAAACGAAACGTATTTTTCAATTCCGTATAACCGCAGAAACGATCCGAGTTTTTCCAGATCAGTAATTGCGGAAAGAATGTTCGGGTAATCCGAAGCAAGAGACTTTGCCTCAGCAAGTTCTTCTACCTGTGTCTCAAAACTTCCGAGAAGGGAAAACAGTTTCTTTAACGTGTCATTTAAATGCATTCCCTCTACCATTTCTTCCACACCGAAATAATTTTTATTGGCAAGCAGTTCTCTTAATTCCTGCTGCTGTTCCTCATCAAGTCCTGCCGCCTCTGCCAGCCCGCGGAAAAACTGTGCATGTCCCACCGAGATCTGAAATTCTTTCAGTCCGCTCGAAAGAAGGGACTCCACTACCATGGCAAGTATTTCTGCGTCAGCGGCAACCGTTCCGTCTCCGATCAGCTCCGCACCGCACTGTGTCGTTTCCTTTAAGCGTCCCTGATACGCGTTGGAATTGATAAACGTGTTTCCCATATAACAAAGTTTTACCGGCATATCATCCTCGGTATAGTACTTTGCAGCACTTCTGCAATAGATGGAGTAAAATCCGGACGAAGTACCAGCGTGCTTCCGTCCTTGTCAAAAAACTTATACAGATCTTTGGATGGTGTTGTACCGATTTCTTTTCCAAAAATATTAAAAAATTCAAACGTTGGTGTCTGAATATCACGATATCCATATTGACGCAATACATCGTGTAATCTCTCCTGCAACAGTAGTTTCTGTTTGCACTCTCCGTTATAAATATCCCGGACTCCGTCCGGCGTATGTAACATCTGGTCTGTCATAATCGAACCTCTCGCTTTACTATTTTAAAGTGATACCGTGATAATTTGGTAGCACATGAAACAACGCTATTATAAGAAATATTCCAAAGATTGTCAATCCCTGTCCTCTAAATCCTTCTGGAGAACCTGAAGATAGGGAATCAGTACCCCTGATACCTTTGGCAGAAAATAGGCCGGATTCAGCTCCTCATACCGAAAGCTTTTCCGTCCACCATCCAGAGCCCGGTTCCAGAACTTCTCCAGATCGGAAAAACGCAGATAATAAAATTCCTCCCTGTGCGTAAAAGATATCAGAAGAAACGCTATTCCCTCCTGCTTTTCAAACTGCTCCATAAAAGCCACCTGATGCGGATGAACATTGGCAAGCGGAAAGGTGTCGGTGTTGCATTCTTTTGCATCGAAACACACCGGAATTCCCTGTACAGCTCCAATATAATCCACGGTACTTTTCTGTTCAAAATAGGCAAGTGTGATGTGTCTGGTTTCTTTATCAATATTAATAGGAGTAATCGGTGTCGGGATCTTCTGGATCAGCGCCAGACCGTTGTGTGCATATTTTTCGTTTGTACGGTTTAAAAGATCCTCCAGTGTTGATCCGCGCAGTCCCCTTGAATTCCAGGTCGGCATCTGCTATCCACGCTCCTTTTCCATAATTTCTTTAAATATTTCGGGCATCGGAGCAGTAAAAACTCTTCCGTCCGGAAATTCCAGACGATACGCATGAAGCAGCTGATGATCCACATGAAAGGTACCATAAAATTTGTGATTCACTGACGGGTCCCCATACTTGCGATCTCCGATAACCGGATGACCGACAGATGCCAGATGTGCACGAATCTGATGTGTTTTTCCGGTAATCAGGCAGATTTCCAACAGACTGCATGTTCCTTTCGCCTGTACGGACGTATAAGAAGTCTCAATCCGTACAGCATCTTTTTGTTCCTGTGTCAGAATCTTTACCAGATTGGTATGTTCGTCTTTGATAAGCCATCCGGACAGATGTACCGGTTTTGTAACGTTCCCGGATACAATGGCACGGTAAAATTTATGAATGGTACGTTCCCGCAGCCCCTCGGAAAGCATCTGCGCGCCGGCAAGCGTTTTGCCCATCAGAAGAAGTCCTGTCGTATTGCGGTCCAGCCGATTGCACACTGACGGACGAAACGTGCCGAATGTCTCCAGAGAAAGTGCCCCGCTCCGGATCAGATAGCCGAGCAGATATTCATTGGCAGACAGATCCTGTTCTTTTGCTTTCTGGGAAAGCATATTGTATGGCTTATCCGCGATGAGAATATCCGTATCTTCATAAATGATGGAAAGCCCCTTCATTGGCAGACGCTGCAGCATGTGAAACTCTTCCTGCAGTTTTTTTGTATCCTGCATAAATTTATGCAGTGTTTCATCACTGAAAAACACCGCTACCTGCGCGCCTTTTTGCAGCGTCTCCTTCCCGGTCGCTTTTTTCCCGTCCAAAGTAATATTCTTTTTTCGAAGCATCTTATATAAAAAACTGACCGATGCATTGGGCAGCAGTTTTTTTAAATATTTATCAAACCGCTGGTTGGCATCATTCGTGCCGATGGTAAATGTTTTCATAACGTTTCCTACTTCTTTTTATGGATGTTGCGGATGGTTTTCTTTTTGTGTTTTGCGGTCACCATCTTTCCGGCAGCAGCCTTGCCTGCCGGTGCCTTCTTTCCCTGTCTGGATGACCGGTAGGAAGTACCCGCGTCTTTTTTCGGCCGGCGTGGACGGATCAGACATTTGGAATCAAATCCGATCAGATCCTGACGTCCTGCTTTGATTAATGCTTCATGTACCAGATCGTAATTTTTCGGGTTGCGATACTGGATCAGTGCACGCTGCATGGCTTTTTCATGCGGATTGGTTGCCACATATACAGGTTCCATTGTCCGCGGGTCCAGTCCTGTATAATACATGCAGGTAGAAATCGTTGACGGTGTCGGATAAAAATCCTGTACCTGTTCCGGCATGTAACCTAAATCCCGCAGATACTCTGCCAGTTCGACCGCTTCTTTCAGCGTCGATCCCGGATGGGAAGACATCAGATACGGCACAAGATACTGCTCTTTTCCGATTTTTTTATTCATATCTTTATACGCTTTTACAAAACTGTTATACACTTCCACACTTGGCTTTCCCAGTTTCTGTAAAACGGTATTGCTGATATGTTCCGGTGCCACCTTCAACTGCCCGCTCACATGATGCTCGCACAGTTCCCGCAAAAATGTACGATCCTTATCATACATCAGATAATCAAACCGGATACCTGAACGGATAAATACTTTTTTCACACCCGGAAGCACCCGCAGCTTTTTCAGCAGGGCAATGTAATCCTTATGATCTACCTCCAGATTCTTACATGGTTTTGGGAACAGGCACTGTTTCGTCGGACAGGCTCCCTTCGTCATCTGCTTTTTGCATGCCGGTGCACGGAAATTCGCCGTAGGTCCTCCGACATCATGGATATACCCTTTGAAGTCCGGTTCCTGAATGATCTGTTTTGCCTCATCAATGATCGACTCGTGGCTTCTCGTCTGAATAATTCTGCCCTGATGAAACGTCAGCGCACAGAAACTGCATCCACCAAAACATCCGCGGTTGCTGATCAGGGAAAACTTAATCTCCCGGATTGCAGGAACCCCTCCGTCTTTTTCATATGACGGATGATAATTCCGCATATACGGAAGTGCATAGACTTCATCCATTTCCGTCTGTGTCAATGGCTTTGCCGGTGGATTCTGCACAACAAATGTGGTTCCACCGTAAGGCTCAAACAGGCGCTTTCCGGAAAATGGATCTGTATTACAGTACTGCTTATAAAAACTCTGCGCAAACGAACGCTTATTTTCTTTGATCTCATCATAATCCGGTAACTCGATGGCATCATAGATCAGATCACGGTTTTTTGTTTTAAATACGGTTCCGTCAATAAAGGTAATATCATGCACATCGATTCCGGCATTCAATGCATCTGCGATTTCAATGATACTGTGTTCTCCCATTCCATAAGAAATCAGATCTGCACCGGAATCAAGCAGGATCGAACGTTTCACCTTGTTGGACCAGTAATCATAATGTGCCAGACGGCGCAGACTGGCTTCAATTCCACCGATAATGATCGGGGTCTTCTTGTATGTATGCCGGATCAGATTACAGTACACCACGGTAGCATAATCCGGTCGCTTTCCCATTACGCCTCCCGGGGTATAGGAATCGGTTGCACGGCGTTTTTTGGATACCGAATAATGATTCACCATAGAATCCATATTTCCGGCAGAAACCAAAAAGCCAAGTCTTGGAACGCCAAGCACGGAAATAGAAGCATCATCCTTCCAGTCCGGCTGCGCAATGATTCCCACCGTATAGCCATGTGCCTCCAGCAGTCTGGCAATGATTGCATGACCAAAAGACGGATGATCTACATATGCGTCTCCGCACACATATACAAAATCCAGCTGTTTAATCCCGCGTTCCTGCATATCCTGTTTTGAAATCGGCAGATACCCTTCGTACATAATTTTATACTCCTGATGATTGTTTATTTTCCGCTTCTTTTTTCAGAGAAGCCAGTTCCTGTTCCGTAAGTTTACGGTAAGTTGCCTTTTCTAATGTTCCAAGTGTAAGTGTTCCCATGGAGATCCGTTTCAGATATGTCACCTTACATCCAACCGACGCAAACATACGCTTCACCTGGTGAAATCTGCCTTCCGAAATCGTAAGTTCCGCCTCACGGTCCCCAAGGATTTTGAGATCTGCCGGAAGTGTGCGCTTCTCATCGCCGATGTCCACGCCCTCTGCAAATTGTCCTGCCGTCGTATCCGGAATTTTCTGATCTACCTGTACAAAATACGTTTTTTTGACATGGTATGCCGGTGACAGCAGGCGATGCGTGAGTTCTCCGTCATTTGTAATCAGCAAAAAACCTTCCGTATCCTTATCCAGTCTTCCGACCGGTGCAAACTCTTTTCGCATGGACTCCGGGAAGAAATCCATAACCGTCCGGTTTAACCGGTCACATCTTGCCGTCACACAGCCCGCCGGTTTATGAAAGAGATAATAGGAATACTTCTCATAAATCACCGGACGATGATCAAACAGAATCTGATCCTGTTCCGGATCAACCTTAAGATCCGGTTTCTTTGCCACCGCATCATTTACCGTAATTCGTCCCTCGCGGATTCGTTTTTTCACATCGGTGCGTGTGCCGACGCCGGAATCCGCCAGGAATTTGTCCAGGCGAATCATACGTTTGCCTGCTGCAGAAATGCAACAAGGAAATCCCATACTCTTCCGGTAGAAGTAATGGATAAATGCTCTTTTGGCGTGTGAATGTCAAAATTGTCCGGTCCGAAAGAAACGCAGTCGAGATCCGGAATTTTTTCAGAAAGAAGGCCACACTCCAGCCCTGCATGAATCGTGGAAAATACAGGTTTTTTATGAAACAGCTCTTCGTATACTTTTTCTACCTGCGGACGCAGCGCAGAATCCGTGCGATACTCCCACGCCGGATAATCACCTTCCACTTCTGCTTCTCCTCCAAGCATCTCCACAAGCATCGTAACACGTGCACACAGATCTTCTTTGCGGGTTTTTACACTGCTTCGGATCGAAGTAAGCGACGTCAAGGCATCTTCTTTTAATTCCAGAATTCCAAGATTTAAGGAAGTTTCTACCTGACCGTTTAACAGCTGGCTCATATGCTGAATTCCGTTTGGCACATTGCGCAGATAAAAAATCACACGGCTTACCGAATGATAATCTAATATTTCCGCTTCAGCATTGCCCTGTTCTTCTATCAGCACCTGCACGCCCGGATCTGTTTCCACCAGTTCTTTTTTTAATATTTCATTCAGTTCTTTTACATATTCACAGACAATCTGCGTATTTTCTGCCGGAATCAGGATTTCTGCCTCACATTCTCTTGGAATTGCATTGTCCTTTAACCCACCATGCAAAGTGAGAATTCCAAACGGGGAACGCGAAAAGATTCCATACAGCAGGCGTCCCATCAAAAGATCTGCATTTCCATGTTCTTTATCGATCTCACTGCCGGAATGTCCGCCGGAAAGCCCGGTCACAATAAGAGAAAGTTTCTTTCCCGTCTGTCTGACACGGGTTACGGGAATGGAAACATTTAATGCCATACCGCCCGCACAGCCGGTCAGGAAAATTCCCTCTTCATCACTGTCAATATTTAACATGGTATGTCCGGTCAGCATAGACAGATCCATGACAGCCGCCCCCAGCATTCCGATTTCTTCATCCACGGTAATCACAACTTCTAATTTCGGATGGGAAATTTCATCTGATTCCAAAATTGCCAGCGCATATGCCACTGCAATTCCGTCATCTCCGCCAAGCGTTGTCCCTTCTGCCTTCAGGAAATCTCCATCTACATACAGGCGCAGCCCTTCTTTATCCATGTCAAGATTACAGTCTTTTTCTTTTTCACAGACCATATCCATGTGTCCCTGAATGATGATCGCCGGAGCCTTTTCATAACCTTTGGATGCTTCCTTGACAAGAACCACATTGTTTGCTTCATCCTGATACCAGGTCAGTGCGTGTTCTTTTGCAAATTTTACCAGATAATCACTGATCGCTTTGGTGTTTCCCGATCCATGTGGAATTGCTGCGATCTGCTTGAAATAATAAAATACCCTTTCCGGATATAAATGCTCTAATGTACTCATATACTCCTCCTGTCTCACATAAACTGTATCATGAAAAAATTTGTATTTACTCTTCTCTGTTGCATACTGTTTTTGTTTTTTATCTGTTTCCCCCACGCAGCAGTCTCGGCATCAAAACAAGGACTGCAGCTGTGGTTTACACAGATTCTTCCGACACTGCTCCCTTTTTGTGTCCTCTCGTATGTCATTCTGCGCAGTGAAATTCTTCCGAAAAAATTTTCTGCCTGCTACATCGTACTGTGTGGTTTTTTGTTTGGATTTCCCATCGGCTGCAAACTGACTGCCGACTTTTACAGCAGTAACTATATCTCCCGGGAAAAAGCCTCTGCCTTATGCTGCTTTACAAACAACTTAAGTCCCGTATTTGTCATAACCGCCATTCAGGAAATTTTGCAGCTTCCGTTATCTCCTGTATACGTTTTTCTGATCTATGGCATTCCGTTTTTGTATGGAATGAGTATGCTGTTATTATATCACAGAACCCCTTCTTCTACACAAAAAGAAACGGCATCAAGATTTCATATGGATATGCAAATCATTGATGCCGGCATCATTCACGGATTTGAAACCCTGATCAAAATATGCGGCTATATCATCCTGTTTTCCATTTTCTCCGAAATGCTGCAGACACTGCCGTTTCCGGCGCATTGGTTTTCGCTGGCCGCCACCGGATTCTTAGAAGTTACAAACGGTGTTGCGCTGCTTTCCACCTCTGCCTGCACCAGACAGATAAAATCTCTTCTGGCAGTGTTATTCCTGTCATGGGGAGGATTGTCCGGCATTTTTCAGGTCTCTTCCATCCTTCACCAGACCGGCCTCTCGCTCCGGAACTATGTATTACAGAAAATAATCCTCTTACTGTTAACCGTTGGATGCTGTATTCCTTTACTCTTCCTGGGCATCCTCATCTGAAGCTGAAATATTGGTAATCTGCGGCTCCTCTGCAGACTCTGCTGCCTGTCCGGCAGAAGCGGCTGCCTCCTCTGCTGCTTCTGTCTGTGGAAACAGCTGTGCCCGGTTCTTTGTCACTACATCAAGGAAACCCTGTAGTGAAGAAATCAGACTGTCATACCGCGCCTGAGAAGTCTCGATGGAATTAGACAAAACCTCCTCGATCTCATGCAGCTGGTCATCCGCATATCCCATGGCACTGACACGCAGACTGTTTGCCTCATTGGTAGCATTGTCTAAAATTTCCTGGGCCTGCTTGGTTGCGATCATAACAACTTCATTTGCCTGTGCATATGCCTGCTGCATAATCTGATGCTCGCTGACAAGTTCGTTGGTCTGCACCTGTGCCTGTGCAATGATCTGATCCGCCTTCGCCTGTGCATCTGCTAAAATTGCTTCCTTATTGCTGATAATCTTCTGATAACGCTTTACTTCTTCCGGTGTTTTGGCGCGAAGTTCCGCAATAAGTTCTTCTAATTCTTCTTTGTTGACAATAATCTTTGTACTTGAGAGCGGCTGGAATTTACAGCCATCAATATACTCTTCGATTTCCTCAATAATCTGTTCCATCTTACTGCTCATAGTGAAAATCTCTCCTATCTGTTCTCATATTTCTTATAAATCCGTTCAATAAAACGTTCCGGTACAAAGTTGGAAATATCTCCACCGTAGGACGCAAATTCCTTGACAATTGTCGAACTTAAATAGGAATAAGAAAGATCACTTGTCAGGAAAATGGTTTCAATATTAGAATCCTGCACATGGTTCGCCTGTGCGATCTGCAGCTCGTACTCAAAATCTGTCACTGCACGAAGCCCACGCACGATAATGGTAGCATCTATTTTATTCATAAACTCTACCAACAGACCATCAAAGGACGCCACCGTAACGTTTGGAATATCCTTTGTCATCTCTTCTATCATACTAACACGTTCTTCTAAAGAAAACAACGAATTTTTTGCGCTGTTGTTGAGCACTCCGACGACCAGCTCATCCACAATTCTTGAAGCACGGTTGATGATGTCCATATGTCCGAATGTCAGTGGATCAAAACTGCCCGGATAAATTGCTTTTTTCATGTTTGTTATACCCTCTTCTGTTGAATAAAGACATGCATGTTTGTCTTATATTTTTTGAACTTTATCACGGAAAATCCCAGCTCATCCAGATAAGAAAAATCCGTATCCAGCGATGCTTCCACAATAATCATGGTGTCAGGTTTCAACACACTTGATTTTGAAAGGAAACGCAGCACATCTTCTTCAAGTCCCTGCCGGTATGGCGGGTCCATAAAAATAATATCAAATGTATATTTTCCCTCCAGACTGCTGATTCCGCTGATCACATCCGTGGTAAGCAGTCTGGATTCCTTCGTAAATTTTGTGAATGCAATATTATCTTCAATGCATTTGGCCGCTTTCCGGTTATTCTCAATAAAAACCGCATACAAAGCTCCGCGGCTGATTGCTTCTAACCCGATCTGACCGCTGCCCGCAAACAGATCCAGGAAATAACATCCCGGCACATCATTCTGCAGCATATTGAATAATGTCTCTTTGATCTTGTCTGTTGTCGGGCGCGTTTCCAGCCCCTCAATTGTTTTCAGCGGCAGGCTGCGCGCTGTTCCTGCTATGATTCGCATAAGGTTCCTCCATATGTTTTGATGATACACCGCTCCAGAAATGCAATGGCATATGCCGCAGCCGCATGTCTTATTTCACTTCTTGTACCGGTAAAATGTTCTGTCCCGGAAAATATCTTTCCCTGCACAAAACATCCAAAACAGACCGTTCCCACCGGAGTCTTTAAAGTTCCTCCCCCGGGTCCGGCAACCCCCGTTGTAGCCACCGCACATCCCGCGTGTGCCTGTTTTGCAGCGCCTCTTGCCATCTCCTGTGCGGTCTGTTCACTCACGACACCATAATCGAAAATGGTCTCCGGCAATACCCCCAGTATCTTTTCTTTTGCTTCGGGAGCATAAGTGATATATCCCTCTTTAAAATAATCGGAAATTCCCGGAATATCTACCAGTGCAGACGCCACCAGTCCTCCGGTACAGCTCTCGGCTGTCGTCACCAGCAGCTGGTGTTCTGCCAGAAGTCTGTCAATTTTCATTAGTTCTGATCCTTTAATACTTCTTTGTTTTTTGCGATATAATCAATCAGAGATACGACGGTAAGTACCAGGGAAATATAAATAAATACCGTTCCGAGTACTGTAAATACCGTATTTTGAATATTCAGTACCAGAAGAATCACGGTGACCATCTGGGATGCGGTTTTAAACTTGCCCCAGTAGCTTGCAGCGATCACTACACCATTGTCTGCTGCAATCAGACGGAATCCGCTGATAATAAACTCGCGGGAAATGATCACAATCACAATCCATGCCGGAATTCTGTCAAGTGCAATCAAACAGATCAGTGCAGAGCAGACCAGAAGCTTGTCTGCCAGCGGGTCCATAAACTTTCCGAAATTTGTTACAAGATTGTACTTTCTTGCAATTTTTCCATCCAGAAAATCCGTCAGGCTTGCGACAATAAAAATAACAAGCGCAATGTAATTTCCGTATCCTTCAAAGTATGGAGCTAACAGGAAAAATACAAAAAACGGAATAAGAATCACACGGAAAGTCGTTAATTTATTTGGTAAATTCATAATTGTTCCTCCTATTTTACAATCGTAGCGATCAGGTCATATTCATATGCACCGGTAACTTCCACCTTCACAATATCTCCGGTTAAAAGTTCTTCGTCTGTATTGATAAAAATATATCCGTCTACATTTGGCGCATCCCGGTAGGTTCTGCCGACGTAGGTATTATTTTCATCCGCAACCTGTCCTTCAATAAACGCATACAAAACCGTACCTTTCATGGCTTCATTCTTGTCAAAAATCACTTCTTCCTGAAGTTCCATGACGTCTGCCTGCCATTCCTCTTTTTGTTCCTGCGGCACCTGATCCGGCATTTCCGCTGCCGGTGTTCCTTCCTCCGCGGAATAAGTAAACGCTCCGAGACGGTCAAATTCCATATCATTGACAAACTGCATCAGTTCTTCGTGCTGCTCTTTTGTCTCCCCCGGGAATCCGCAGATCAAAGAGGTCCGCAAAGTGATATCCGGGACACGTTTTCTCAAATAATGGATTCTCTCGATCAGTTCCTTTTTATTTGTTTTTCTTCCCATGCGCTGCAAAATTGTATCGTTGCAGTGCTGGACCGGCATGTCCAGATAGTGACAGACCTTTTTATCCTTAATCATGGAATCGATCAGTTCCTCATAGATTTCTTCCGGATAACAGTACATAATACGAATCCAGAACAGACCGGAAATCCCGTTCAGGCGGTCTAACAATTCATGCAGGCATTTTTTCCCATACAGATCCACACCGTAAAGCGTTGTCTCCTGCGCAACAAGGATCAGTTCCTTTACGCCTCCTGCAACCAGTTCTTCTGCTGACGTAACCAGCTCGTCCATCGGAACACTGCGGTAACGTCCGCGCACAGACGGGATCACACAGTAGGTGCAGTTTTTGTTGCATCCCTCTGCAATTTTCAGATATGCATAATGTCCGCCTGTCGTAACCGTCCGTTTGGTCGACAGCTGCGGCAGTCCGCTGAGCGTATGAAAATTTTTATAAAATTTATGCTGCAGGGTCTCCTCGAGTGCCTCTACAATGGAATCATAGGAATTGGTTCCTAAAATAGCATCTACTTCCGGTATTTCTTTTTTCACTTCATCCTGATAACGCTGTGTCAGGCAGCCGGTGACAATGAGTGATTTACAGCAGCCTGTTTTTTTCTGCTCTGCCATTTCCAGAATGGTGTTAATGCTTTCTTCTTTTGCATCGCCGATAAAACAGCAGCTGTTGACAATAATGATATCCGCTTCCGTTTCATCATCCGTCAGTTCAATTCCATGACTGGTAAGCATACCGATCATGTACTCGGAATCTACCAGATTTTTGTCACATCCGAGTGAAACAAATAATAATTTCATATAACCTCTCACTTGAAAAAGGGAATGACAGTTGTCACTCCCTTTTGGTATTTCTTAGTTTTCGTCCTCTCCAGGTACAATCTTTACTTCTCCGCGGTATAACTCTTCCACGGCAATGGAAAGCGGCTTGTTGCAGACCGGATCATCAATCAGTGGTTTTGCTCCGGCAATGATCTGTCTTGCACGCTTTGCTGTGGCAAGAACGATGGAGTAACGGCTGTTTACCACCGGTTCTTCACCGATTTCGCCCTCGTCATTTACAACTTTCATTAATTCAACATAAGATGGATGTATCATATTCATTCTCCTTTCGAAAAGCTTTTGAGATTTTCTCTCATTTGATTAATAAAATCTATATTAGCAGATACCCGATACGCCTGATCCCTTCCGGTATTTTGTGACTGCTCATCACAGATCAGCTGATCAATCAAAGCCGATGCGTGATCCACCGTATCGTTTACCACTAAATAATCATAATTTTCAATTCCTTCGGATTCCTCACATGCACGTGCAAGCCGTGCCGCAATGACCTCCGGAGTCTCTGTACCGCGTCCGACCAGACGGTCACGCAGTGTCCCGGCATCCGGTGCCGTAACAAACATCAGGACAGCATCTTTTATTTTTTCTTTTACTTTTAATGCAAAATCGGAAAAAGTCTGCTCCTCAATCTTTCCGATACGACCAATCCCATAGCCATCTGCAGTTGGTGTCAAAATGTCAGTGTCCTTAATCTCCAAGAGCTCACAAAACCAATCATTTAAACCATCTGGAACAATATCAATGTTAGTATGACTAACATAAACGGCAATGTCGTGCCTCACCAAGTCAATGTAAATCTGATTTTGTGCCGTTGCGACCAAGTCCTTAAGTGGTTTAAAAATCGGAGCGTGTTTAACAATAATCAAATCAACACCTTTTTCAATTACTTCTGCAACTGTCGTCTCACGAACATCAAGTGCAATCATCACACGCTTAACATCCTTGTCAAGAGTGCCAATTTGAAGCCCTGAAATATCTCCTTCCATAGATAATTCACGTGGGCAATACGCCTCATAACGAGCAATAATCTCACTTGCTTTCATTGATAGCCTCCTTAATTGCTGCTATTTTTTGTGAAATGGCTTCGCGGTCATCGATACGAT
>ERZ791611.1346-NODE-1346-length-16431-cov-14.267098_pt1 | contig 16431 bp, 12 predicted proteins | sample MGYA00510275_ERZ791611 | MGnify/ENA primary metagenome ERZ791611 (study PRJEB30046, sample SAMN00791912) | human gut metagenome | study: EMG produced TPA metagenomics assembly of the A metagenome-wide association study of gut microbiota in type 2...
AAATTGTACATTCTTATATCATCACTTTTGTACATTCTTAGAGTATCATTTACATTATGTCTTTTGTTTCGGTTTTCCGACTCGACACACACTACCCCGTATTGTACCTTCCGAAACAACTAGCGCTTCTTTCTCACTACATCTCGGCGGGCACCGCAGTGTGCTATATTCCGTCCAGACTCTATTTACAAGAAAGGAATCGGTAGTATGGAACAAAGTACGCATCATACAGAATCCACCGACTATCAAGTAACTGAAGAATTACCAGAAGTTAGCTTTGATGAGTTTGAAATTCCAACCTACGAAGAATGGAAAACAGCGGTAGAAGGGTTATTGAAAGGTAAGCCTTTTGACAAAAGCATGTTTACCAAGACGTATGAAGGAATTCTGTTACATCCTATTTACCGTCTCGAAGATCAAGAAGGGCTTTCGCATCCTCACAGCTATCCTGGTATGGGTAGCAAGCTACGCGGCGCTAATCCGGCCGGCTATATTCACACGCCTTGGACCATTGCCCAGCGCTGTGATGCTAAGACGATCAAAGAAGCCAATGCAGTAGTAGCTCACGAATTGGAAAAAGGCTCTACAGCGATTAGCATCACCACCGATACACTAACACGCCAAGGGCTTAATCCTACCTTAAACGACAGCTTTGCCGATGCCGGCGTAAGTCTTGCTACGGCCAAGGACGTAACAGCCCTATTGGCTGATTTGCCTATCGATACGACAGAAATCGAGTTATTTGGCGGTGCTTCCGCATTGCCGTTATTAGCCGCCTTAGACTTGGTATGCGAAGAGCGAGCTATTGATACAAAAAAACTAAGCGGTGCTGTCACAGCTGACCCTATAGGCACTTTATTAGTAGATGGACAGTTACCACGTCCTTTAGATGAGCTCTATGACGAAATGGCACACGCCACCGCTTGGGCTGAAAAAGAAGCTCCAAAACTGAAAACCATTTTGGTCGATACCGATGTATACCACAATGGTGGCGCCAATGACATACAAGAAGCAGGTTACGCACTCCATACAGCCTTAACCTATATGCGTGCGCTGGAACGTCGCGGTATTGATATCAATACCTTCTGCCGCCACATTCGTTTTCATTTCAGCGTAGGTGCTAACTTCTTTATGGAAATTGCTAAGCTTCGCAGCATTAAGATGATGTGGTCTCAATTAGTACGGGATTGTGGCGGTGACGAAGAAGCACAGAAGATTGATTTGTATGTAAGCACATCCACCTTCTGCCAAACCAAATATGACCCCTATGTAAATCTTTTGCGCGCTGCATCGCAGTCTTTCTCGGCTGTTGTAGGTGGCATGAACGGTATGTTCGTAAAGCCTTTTGACTATTGCATCCGTCCTGGCGATGAATTCTCACGCCGTATTGCCCGCAATATTCAGATTATGGAGCAGCATGAATTTAATTTCATCCAGCCTATCGACCCGGCCGGTGGTAGTTGGTATCTGGAACCGTTGACTCAAGAATTTACCGATAAAGCGTGGGCTCTTTTACAGCAACTGGAAAACAACAACGGTATTGTAAGCGCTATCAAGGATGGCACTGTCCAAAAGGATGTAGCTGCCATTTTGGCCGATCGCTTCAAAAAACTGGCTACACGTCAGGACCGCGCCGTTGGTAACAACATGTATCCAAATATGACAGAAGAACCACTAGACGTACCGGCTGTGGATCTTTCCAAACTGTATAATGACCGCGTAGCTGAATTGAAAGCACAAAAAGAATCTCGTGATGAAAACGCTGTCGTTGATGCCTTACAGGTCATTACCGAAAAAGACTTTAGTGAATTAGGAAGTCTCTTCACGGCTATACGCCAAGCGCTTTTGATAGGCGCTACCTTCGGTGAAATCACCCAAGCACTCAATAACAATGCAACCGGTGAAAGCTGTGAACCAATTCAGGCACATCGCTGGACCGAACAATACGAAGAATTACGTCATCGTACGGAAACATATAAAGCAGAAACAGGCGATAATGTTAAAATCTTCCTTGCTAACATGGGCCCGATCCCACAGCATAAAGCACGTGCCGATTTCGTTACCTCCTTTATGCAGGTTGGTGCTTTTGACGTAGCCTTAAATAACGGCTTCCCCACTGTAGATGAAGCTGTAGCCGCTGCCGTTGAATCCGGCGCCGACATCGCTATTGTGTGCTCCACCGACGATACGTACCCGGAACTTGCACCGGCCGTAACGCGTGGCATTAAAGCACAAAAACCACAAATGAAAGTATTCTTAGCTGGGGCACCGTCGCCGGAATTAAAGGAATTGTGCGACGCAGCCGGAATGGACGACTACATCAGCGTACGTTCTAATTGCTATGAAACGCTATTACGCATACAGCAAGAAAAGGGGATGATGAAATAATGTCTACTATACCGAATTTTTCGACCATTCCATTTGTGGGCGCCGATAAAAAAGACGAAGCATTAGAACAATGGAAAGAATTACTCAAAAAAGAAACCGGTAAATCCTTTGACGAAAATTTTTATCGTACCATGGAGCAAATTGATGTAGCCCCACTTTACGATGCATCGATTTATGACAGCTGCAACCACTTGCAGTATATGGCTGGCTTACCACCATTCCTTCGCGGCCCGTATGCTACCATGTACGTTACCAGACCATGGACAGTTCGTCAGTATGCCGGGTTCTCCACCGCCGAAGAATCTAATGCATTCTATCGTCGTAATCTAGCAGCCGGCCAGAAAGGCTTATCCATTGCCTTTGACTTAGCAACACACCGCGGTTATGACTCCGATCATCCGCGCGTTGTTGGTGACGTTGGTAAAGCCGGCGTTGCCGTTGACTCCATTCTTGATATGGAAATCTTATTCTCCGGTATTCCGCTGGACCAAATGTCTGTATCCATGACCATGAATGGTGCCGTATTACCGATTATGGCCTTCTATATTCTAGCCGGCGAAGAACAAGGCGTAGATAAAAAGGTTATGGCTGGTACGATTCAGAACGATATCTTAAAAGAGTTCATGGTACGTAATACATACATCTATCCGCCAGCTGCTTCTATGCGCATCATCGGTGATATTTTCGAATACACCTCTAAATACATGCCGAAATTCAACAGTATTTCCATTTCCGGTTACCATATGCAAGAAGCCGGCGCTACTGCTGATATCGAACTTGGCTATACCTTGGCCGATGGCTTGGAATACTTACGTACTGGTACCGAACATGGCTTGACCATCGACCAATTCGCGCCTCGTCTGTCCTTCTTCTGGGCAATGGGCAAGAATTATTTCATGGAAATTGCCAAAATGCGTGCCGGTCGTATGCTTTGGGCTAAGATTGTTAACTCCTTCCACCCCAAACAAGCTAAATCTATGGCCTTGCGTACGCACTCTCAAACTTCCGGTTGGAGCTTGACGGAACAGGATCCATTCAATAATATTACCCGTACTTGTATTGAAGCAATGGCTGCCGCGTTGGGGCATACGCAATCCCTTCATACCAACGCATTGGACGAAGCAATTGCCTTACCGACTGATTTCTCCGCTCGTATCGCTCGTAATACGCAGCTGTATATTCAGGATGAAACCAAGGTATGTAAGGTTATCGACCCGTGGGGCGGCTCTTATTATGTAGAATTCCTCACCAATCAGCTGATTCGAAAAGCATGGGCTCATATTCAAGAAATCGAAGCGTTAGGCGGTATGTCCAAGGCTATCGATACAGGCCTCCCGAAAATGCGTATCGAAGAAGCAGCTGCCCGCCGTCAAGCTCATATTGATTCTGGTAGTGAAAAAATTGTCGGTGTTAACTACTTACGTCTAGACAAAGAAGACCCGTTGGACATTCTCGAAGTCGACAATACGGCCGTTCGTTTAGCTCAGATCGAACGCCTCAAAAAATTGCGTGCTAATCGAGACAATGACCAGGTTCGTCGCTGCCTAGAAGCTATTACTCACTCCATGGAAACCGGCGAAGGCAACTTACTTGAGTTAGCTGTAGAAGCGGCTCGCGCTCGTGCTTCCAAGGGTGAAATTTCCGATGCGGTTGAAAAAGTATGCGGTCGCCATAAAGCGATTATTCGCTCTATTTCCGGCGTATATAGCAGTGAATTTAGCGATGATGACGTTATTACGGAAGTTCGTCAAATGACAGAAAAATTTGAAGAAAAACATGGTCGTCGTCCTCGTATTTTCATTGCCAAAATGGGGCAAGATGGTCACGACCGTGGTGCTAAGGTTATCTCTACGGCCTTCGCCGATATGGGCTATGACGTAGATATTGGACCGTTATTTCAGACGCCGGCTGAAGCTGCACAGGATGCCGTAGATAACGACGTTCACGTAGTCGGCATTAGCTCCTTGGCCGCTGGTCACAAAACCTTAATGCCGCAGCTTATCGAAGAGTTGCACAAATTAGGCCGAGACGACATCATGGTTATCATCGGCGGCGTTATTCCGGCTCAGGATTACGACTTCTTGTATAAACACGGAGCCGCTGCCATCTTTGGTCCTGGTACCATTATTCCGGTATGCGCTAAAAAAGTTCTTGAATTATTGAACAAACAATTAGACGAAGAAGAGGAGTGATGCTATGGAAACGGATATGGAAACATATAAGCCGTCCTGGGTACCGCAAGACGACGACGATAAATTTGCATGTCGCGTTATGCGCGGCGTAGAAGGCGGTCATGACGGTATGACGGAAGCACCCGTGTCCGCGCCGCTCTCATCGCCACCGACTCTGCCTAAACGTAAAAAATTAACAGTTGATGACTATGTAGAGGGTGTTTTGGCCGGCAATCGCATGATTTTGTCCCGAGCCATTACACTCATCGAAAGCAATGCCGCTACTCACTTTGAAACAGCGCAGGAAGTCATCCAACGCCTTTTGCCTTACACGGGTAAATCAACCCGTGTAGGCATTACCGGCGTGCCTGGTGTGGGCAAATCCACACTTATCGAAGCACTGGGCATGAAGCTTTGCGAAGAAGGTCATAAAGTCGCGGTACTCGCCGTCGATCCATCCAGTACTGTTACCGGTGGTAGTATATTAGGCGACAAAACGCGAATGGAGCAACTTTCTCGCAATCCACAAGCCTTTATTCGTCCCTCACCGTCCGGTGGCACCTTAGGCGGTCTTACTCGCAAAAGCCGTGAAACCCTACTACTCTGTGAAGCTGCCGGCTACGACACCATCCTCGTAGAAACTGTCGGCGTTGGTCAAAGTGAGACTACCGTTCGTTCTATGGTGGATTTCTTCCTGTTAGTCGTACTAACCGGTGCCGGTGATGAATTACAAGGCATGAAAAAAGGCGTTATCGAACTCTCCGATGCTATCGCCATCAACAAAGCCGATGGTGACAATAAACAACGGGCCATGATAACCCGCGGTGAATACAATCGCATTTTACACTTCTTGCGACCTGCTACAGAACATTGGATTACCAAGGCCTATACCTGCTCAGCCTATACCGGCGATGGTATTATGGAACTTTGGCACAATGTAATTGAACAATTCATGGCACAAGGTCGTGAAAATGGTGTTATCGCGCAACGACGTCGCCAGCAAACATTAGCTTGGGTATATTCAATGGTAGAAGAACACTTACAAAATCTCTTCTACCGCGACCCTGCCATCAAGGAATGCAAGGATTCAATCGAAAGTAGCGTAATCACCGGTCAACTTTCTCCTACGCTCGCAGCACGCCGCTTCATCGATACCTTTACGCAGGATTTATTAAAGGAAACAAAAGATGTATTAGGAGGATTTCCTTATGGCTTCTGAATACCCGGCACCAACCGGCCTTGTCGAATTGGTTGAACGGCGATACGATGCAACTATGCTCGACAGTCACTATATTCTCGTAGATATGCAATTCCAACAATATCACACAATGTATAATCTTAAACTACCAGAATCACTATTTACGGCCTTTACCACGAAATATGCTGGCACAAACACGGCTATGGATGTAACGTGGGACGTCTTAGATGAAACGAAGAGCATACGCTTCGAAACGTTAAAAGGCAATAACATTATATTGCTATTGGATAGTGTCGTAGATACTATGCTAGCAAACAGACAGTAAAATAGCTTATGCAAAATCTTACAGAAGAACTGCAACCAGGTGAAATAATTCGCTTTAGTTGCAGTTCTTCTGCATTTCTTTATGTCTTCCCATGCTTTCAATTCCAGCATAAATACTATTTTCTATTGTTACACGGATTTTACTGCAAGCACCTTCACTTCGTGGTATCATAGTAAGCAAATGTATCGTACTTTTACTCCCCATTTTGAAAGGATGTAGATTTCCATGTTAAACGACCAGGAGAAACTGACCTGGAAAGAGGCACTAATACCGTACCTTGCGTCGCTCATTGGCTGTACCTTCGTAGCCATCGCGGTGAACGTGTTCTTCGTTCCCTTCCAATTACTGAGCAGCGGCATTAGCGGCGTCGCCATCATTGTATATTTCCTTACCGGTCTGCCCATCGGCGTTGCTATTTTCCTCATGAATATCCCGATTATGCTAGCGTGCTATAAATTTATGGGGCGGCGCTACACCGCCGTCAGCATCGTCGGCACCATTATGCTGTCCGTCATCGTCGACGCTACGAACTTCATGGCCACCTGGAAGCCGGTGCACGATGCCATGACCAGCTGCATCGCCGGCGGCATTTTATCCGGTCTCGGCTTCGGTATTCTCTACAAATACGACGGCAACAGCGGCGGTCTCGACGTAATCGGCGCCATTCTCAAGAAATTCTACTCCTTTGAAATGGGTACTGCCGTTATGCTTATTAACACAGTTATCTTGTTCTGGGCTGCCTACCTCTTCTCGCTGGAGCTGGCTATTTTGACCTTCGTGTCCATTTACATTACCGCCGTTGTAACCAACAAGGTAGTGCTTGGTACGAAACAGCGTAAAGCCGTTATGATTATTTCCAACAAGGCCTATGAAATCAGCCGCCACCTCATGAAGCAGGTAGGCCGCGGCGTTACCTATCTTCACGGTCAGGGCGGCTACACCATGGAAGACCGCGAAGTTATTTACACGGCTGTCAAATTAACGGAAGTCTCCAAGGTTAAAGCCATCGTTAATCGCATTGACCCGCAAGCCTTCATGACCATCTCCGATGCGTCCGAAGTCGAAGGCCAAGGCTTTACCATCCCGCTGGATCCGCCGGAACCGCATTATCCGGCATAAAAAGATGCTATTACCGAAAGTTGAAAAATTTTCACTTTTCGGTAATAGAAAGTTTCTTCTGAAATAAACAACCCCGTCAAAGAATCAATCATACGATTCCCTGACGGGGTCTTTTATTTTACAACGATAATCTTACTTTCGCAGCCAATTGGCAATATCGACGACCTGAATTCCTTCATACTGGTAATCTTCGTGACGTGTACGAGCGATAATCATCTTCGGGTACGCATCGCGAATCGCCAATAACGGCGTGTATTCCCGCTGGAACGTCTTTTCATCGGAAATGTTGTCGCTTACCTGGATATACAACTGCTCATTGCGCTTTTTCGCGACGAAGTCCACTTCCTTTTTGTACAGCTTGCCAACGTAAACTTCGTAACCACGACGCTTCAACTCCAAGAATACGATGTTTTCATAAACGCGGCCAAAATCCATGTTTCGCGTGCCATTCACCGCGTAGCGAAACGCCGCATCACATAGATAATATTTGCTATTGCGCGCCAAATACTTCTTGCCTTTTAAGTCATAACGCTTCGCTTCGTAAAACAAGAACGCATTTTCCAAATAGTCAATGTACTTCGCTACCGTTTTGCGCGTAATATCGCTGTCGTTGTGATTTAACGCCGTTGAAATGTTGTTAGCGGACAACAGATTGCCAATATTATCCATCATAAACTCAGCAATATTGACGAACTCCTGCTGATTGCGAATGTGATACTTGTCCACCAAATCACGTACGAGCACCGTTTCATACACGTCCTGAATATATGCATAGCGCCTATCTTCCGACTTATACGGATAGGAACCAGGCATGCCCCCACTACGGACATACTCGTCAAAAGCCCTGTCAAAGCCATCAGTAATACCATGATACAATAGATATTCTTTGAACGAAAACGGATACACCTTCACCTCTACAGTGCGGCCCGTAAACAGCGTAGCCAAGTCAGAGCTCAATAAAAATGCATTGGAACCGGTAATATAAATGTCGTAAATTTGCTTCGCGTAAATACTATTAATGGCCAGCTCAAAGCTAGGATATAACTGCACTTCGTCAATAATCAGCACATTGGTCATGCCCTCTTTATGGTGGTCTAGAATGTATTGATGCAGCGCGTAGTATTCTAAGAGCTGATCAAACTCCAACTCCTGAAGGTTAATCATGACGATGTTAATCGCTTCCGGCTGTTGCTGCAGATAGCGCACAAACTCTTGCAGCAATACAGACTTACCACTACGACGAATGCCGGTGATAACCTTAATATCCGGCGTGCCGTACAATTCAATTAATTCATCTAAATACTGCTGCCGCTTAATCAGTGCCATGCGCTACCGCCTATTCCCACTTTTTAAAAATTTTTCACTTTTCGGTAATAGCTTCTTTACCCATATTTTAACATGGCTTTCTGCATATTGCTATTCACTTATTCCCGAAAGTTGAATTTTTTTCACTTTTCGGTAATAGAAATCCCCACTCCAACAAGTATTGCTAGAGCGGGGTCTTTCATTTCACATATTCAATTTCAAGCGGATACCGCTTTTAAAACTTAGAACTTAAAGGTCGTACCTACTTCAAAGCTACGGCCCGGCGCGCTCCACCACTGTTCTGGTGCACCGTAGAGAACGTTGGACTGTTCGGCATAGTATACGTTAAACAGGTTGTTAACGCGGCCAAACACGGTAATGTTCGGCGTTGCTGCGTAGTTAACGGCTACATCGGTAATGTAGTACGTCGATTTCGGGAAGGCTTTGCCCTTAGTAGTAGTCGGACCCGGACGGTCGATAACGGCGCGTACGTTCAAGTGCGCATCCCATTTGTCCTTCGCATAGTCAAGACCTAAGAGAATGCTATGTTTCGGGATGATACCATTTACGTTAGCCGCCTGCGTGTCATTTTTCTGGACCATGGTGTACGTATAATCCAAGTGACCACTCAATTCATCAGTGAATTTCTTCTTCAAATCAACGGACACGCCTTGCGCAGCTTCTTTACCGATATTGGTGTAAACCCAGGTATTGTAATCGAAGCCAATCTTCTGTGTCGTATGGCGATTGAAGTAGGAAATGTTACCAGTAAAGGTATCGCTAAATTCATGATGCAAGCCCCATTCCCAAGTGTAGCCCGTTTCCGGTTTCAGGTTCACATTGCCATAGTACGCTGCATAGAGCTGATACGGCGTCGGTGCTACGAAGAAGGAATTATACGAAACGTACGTTGTCGTGTGGGGGTTGATTTCATAGGACAAGGCTACATGCGGCGACGTGTGATTGCCGAAAGCCGAGTTATGGTCGTAGCGGATGCCCGGCGTCAACGTCCATTTCGGTGCGAACTTCCATTCATCCTGCATGTAATAGGACATGTTCGTCAGTTTGATATGATTCATGGATTTCGTTTCATCCTGACGCCATTCAAAGCCACCTACAACGGTATTGTAATCGTCGGTAAAGGTCAACTGGTCAGCCAAGCTACGCGTCGTCACGTCGGTAATGCTCGTCGATTCGCCATAGTAACTATCGTAATTGCCAAGGCGCTGATACAAGCGATTCTGTTGCGCCGTCAAGCGATTGTCCCAAGCCCCTTTGAAATGACTGGTCCAGAGCAAACGCGTGGAATCCCAATTCAGCTTATTCGGTTCCATCGGATCATCGGTTCCTAGCGCACCGGAATAGCGGCTATTGGAGCGATACTGGTCATGGTAAACGCGAATTTGATTATCTTCATTGATATTAGCACCTACCATAATAGAACCGGTAGCCCCTTTGTAGTACTGACCAATGTCATGACCGGCACCATCAGCGTAATTGCCTTGCTTCTGATTTAAATAGGTGGCACGCCAGAACACCTTGCCCGTATTGCCTTCGTTGCTTACGAGGTAATTCAAGGTACCAAAGCTACCGCCGGAAATGGTGGCCGTCGTATGAACCCCTTTATCCGGCACTGCGGTGATAACATTAATAACACCGCCTACCGCATTAGAACCATACAAAGCCGATGCAGAGCCTTTGAGCACCTCGACTTTATCGACACCGGTAAAGTTATTCACGGCTAAGAGCGGCGATGTTACACCAACAGCGTCCATAGACATGCCGTCAACCATGTACACCACATTGTTAGACCCGTTAATGCGTAATGCATTAGCCGTTTCAAAACCGTGGCCGGTGCCGTAGTTACCGACATAAACGCCCGGTACATCGCGAACTGCTTGAGACAAGGAGCTGTAGTGTTCCTGCTGAAGCTGTTTGCCGGTGACTACGCTTACGTTAGCCGGTACCGTTAACGTCGATTCCGGTGTACGCGTTGCCGTTACGACTACATTGGGCAACGTATACGCTGCTTCTGCCGTAGTAGCAGTCGTCGTGTTATCTGCAGCTAATGCCGTGCCGCCCACTAAGACCATAGCAGCCAACAGGGCATTAACCTTCTGTGCGTGTTTTAATTTCATAGAAATACACTTCCTTTATACGTATAAAAACTATATAAACGTTTTAAAACAAGATGTCTTAAAACGTGTGCTTGTAGCTCAAGAGATAGTTAATCGGCGTAGAGTAGTAATCATAGCCCGAGTGAGACAAATTATCCTGACGGTCTAAGAGGTTATCTACGGTCAAGGACACCGTGTCCTGTTTGTTCGGGCGATAGGCTACGACAAGGCTCGTCAAGAAATACGGTTTTACGTCATAGGAATGAGCGCTGCTCGGGTCCTCAACGCGCATGCCTAAGAACGTGCCCTGCAAAGAGCCACTCCATTTTTCGTGGTCATAGGCTACGCCACCGGTTAACTGAAGACGACCATATTTGCGGTCCCAATAGTTTTTCGTTGCTTTGTAGCCGGTTTCCTTGCTTAACGGATTGTTGTAGCTTACGCCCCAATTGTAGGTAAAGCCCTTCGTACCTTTAACAGTGCCACTCACTTCAACGCCGGTATTTTTGAAGTCTTCGTTGTGATACTGATAGGTCTTCGTACCGCTTAAGTACGTTGCCGTAATATTGTCCGTAATATACATGTGATATACGGCGGCTTTCAAGCTGTAATTGTCAGTAATGCGCTTCCAGCCCGCTTCGTAGGTAATCCCTTTCTGCGGCTTCAAGTCCGGATTCGGAATGCCGCGGTCCGTTACGCCATACATCTGCGCGAACGTCGGCATAATGAAGGACTGGGAAACATTTACATACAAGGAATCATTGTTATTGATATTGTGTAAATACTGACCGGATAGGCTCGTATTCTGATAGTTCTGATCCTTGAAGGCACCAGTAGTCCAAGTGTGACGAGCGCCGAGAATAATTTCATCCTTATCGGTCAGGTTCTGGTCATATTGGCCAAACAACGCGTAAATATTGCGCGATGCATCGATTCCCTTGTAGTTATCATAGGATTCGTGCTGATAGTTACCTCCGAGGATAAAGGAGGTATTCTCGGATACATTCCACTTTTTCTGTACATCAGTACCGAATACCTGGTTCACTTCGTCAGTGCTATACCAACCAGGGGATTTCTTACCGGTTGTGGTGAAGTACGTAGGACCATCAGCGGACAAGTGATTGTGATTTAAGTATGTATTCACTTTCCAGCCATTATCCTTGCCGTCATAATTTAACTGCACCAAATCTTCCTTCGTCACATACTGACGATAGTTCTGCATAGCGCCACCGGCCGGCACGTTCGCATAGGCATTATCAAACCAGTTCGTGTAGCGTACGTCCGTTTCATAGTGGTTGTAATTTAACGTTAAATTCTTGTTGATGTTGTAATTGATGACCGCATTGGATTTAATGGATTTATTCATGTCCGAATGCTTGTCCGGATTGGTTTCGCTGGAAATATCCGATACAGTGCCCCATTTTTCCAGATTGTATGCAATGTTAATCTTGTCGTTACCGGTGGTCAACGTATATTTTTGCTGACCATAGTTGCCGTAGCCAACGGTAATGGCATTATCATACTGCTTTTTGGTGATAATATTGATAACACCGCCCATGGCTTCGCTACCATAGAGCACCGACGAGCCGCCTTTGATAACTTCCACCTTTTCAATGCTGTCTACCGGAATGGCATCTAAGTAATATTTGCCACGTAGGTTAATAGGGCTACCGTTGACCATCACCAAGGTGCCATTGTCGACACCGCGAATGATGACGTCATTGGTCATAGTCCCCATAGCGGCACCACCGGCACCAAAGGTTTCATAATCCAGTCCCGGCACACGGCCTAAGGCAACCTGCAAATTCTGGGCTCCCGTATTCTGCAAATCTTTGGTGCTAAGCACCGTCGTGCTGGCCGGCACGTTTAAATCCTGTTTTTCACTGCGCGTCGCCGTTACCACCACCGGATTTAGTTCATAGTCACTACTCGCGGTAGTCGTAGCCGTCGCCCCATAGGCTCCCCCTTGTACGACTATGCTACCTAAGATAGCCGCTATTACCTGTTTTCTCTTTACTCTCATGGTGAAATAAACCTCCTACACAACCTGCTGTTTTATTATTTCTATTTACACATAATGCCCTATCAGATACCGTTCCCGGCGCGTAAACGCCGAAGCAAATATAAGAAATACGGTGCTCCGATAATGGCCGTCATGATGCCCACACGAATTTCCACCGGCGCTAGCAACACGCGACCTAAGGTATCGCAAAGTACCAAAAAAGCCGCCCCAGCTAGTGCCGAATACGGTATTAAATAGCGATGGTCATAACCGATAAGCAAGCGCACAATATGCGGTACAACCAAACCAACAAAGCCAATATAACCACTGACGCACACGGCGGTAGCTGTCACTAAGGATGTAACTAATAAGAATAGCAACCGATAGGCCATCACAGGCAAGCCTAAGGATTGAGCCTTTGTGTCACCTAAGGCCATTACATTCAGCTGCCGCGCTAGAAACCACAACACAAAAATGCCAATGACAATAGGCCCAATGGCCAACTGCACATGTTCCCATCGGCGATACTCTAAACCGCCGATCATCCAAAATAAAAATTCCCGCAAGCGGTATTCACTCAAAAAGGTTAATACCCCTGACGTCAAAGCGCCTAAAAACATGCTCACCGCCACACCGGCTAAGAGCAAGGATGACGTTTCAATACGATTGCCTCTGACCGCTAACAAGATAATGCCGCAAACGGCAATACAGGCACCGACAAAGGCAAAGAGCGGCATGTATAAAGCGCCAGCTGCCGACAAGCCCGTGCCTATGGCTATGACCGCCCCAAAAGAGGCACCGGCCGAAACGCCAATAATCCCCGGATCTGCCAAAGGATTGGCGAAAACACCTTGCATAACCGTACCGGCTACAGCAAGGCCGGCTCCGACGAGCATGGCTACAAATAACCGTGGTAGCCGTATATACCAGAATACCGCTTGCTGACTTGTATCTAAGCCTGCTGCCGGCTGACCGGTGATGAGGCTGGTCATTTCACGGATGATACCATCATAAGGTACGACAATGGTGCCTACATGGATGGCTATGATGACGAGTACCACCAAGGACGCCACTAAGAAGCACCAGCCATAGCGCCTATTCCTGTTTTGGTTCATAGCCATAAGCCTCCTTTGCCATTTGTTCGGCGGCGTTCACCATATACGGCGAATAGCTCATCAACGCCTTAGCGTCCACGCTATACACGCGGTGGTTGCGAATGGCCGAAACCGCCTGTAACGCCTTATCGCCATAAAGCCGGTTTTGTGATTCATCGCCGCCAAAGCCCATAGCGTACGTGTCAGACGGCATGAAAATACAATCTGGATTAATCAAAATAAGTCCTTCGCGACCAATGGTCTCGTGGTTATCTAGCTGTAATTTCGCGCCGCCGTTGATGAGCCCTGCATACTGACACAAGTCATCAAAGGTGCTGTGGGCACCGCCGGAAACGCCCATCGTATCGTAATATACCGCACTTTTGCGCTGATTCGCCGGTATCGTAGCCACAAATGCTTTAAGGTGCGCCAAACGCTTGTCGATAGCTGCTACCGTCGCTTCACCGCGCGCCCTCTCGCCTACAATCGTTGCCAACGTCAGTTCTAATTGCTTCATGTCAGCAATTGTAACTGGCGTCCGATACACATACACCGGAATATGCAATTGCCGCAAGGACGCAATCATATCAGGATCTTGCCAATCCGGCACGATAACTAAATCCGGATTTTGCGCCATAATGGATTCCGGATTGCCCTTAGCCCGGCCTGGGATATGAGTAGCGGCTTGCACATTGGTCGGCAAGCCGGACACGGCAGCCACCCGGTCATAACCTACTAACGGCACCACAATATCTTCCGTGCTAACGCCAACGGGGATAATGCGCCGCGGATGGTCCGGTATGAGCACCGTCGTCCCCATAGCATCAGTCACATGATGCATAGCTTCCGTAGTGGCTACCGTCGTAAGCACCGGACCACAGCCGCCAAAGACCATAGCCGGCAACACCACCAAAGCGCCGATGGCTAAACTTCTCACTAAAAACTTCGCCATATGGTTCACCGCCTTATGACAAGCGGAACGTAATCGCCTGGGTCGCCGTCACACGAATCGGCGCCCCGTTGCGAGTGACCGGCTGAAATGACCACTGGTACAAAGCCCGTGTGGCCGCATTATCCATGGCACTATAGCCAGAAGACTGCACTACCGACACAGAGCTTACAGAGCCGTCCTTTTCAACGACCAATTGGCACACCACGGTACGGCCATCGCCAACGCCGCGGCGGCGCATCGTTTCCGGATATACCGGTGGTACCGTAGATATCGGTGTTAACGAACCTACTTCGTGGACTTCATTGTCCACCGGTCCTGGTTGATTGCCGCTACCGTTACCACCACCACCAGTACCGCCACCAGTACCACTGCCCGTACCGGCACTGCCATCGCCTGCACCGCTACCACTACCTTGACCACCGTTCGAACCGGCAGCACTGGCCGTGCTGCTTCCGCCAGTCGCTGTGCCTTGACTAGGCATACTGGCTTGGATGGTGTTCGGCGTATTTGATGCTGTGGTTGCTTGTTCTGCTTGGGTAACCGCCTGCTCCGCTTCCGCCACTGACGTGGGCGCCGGCGGTATGACCGCTTTACTTTCTGCCGGTGCCGAAATAGCCGGGCCTTGCGAGCCCGCCGAGCCAGACGCTTTACTGCCACTGGCTTCGCTACCAATAGTCACTTCCATCAAATCCGGCTCCCGTATGGGCTCACCTTGATGGGTATACATATACCAAAGACCACCGGCTACTAATAAAATGTTAATCAAGCTGGATTGCAAGAAGGCACGCCCCCATTTACTTTTTGGTTTCAATAGGTGGGCCCCCTCTCATTGTCCCGTTGCAATAGATACGCGGGTAATGCCGATTTTCTTCAGCGTGTCCAGCACCGTTACCACTTCGCCGTACTTAACGTTTTTATCGGATCGTAAGATAACAGACAAGTTACCGCCTTTCGCTTTTTCCAGCTGCATGCGGCGAATAAACGCATCCATCGGCATGGATTCTTGTTCTACAAAAATACGGCCATCGGCGGTTATGGTAACCGGCACCTTGCGATCCAAATCAACGGAGGCTGTCTGCGCCGCCGGCAAAGCGACCGGTATGGATTTCTGCACCACCATAGACAGCATGCTCATCATAAAGAACACCAACAAGAAAAAGATAATATCGATCATAGGGATAATCATCAATTTCGGTGTTTCATCGTCACGGAGGTTTCTAATTCGCATGGCTGTCACCATCCAGTGCCAACAAATACGTAGAGCCTAGCTCTTCCATTTCACCAATCAAAATATCCTGGCGCTGTTTCAAATAGGTATGAATAATAAGTGCAATAATGGCTACACAAAGGCCCGTAGCCGTTGCAATCAAAGCTTCGCCAACACCGCCGGTAATAGCGAACGGCTGCCCTTGCGACACAGAGAGCACACTAAAGGAATTAATCATGCCCGTAACGGTACCGAGCAAACCCATAAGTGGCGCCAGCGTAACAATGGCCGACAAATAATTAAGATTGCGACGAAGCTCTACAGCTACGGTTTGGGCTTTTAACTCTACAAACTTTTCTTGTTTTTCCGGCCGTTTATCGTAATCGGCCGCTTGGGCGATAATCTGCGCCGCTTGACCGCCGGCTGCTGTACATCGCTCCTTCAAAGCCGCCCACTGACCGGACGCTGTTAACGTCGCTACTTCATCCGTTAAAGCTGCCACATCGGTATGACACTGCTTATAAAATCGTCGCCGCTCCAGTAAAATTGCTAT
>ERZ791611.1349-NODE-1349-length-16405-cov-2.362446_pt1 | contig 16405 bp, 19 predicted proteins | sample MGYA00510275_ERZ791611 | MGnify/ENA primary metagenome ERZ791611 (study PRJEB30046, sample SAMN00791912) | human gut metagenome | study: EMG produced TPA metagenomics assembly of the A metagenome-wide association study of gut microbiota in type 2...
AATATTTAATTTATATCTTTGTCCACAATACGAACAACATGATACAATGAAAAAAATACAACTGACCGACACACATAAAGAAAAGCTGTTTCAAATCCCCCTTTTTCGGAATTTGCCCTTAAACATTAAAGAATCCCTATTGGAGAAACTAGATTTCGTAGTCTATATAGCAAACAAGAAAGAGATAGTTGTTACGCAGGGAACGCCTTGCAACAAACTGTATGTGTTGTTGGAAGGGAAATTGCGCACGGATATTATCGACGGACTGGGAAATGAAGTGATGATTGAATATATCATTGCGCCACGCACTTTTGCCACTCCACATCTTTTTAGCTCGGACAACACATTGCCGGCTACTTTCACTGCCCTTGAGGACAGTGTGATACTTATGGCAACAAAGGATTCTACCTTTAAAGTTATCAGCCAGGACCCGCAAGTATTGCACAATTTTCTCTGCATTGCAGGCAATTGCAATATCTGTACCGTATCACGTCTGAAACCACTCTCCCGCAAGACTGTTCGGGAAAGATTTATCGTTTATCTGTTCGAGCACAAGAAGAAAGATTCCCTGATAGTGGAGATTACACATACGCAATCCCAACTTGCCGAATACCTGAATGTATCACGTCCCGCCTTATCGAAAGAAATTAATAAGATTATCAAGGAAGGGCTTATCACTATGGAAGGGAAACGGGTGGAAATTTTGAATAAGGCCGCTTTAGAGAAATTCATATAATAAAGAAACAGGGGCAGGGTTGAAACTAAGGAATAATTTGGCTCTTATATCGAAAACAAGTTAAATATATAAATGAGCCGAAGAGAAATAAAACTGTTTTTGCTATATTTGCAATCAGAAAGAAAAGCAAAAAAATATGACAGATGAACAATTAGGGCAAATGAAGCTTATCTTCAATTACAACGATGTATTCTACAGCTTCTTCTATGATGACCTCAGCGGCTGCGTACATCGTTCCCGCGAATATGCCATCAATTACGTCTATTCGGGTGAGATGATTCTCGACAATGGCAATGAGCAAATTCATGTCGGAAAAGGCGAATGCGTCTTCATACCGCGCGACCATCACATTACGATGTACAAGAAGACGAAAGATGGTGAACGCTACTGCGGTATCTTCCTGATGTTCACACGTCGTTTCTTACGTGAAATGTACGGTAAGTTGGAACAACGTAAAGTACCGACCAATACCGCGAAACTCAATTCCGGAGTGATAAAACTTCCGAAAACGGCCGAACTCGCCAGTCTGTTCGCTTCGATGACGCCCTACTTCGATCCGAAGGTGAAACCTGTGGATGACCTGATGCAACTGAAATTGCAGGAAGGTCTGCTCGCATTATTACATATCAACAAAAAGTTCGCGCCGACGCTTTTCGACTTCAATGAACCGTGGAAAATAGATATTCTGGAATTTATGAACGAGAACTACATGTACGAGCTCACGATGGAAGAGATGGCACACTACACGGGACGCAGCCTTGCCACATTCAAACGGGATTTCAAGAAAATCAGCGACCTCACTCCCGAAAAATGGTTTATCCGTAAACGACTCGAAGTAGCTTACGCCCTGATGAAAGAGGGCGGCAAAAAGGTCGTGGATGTTTATGCCGAAATCGGTTTCAAGAACCCGTCTCACTTCTCAACCGCCTTCAAAAAACAGTACGGTATGCCGCCGACCGACACATTCGTGTAAATCGGAGCAAAATATATTGAGTTTTTTAATTAAATTATTTAAGCCTCACTGCGACATCGCAGTGAGGCTTAAATATCAACTTACAGCTTGTTCCTTACAGTAACCTTACGGTAAGGGCAGCCCTGATAATTTACCGGAAAATATAGAGTATACAATCTTCATAGCAATGTGTATGCTGATGCCATATTGTCCACCGCCAAACTTGATTATCATAAATTCAGAACTACTTTTCCTGCCATTTGCATGGAGCTTTTAAGAAAATAGATAGTTGAGCTTTTGAGTAACTCCTTTTGAGCCCGACAATAATGTGCCGCTTATTTTATAGCCGTACCTTTGCAATATGAAATAGAACAATAACCATTTAAATAATAGAATGATGAGAACAGCGAATTTTAAATCCGCAGCTATCGCAGCCTTGTTAAGTATGGGGTTGCTTACCGGCTGCACGAACGGTATTACAAATCAAAAAACAAGTAATCATATGGACACATTGAATCTTACACAGGAATGGGACAAAAAGTTCCCACAGAGCGACAAGGTTAATCATCGTAAAGTAACTTTCAAAAACCGCTATGGCATCACACTTGCCGCCGACTTGTACGAACCCAAGAATATCGAAAGTAAACTCCCTGCCATTGCCGTTAGCGGCCCTTTCGGGGCTGTGAAGGAACAGTCATCGGGACTTTATGCGCAGACAATGGCCGAACGCGGATTCCTCACCCTTGCGTTCGACCCCTCTTATACGGGCGAGAGCGGTGGCGAACCCCGTAATGTGGCATCGCCCGACATCAACACCGAAGATTTTAGCGCGGCAGTGGATTTCCTGATTGCACACCCCAATGTAGATGCCAAACGCATCGGTATCATCGGCATCTGCGGATTCGGTGGTATGGGACTGAATGCCGCGGCAATGGACACGCGCATCAAAGCAACAGTAGCTTCTACAATGTACGATATGAGCCGCGTGAATGCCAACGGCTATTTCGATGCCGAGGACAGTGCCGAAGTACGCCGCAACAAACGCGAGGCGATGAATGCTATCCGGACCCGTGATGCACAGAACGGCACGGCCACTCCCGGTACGCCCGGTCTGCCCACTAGCATCAGGGCGACGAGCCGCAATTCGTCAAAGACTACTTCGATTATTACAAGACTGAACGTGCTTTTCACGCCCGTGCCATCAATTCTAATGGTGCATGGAACCCCACGATGGCTCTTTCGTTCATCAATATGCCATTGTTAACCTATATCCACGAGATTGATAATGCTGTATTGCTCATTCACGGCGAAAATGCCCATTCGCCTTATTTCAGCGAGGATGCCTTCAAACGCCTCAAGGGCAACAACAAGGAGTTACTAATCGTTCCCGGAGCCAACCACACCGACCTTTACGACCGGAAGATTCCGTTTGACAAACTGGAAGCATTTTTCAAGTCAAACCTCAAATAAAATAAAAACATGAGTATATCAACTAAAAATAAGCATAACCACTTGTTGATGTTCATCCTCACACTCGGAGTATTCGGAATATTGAATACTGAAATGGGAGTAGTGGGCATCATCCCTATCATTGCCGAAACCTTCGGTGTTACGGTGCCGGATGCGGGTTGGACGGTCAGCCTCTTTGCGCTGATCATTGTCTTCTCTGCTCCCGTCGTACCGTTACTTTTTTCACGGGTAAACCGTAAAACGGTCATGGTGCTCGCCTTGTCCGTGTTCGTGATTTCCAACCTCGTTTCGGTCTTCACGACGAACTTTACCGTACTGTTGATAACCCGTGCGATTCCGGCATTCTTTCATCCGCTCTATGTATCCATCGCTTTCTCAACCGCAGCCTCTTCCGTTAGTCGGGAGGATGCTCCGAAAGCCGTTTCCAAAATCTTTGCCGGAGTATCGGCAGGAATGGTGCTCGGAGTGCCCGTGACGAGCTACATCGCCAGTGAATTTTCATTCTCTGCAGCAATGGTATTTTTTACCGTTGTCAATGCATTTGTACTGCTCGCCACTATTTTCCTCATACCGTCCATGCCCGTTAAGGAACGGTTATCGTATGGCACACAACTCAGCGTATTGAGAAAGCCCGTATTGTGGAACTCCTTCCTTGCGGCATTACTGATGAATGCAGCCATGTTCGGATTTTACAGCTACTTGTCCGATTACCTGATAACGGTTACAGATGTCTCCTTCAAGGTAATCAGCCTTCTGCTGTTTGTTTACGGCATGGCAAATATCGTCGGAAATATCGCAGCCGGAAAGTTGTTGGCACAACGTCCTTTCGCCACGTTGAAATACGTACCTGCCATCATGGCGATACTTTATCTCGTACTTTACGGACTAGGGAAACTGACCATACCAACGTCAATCGTCATTCTGATATTGGGAATATTCGCAGGTATTGCAAATAACGGGAATCAATTCATGGTATCTACGTCGGCAACCGAAGCACCCGATTTTGCCAACGGATTGTTCCTGACCGCCGCAAATCTCGGAACAACGTTGGGAACGGCAATATGTGGCATGTTCATAACCGTATGGGGAACACAATCATCTCCGTTGGGAGCTGTGGCATTCCTGCTTGTCGGAGTGGCAAGCATTATTATCAGGAATAGCTTAATGAGCCGCAATAAACACATAATGGCAGTGACAATATGAAGAAAACAGAACGACCAATAATCACTTTCCCAAATGGACAAACTGTTTGTCCGTTGGGACAAGGCACATGGAAAATGGGACAATCCGCCGCACGGCGGCATGAAGAAATACGGGCATTACAACATGGCATCGAACTGGGAATGAACCTTGTCGATACTGCCGAGATGTACGACAACGAGGAACTGGTAGGCGAAGCTGTCCGCGACTGTAGAGAGAAAGTGCTTCTCGTGAGCAAAGTTTTACCGAGTAATGCAAGCTATCGTGGAACGAAACTCGCCTGTGAACGAAGTTTGCTGAAGCTCGGAACGGAGTATATCGACCTCTACCTGTTGCACTGGAAAGGACGCCATCCTTATGAAGAAACCGTTCGGGCGATGACCGAATTGCAACAAGAGGGAAAAATCCGTTTATGGGGTGTCAGTAATATGGACACAGCCGACATGGAACGTATTGTTTCACTGTCCGGTGGAAGCGGCTGCGCCACCGATCAGGTACTCTATAACCTCGGCGACCGGGGCATAGAGTTCGACCTCATGCCGTGGTGCGCTGCCCGTAGAATGCCGCTTATGGCCTATTCGCCGATCGGAGAAGGACGACTTCTGCGCCACCCTACATTGGTGGAAATCGCCCGGCGACACGATGTATCGCCCGCACAAATCGCATTATCGTGGACTATGCGTCAATCCGGTATCATTGCCATACCCAAAGCCGGCAATGTAGCCCATGTGGAAGATAATTTCCGAAGCCTTTCCATTCATCTGACAAAGGAAGATTTGTATGATTTGGATACCGTGTTTCCCACACCGACACGGAAAATACCTTTGGCAGGTTGGTAATAACATGAAATGCTATAAATTATGAACTATAATAAGAAAAATGAATAAAGTCATAGATAGTATGCTGGCACATCGTTCCATCCGTTCATACACCGACAGAACGGTAAGCGATGAAGATTTAAACTCCATCATCCGTGCCGTACAAGCCGCACCGAACTGGGTAAACCTGCAACTCGTTTCCATAATTGCAGTAAAGAATACCGACCATAGAAGACGTTTAGCCGAATTATGCGGAAATCAGGTACACATTGCCGAAGCTCCCGTATTCCTCGTGTTCTGTACTGATTACCATAGGGTGGCTCTTGCCTGCCATAAGAAAGAGCAAACGCTCGATGAAGTAATGCAGGACATTGACACATTGCTCGTGGGAGCTCATGAAGTCGGTATCGCTCTCGAAGCGGCTGTCGTGGCTGCCGAATCATTGGGATTGGGAACAGTCCCTATTGGAGATGTACGTAAAAATGCGCTGGAAATTGTCCATGAATTGCAACTTCCGGAATATGTCTTTCCTATGTTGGGATTATGTATCGGCTACCCCGCAGAAGAACCGGGATTAAAGCCTCGTTTTCCACAACAGGCTGTCTTTTTCGAAGAGACATATAAGACTGATTTAAAAGATAAACTCGCTGAATATGACGTTATCTACGCCCATTATCTTAAAGAACGTCCATGGAATAATCGTGTAGGCAACTGGACAGACCTGGCAGCTGATTTCTACCGACATCCGTTTCATTACAAAGGAGTTGCGGATGCCTTAAGTCAACAGGGATTTACCTCGGCTAAAAGCAGATATTCGGTATAGAGATCAAAGTCCTAAAATCCCGGTCAACATAAGTCAACCGGGATTCTCATCATTCTGTTTATTTCTCTACCATTTAGTGAAAAATACTTTCGGATTGATATTCAACGATACCCATCCCCAATCCTGCCAGCTTTTATGATTGCCGGTTTTCACAGCGTCCATCGTCTTCGTACCACGCATAAAAGAATATCCGGCAGAGAGTTTCACATCTTTCATGATCGACCAGTTAATCTGATAATCAACTTCCGAACCTAATGATTTCTTTAAATCCTGAACTTTAACTGCTGTACTAAAATAATGGTAATTAAGTTCCATATCTACCTTGCCAGATAGACGGAAACGACCTCCGATACGAGCATCCATCAATCCCGGTGCATAACCGTTTGCAAATGTAGAAGCATAAAAATAATCCATTGCTCCATAGAATTTATGATGGGTCCCATAAAGAGGATCAAAAGCCTTATACTTACCGCCATTTCCTTTATCACCGCTTAAATAATCAAAACTAGCCACGGCTCCCCATGTCTGATTAAACGTATAGGCGGCTTGTATGCTACCCATCAAAGCTGAAACTTTCTCCGCAGCTTTATTCTTACCCATCTGATAGTAGAAAGCACCATCCAGATTCCAGTTACTATTCTTATAAGTGAGGTAAGTACCCATTGTTTGTAAATAGCGGGTATGAGAATCATCCGTGGCTTTATCACCCGTTTCCAATCCCAGATTCATAAACAATAAAGAAGCTCCGAACGGAACATTATCCGCTTTATAATGATACCAGACGGTTTGCATATTCTTATAAGGCTGTCCGGTAGAAGAATCATAGTAAGTACCTCCACTTGTTCTATTGTCATTATTCTGGTTAAAAGCAAGAATCAGATGGACTTCATTATTTTTGTTGGCATATCCCAGCTTCAATGCATCGTGGTAACGGCCCGCTACATTCCAATCCAGTCCTCCCAAAATACGTTCATCATCATAAATCAATGACTGACGTCCCAGTTGAGCAAAGAACCCTTCACCAAAGTTCAGTTTCGCCCAAGCCTCATTCAACATAAAACGCCCATTCTTCTCAATCTGCGGGTCTTGTCCCCAAACACCGACATGCTGTGCCGACATCTTTAGTTCCAGATCCGAACGTTTATAATCCATCGAGAGGCGTGCACGGTTATTGATGAAAGATGTAGGAGCTACCCCTTCATCCCGTGGAGTCAATGCACCATTCCGATACTCCGCACGAGGTCTGATTTGCATAGACATCGTAAATTCATTCTCTTTCTCCGTGTTTTGTGTATATGCCATGCTTGGCAATAGCATAAGCAAGAATGACCAATAAAGTGTTTTCATTGATATTGAAGTTTAAGTGATTCGATATTTCAATTTAAATTATAAGTATGCACACTGACTCCTTGCGCGGCCGGAAGGTAATTGATTCCATACCAGCACATTTGCAACAGGACAAATGATACTAACAGAATAATCAACGCAGGACGTGCCTTCAATGGCTTGCCCAATCTGAAATGGATATACACCAGATAAGCGAACCAGGTAGCTGCCGCCCAAGTCTCTTTCGGGTCCCAAGCCCAGTAATGTCCCCAGGCTTCTTTTGCCCAGATAGCTCCGGTAAGCATACCTAATGTCATAAATGCCAGACCTACATAGGTGAGGTTGTCACACAAATCCATTTCTTTCCGTTCAATCTCCTTCTTTTTGAACCAAAGCAGATAGACGGCCATCACCGTCGCCGCTCCCAACATAGCATAAGCAAACATATACACAATGACATGAGGGGCAAACCACGGGCTTTGCAAAGCAGGCATCAACGTCTTATTATGAATCTCCGGTTTGAAGATATTGATACAAATAAAGACCAATGAAAGGATGCAACTGAAACTTAAAATCCATTTATACTTCCAGCGTGCATAGGTTATCAATCCCGCCAACGGAAGGAAGAAAGAATACCACAGCCGTGTCTCTCCCATTGTCCGCATCGGAGGACGTTCTAATGAAATCCACATTCCGATAATGAAACTGAAGAAAATAGCCAGACCTAAGAAAGTAAATCCATAAGCCCATCCCGTTTTTGTACCTTTCCAGGCAGCAAAAGCTCCCAAAGCCCAACAAACCAGTGCGGCTATTGCAAATAGTATAAAGTATTCCCAACTCATGCTTTGTCCTCCTCTTTCCTCTTTTGTGCGCTGACAAACAGACAGATGGCTCCTGCCATCATCATTATTATTCCTGTGTAAACAACCGGCAACCACGGATCGCGAACCAACTCGAAGACACTGATATCGCTCCATCGTCCCTTTGTTTCATCGTAACTAAGTTGATAAATTTTCCAACCTTCTATCTCCATCGGGCGGTTCACTTCAATGGTTCCTCCCGTGATCGTTCCTTCTTGTGTGTAAATCTTCACTTCCGATACAAATCGCTGCGGTTCCCGTTCCGGCATTACAATACTGGTTAAAGAATCCAGCCGGATTGCCTTATAGGGAAAAAGAAAACTACCGCAACTTACCCATCCCTCTTTGGTTGTTTGATTCTTCTGATTGACTGCTTTCAGATAGACAGCATAAGTCGCTCCCATCGAATGAAATTCAGTAAACTTCAAAATATCTTCGGTAGCCACAGAAGCAGCCATCGGAATAGATTGCTCAATAGTTAGCTGCCAGTCCTGCAAGCTGCCATTTGTCACTCCCTCTTCCAACAATACATGTACAGGAGATTTTTCGGGAAGCGTACGGCCGGTTTCATTATCAATCAACATCAGTTTCGGAGGATATTCGTCGATAGTGAAATCCTTCAGTTCGATAGCCAGCGGAAGTTCAATCAGTTGACCTTTATCATCCGTAGCCCGCCATTCGGCACTTCCCATCCGGGTTGTCATTTTCAACCTTTGCATATCGGCATTTCCCAAAGTGGCTGTTATCAGTGCAATAAACAATCCGATATGATTCAGTAGGAAAGAAATCCTGCTGATCTTCAAAGAGAAACCGGTGCGAAGGATTGTCAGCCCCAAGGCGGTGACCATCCAAAAGTAGAGCAGGACAAAAGGCCAGGAAGAAATCATCTGCGAAAATCCCAGCAGATCAGCCGGAGCATGACCGGAAGGAGCCTGCCGGATCAGTCCCATCACTACTGTCATGCCGACCACCCACAATAGAGACGAGACAGCAGCGGAATAATGACTCAACCATCCGAATAAATAGACACGTTTGCGAAGAAGGTGCATGGCTACCAAAGCAATGATATAAACCACTAACACAATCACATTGACCGGACAGGCAAACAGGTCCCAATGTATGGCTCCCACTGTCATTTGCAGCAATAGCCCTATCACCAGTAATCCTGCGCCAATCACCAGCCCTTCTTTATAACTCCATGGTTTGCTCCACATATATAAATTCTCTTATTTCTGTGCCAGACGGCCGTTTTCTTTCGCTTTCTCCAACCATGCCGGAACAGTTGTTTTCAGGAATTTCTCCTTAGTCGCTCTTTCAGCATCCATATCCAAGCCGATATATTCCTGTGCTTTTGCCTTTGTTGAAATGTCCGGCATCGGAACATCTCCCGTATATCCATTCTTTGCCAATACTTTGGATACAGCCAGACGGGCTTGCATGGCACGATCCAATCCATGAGAAAGAATTCTCTGAATTTCCTGCGGTGCGTGGAAAGAACCTCCGTGTGAAGCTACTCCGAAATCCCAACGCCATTGTGCCTGACGAATCAGTGCGAGCACATCTTTCATCTGTGTTTCTGTAGCACCCTTGTCCCAGGCAAATTTAGCTTCGATATGTGCTTTTGCCAATTCCTGTTCCAGACGGTTACGGATTTCATTCGCTTTACGTTGGCGTTCGTACACATTATTACGTAAAGTCTCTTCACTTTCGCGGTGACAAACCTGACAGGTGCGGTCAATCATAGCCAACGGGCTTTGGATATGGTGATCGCTGAATTTCACACCACCTTCACTCTTATACGGCATGTGACAATCGGCACAAGAAACACCTCTCTGTCCGTGGATACCCATCTGACAAATCTCATAGTCAGGATGCTGTGCTTTCAGAATCGGAGTACGGCTCAATTTATGAATATAATCATAGAAACCGGCCTCATCATAATAAGCCTCCATATCCTCAACCGTAGAACCTTTATCCCAAGGGAAAGTCAAGTATTTGCCATCGCCCTTGAAATAATATTCCACGTGGCATTGCGCGCAAACCAAGGAACGCATCTCTTGCTGGGTCGCTTTCGTGATGTCCTTGCCTTGACGCTGGAAAGCCTCGATCAAAGCCGGGCGACTGATATGCAGGTTCATATTCTCCGGCTCATGGCAATCGGCGCAACCGATCGGATTCATAATCTCTTTACCCAGAGAAGCCCATTTGCCCTTATAGAAATTATCCACGCCCATCGCTTGCATCATGCGGGGAACATCCGGGCTTTTGCAAGTCCAGCAAGTAGCCGGTTGCGGCCCCTCGTTCTCTGTCATCGGAGCGCCCACACGCAACGTGTTACGCATATCCTCGATCGCATGCATATGCCCTCTCGGGGTAGAATAATCCTTAGAGAAAGCGTAACCGGCCCAAAGGATCACCATTTCCGGACGAGCCTCCAGCACATCGACCGCCTGATTCCCGTTGTATAAACTCTTGAAACTCGTATCCGCCGTAGCCTCCCAAGTCTGGTACTCACGTGGATAATTCGGTTCGAACTTATCATTGCGAGCCTCGATTCCTGTGATCTCCGTCTTCCTATTATTCATTACGCTAGTGACCTCCGCATGTCTCTCGTTCACGGAAGCAGCGATCATACCCAAAACAAAAACAACGACCATGGTTCCTCCAAACAGCAACCAACCTTGCCATGATTTTAATTTCTTTTCCATAACTATACTGATTTATTATTATTTACTTAGCATATCTTTCAACCAGTCCGGCGATACGGACTTCGGATAAGGCACCAACGCGTTCAGTGTGGAAGACAGGCTGTTCGTACCCCCGTGCGGCACCTCGCGATGGCAATCCCAGCAGGCTTTCCCTTCTCCCGCCATAGCCATCTCATGATCGATCCTTCCGGTATTCACGAATTCCGTATTCAACTGCGTATGGCAACGGATACAGTTATTCATGATTACCTCCGCACTCTCGTCGATCGCCTGTATCACTTGCGGTTCCCCTCGCATCATGAATACCGAGGCGTGGCGCATTCCGTCCATACCCTTGAAGAACCACTTCTTCACGGCGTTCTCGTGCGGCACATGGCAATCGTTGCAAGTGGCGTTACGGCTGTGCGAGCTATGATTCCATGTAGCGTAATAAGGGCCCATGATGTGGCAATTCACGCAAGTAGCCGGGTCATCGGACAAATAGGTCCACGCCCGGGAAGCATATAAGGTATAAGACCCCAGCCCGCAAAGGACACCTCCGGCTATGATAGCGGCTAGTTTCCAAGTTCTTGTCGGGAACAGCGTTTGTATTATTTCTCTTATTTTCATACCGCTGATTCTTTAATATTGGTTTATGAGACACAAATATCCTAAACTTGCGTGTGGGAAATTGTAATAAATATTACATTGCACGAAATTTTATGCGTAAAATGAAAAGATTGTTATTTATCTCGGTCTCCGCACTCCTTTTATGCTCTTCGTGCGTGAGTAAAAAGAAATACCTCCTTGCCGAGAACGGCCGCTTGGAGGCGATCGGACGTGGCGACGTCTTGAAGGAGGAATTGATTAAATGTAAGGACGATAACGACGCACTCAACAACCGGATCGCCGCCTTGATAAGGGATACGACCACAATGGGGCGTGATATCCGTAATTACCAGACCATGTTGAATACCAATATGGGTGAGCAGGACAAGCTGAATGCCTTGTTACAGCAAAAGATGAGTGAGCTGGACGAGCGTGAGCGTACCATCAACGAGCTACAGGATATGATGAACGCGCAGAACGCGAAGGTACAGAATCTGTTGAGTAGCGTGAAAGACGCTTTGCTGGGTTTCAACAGCGACGAGCTGACCGTAACCGAGAAAAATGGTAAAGTATATGTAGCCATGTCGGATAAGCTTCTGTTCCAATCGGGTAGCGCAAAGGTCGATAAACGAGGCAAGGAAGCGTTGGCTAAGTTGGCCGAGGTGTTGAATAAGCAAAACGATATAGACGTTTATATAGAGGGCCATACGGACAGCAAGCCGATCAATACCGCCCAATTCAAGGATAATTGGGATCTAAGCGTGATCCGTGCGACTTCCGTAGTGCGTATCCTTACCAAGGACTATGGGGTGAATCCGCTACAGATACAACCTTGTGGTCGTGGGGAGTTTATGCCGGTCGCTGATAACGAGACCGCTGATGGGCGTAGCAAGAACCGCCGTACGGAGATCATCATGGCTCCGAAGTTGGATAAGTTGATGCAGATGTTGCAGTGATAATGATATGGTCAAGCTCCGGGTATTATCTACTGCCGGAGCTTGGCTAAAACGTTCACTCTTCCAAATGATAGACAACACACCGATACCTCAATTCCGATGGTTTACAAGGAATCCATACATCCATATCCTCTCCATTCGCGGAACGAATGATATGGAGGAGAGCCGTATCATACCTATCCGTCCTTTCCCCGACAGAGACCGATCCCCCTTGAGCGCACGACCGGATATGGAACTGAACATCCGCAAGATCATATACCTCAGATCTAAGATAAGGATAAAAACCTATTATTGAACTCAATGTATCCTCCCAAACCCAAATACTATTTCCATCATCCTGATACGTATATTCCGTCCTTACCACATAGGACTTATAGGTGTAAGAACCCGTATAACCAAACTCATCCCCTACGTTATAAGGCAAACGCCCTTCACTAGTAGCCAGCTCATGCGCAAGAGTGAACCCTACAATATCCAAGGTATCACCACTTACGATCTCTATCGTCGGTTCAGAATGCAAATCATCCTTACCAAGATCTTCCACCCGTGAGCAAGCCACATTAAGGCCCATCATAAAAGCTAAACATACAACGATTAAATGTCTCATATCATTCTATATTTTTTAATTGATCAAAGTTTACACGAAGATAACGCCATCGCAACTCCTCCGGCCGTACAGGAAGCCAGCGATCGATCTTCTCTCCATCTGAGTTCTTCTCTACATATATTAAATAGGTACATGCTATCACTTGCCTCTTATCATCTCGCATATGCTGTGAACTGATAACGAAGCCTTGCGAACTAAAATCCTTCAAAAAACCCGCTTTCTCTTCCGCATACGAGTTCTGCCCTATATCATAAATACTATCCTCTAAAGAAACCACCCTTGCCTCATACGAGAAATAGAGATAAGAGGCATTCATATCAAACTCTTGCGCAACATCCCCGGGCAATGTTCCCCATTTCGCATCATACGCCTCACAAGCCGTGAAGCCCTTCACCAATATGGAGTCCATCCCTAAGTCACCCCCCAGATGAATCGTATCCGGCCTTGAATATAAAGTCATCTGATTAGCGATTTTAACCTCATCATCCCCACAAGCAGCCAGAAATAGAGCTATAAATAGCCCACACAAAAACAAACCTTTATTCATATCCACTCTCTTTTATTTTATTTAAAATGAAAACGATATAGATAAGCAGATATTGCTTGAGCGTAACATTTATCCCATGAAACCCAAGCCTTCATACACAAGCCATGCTGGTTTATTATCCGGATTCCATAAGTAAAAAACAGCATTCCAAATTTACCGCTTGCATTTGATAGCGAAATACAAGATATACAAGAAAGCGATCAACGGGACGATGAAGCCCAGCGCCATATTCTCCTCGCCGATATATCCCATCAGCATCGGACTGAAAGCGCCGCCGGCAACTCCCATCACGATATAAGAAGAGGCTTTCTTGGTATAAACGCCCATACCTTCCAGCCCCAACGCGAAAATCGTAGGGAACATGATGGACATGAAGAAAAAGGATAAATAAAGAGCGTATAGTGAAAGCGTACCTACGGAAGCCACCACCAAAGCCATACAAACGGCACTCAACAAAGAATACCAAGTCAGCAAGCGGCCCGGAGCCAACCACTTCATCGTAAAACTACCGCTCAAACGCCCGATCATAAACAAGGCCATTCCACCGAATGCCAAAATACGAGACGCTCGCAAATTACTGATACCCGGGTCCATCTCCGTCACGTAATTAATAAAGAACCCGAAGATTCCCGTCTGCGCGGCGCAATAACAGAATTGGGCGACCACGGAACGCACAAACTGCCTACGTTTCCATAGGGAGGCAGCGGGTTTCTCCTCGACAATAGCGGTCACCTCCTCCTCTTCTTCCAGCTTAATCTCCGGCAACTTCGTGAAAAAGAAAAGCAACGCTACGAACAAGACGATACCACCTACCAAGATATAAGGTTTAGTCAACGCCATCGAATCTCCCTCCGGTGCCCCGAATATCAACAAACCACCTACCAATGGCCCCAATATCCAACCTAATCCATTAAAAGACTGGGATAAGTTCAGCCGTTGGGCGGCGGAAGCAGGCGGCCCCAATATCGTAGAATAAGGATTCGCCGCCGTCTCCAAGATACAAAGCCCGCAAGCGATCACAAACAAGGCGATCAAGAAAGGTGTAGCCGAATGCAAAAAAGCCGCCGGGATAAACCCGAAAGCTCCGATAGCGAACAATAGCAAACCCATGATAATCCCTTTCCTATATCCGTAACGTTTCATGAACGCTCCCGCCGGCAACGCCATCAAGAAATAAGCGATATACGTAGAGAATTGCACAAGCCGCTCTCTGCCTTGGTCATCGTGAAGACTCCTTGGAAATGCTTGTTCAGCACATCCAAGAGTCCGTGGGCGAATCCCCAAAGCAAGAACAAACTCGTGATCAAGATAAACGGGACCAAATAAGATTTCCCTCCCGGGGCGGCCACCAGCGATTGTTTCTTTTGTTTTTCCATCCTTCCGTCTATTTACTCGCGCCCGGCAATTTAAACATACATTCCATTAACTGCCATTTCTCCGACGAGGAGCTTCCCGGAGCGGCTTTCTGATACCTCGCCACGAAGTCCTCCCATTCCGCTTGCTTATCCATCGTCGCCAAACGGGCGAACGCCGCATCCCAATCAAAATCATCGGGCGTCTCCACGATCATGAACAACCGGGTTCCCAAACGGTAAATCTCCATATTCAAGATCCCTACCGCACGGATTCCTTCCGGTATCTCCGGCCAGATATGTTCCGGCGAATGCCAATAGCAATACTCTTTTATCAACTGCTCATCCTCTTTCAGATCCAAGGTCTGACAATATCTTTTCATAACATTGTTTTTAAAATGAAGTCGCGAAGGTACAAAAGTATCCTTAATCCAGATAAACATCTTCGCCCGGATGCTTATAATAGGCATACATCCGTTGGATCTGCTCCGGCAGCACGCGCTCCAAGGACAACGGGGGCAACTCCTCCAATCGAAAGAAACCTTTCCCCAAGATATCGAAAGTCTCGGTAAACGATCCGCCCTTTAACTCGCAAAGGATAAAAAACTTATATACATAATAAGGTATAGCGGGATGCGGATGCTTGCTCATATCCATCACGGCCAGCAAGCGGACCGGAAGCACATCCAAGCCCGTCTCCTCTTTCACCTCTTTCGCCGCTACCTCTTTCGGGGAATACCCCACATCGCTCCATCCGCCGGGCAACGACCAACATCCGTCCATTTTCTCACGGACCAGCAAAATCTCGTCTTTCTCGTTAAAGACAACCGCACGGATATCGACTTTCGGGGTTACATACTCTTGGGCCGGGCGGTAACCACTCGCTACATCATCGGGCTTCAATCCGGTAGCCAGAGCCGTTATTTCATCACTTAGGCGGCTCAACTCTTCATAACGTTCCGTATCGTACTCGCTTAATGAATAAACCAACCCCGTCTGGGACAAGGCCCGGATACGTTGGGCCAATAAAATCAATTCCTTACTTCTAGACATAATAGCTTTACTGTTTTAGATAACATGATCCCATATGATTCATGAATAGAACGTCTAAAGATAAAAGTTATTATCCAACCCGTCATTCTATCGTGCCAAAATAACGTATATTATGCCAATATTACAGATTCCCGTTTCATTGTATCTTATTCCAGTTTCTAAAAGATATTATTCCCTGCACCCGCATCCCCCGAAACATAAGTTCCCCATGCGTGGATTAAACCTTATTCAATCTCTTTCATCCGAGTTAACACACACATTATCAGATTGGCATACCATTTGAAGTATCTATAGCGAATTCGAGATTAAAAAGGACGAGTTCAGAAATAAGAATAGTAAATAGAATATTTAACTAATAATTGGAGGACTGTATTATGACACCGATGAGAAGAAGTCAAAATTGGTTACC
>ERZ791611.1353-NODE-1353-length-16335-cov-3.152826_pt1 | contig 16335 bp, 10 predicted proteins | sample MGYA00510275_ERZ791611 | MGnify/ENA primary metagenome ERZ791611 (study PRJEB30046, sample SAMN00791912) | human gut metagenome | study: EMG produced TPA metagenomics assembly of the A metagenome-wide association study of gut microbiota in type 2...
CCTGCTGGCCACAGCGAGCGTGGCGCAGGAGCAGGAAGAGCCGATTCTTTACGGCAACATGAACCACTGGGTGGCTCGCAACATCAAGGAGTCGGACATCATCGGCGGCAACGCCAAGACACTCTATGAGATAGGGCCCGACCGCACCGTCAACGGGAACGTGCCCTACAAGAACCTCGGCAAGTCGCCATGGGCCACGTCGAACGTGATGGCCAAGGTGATGGGCATCGTGAAGACCAACAGTTCGGTGTATCGCGAGGCGCGCGGCAACGGCTACTGCGCCAAGCTGACCACCCACATAGAGCACGTGAAGGTGCTGGGCATGATCGACATCAGTGTGCTCGCGGCGGGCTCCATCTTCCTCGGCGACGTGCATGAACCCATCAGCGGATCGAAAGACGGCGAACGCGCGCTGAACTGGGGCATCCCCTACACCAAGCGGCCAAAAGCACTCCGGTTTGACTACCGGGTGGCACTGACCAACGAGCCCAACCGCATCAAGCAGACGGGATTCAGCAAGGTGCAGACCGTGGCGGGCAAAGACTGTGCCACGGCGGTGCTCCTGCTCCAGAAGCGCAGCGAGGACAGCAAGGGCAACGTGACGGCCAAGCGCGTGGGCACGGTGGTGGTGGAATATCGCAACAGCAGCAGCGGATGGGTGAACAATGCCACCTATCAGGTGCTCTACGGCGACCTGCGCCACCGGCAGGGCTACAACGAACGGCTGATGGGCCTGCGGCAGACCGACTACGTGCGCAACAGCAAGGGCAAGAGCGTGGTGCTGAAAGAGGTGGGCTGGGCCGATGCCGGCGAGCAACCCACGCATCTCATCGTGCAATTCTCGTCGAGCAACGGCGGTGCCTTCATCGGTTCGCCGGGCAACACGATCTGGATAGACAATGTCAGGCTGGTGTTCTAAACCGCGCCCCACCCTGCCTCGGGCAGCAAGACTTGCGCTGCTTCCGGGACTGCTGCTTGCCGCCATGGGACTGCGGGCGCAAAACAGCCCGCCCGCCGGCGACTCGCTGCGCCGCGACATAGCCGTGACCGACACGCTTGCACGGCCCCACAAGGGAGGATTCATCAGCCGGCTGGCGGCCTACTTCGCCGACTCCAACAAGGAGAAAGACCGCCGCAAGTTCGACTTCAGCGTCATCGGCGGCCCACACTATGCCACCGACACCAAGCTCGGCCTGGGACTCGTGGCAGCCGGACTCTACTACACCGACCCTGCCGACTCGCTCCTGCCGCCCTCCAATGTCTCGCTCTATGGCGACGTGTCCACGGTGGGCTTCTACATGGTGGGGCTGAAGGGGGTCCACCTCTTTCCGCGCGAACGCTACCGGCTCGGCTACGATGCGTCGTTCGTGTTCTTCCCCACCAAGTTTTGGGGCACGGGCTATGACATGGGCAACGACAGCGGCAACGAGGGCAAGATGAACCGTTCGGAGGTGGACATCAAGGCCAACTTCCTCTTCCGTCTCGCCAAGGGCGTGTATGCGGGGCCGGCAGTGTCGTTCAACTGGATGAAGGCCGGCAGCCTCACGCGCCCCGAACTGCTCTCCGGGGGACCGACCCACGCCGCCGATCTCGGCATGGGTGCAGCCTTCGAACTCGACACGCGCGACGTGATGACCGCCCCCCACCGCGGCCTCTACCTCACGTTCGGCCAGATGGCGCGCCGGCAGTTGGCCGACGCCCGACACACCTTCTTCACCACCACCTTCGTGGCCAACGCCTACACGCCGCTCTGGCAGGGGGCGACGCTCGCGGTGCAGGCCGGCGGCGTGCTGCAGTTCGGCGCGCCGGAGTGGAACAACATGGCCCTGCTGGGCGACTCGCACGCCATGCGCGGCTACTACAATGGCCGCTACCGCGACAACGACAAACTGGAGACGCAGGTCGAGTTGCGCCAACACCTCTACCACCGCAACGGCATGGTGGTATGGGCCGGGGCGGGCACGGTGTTTCCCAAGCCGGGTGCCCTGCGCCTGCGCCACGTGTTGCCCAACTGGGGCATCGGCTATCGCTGGGAATTCAAGAAAAACGTGAACATCCGGTTCGACTACGGCTTCGGCAAAAGCGGCCAGTCGGGCTTTTTATTCAATGTCAATGAAGCTTTTTAAACGCATCTTCCGCTGCGCCGCCGCGCCGCAAACGGTCTTCGTGATGGCCCTTCTCGTGCTGGCCCTGCCCAACCTTTGTCTGGCCGTCACCGAGCCCGTGCCCTTCGTCTACAGACTGGTGAACATCCTGCTGCCCGTCTCGCTCTATGCCGCCGCGCTCACCTTCCGCCGGCGGCCCGGCCTTGTGCTGTGGGTGCTTTTCCCGCTTGTCTTCCTCTCCGCCTTCCAGTTTGTGCTCATCTATCTCTACGGGCACTCCGTCATTGCGGTAGACATGTTCCTCAACCTGCTCACCACCAACCCCGGCGAGGCGGGCGAACTGCTCGACAACCTCTTGCCCGGGCTGGCGTTCATCTTCGCCGTCTACGTGCCCACGCTCCTCTTGGGGGCCCTCTCAATACGCCGAAGCCACCCACTCCCCCACCGGTGGGCCCGCGTCACGCGCCTTGCAGCCTCCGCCGGGGCGGCGGCCGGACTGCTGCTCCTCGTCTTCGCCACCGGCAAGGCCTATCGGGCGGCCAACGACCTCTACCCCGTCAACGTGTTTCAGAACATCCGGCTGGCCGTGCTCCGCACCCGGGCCACCGCCCGCTATGCCGAAACCTCGCGCCATTTCACCTTCCACGCACGGCCCACCCACCCCGCCGACGAGCGCGAGGTGTATGTGCTCGTGATCGGCGAGACGGCCCGTGCGCCGCAATTCCGACTCTACGGCTACCACCGCAACACCACGCCGCGGCTCTCGGCCATGCCGGGACTTTTCGCATTCGACAAAGCCCTCACCCAGTCGAACACCACCCACAAGAGCGTGCCCATGCTGCTCTCGGCCGTGTCGGCCGCCGACTACGACAGCATCTACACCCGGAAGGGCATCATCACGGCCTTCCGCGAGGCGGGATTCCACACCGTTTTCCTCTCCAACCAGCTGCCCAATCACTCGTTCATCGACTTTTTCGGCGAGGAGGCCGACGAGTGGAAGTTTGTCAAAAAACCCACTGCCGGCTCGCACTCCACTGCCGGCGACGGCTACGATGCCGACCTGCTGGCGCCGGTAGACGAGGTGCTGCGCCGGAAGAGGCGCAAACAGCTCATCGTGCTGCACACCTACGGTTCGCACTTCGAATATCGCAAACGCTATCCGCGCTCGATGGCCCACTTCCTGCCCGACGATGCCGACGAGGCGGAAGCCGCCAATCGCGCCTCGCTGGTCAACGGCTACGACAACACCATACGTTACACCGACCGCCTGATAGCCCTGCTCATCGACCGACTCGCGGCGCAGGATGCCGCCTCGGCCCTGCTCTACACCTCCGACCACGGCGAAAACATCTTCGACGACAGCCGCCACCTCTTCCTCCACGCCTCGCCCGTGCCCTCCTATTATGAACTGCACGTGCCGCTCCTCGTGTGGCTCTCGCCGCGCTACCGGGTCCTGAATCCTGCCGCCGCCCGGGCCCTTTCGGCCAACGCCCGCCGCCCGGTGGCCACCAGCGTGTCGGTGTTCCACACCTTTGTCCACCTTGCCGGGATCCGCACGCCCCGTCTGCTCCCCACCCTCTCCGTGGCCCACGGTGCCTACCGCCCCGCCCCGGCCCTCTATCTCGACGACCACAACGAGGCCCGGCTCCTGCAACAGATGGTGCGGAGCCGGCAAGACCGCCTCCTCTTCCGCCGGGCCGGAATGCCCCTGCCGCAGCCGTAGCAGGGGGAAGCCCGGCAGAGACGGGAATGCAGAGAGCGTGGAAAAACAATCGTCCCACGCTCCGACGGGACGGAACGTGGGACGGAAAGGCATCTCTCTCTCAAGAAATTCAGAACAGGTCGGAAATCAAATTCCGGATGTAGGCATCCGAAACATTCTCGAGTTCACTCTTGTCGTAGATGGCGAGCAGGGTGATTTCGAGATGGTCATACGCTCTCCTCTATTTCCTGTATAAAGTCATCGGCGGTCTGTCTTTTCAGGCCCTTGGCCTTTGCCGCCTTCATTTCTGTGACGGCGCGTGTCAGCGTCTTTTTCACATACGCCTTTCGGGCTTGCAGCCGATTCCAACAAATCCAAAAGATGCCCGCCATGCAGAGGTTCCCATCATGATACGTTTCTATTTTTTGTCGGCGAATGAAACGGATGAAACGAATTTTTCCGTATTCCGCCCCCCTTTTCGCAGGAATGGAAGTCCCCCTTTAGGGGGGATGGGGGGTCTCCTGTTGTGTTCCCTCTATACCTCTACAATATTCCGCCCCTTTCTGCGTTAAAGAAACAATGAGACAGAAGATTTTCCTTATCCATATACTCCTGTGCCTGGCCTGCAAGGTGGGGGCGCAGGATTTCGTGCTTCAAGGCAAAGTGACCGACCCGGACATGAACCCCGTGGAACTGGCCACCGTGGCGGTGCCGGCGCAGGGCAGGATGACCATGACATCGCTCAAGGGCGAGTTCAGCATGAAGCTGCGCTCGGCCGACTCGGTGGTGGTGAGGTTTTCGATGATAGGCTACCGCACCAAGACGCGCGTGCTGCGACGGCCACGGGGCAAACAGACGCTGCAGGTGGTGCTCTACAACGACAACACGCTGGCCGAGGTGGAGGTGAAGGGCGAGAAGATACAATCGGGACAGGCGCAGGACCTGAAGGTGAAGGACATGGCGGGCGCACCCTCGGCCACGGGCAACGCCGTGGAGGGACTCATACAGAGTCAGGCGGGCGTGAGCTCGCACAACGAACTGTCGTCGCAATACAACGTGCGCGGCGGAGCGTTCGACGAAAACTCGGTCTACATCAACGGCGTGGAGGTGTTCCGACCCTTCCTCGTGCGCTCGGGGCAGCAGGAGGGATTGTCCGTCATCAACCCCTACATGGTGGACAAAATCGCCTTCTCCACGGGAGGCTACGAGGCGCACTACGGTGACAAAATGTCATCGGCACTGGCCATCGACTACAAGCAGCTGAAGCCGGCCGCAGGGCGCAAGACGGCCTTCGAGGCCACGCTGGCGGCAAGCATGATGGGGGCCGATGCCTACGTGGGGGTGGCCACAAAAAGGCTCTCGTGGCTCAACAGCCTGCGCTACAAGACCAACCGCTACCTGCTGGGGAGCCTGCAGGAGAACGGGGAATACCGGCCCAACTTTCTCGACTACCAGACTTATCTGCACTACGAGCCGTCGAAGCTGTGGCAGGTGGACTTGATAGGCAACATCTCCGACAACCACTACCACTTCATACCGCAAAACCGCGAGACGTCCTTCGGCACGCTGGAAAACGTGAAGAGCTTCCGCGTCTACTTCGACGGGCAGGAGAAAGACCGTTTCCTCACCTACTTCGGGTCACTCGCGTTCACCCGGCGGTTGGGCAGCCTGGCCTCGCTCTCGCTCATCGGCAGTGCCTTCCTCACCCGCGAACAGGAACGTTACGACATTCAGGGACAATACTGGCTCGACCAGACGGAGACATCGGAAAACCTTGCCGTGGGCACCTATTTCGAACATGCGCGTAACTATCTCGAAGCACGGGTGACAAGCGCGAAACTCATGCTGCGCTACAAACCCAAGAAGCATGAGGTGGAGACGGCTGTGACGCTCAAGCGGGAGCACATCGAGGAAAACTCGGTGGAGTATGAAATGCGCGACTCGGCGGGCTACAGCGTGCCCCACACGGGGCGCGACCTGCACATGATATACTCGCTCCGGGCGGCCAACACGCTCGACGCAACTCGCATCGAGGCCTATCTGCAGGACACGTGGCGACTGTCAAGTGCGGGCGGACACACGCATTTCACACTCAACTACGGCGTGCGCATGAGCCACTGGAACTTCAACCGCGAGACCATCGTGAGTCCGCGCCTCTCGCTGGGCATCATACCGGCTTTCAGCGACAAGGTGACCATCCGGTTGGCCACGGGACTGTACTATCAGGCGCCGTTCTTCAAGGAACTGCGCGACACATCGACCGTGGGCGGGGTGACCTATGCCACACTCAACCGCAACATCAAAAGCCAGCGGTCGATACACTTCATCGCCGGCTACGACTACCGTTTCAGCGTGAACGGGCGCAAGTTCAAGTTCTCGACCGAGGCCTACTACAAGGCGCTGGCCAACCTTGTGCCCTACTCGGTGAACAACGTGAAGACGGTCTACTACGGCCACAACGAGGCTTCGGGCCACGCCGCGGGCCTCGACCTCAAACTCTACGGCGAGTTTGTGCCGGGCACCGACTCGTGGCTCACGCTCTCCGTCATGGACACTCGCATGAGGCTCAACGGCAAAGACATTCCCCTGCCCACGGATCAGAAATATGCCGTCAACCTCTTTTTCACCGACTATTTCCCCGGCACCACCCGCTGGCGCATGAGTCTCAAGCTGGCTTTCGCCGACGGTCTGCCCTTTGCCGCACCCCACCGGGAGCTGGAAACCAACCAGTTTCGGGCCCCGGCCTACAAGCGCGCCGACATCGGCATGAGCTACCGGCTCTACGACAACGACCGCCGGCAGAAGCATTCGCCCGTGCGCAACGTGTGGCTCGGCGTGGACTGCCTCAATCTTTTCGGCATCAGCAACGTGAACAGCTACTACTGGATCACCGATGTCGGCAGCCACCAGTATGCCGTGCCCAACTATCTCACGGGCCGCATGGTCAACGGCCGCGTGGTGGTGGAGTTTTAGGGAGTTGCTGCTGCGGTCGGGTAAGCCCTCACGCTGTGAGGGCCTCCTCCCCCACAACTCTTCCCTCCTTCCTCCCCCTCTTCTGTCAAAAAAACAAAAAAGTTGCCGCTTGTGGTGACAACTTATCAAAAAAAAGCATATATTTGCGACAGAAGGTATGCTCTGCACACCCGACAACAATCTATACTGCACCACCAAAACCTACCCACCATGGATCATACGACACTAATCACCATCCTGCTGATAGCCGCCTGCCTGGGGCTCGTGGTCTATAACTTCCTGCACAAGAAGCACATCCACTACAACGCCGACGAACTGAAAAAGGCTGTGGGTCGCATTTTTGGCGACAGCCACAGCCATACCGTGTCTAAGAAAAAGTTTCTGGAGAGTTTGAAAAACCAATATAGCTGCACCCAAAAGGATGCGCTCTATCTGCTCGGCATGGCCCGCAAACTGCATTTCGTCACCATGACCGACAAAGAAGTGGAACTTGTGGAATGACCCAACCGGCCGCCCCACAAGCTCCCGCAGGGCTCAGCCCAGATATTTCATGAGGATGCGGGCATTGCCGCTCTCGCGAATCTTGAGGATGCTCTTCTCGCGAATCTGGCGCACACGTTCCCGTGTGAGCCCCATTTCTTCGCCTATCTCTTCGAGCCCCTTCTCGTGGCAGCCGATGCCGAAGCACTCTTTCACAATGCGTATCTCGCGCTCCTTGAGCACGTTCTTGAGCACATTGTTCAATTCGCTGGCCATCGACTCGAAGTCCACCTGCTTGTCCGTGCGGCTGTCGTCGCCCGAAGCCAGCACGTCGGCCATCGAGTTGTCGTCGTCCTCGGCGAAAGGCGCGTCGATGCTCATGTGGTGGGAGTCGGCATTGAGACTCTGCTCTATCTTCTGCTCGTCAATGCCCGTGATTTGCGCCAGCTCCTGAATGGAAGGACGGCGGTTGTGTTCCTGCACGAACTTGCTCGTCACCTGATTGATCTTGCTCACCGCCCCCACTTGGTTGAGCGGCAGGCGCACGATGCGGCTCTGCTCGGCAATGGCCTGCATGATACTCTGGCGAATCCACCACACGGCATACGAGATGAACTTAAATCCGCGGGTCTCGTCAAATTTCTCGGCAGCTTTCACCAGTCCGATGTTGCCCTCGTCGATGAGGTCGGTCAGTCCGAGTCCCTGATGCTGATACTGCTTGGCCACGGAGACCACGAAGCGCAAGTTGGCACGCACCAGTTTCTCCTTGGCGCGCTCGCCCTCACGGCCGCCCTTGCGGATGGCCTGTGCCAGCTCCGTCTCTTCATCGATCGACACCATGGGCTCATGGCTGATCTCAGCAAGATACTTGTCGAGTGCTTCGCTCGACCGGTTGGTGATACTCTTCGAAATCTTAAGTTGTCTCATGTAATCCTTTTACCTTTCTTATATATTCCTTTTTACAGACTCCACAAATACCGTGCCGACTTTGCACTCTTGTTCGCAATTTGGCGTGCAAAGTTACAAAAAAATCCTCATATCATCAAATGGAAAAGCAAAGAAAATCATCCTTTCTGCCCATACTCACCGTTTACACGCCCCCAAGTCCCCATTTGCATTCATTTAACGCTTTCTCTGTATTATCCAAATTCGCTTCATTCGCGACATTCGCCGATGTTTTGTTTCTGTCGGCGAATGTTGCGAATGAAGCGAATCTTTTGGCCGTTTGACTTTTACAGTCGCACCTCCACGGCCCTTCCGCCACGCAGACGGGCGGTGAACACCACGGGACCGCTGCCCTCACGGCTGCGCAGGATGACTTGGGCGCGGCCCATGAAAGCGGGGAAGACGAAACGCTGAGCGGAAGACGGGCCGGCGGCACCGGCCGGCAGGGGGCGGGGGCGTTCGACACCCTTGAATCCCGGGTCACCATTGCCGCAACCGAGAATCTCGGCAGGGCCGGAGACGGCGAACTGGAGCGAGTCGCAGGCATCGGGGACGAGACGCCCGCGGCTGTCGAGCAGCGAGAGGTCGACGACAACGATGTCCTGTCCGTCGCGCCGGAGGGTGCGCTTGTGGGGCCGGGCCGAGAGGCGCGAGGCCGGGCCGGTGGTCTCCACGAGGGTGGTGAGCAGCAGCCGGCCGTCGCGATAGCCGCGGGCCAAGAGCCGACCGGGGCGATAGACGGTGGACCAAGAGAGGTGGCCGTCGGCAGGCATGGGCTTGCGCCCGAGCGAATGGCCGTCTTGCAGGAGTTCCACCTCGGTGCAGTTGCTGTAGGCCCACACCTCCACGGAGTCGCCCTCGTGGCCGCGGAGATTCCAGTGGGGCAGCAGGTGGAGCACGGGCCCGGGAGTCCATGCGGCCTTGAGATAGAAGGCTTCGTCTTTCGGGAAGCCGCAATAGTCGAGCAGCCCAAACTGCGAACCGGTGGCGGGCCACTTCATGGGGTTGGGTTCCCCGCGGTAGTCGAAGCCCGTCCAGTAGAAGAGTCCGCCGGCCCAAGGATGCTGCTTGTAGAACTTCCAACCGCGCTCGATGACGTTGCGCTCGCCACCCGACCGCTCCTCGCCCTCATAATTGATGCTGCGCATCCATCCGCGGAGCGAGTCGGTGAAGTAGACATTGCGCGTGCCGCAGCCGCTGGTCTCCTCGGTGCCGATGACAAACCAGTCGGGATGCTGCCGGCGGCGGTTGTCCACATCGTTCTGCACGATGTAGTTGTAGCCGTGTATATCGGGCACGGTGACCAGTCTGTCGCCGCCGGAATTGCCGTAGGTGACGGGGCGCGAGGGGTCGAGGTCGTGTACCCACTGCTGCATCGTGCGGGCAATCTTCTCCCCCTTCCCGCTGCTCTCGATGAGCCACTCCTCGTTGCCGATGCTCCAGAGGATGACGCTCGGGTGGTGGCGGTCACGGGAAATCATGCGCTCGAGCAGGTCGCGGTGTTCGCGATTGGTGCCCATGAGGCGGTTTTCGTCGATGACATACATGCCGAGCGAGTCGCAGATGTCGAGCATGGCGGGCGTGGCGGGATTGTGCGAACAGCGGATGGCGTTGCTGCCGAGGGTCTTGAGGGCCTTGACGCGATAAACCCACAGCGAGTCGGGCACGCCGACACCCACGCCTGCGTGGTCGAGATGGAGATTGGTGCCTTTGAGTTCCACAACTTGGCCGTTGACCGTCATGCCGCGCGAGGGGTCGAAGGCCACGCTGCGCAGGCCCAACCGCGTCACGGTGCGGTCGGCGAGGCGGCCGTCTTGATAGAGACTGAGGCGGGCCTTATATAAATAAGGTGTATCGGCCGACCACCGGTGGGGCTTCGCAAGACTGACGGAGAGGTCGCCGGCCGACTCGCAGAGGGTCTCCTCGGCCGTGGCGCACACGGCATCGCGGGCATCGAGCAGGTCGAGGCGCACGCGGAGGGGGCCCGTCCAAGTGGTGAGCGTGCGGTCGATGCCCACCTTCACTTGGCAGGAGACGGTGGCCGTGTCTGCGCCCGTCTCGGTGTCGTAAGTGGCGGAGGCGATGCTCACAGGGCCGGTCTTCTCGAGCCACACGTCGCGGTAGATGCCCGCACCCTCGTAGTACCAGCCTTCTTCGGTGGAGGCATCGGCGCGCACGGTGAGCACGTTGTCACCGCCATAGTTGAGATATTCGGTGAGATTGTAGGTGGCCGAGGCGTAGCCGCTGGGCTCATGGCCGAGGTAGAAGCCGTTGCAGAACACCTGCGCATTGCGGAAAATGCCGTCGAAGCGCACGGCGATGCGCCGCCCCTCGTCGCTCTTGGGGATGAAGAAGCGGTGGCGATACCATCCCACGGAGTTTTGGGGCCAGCCCCACCCCACTTGCTTGTAGCCGTGGCTGTGGGAGGCGCGGGCCGAAAAGGGCAGATCTACCACCCAGTCGTGGGGCAGACTGACTTGCTGCCAGCGGCTGTCATCAAACGTGGGGGCGGCGGGGCCGCGGTTCTGTCCGGTGGAAGCGGCCTTGGAGAGATAGGTGAAATATTCCGTGCCGTGGGTGAAGTCGCGCTCCATCGACGATGCATCGCCGAGCGCGAAACGCCAGCCGTTGTTGATGAGCCGCGTCTCGCGGACGCCGGCCGCTGCGTTTTGCGACCGGGCGCAGAGGGGCATGAGGAGGAACAATATGGCAAAAAAGCCTGTCCCGGCCCTTCCAAAGGAAGGGAGTGTATGGCGGAAGAAAGCCTGCCAAGAACGGTTGGTAATTTGTTTCTTCATTGTCATCATTACACCTTTCTGTCTTTCAAATTCGTGGGATGTGGCCGATAGCGTTGCCGGCCTGCACATCCCATTTCTATTTCAACATTATTTTTTATATCTATACACCCTGCCGGGCGTGCGGGCAGGCATAAGGCACTGCCCCTGCTGTTCGACACAAGACGCTTCGCCCCTTCAAGAAAACTTTGCCATCTTTGCATCTTTCAATTCTTGAATTTTTAAATCTCTGAATCTTTTAATTTTGCACGTTCCCCCTCGCATCCTCCCGGAAGAAGTTCTCGAAGCTCTTCACCACATAGCTGGGCACATCCTTGATTTCCGCCCCCTGTTTTTTCAGATAGGCTTCGAGGCTCATCAGTTTGCCCATCGTGGCCGTGTAGTTGGCCTTGGTGAGAAACTTTGAAAGCTCCTGCGCCTTCGAACGCTGCAACTTGAAGTGGCTCACGAGCATGTCGGCGAAGTAGTCGCGCTGTCCGGTCTCGTCGTAGCTGTTCTCGCTCTGCACCAGTTTCGGACTCTTGTAGATCAAAAACTTGATGGAATCGGGCTCGCCCGTGTGCCGCGTACCGTTATAAATCTTCTCATATTCGAAGTAACAGTTGCAATATCCGAGCTGTGCCAACTCCTTCAGTTCGTCGTGGGCGGGCTGCAAAACGCGCTGGATGACGTGCCGGAAGGCCTTGTATTTTTTGTCGATGTTGAGTATCTGACGGAAATATTCGGTCGAAAAAGTCACCGTCCCCTTGTCGAGCCAAGCCGAAATGAGGAGGAAAATGCGTTGCGTGTATTTGTTGCGCGTGTTGTAAACGGTGTCTTTTCCGAGCAGATGATAGCCCAATTCCACGGAAATAAATGCCTTGGCAATGTCTTCATCCATGTGGATATTGACATACGGATTGTGTACATCTTCGGGAATATAAACATCGCAAAGATTGGTCACACGCTTGTATTTCCGCCCCTCCGAACTCTTGTAAGGTATCTGCACGGGTATCGTGGCGAGCGCCGTGAGCGCGTTGCGGAGTTCGGGATAGTGGTTCTTGTTGACGGCGAAATCCTTGAAATAAAGGTTGAGTGACACGCCGTGGTCGTTCTGTATGTCGCCCTCCTGAATGTGTGACAACTTGGTGATGTCGGTGATCTTCCGGGAGATGAGATTGTGCAAAACATCCTGCAATTTCTCGAGCATAAACGTGACCACCTTGTTTTGCATCGCCGAGTAGTCTTGGCTCATGTAGGTGAATGCCAGCGGCGTGATGATGAACGTCTGTTCGTTCACCGGCAGCGCGTTGGCTATGAGTTCCCGCTGCTTCTTGGTGAGCTTTTTCGGGGCCTTGCCACGCGCTCTGGCTGTCGGCTTTTTTGCTTTCGTTTTCTTCGTTTTTGCTTCTTCCATTGTCAAGAAGTTTTCTTCCGCTTCGTCACCGTCAAGGGGGGCTTCTTCGGCCACGGCCGTCAGGGTGCTCCCACCGGCGGCCGATGTGAAGGCGAAGCCGGCCGCTGATGCCCCATTGTCGGCCGAAACGCCTCGCGAAGCTATCTCCGTGAACTCGTCGCCGAACACCAATTCGTTGTTATCGTCCATGATATGTGTTGTTTTTATTTTTGTTTCTTGCCTTATATATAATAAGGTGCAACGGCGGTGGCCCGTCCGTCGCCCGGGGGCGGAAGCCGTAACTTCGCTGCCCGGAGCCTTGCCGCCCGCTATTTGCGCAGTTCGAAATCCACGGGCACGCACCTGAGATATTTCGCCAGCGATTTCTTCTGGCATCCCCTGCCCTTCTCGATGCGCAGAATCTGCGCGGCGGTGAGTCCCGTCTCGTCGCTGACACGGCGCAGGGAGTAGCCGGCCCGGATGCGCTCGCGCTGCAGGGCATCGCCCAGATCGGCCACCGTCCAGATCTTCCGCCCGCCGATGGCGAGCAGACAGTTCATGCCCGTCACCGTCTTGAGCAGCGAGCGCAGGGCGTAGTTGTCGCGCCCGATGGGGCGCAGCAGCGAGGCGGGATAGATGCCCCGGGCCTCAAACGTGAGCCGAAGTGCTGTTTCAAGTTCTTCTAATGTCATAGTCTCTCGATGGGTGTGCGTCGCCCCGGCGGATGCCCCGTGAGGGGACACAGAGGGTGGCGGACACTGAAAACCCGAGCAAATATAATCGAAATATCTGATAGTACCAAACATTTTCGGCAAAAAGTTTATTTTTTCTTTTCTCACGCCTAACTCGTTGGTTCACAAGTTGTTGTAGTTCCCAAATTGATACACTTCAAGTTTTAATCGGTTGGAAATCAATCGGATAACTGATGCATGATGGCACGATTTTGTTACGATTCGACCAATGGCACGGTTTTGTTCCCAAATTGATACACTTCTCCCGTAAATTGCTTATAACCTACGGGTTCGGATAAAATCGCGGGAGAAAGGTTTAAGGTGGGTGTTGGGGGATAGGTGTTGGGTGATAGGTGTTAGGTGTTGGGTGGTAATGGCAACTTTGTCTTGCCGCCGTAGGGGCAGTGCTTTATGCTGCCCGCACCGAAGATCCCCCTGAGAGACCCCCCAACCCCCTAAAGGGGGCTTACATTCCTGCGAATAGGTGGATGGCAAAGCCCCCTTTAGGGGGTTGGGGGTCTCTCAAGGGACAGTTGGGGGTCTCTCAAGGGACAGTTGGGGGTTTCTCAAGGGAGTTTTTGGGGGCTCTTTTTGGCATTCCTTTTTGTCCTCTTTCTTCCTCAAAAATCACCTCTGTGCTTGGCGCACAGCCGGAAAAATCGCACGAGGCTGCGAATACGCGAATTTCAGACACATTCGCAAACGACTGACAGTCAACGAATTCCGTTTTCCGTACAATCACCGAAGCTTCTTTTTCTATGTCGCGAGGCCCGAACGACCTCGCCAAAGGGCCTCTTTCGCCATCCCGCGGAGGCCCTTTCGCGTTCCGACAGAGCTCGTTTGAGCCGCCGGGTGTGGCCGTTTCGGCCATCCGCGCGCCCAAAATCCCGTTTCCGATATGCTTCCGGGCCTCTCCCCCACCCCTTTTCTGCGCTATTTGACCGACTCGCCCCGACGACTTTTTGTACGCTTTTATGCGTGCCCGACTACCATCCCGGCTGCCGCCTCCTCCCCTTCTGCACCTTGCCAAACTTCTGGCACGGTCGCCCTGCCGATGCTGCCGGTTTCTTGGGGCGTAACAAAATCGTGCCTTTTACCATCGCTTTACATTTATCATACAACATACTGATTCTTAAACGGTTAACTTTTTATCTTTTTCCACAAACTTCAAAAGGGCGTAGCAAATAAGGAACATTGGGGGAACAAAATCGTGCCGTCAACTGCTTTTTGGTGGAGGGCGCAGGGCAGAGGGGATGCCCGGACGGGAAACGATGCTTTCGTCGACGGGCAGACCGAAAAGGGTGGGATTTCCTTAAAACCGTAACAAAATCGTGCCATCGCACTTGCATTTATCCGCTCGGAGTGCCCGAAAACACGCGGATGGGCAAAAAAGCGTATCAAAACGGGAACGTGGAGCCGCGAAGAAAGGTGTATCAATTAGGGAACCTGACTGCCCCACCCTACCGGAAATGGTGGCCGGATGTTCCCAAAATGTTCCGATATTGATACGCTTCCGGGCAAAGCGTAACAAAGTCGTGCCTTCAATTTGCTGTAAATTCATTCCATATCTGTGCTGGTTATCAATGACTTACGTTTTAAAGTGTAACAAGATGGGAACTTTCTCTCGCCATTTTCTCTCACAGTTTCTTCCTTAATGCGTTGGCGGAATGGGATGTCGAGGATGGCACGGTTTTGTTCCCAAATTGATACGTTTCTGCTTCCTGCTCCTTGTTTTTTGGGTGCATTCTGTCGCGCCCAACCGCCTGCATTCCCCTTTCAGACGGGGATTTCAGGGTATAAATGCAGGTGGTGAGGGCTGAGGAGCCTTTCAGCAATGGCTGTCCGGTCGGTGTGGGAAGGGGTGTTTGTCGGTGTGTAAAGCGTGTTTAAACCGCTTGGATAGGGCGTTTAGCCGATGTGGAAGGGATTTTAAGCGGGCGCGGAAAGGAGTTTCGGCAGGTGTGGAAAGGTTGCTTAGGTCGCATGGACAAGGGGGGCGGGTCGCGTGAAAGGGATTTTTAGGCACGCCAAGAAGATGAATGTAAATAAAAACGCAAAGGTTCCCAACTTGTTACGATTCCCGCGATCGGCATTTGCCGATAATGTTCCCTTTTTGTTACACATCTTCGTGAAACCTCTTTGTTTATCGGCTCTCCAAACTGTGATATAAAAGAGCCTAAAATGGTTTTCATTTATCTTGCAACAAGACAAAGCGTAACAAAATCATGCCATTTAATCCTATTATTTTACTTTTTTCGTTCTTTTCTTCTCTCCCACTCCTTTGATATTCCCAAAGTGATACGTTTCTGTTGTTGAGGTTCCCGAAATGTTCCGAAAAGGTTCCCAAAATGTTCCGTTCCGTTCCCAAACTGTTCCCCCTAGGTTCCTAATCTGTTACGGTAAAAGTTCCCTATCCGTTACGGTTTTTCTTTGCAACTCATTGAATGTCAGCATTTAGCGAAACCCTATAAATCTAAAAATAATGATTCTATAAGCGATAACAATACGAAATAGAATTTTCGGAATATAATTTTATTTTTATATTATTATTAGGATTTTTATTTAGGGAAAACGCGTGTGTTTTGCAGCAGCAGTGATTCAGAATTAAGCGTTTGGGCCGGCCGCGCCCGATTTTCGCCTCCCCCCACTCCACTTTTACCCGCACTTGCCCGCCCTTGCGTTTATTTTCGTATGGCGGTGCGTCGGAAAGAAGAGTTTTACGCCACGCTCCAAGCGCACAAGGTCTCCCCCTTTCTTTGCGCCGCTGCGTGGGAAAGGTCCGCCGGAATGCCTATACAGGCGGCTGACGCGGCACAAAGGTCACACGGGACCGCCTTCCACCTACCCGCCGGACTCCCAAGACGCTGCTTCCTCCCTGCTTTCAGGCACACAGGCTCGCCACGCCCCGGCCTGACAAGAACTCCCATTTCCTCTGTATCCCTGCGTGGGAAAAGCCCCGGAAAAAGGCAATTAGTGCATGGAGCGGACGGAGCTTCAAATGCCGTGCCCCCTCCCATCGTGGCTGTTCTTGTGTCTACTGCCAGCGATAAACGCAGGCCTTGCAAATGCCTTGCCCCCTCCCATTGTGGCTGTTTTTGTGTCTACTGCCAGCGATAAACGCAGACCTTGCAAATGCTTTGCCCCCTCCCATTGTGGCTGTTCTTGTGTCTACTGCCAGCCCGTGTGTGTCGTCAAGTTGTGGCTCGCAGTTTCCTATCGGGCGCGCTCA
>ERZ791611.1360-NODE-1360-length-16282-cov-10.581808_pt1 | contig 16282 bp, 13 predicted proteins | sample MGYA00510275_ERZ791611 | MGnify/ENA primary metagenome ERZ791611 (study PRJEB30046, sample SAMN00791912) | human gut metagenome | study: EMG produced TPA metagenomics assembly of the A metagenome-wide association study of gut microbiota in type 2...
AATTTAAGGTAATTATATACCACTTTACACCCCACCTTATAGTATTATTCCTATATAAAAAGGTTATGTCATTATTTTGATGTAACCTTTTTAGTTTATTAAATAAAATCAATATAATAAGTTATGAAAAAGAATAGACATAAAAGAAAAGAATCACTTTTAAATAAGCGGATATTAGTCAAATGGATAGATTCCAACCTATCAGAAAGAACATGGGTAGATCTGGAGGATTACGAAACAGATATATCAGAAATAGAGAGCTATGGTATTGTTGTACATGAAAATGAAAGATCTATATCTGTAGCTGGTCATTATGCTGTTGGTAATTCCAATACATTAGAACAAGCTTCTGGTATAATGACCATACCAAAAGCTTGTATTAAAGAACTTATTTTCCTTTCTTTTGGCAACCACTCTTACTTTTTCCACGACGGGAAGCGGCTTGTAAAGTGTAACCTGCAAGAGTTTTAACATCTTTGGAAGATATCTTCTTTCTTAATAACTTGCCTGCTTTACTGGCTGTTTTTCTTGATGGCTTTTTGCATTTGTTCATGATCTTAGATATTTTGTTGTTTATGCAAAAATACGAACTGTTAAAATTCCCAATATTCATTTTACATCAAATTAAATCCTTTTAAGCCGTTTTAAAATATTAGATAGAATAACTATCTTTGCCCTCACGTATTAGAATAAAGACGTAGAAGCGTTAAGATATTATCCGACATTGAAATCTGGACAATTTCGACTACACGGATAATAGACATACAGTTTCTGCGCCTATGTTGTTGTATACCCGTTCTGATTATACAAGAGGGCAAGTCATATACCAACATAAGGCGTGGGACTATTGTTTGTTATTGTGTAGTGGGCAGTCCAGAGCCTCAATGTCAATAATATCCAATAGTCTCCACGCTTCTTTTTATTTAAGAACACCGAACGAAGGAGACAGGGAGGGCAAACATTAGTATTATGAAACAAATTGCTAAAGTGTTTATCATTATGTGTATGTGCGCTGTGTATCTATCTTGTGGTAAAGATGATGATGGTGATGATGGTAACATGTGTTATGAATGTACCATAACATACGAGAATTGGAATACTCCTGACATAATTCCTATATGCGGTGAGAAAACATATGTAGAAGCAATGGTAAAGAACTACGAGAACGAAGGTAAAGATAACGATTCGTATTCAGTAAGATGTGTAAGAAAAAAATAGTAAATCATTATGAAGCATATTATTAACACACTACTGTTTCTAACAATCATTTCTTTATTTACAAGCTGCAACAAAGAAGACAGCGAAAACGATAATGATCTATTAATTGGAACTTGGAGTCAAAAGCCAGATAAATATGAAACATTTGTTTTTACTTTTTTTGATGACAACACAGCTATCTATTTTCTTGAGCAAGAAAGTGGTCATGTAGATCATTTCACATACAGTTTTAATAAAGACAAAATGGAAATAACAACTGATATAGCTGACTATGAACATATAGGACATGAAGATGTTTTTATAGGATATAGAGTTTTCTCTGTAAAGCTATCAGAAAATATGTTGATACTAACAAACAAAAGAAACAATGAAACCTTTGTTCTATTTAGACAGTAAGTAAAGTACATCAATAAAATACACAAAAGCGGTGGTAACTTAGTTTATCACCGCTTTCTTTTTATAAATCAATTAATTATTCACTTTTAAAAATTACAGTTATGAGACAAGTCAGAGATTACAAAAAACTATTTAATTTATCTGATGATGAATACAAAGATATTCTTGAATACATATATTTCTTTGAGGATGATATTCTCAAAAAAGCTTATACCAGTAAAGGATTAAGTTGTTATAGATTTGAAAATCCTGATAGATGTTTTTGTTTTAAAGACGGTAAAAGAATATCTGAAGAAGAATGGAATGCTATTCGTAATTCAAAAATTCTTTAAGACAAACTTCTAACTTTGACTTTAAATCATCTTTATTAATAGAACTATTATTATCTTTTTGTAGTAGGATATCTATATGTCTTTTTAAATGTTTTAATGCTATAAATAGGTATAATTCATATTGATGAGTTGCAGATAGAGGTTCTATTTGGGTTAAAGATTTATAAGAATGAATTTCATTTTTTTCTTCGATATAGATTATTGATGTCATACTAAAGCATTTACCTATAGTTATTTCTTTGAAATCACTTTGGATAAACTCTTTGAAATCATCAGACTTGAATTTAAACTCAGTACCTTTACTGTTAAAAGGTAAATTGGAAATACCATTTACTCCATAAAGCATACTGCATTTAGCTCCATTTTTTTCAAAAGATTCTTTTTCCATGATATTATTAAGATTAAGTTAGACAATCCCCAAAAATAGCAATAAATATGGGAAATACAACAACAGAAAAATCCTATAGAATCCGAGATTCAACGAATTTGATTGTTTTTCAGTTGGTTATGTAAGAGTATTTTTGTATATTTACATAACAAAAGGTTTAGAGTTATGTTTGGCTTCAATACACTGACTGAATTTTATGACGCGTTTCCTGACGAGCAATCATGTATAGATTATTTAGAGAAAAGCCGTTGGGGTGATATAGTTGTGTCTCCGTTTGATCCTACATCTAAAGTATATAAATGTAAGGGTAATAGATACAAGTGTAAAAACACTGGTAAATATTTCAATGTTCGGACAGGCACGATTTTTGAAAATTCAAAAGTATCACTAAGAAAATGGTTATTAGCATCTTATTTCATTGTAGATATGAAAAGAGGTGTATCATCTATACAGTTATCTAAGTTGATCGGTGTAACACAAAAAACGGCATGGTTTATGATTCAAAGGATTCAGAACTGCTTCAACATTGAAATAAAAGAGCCTTGCTTGGAAGGAAAAATAGAAGTTGACGAAACATATGTAGGAGGCAAGAACAAGAACAGACATAACAGCAAAAAGGTAAAGAATGCACAAGGGAGATCTTTAAAAGATAAAACTCCTGTGTTCGGTATGGTCCAACGGGGAGGTTTTGTTGTTGCTTATGTTGTTAATAGTGTGGCAGGTAGAACTTTATTACCTTTGATATATGACACTGTAATACCTAGTTCTACTATTTATTCTGACGAACTAAATATATATAACAGAATAGACAAACGCTATGAACATGAAGTTGTGTATCATAAGAAAAAAGTGTATGCGATAGGAGATATATCTACAAATACAATAGAAGGCTATTGGAGTCATTTAAAAAGAGCGATATCGGGCACTCATTTCTGGGTGTCTAAAAAACACCTTCAAAAATATGTAGATTGTGAATCTTTTCGATATAACACAAAACATCTTTCGGAATCTGGAAGATTCGATGTATTTTTGCAAAACATACATCGAAGACTGAGGTACTCTGATTTAATTGAAAATTAAACATGAAATCAAATAAGCCTAAGAAAAATAAAAAAGAAACAGAAAAAATAGAAATTAATATACCACCAGAAGGAGGAGAATTTTCTATTGATCTTATGACGGGTATAGTTAAACAAATATTTAACTACAACCCTAAAACAGACCCTAGAGACCCTCTATATGGTAAAGAAAAGAATAAAAATAAAAAATAACTTATACCACTTTAGCTATTAACAAGAGATACTTTATTTATTTGAGGTATCTCTTGTTTTTTAAGAGAATAGGTGTAAAGTGGTATATAATTACCAAAAAATAAATGACCCCACTAAAAATAGAGAAAATGCTTCGATAAGAATAAATGCATGATACAGACAAACCTATCGGTTGTAATATCCTCGGCAGCCAAATCATTCCGGACATACAGGTTTGCAAACCGGAATGATTTAGCGTAATATTGCGTATATATAGTATTAAACAACTCTTTAACAGTCATATTATGATATCTTCCACTTATCCATGCTTCGGGTTCGGGAATCAAAATTCACTCCTATCTTTACCAACTTCCGTCTATCCATTTCAAACGGACGGGCATACCCTTGGCTTTCTATTTGTTGCAACGCCTCTTCCACCGAACCATCCAACTTAAATTCAAAGATATAGATATAATCCTTCGTCTGCAAAATCATATCCGCACGACCATAAGAGGTGTGGTATTCCGCCTGGACATAAAGACCCATCAGTCTACAGACTATAAAAAGAACATTCTGATAGTACCGCTCTACCCCACCGGTCAATTCATACGGTACACCATAGAAAAACGTCTGCAAGCGACGAAGGAAACCCTCCGGATTGCCTTTGCGGAGATCCGTTACAAAGTTCTTCAGTTGAAAAGCTGTCTCACCCTCTTTTACGGTAGTATAAAAAGGAAGCAGATAACGCATAAAACCTTCTTCCACCTCTTTATTGGGGAAGCCGAGCGTGTACATACCGAATTCCTCATCATACCCTTTGATGGTCAAGTAACCGCTTTGGTAGATGACAGGTATCGGGTTATAAGAGGCTATATCGATACTGTTCAATACATCCGCATCTATCTCTTCCCTGCCTATTTCTGACAAATCGTATTCTGCCCGTTTCAACAATTCGACCAGATAGGTAGGAGTTCCCGTCTCAAACCAGTAACTGCCAAATTTCAATGTCTTAAACGTATTCAACAGACTAAAAGGATTATAGATTCCTATACTATTTTCAACAAAATGATACCCATCATAATTCAGCTCCAGTCTTTGGCAAATTTCCTCATACGTCTGCTTATTAGCTTTAGCAAGCTCATGCAACTGAGGTTCCAGATAATCATGAATTTCTTTTTCCGAAATCCCACAAACATCTACATAACGTTTATCCATGCTGATATCCTGCAGATTATTCAAATCGCTGAACACACTTACCTTTCCGAATTTCGTCACTCCGGTCAAGAAGGCAAAACGGATATATTTGTCCATGGTCTTCATGACCGAATAAAATGACTTCAACGTACTTCTGTAAGCCGCCTGCAATTCTTCATTCCCGATTGCCTGGAGCATCGGTTTGTCGTATTCATCGATCAGGATCACGACACGCTGACCGGTTTGTTCAACCGCACGCTCAACAATTCCCCGGAAACGCAGAGCAAGAGAAGTCTCACCGGCTCCGGTCCCATACAGCTTTTCCCACTTCAACAAAGTAAAGTTCAATATCCGCTCCAGACTTTCCGGAGTATTGTATTTTTCCGTATTCAGGTCTATATGCAAAATCGGATGTTTTATCCAATCCTTTTCCAGATTTTCCAATGCCAGCCCTTCAAAAAGCTCCTTCTTACCTTCAAAGTAAGCTTCCAGCGTTGAGATCAGCAGGCTTTTGCCGAAACGTCTTGGACGGCTCAGAAAGTAGTAACTCCCTGTCGTAGCCAATTCATGTACAAAAGCAGTTTTATCAATATAAAGATATCCATCTTTACGTAGCTTCTCAAAATTCTGAATTCCAATCGGATAAATAACAGCCATAATTGTATGTTTTACTTTGTCATGATAAACAAAGGTAAAAATATTTACCGAATACAAGACATTCTGACTGATAATTCCATTCCTTTTGTACACAACGACCACACTAGCATATAGGGCAAATGAAATCATCCAATTGTTTTTACGAATCTCTTCGGATATATTAATAATATTTATTTTTCACTACAGCTATTCCTAACATATAAGTATAAAAACCTGTAATTTTAGTACAAACCCTATGTAAAATCATACACTTGTATTTTTGTTACAAGTTAAATATCAATTAATAACAACTCCATTCCCTATTCCAGGCATACATTGCAACGTTTTAAAAAACGTTTGTTAATTATACGTCTAATTAAATTAATTGTTATGTTTAAGATCTACAGACCTATCAGCGCATTATTGCTGGTGGCCTCATTAGGATCTGCCTGGAATACCTTCGCATCCGAAGGGACAATAGGAGAAACTTCTGAAGTTAATCAGCAATCAGGGAAAGTTACAGGTATCGTCGCAGACGATCTTGGACCGGTAGCCGGAGCATCAGTTGCAGTAAAAGGTACCTCTAAAGGAACCATAACAGACAGCGATGGAAAATTCGTCCTGAATGGAGTCAAAAAAGGCGAAATAATACAAATTTCATTTCTGGGTTATACGACACAGGAAATCGCCTATAAAGGACAGGAAAATCTGGATATCAAATTGGTGGAAGACTCGCAAGCTATCGATGAAGTCGTTGTTACCGCCCTCGGAATGAAACGTTCTCATAAAAGCCTTGGTTATGCATTAACAACCATCAAAGGAGATGAATTCACGCTTGCCGGTAAGGCAGCAAACCCCTTAACATCTCTATATGGTAAAGCTGCCGGTGTTGGTATCCAGTCGAGTGCAGCAGGTCCGACCGGAGGTGTAAACATTAAGATTCGTGGAGCAGCCAGTCTGGAATCATCCTCCAAGACACGCCCGTTGTTCGTTGTAGACGGTGTACCCATTCATGACCAGGAATCATCTATGGCAACCCGTGGTTATGACCCATTGAACTCTTTCGACTATGGTGCAGGTATCAATGATATTAACCCGGAAGATATCGAATCAATGGAAATCCTGAAAGGAGCGAAAGCATCCGTTCTATATGGTAGTGAAGGAGCCAACGGCGTTGTATTGATCACAACCAAAAAAGGGGCCAATACCAGAGGTTTAGGAGTAACGGCCTCTTTCCAGTATACCGTTGAACAACCGGTTTCTTATATTGATTTTCAGAATGAATTCGGTACGGGAACAAGTGTTTATGATGAACTGACTGGTAAATTGCCCGATGGAACCTCTATGAGAAGACTGGGTACTTCCCGCTTCAACTTCGGACCCGCTTTTGATGGTAAACCAATCATGGATATAGACGGTAATATTATCAACTACGAAGCACAGCCGGATAACTTTATGGATTTCTTCCGTAAAGGCTATTCAGACAACGTCAACGTCGCCATTGCCGGAGGTAATGAAATGGGAAATATGCGTGTTTCCTATACCAATTATAAATATCAGGGTATTCTGGATAATTTTGAACAGAAAAAGAATATCCTCAGTTTCTCCGGAAAAATGAACGCATCAAAGTTTGCTACTTTCGAAATCAATTCAAACATTTATAACATTGTCACCCAAAACCGTTATCCTAATATCGGAGGTCTCGTTTCATACGGTATCAACAGAGACCAACCATTTTCAACGCTGGAACGACTATATAAAGATGATTCCGGATACAAACGGAACAAGGAAGATCTGACTATGAGCAGTTATGCTTCCAATATCATGGATTTGCTGTGGCACCAACGCGAAAACAGAAATGTGGATGATAAATTTCACATGATCACATCATTAAAAGGTAAATTCGATTTCCATAAAAATGTATTCCTTGTGCTACAGGGAGGTATCGACTATACGGATATTGAATATAACCAGAAAGCCAGAGTTACTCAGGCTGAACCCAATGTGGTCGGTGGTAAATATTCCAGAAAAGAAGAACGCTATGTAGTACAGAACTACGATGCAATGTTGAATTTCGACAAGAATTTCATGAAAGACCGTTTAAATGTACTGGCTTTCTTCGGTGGAGGTTACCGCAGCAATGAAGATAAGAGCATTAACGTTTCAACATACGGTGACATGCTTTATCCGGATTGGTACTCATTGAATAATGAAGGCTCATGGCCGGGTGCTGGCGACAAAGGGAAGGTTAGAGGTATGTCGCGCGGTTCCGACTTCCTCTACAGTCTTTACGGCGGTGTGACTCTCTCCCTGGACGAACGTTATTATGTAGAAATTACCGGAAGAAATGACTGGGCTTCTACTTTACCCGCAGGAAACAACTCCTACTTCTATCCGGGTATCTCATTCAACTGGAACTTCAAAGACCAGATTCCAATCCCGCAATTGCAGTTCGGTAAGATACGTATGGCCTGGGCCGATGCCGGTCGTCCCGCTTCCCGCTACTTTGCAAACAACGTCTTCAGCCTGGGACAGATTGCAGAAACCGAAGCTTCGATCGTAACACCTCCAAGTGCCCTATTCTCAGGCTTATTGAAACCAGAACGCAAAAGAGAATATGAAATCGGTATGGACTTACGCTTCTTCGATCAGAACAGACTTGAATTCGATTTCTCTTACTATACGAATAATGTATACGACCAAATCATGTCCGTTCCCCTGTCATCCACTTCCGGATACAGCGAAATCAGGATTAATGCCGGTAACGTGCATAACTACGGTTATGAAATCTTCCTGAAAGGGACTCCGCTGGTAGGCAAAGATTTCCGTTGGGATGTATCATTCACGGCAGCAAATCAGTATGCAAAGGTGAAGAAGTTATATCCGGGTATTACACAGAAATTAATCGGTGGCGGAACAGGATATAAAGTTGTGGCCGAAGTAGGTGAGCCAATGGGTGAATTACTTACCTATGATTATAAGAAAGATGAACATGGCAACCGTGTTGTAAGCTCGAATGGATTCTATGTACTGGGTTATGATGCCGGTTTCAAGAAAAACTCCAACATCAATCCATCTTTCATCGGTGGTTTCAATACATCGTTCTACTATAAGAACTTCAATATCAACCTGGGATTTGACTACAAATTCGGTGGAGCCCTGTTATCTATGTCCAACTACTACCTTATCGGTAACGGTCTGTCAAAGGAATCTTTGCCTTATCGTGACGAGAAACATGGCGGTTTGGCTTACTACATCAACGAACAGAACGTAAAGGTTCCCTGTGAACACAACACAACAGCCCCTGCCGGAGCCAAGGATAACCGGGTATATCATGATGGTCTTATCCTCAACGGTGTGAAGGAAGACGGCAGTAAGAATGATATCATCCTAAGTGCCTACGAATACTATTCTACATTCATCCATGACATGTCGGCCGATCTGCAACCGGATAATATCTATAAGAATGACTATATCAAGTTCCGCGAAATCGGTATTTCCTATACCATTCCGAAAAGAATCGTAGAAAAGGCTAAACTGCAAAAAGTAACCCTGACAGCTACAGCACGTAACCTGTTCTACCTCTATAAGGCTATTCCAAATATTGATGCAGAATCAACGCTCGGTACAAATTCTTACGAAGAATATTCATTCTTCCCCTCTACCCGAAGTTTCGGTATCGGTGTTTCAGTTAGTTTCTAAATACACAATTTAATGCAAGAAATTATGAAAAATATATTATTAACAGGTTTGGCGGCAGCCTCACTATTATTGTCCGGCTGCCAGGACAAACTGGAAGAAGATTTCTACAACCCTGAAAACTACCAGGCGCCGGAAGATAAACTGGCTGCCGGCCTGTTCACAAAAACGCTTTACGAATGGCAAGTCTATGTACAGGACTACGGAGAATGGTGGTGGTCATTGACAGGTGCCGGTGTTACAGCTTATGCCCAGGTCGGTGTTCGACCTACTACACAAAATTATGCCGGTATTTACCAGGATTTTGAAGATGTAACCACCGGTAACGGATTCTCGGCAGACAACGGTATACGTAATTATTTTAATAATATGTATACCAAAATGAAAACCTGGTCAATCTTTAAACAATTAGTCGAAGAAGAATATACGGGAGAAACATTAACGAACAGCTACGTATATTACCAGTTGACTACTGTTATGAAAGACTATACAATGCTCCGTAATATCGACTTTTTCAACAGTATTCCTTATTACAACGCCATTCAGGGAAACAAGGGAATTTTGTTTGCAGAGTATGACGATCCTCTGGAAGTTACCAAAACAATTCTCGATGAATTGAAAGAAATATCGGAAAGTATAGTTGCCGATTATGATAAAATGTCTCCGGATGCAAAAGCTACTTTTGCCAAACAAGATATCGCCTTTAAAGGAGACATTCAGTTATGGAAACAATATATCAATGCATTGAGATTGAAATTTGCAGTCCGCATGTCTGCTGCCGACGAACCCTACGCAAAAACTCAGATTGCATCAGCGATACAGGACGGACTTCCCACCAAAGATATGATCTGGCTTTTGCCTACCAATCCGGCCAAAGATTTACCGGGAGGCGGTACTATCAACCGTGGATGGTTCGAACGCTTTACTTCGTTATTCATCCCCAATGTGATTCTCGAAAGAATGAACCATAACAGATTGAAATATGAACCGGGAATCGATGACCCGCGTCTGCCGGCCATAGCCGCTCCGACACGTTACAACGACTATCGTGGTATCCGCATGGACAACCTATACCACCAGCCGGCTTACGACTCTATTGCCGCCGGTAGTGAAGAAAACATGCGCCCGGATTATATCGATGAAGGAACATGGGAACGTCATAAATCCTATATCAATAACAATACTGCATACCGCGATGCCAAAGGTACACTGAGTTACTACGATATAAACTGCGTATCCATGTATAACCCGGCTACTTATTACTATGCTAATTTCCCGGTTTATATGTTCTCGCTGGCTGAAACAGAATTGCTCCTGGCAGAAGTAGCAGCCAGAAACTATGCTTCAACCGGAAAAACAGCCGGTGAACATATAAGTGATGCTATGACTCATTCAACAGACTTATGGTATTATATAAACTCCCTGTCAGTATCAAGTGCGACAGATTATCCGCGTTATTTCCCGGAAAAACCATCTGCCGAAGTTGTTCAGACATATGGAGATTTCCTGAAAGCAGAATACCAGAAAGCTAAAACATTGGATGATCAGATAGAAATTATCATGCAGCAGAAGTATATCCACCTGAATCTGATGGCTCCCAACGAATGCTGGACAGAGTTGCGCAGAACCCGCCATCCGAAACTGGAACCGGTTAACTTCCCGCCATATTTCACAAATATCAAACCGCAGGTTGAACGTATAAAATATCCGGATTCCGAAGAATTGAACAATACAGAGAACTTTGCTAAAGTAAAAGCAGAGAACAACTATTCTTCGCCCATTTATTATGTACCACAAGACAAAAGATCTGAATCTTACTATCGAGACACTTTCATCGAGATAGAAAAAGAGTAATAGGGAGTTGAAAAGAGGAGAGCTCGCCATATGGCGGGCTTTCTGTTTTTTTAGGATACTTCCTCTTTCTGCGACACCAGTATATTTTTTCTGTACTGCATAGGTGATACCCCTACATGCTTCTTAAAGGTACGGCTGAAATAAATCGGATCAGAATACCCGAGACGATAGGCAACCTCCGCTATAGGACAACAAGACTCATCTGATAACAAAAGCTTAGCCCGGTCCATTTTAAAGGAAACAATATAATCGTTCGGGGTCATTCCTGTAACCATCTTAATCTGGTTGAACAAACTGGTCCTCCCCATTCCCATACATTTAGCCCACTGGGCTATATCGAAGTCCGGATCTTCCAGATGCTCCTCCAAAACATGGGTAGCCGTATCCAACAGTCTTTTTTCCTGTACGTTAGTTGCCAATAGCGGCACATACTCCTGCTCCTCTTTCTGCTTGATATACCTTGACAAAATACGTTTACTGTTTCTTACCAGAGAATTACATCTATGCTGAAGTAAATCCATAAAAAAAGGCTTGACGACATAATCGTCAGCACCGGAACGAATACTTTGAATCTGTTGTTCCGGAGATGGCTGGTAAGTCATCAGAATAACAGGAATATGTAATGTATCCACATGCGACTTAATCATCCGGCACAATTCTATCCCGGAACCGTCCGCCATATCTATCTCACTCAAAATAATATCCGGGAGTTCTCTCAATGCGATCAAATAACCCTCCTTTACATCCTCCGCTTCAATCAAACGATAGGCAAACGAAAATGTCTCTTTCAGCGAAGCCCTTATCTCGCTGTCGCTGTCTATTATCAACATCGTATAAAGAGTGTTACCTTCTGTTTCAATTACTTCTTCCACAGGCGATTCCGCATCGCAGACAGGATTTTCGAAACTAAATACAACGTCTTCCTGTTCCTCTCTGTTGAACGTCTGTAACCGGGTAATTAACCCTTGCAAATAAACGACCTGCTTCAATACTTTCCCGATTCGGTTTTTACCGGCTACAACTGCTGCATCAGCAACAATATTATTCAATATAGCAATGATTACAGTCAGAGGTTTCCTGAACTCATTGGAAATATTAGTTAGGAACTGCTGATTATCCCGGTTCAATTTATCCATTTGCTCCACCTCCATCTTTTTCATTTCCAGGGAAAGCATCAATCGAGTCTTTGTTTTATTGAACCAAACCAGCCAGGCGATAATAGAAATCGTTACACAAACATACAGCAATATCATTGGCCACGAAAGCCAGAACGGATACATAATTATAATTTCCAGCAAAACTTCATTCTGAGGATTATCCAGCTCGCGGACAATCAGATTATACTTACCGGGGCGCAGGGAAGAATAAGTAATCGTCCTGTTGGAAGTCGTTATCCATAGTTCATCCAGACCTTCCATCTTATATTCATATTGTCCGTAATTAGAAAGCAGGTAGTTACTTGTCGAAAAGGTAAGACTAATCGTATTCAGGTTATAAGGCAGTTTTATTTTTCGGGAAAAGGCGATATCCTGTTGAAGAAAATCCGAATTCGCAGGTGTCAACAATTGATTATTCACAGAGATCGAAGAGAAAAACAAAGAGTAATTCCTACCCGGACGATTTAGATTCTGCTCATTAAAAGAAAATAATCCGCATATGGTACCCACATAAACATTCCGGTCCATCGGTGAGACATAAATGCCACAATCACCACTGAGAGAAAGCGGGGTAGGCAGATTACTTAAAGGAATATGAAATGCAGAAAGAGGTTTCTTTTTTACCGACATATCCAAAATAGAAACTCCTTTGTCTGTTGTCACGATCAGGTTCCTGTAAAACGAACGGGTTACACTAAAACATACATCACTCAGTAAAAAATGATCCTGTTCCCTATAAGATGAAAAATCATTCCTTTCCTCATTATATAATAAAAGTCCGGAATTCAGGGTAGACATGAATAAACCATTTCTGGAATCACCACAAATCGAATTAACGGCACTGGGAATACGACTCCCTTTTTGCAAGCCATCTCCATAAACAGATATTACCTTTTGCGATTTCAGATCTACAGAAAATAATCCTTCTTCCAATGAAGACACCCATAAGCGGTCCTTGTCATCAATATATATAGTACGAATATTTCCGGAACATTTTTGTTGCAGCAACGAATTATCTAACAAATAAGAGGTATGCAGATTTTCCCTGTCAAGTTTAAAAATACCCCCGGTAGACGGTAACACCAGCACATCCCGATAAGGAACAATTTCTTCTATTGTCAGCTGAGAAGCCGAATCAAAAAACGAAAAATCGATCTGCCTGATACGGTCTGTTTTCCTGTCAAGCACATAAAGTCCATTTTTATAGACGCTGATAAACAGGTTATCCGTCTGCTCATCATACCACAGTGCACGAATCTTATTATCCGGCAATCGGTGGGTAGTCTTGGTGATATGCCGGATTACTTCCCTATTCTTGTTCAGAACGTTTATACCACTGCCCTCAGATGCTACATACAAATTACCTTCTTTATCTTCAGCCATAGAACCGATAACAGTTCCATGCAGACGATCCTCAACTTTTTCGTCGCTATAAAAACATTTGAAATCATCCAAATCTATATTTCCATACCGGATATCACCATAATAGAGTCCAATCCATAAATTTCCTTGCCGATCAGTAAATAATGCAGTAATCGAAGTCTCCGCCATATACGGCTGGTTACTCATTATTTCCGGAATACCATTTGTTTTCATTTCTATCCTATAAAGACCGGCCAAAGTTCCCACCCATATTATCCCCCGTGTATCCTCAGTAAAGCAATGAATATAGGGTATGGAAGAACCTCCCGAGTCATTAAGAACGATAGATTCACCATTTAGTGAAACAACAGCAGCTAAACCAGATTTAGCCGACAGCCACAAACGAGATTCCGAGTCCAGGAACTGAGTAGTTATGTTCTCTTCCTGAAAACAGGTGGTTATAATCCGTTTTTCCGTCAGATCAACTTTCAAAACACCGGTAGTCGTCCCTATCCAAAACTGATTATCGCCAATCGGAGTTATGAGAGTAAAAACATATCTTTCATCAGAAAACAAAATCTCTTTTTCTCCCGACCGGATATTACATCTATAAAGTGAATGTCCTTCAACAGTATAAAGTTGATTATCTGAATAACAAATAGCCGTTGCTGTAATCTCCGGCATGAAAGGTTGCCTCATCTGTAAATCAATACAGATTATATTGTTTTCTGCCAAAAGATATAATGTAGAATCATTTCCACAGAAATTATGAATATTGGCATCTTCGAGAGACGGGAAATATTCAGACAAACGAATTACTTTAGTAGAAATGCCATCATAACAATTTACAGCATTATTACCGAGCCATATTCTCCCCAGCCGATCCTGCCATATTGCTATAGAGGAAGGCTGAGATAATCCGTCTTTTACACCCAAAGACCGGAAATAGATTTCATCTCCCCATATAGTAACAGAGAATAAGAGAAGCATAAAAGTCCAAATAGCCAAACGGATTCTATCCATCAAATCTGCTTAATATTAATACAGCGAACAAGTTAACAAAGCTCCATATCATCATCCTCTCCCGTATCTTAAAAACATCTAATATCTTGAAGCCCAATATTATACATTATTTAACTAACATAGTCCTAGCAGAACTCATGCCTAAAAAGAAAAAAGGATGAATAAACAAGAAAAAAATAACACCGCTTATGGCTAAGTTTGGTTCACATATTAAATTTTAGACTACAATATGAATGAATTTAAACGTATTTTTAAATAATCTTATTATATTTGTGTATTATTTATACATAGTTCTGCTAGGACTGTGTCAAAATTCCGGATATATAATTAATCAAGATGCTGAAGAAATACTAAGCACTTTCTTATAATCCTCCACCTCCACCTCCATCTCTTCCTTCAGCGGATATGAAATATCCGGACAGATATACCCATCCTCAAATAAAGTTTCCGGTTCATGAAAACCCTCCGTCGAAGGTACCTGATATATTATCTTCGAGTTAGGTAAAGTTCCTTTGATAACGTTTCCACAAATCGGATAATATTGACCTGCCTTTTCCCCTACTAATACGGCTGCATTCGACAATTTTATTGTCAAACAAAAATCAGCTCCGGCAGAATACGTTCTATTTCCCATAATCACAAAAATATTTCCATCATAACCGGATTCCCTGCCTGGCGTATATTCTTCCAGAAATGCAACCCCCTTTTCCATAATAGGATTCCCAAATGTCTCCATCCAGTAATTCTTTTCTTCTTGATTCTCATTAAAGAACTTCTTGATTAGATCTGAATTGATGAATTCCTCCACCCCTGCTTTCTTACCCATCATTCTTACTTTGGAAGTAAACGCATCTGCCTTTAAATGATTTATTATGACAGAATTATTACCATCCGATCCGCCTCCATTATGCGTGACATCTATAAACAACGTTTTTATCCCCTTACTTTTCAGTTCGTCAAAAAAGGTGTCCACGTATTCCTTATAACGCTTCACATCTTCTTCGCCATAAATCATACAACTATTATAATAAAGAACCGCTATTGAATCTTCCGGATAAACTTTTGAAGAATAAGGCTGGGTATAAATAGGATTCTTCTTTACCCTACGGGTATCCACACAAATAAGCGTATCGCGAGTTCCATTCGCAGTCTTTAATACGCCGGTATAGGTCATTGTACTCTTATTTGCTGGAGACAATAACAAATTCAACAACAAATTCATATTCTCATTTCGGATTTTCGAAGGCAGGTCCCACGGAATCATAGAATCTACATCCAGGGCTGTATAAGAAGCGAAAGAATCTCTCACAGCCAATAAAGTATCATTCCCTAACAACATCAGATCTCCCTGAAATTCTACAGTCGGAAAATGATAGCGCCCCGGAGGAGAAAAGAAATCGAAAACCCCGACATGCCCGTCCAGGAATTTACGGGTCTTCATCAACCTGAATCCAAAATCCTCTCTCGCCATAGGCTCAGAACAAGATTCTATCATCTCAGCCTCCAGCCTGACAAAAGTCAGCGAATCGTAACGTTGATAGGGATCCGGATGAATATCCCTGATCATATGAAAATAGAACCGGATATCCTCTTTCATCTCTGCCGGACTTAACAAACCATCCTTATCAGAACATCCTATAAAGGATAACCACATCAAAATACTTATTATCAAGTTTCTCATAATAACACCGGATTTACAGTCATGTTTTGAATCTCATCAAACTTACATAAAAATTGAGATTTATAAGCGCGTCTAATAAAAATAAAGACCAC
>ERZ791611.1363-NODE-1363-length-16270-cov-2.810607_pt1 | contig 16270 bp, 11 predicted proteins | sample MGYA00510275_ERZ791611 | MGnify/ENA primary metagenome ERZ791611 (study PRJEB30046, sample SAMN00791912) | human gut metagenome | study: EMG produced TPA metagenomics assembly of the A metagenome-wide association study of gut microbiota in type 2...
CCCCCTATTCTGCTGCCAAGGGTTGGCAGAGGAATTTCATCCCCTGAACGGTGATCTTTTCAATAATGGTGGCCACTCGCTCAGGGGTCTGGGCCATGCCGGTATCCAGCCACTTGCGCAGCACCCCGATACATCCGGAAACCACATAAGCCCCATAAAATTCACGCTGTTCCATGGTGCTCTCTTTAAACAAGGCCATCCAGTCGTGGATGCATTTTTGATAGATGATGTCGCTCAGTTCCTTGGTGAAGGACATATTTCCATTTTGGCTCAGCATCATCCGGCAGAGGCTGACGTTCTCGGCGATGTATTCAATCAAAGTCAAAATCATGGGAAAGGGGTTTCCGGCCACCTCCTCCGGGGTGTAGCGCTCCAAGATGCCCTTGACCTCCTGGGCGGTCTCCGCCTCAATCTGGGCATACAGGTCGTAGATGTCCCGGTAATGGAGATAAAACGTCCCCCGGTGGATGTCCACATAATCGGTCAGTTCCCGCACCGAGATGTCCTTGATGTTCTTCTTCAGTAGCAGTTCCGACAGACCCTGCCGCAGGGCTTTTTTGGTTTTTCGGACCCGTCGGTCGTCATTTTTTGTGTTCATAAAAAGTTTACCTCCTCCAAAGGCGAGATAAAAGACAGATAGGAAAATTTTGTTTAGTATCGGACAAAACCATCCTTATTTGAATATGGTAAACTGTCCATAAGTTGATTATAATGATTTTTGCCAAGATAGTCAACATTTGTTTATTAAACACTCTACAGTTTATAGGAGGTAATCGTTTGGAACGGGCTATCAAACAGATGCTAAAATGGCGGGGCGCAGTGCTGGCCCTTTTTTTGGGCGGCACAATCCTGTGTGGCGTCCTCACCACCATGGTCGGCATCAACTATGACTTGGTGGATTACCTGCCAGATGAAGCTCCCTCCACCATCGCCTTGGATGTGATGAATGAATCCTATGACAAAGCGGTACCCAATGTGCGGGTTATGGTGCGGGATGTCTCCATCCCCCAGGCTCTCTCCTACAAGGAAGAGATCGCCGCAGTAGACGGGGTGGAAGATGTCATCTGGCTGGATGACCAGGTGAATATCCAGGTTCCCCTAGAGATCCAAAGCGCTAAAACCGTGGAAGATTACTACAAAGACGGCAATGCCCTTTTTTCAGTAACGGTGGCCGATGAAAACCAGGAGCAGACCTTGGAAGCCATCCGGGCTATCATTGGGGAAGAAGGCGCCATGAGCGGCAACCCGGTGGATACGGTCAATGCACAGATTACCACCGATGTGGAGATCCAGCACATGATGTCCATCATCATACCGCTGATGTTCTGCATCCTGTTGTTCACCACCACCTCTTGGTTTGAAGCTGTGCTGTTTATGATCAATGTCGGTGTGGCCATCATCATCAACATGGGCACCAACCTGATCTTCGGCGAAATCTCCTTCATTACCAACACCACAGGCGCCATATTGCAGCTGGCCTGCTCGATGGACTATGCCATCTTCCTGCTGGAGCGGTTTGAGGATGCCCGGGCAGAGGGCCTTGCTCCATTGGACGCCATGTCCAAGGCAGTGGCCGGTTCCGCCACCTCCATCCTATCCAGCGGCCTGACCACTGTAGTTGGGTTTGTAGCCCTGGTGGCCATGCGGTTCAAAATCGGCCCGGATATGGGCTATGTGCTAGCCAAGGGCATCGCCATTTCCCTGCTCACCACCTTGGTGTTTATGCCCTGCATGACCATCTGCTGTTACAAGTGGATTGACAAGACTGCACACCGCTCCTTTATGCCCTCCTTTGAAAAACTGGCCAAAGGCACCAATCGGGTAAAGAGGTTGGTCACCATTGGGGTTGCGGTACTGCTGATCCCCTGCTTTTTGGCACAGCACCAAATCTCTTATATGTACGGCACCTCCGGTATGGCCAGCCCGGATTCCCAGGTTGCCATGGATCGGGAAGCTATTGAGGATCTGTTTGGCCAGTCCTCCACTTTCGCCCTGATGGTGCCAAGAGGGAATCGAGCCTATGAGCAGGAGCTCAACGACCGGCTCAAAGACCTGCCAGAGGTATCCTCGGTGCTCTCTTATGTGGAAAACGCCGGCAAATCCATCCCAGAGGCTTATGTTCCAAAAGACCAGCTCAGCCAGCTCAACTCCGACGAATACACCCGCATGGTCATCACCGCCCGGCTCCCCAGCGAGAGCAACGAGACCTTCTCCTTTGTGGAAAAGGTGCGGAATATGGCCGAGGAGTATTACCCCGGCGCTTACCACCTGGCGGGTGAGAGCGTCAATGTCTACGACATGAAGGACACCATCACAGCGGACAGCATCAAGGTTAACGCCATCGCCATCGGGGCCATCGCGGTGATCCTCCTGTTCACCTTCCACTCCTTCTCCCTGCCCATCCTGCTCCTTTTGACCATTGAATCCTCTATTTACATCAACATGGCGGTACCCTACTTCACCGACCAGACCCTCAACTACATCGGCTATTTGATCATCAGTTCGGTGCAGCTTGGCGCCACGGTGGACTACGCCATCCTGTTTGCCAACCGGTATTTTGAAAACCGCACCTCCATGGTTAAATCAGAGGCTGCCTTCCGCACCATCCAGGGCACAGCGGGCAGCATCCTCACCTCGGCGGGGATTATGACTTCCGCCGGCCTGGTGCTGGGCTTTGTCTCCACCAACGGGGTCATCAGCCAGCTGGGCATCCTCATCGCCCGGGGCGCCGTCCTCTCGGCCATCCTGGTGCTGGTGTTCCTGCCCACCCTGCTGACCACATTGGAGGGATTGATCCGAAAAACCACCAAAAAACAGGAATTCTATCCCGAGAACCAAAAAACTGGAAAGGAGCTGGAACCATGCAAAACCCCCACAAACTGATCTCCCTATTCACTGCCCTCCTTTTAATAGGCGCGCCGGTGAACGCCTTTGCCGACACCGACAACGGTGGGCCGGAACTCTATGACTTCTCCCTTTCCCGCTCGGTAGTCTCCCCTGGGTCCACCCTTTTCATCGGGGCCAACGGTTGGGATGAGGACGGCATCCGCTCCATCCTCCTGCGGTTTGAAGAGGAAAACACCAAAACAACCCTCACCGTCACCTTGAAGACATCCGCCGAAGGGGCGGAAAAGGAGTGCCTCTGCAACGGGGAACTCTCCATCCCCGCCACTGCGCCGGAGGGGGTCTACCGCCTCAAAAGCGCCTCCCTCACCGACAAATCCGGCAACCGCAGCCTGTACCGGCGGGAAGAGGACATCCGGGACGATGACGAGGAAGAAGCCCTGGAGGAGATCCCTTCCTTCCAGGTGGTGAAGGACCCTGGCACCCTTTCCCCTCTCGCCTGCCAGGTGGAGCGGCAGGACCTGTCAGCCGGATGTTCCACCGCCCTTTCCCTCACACTGCCCCAAGCTCCCATAGGCTTTGACAAGGCCACCACTGTCTTTTGGAACCCCCAAAACGGGCGGCGGCTGATCTACGATATCAAAGAAGAGGATCAGGTGGCCGCCGGGGTTTACCGGTCGGAGCTGGACATCCCGGACCACGAGCCCCAAGGCAGCTACATCCTTCTCAAAATCACGGTAAAAGACCGGGCCGGCGAATCGGTGACCTACGCCTCCAACGGGGAGGAGGACAGCCTCCCCCTGCCGGTGAGCTGCTCCTTCCAGGTGGGGCCTCAAACCGGGGACAACACCCCTCCGGCACTTCAATCGATCTCCATTGTGGAAAGCCGCAGCAAGGGCAACAACCGGGAATACCGGGTACAGGTCAAAGCCAGCGACGACCTCTCCGGCGTGGAGCACATCACCCTGCGGTTCCAAAACGACCAGAACGACCGCTCGGTTACCAAGGTGCTGACCAAGGATGACCGGCTGGGCGGGGTGTACACCGGCTGGCTCCAGGTGAGCCGCTATGAGCCGGACGGCACCTTCCAGCTGGACAATGTGGCGCTGATGGACGAGGCCAAAAATTACCAAGCCTACTGTCGCCCTGCTGACATCAAGGATTGGAACCATAAGCTCCCCCTGCCCCAGGCGGTGTCCTTTACCCTCAGCGGCGGTGTCTCCCAAGCGGATGAAAATGGACCCCAGCTGTTGTCGGTAGCTCCCTCTAAGGAGTCCATCGACGCAGGGGACGACTTGACCATCACCGCCAAGGCAAGGGACGACTTATCCGGTGTGGACAGTGTCAAACTCCAGTTTAAAAATGCGGAGGGCAAATCCATCAACGTCATCCTCAAGGAAAAAGGCAGCGGTTACGAAGGGAAGGTCAAATCTTTCCAGACCAAGCAGGAGGGTACCTACCGCCTGACCCGAGCCACCTTGACCGACAAGGCGGGCAACCGCCAAGTCTACACCGCCTCCCCTCAGGGGAGCCAGCTTCCCCTCCCCTTGGCAGCTTCCTTTACCATCAACGATTAACAACAGGAGGTCTTTCCTTTGAAATACTATGGCAGAAAGGCGCTTGCCCTGGTGCTGAGCGCCATCCTCATCGCATCAACGGCCTCCACCGCCTTTGCCCAAGATCCGGTGGAAAAGGACGAGGTCGTCTACATCAACCTCTCCCACGACGGGTCGGTGGAGAGCATCTATGTGGTCAACGCCTATGACCTAACCGAAGAGCAGCCGGTCACCGACTTCGGCAATTACCGGGAGGTCAAAAACCTGACCACCACCGAGGAGCTTTCGGTTCAGGATGGCGCCATCTCCTTCACCGCCCCAAAGGGCAAATTCTATTACCAAGGGGAGCTGGACAGCGCCCAAATCCCCTGGCTGGTCAGCGTCACCTACCAGCTGGACGGCCAGCCCATCTCCGGCGGGGAACTGGCTGGCAAAGAAGGCCATCTGGAGATGACCCTCTCCCTGCGGCAGAACCCAGACGCCAATCCGGTGTATTTTGACAACTTCGCCATCCAGGCCACAGTGCTCTTGGACAGCGAGCGGTGCAAAAACATCACCGCCCCCAGCGCTACCCTAGCCAATGTGGGCGGCGACAAGCAGATGTCCTACATCGTCCTGCCGGGCAAAGAGAAGGACTTCACCATCTCCGCCGATGTAACCGACTTTGAGATGGACGCCATCCAGATCAACGGCATCCCCCTCACCCTGGACATCGACGACCCGGACACCACCGAGATCAAGGATAAAATCTACGAGTTAAAGGATGGGGCGAAAGAACTGGACGATGGCGCCTTCCAGCTAGACGACGGAGCCACCCAGCTGCAGGATGGCGCCCTAGAGCTGAAAGACGGCGCTGCCGACCTTTATGACGGCACCGATGACCTCTACGATGGGGTCAAGGACCTGGATGAAGGGGCAGATAAGCTGCGCAGCGGCGCGGGCGATCTGAAAGAGGGGGCTGACCAGCTGAAAGCAGGGTTTGACCAACTGAACCAAAGCTCCCGGGAGCTGAAGGCCGGCATCGCCGCCACCCAGCAGCAGATGATCTCCGCCTTGGAGGGCAGCGGGGTGCCCATCCAACTTCCCCCCACCCCCTCTGACCCGCTGGATACCACCTATCTGCTCCAGGTGGGAATGGCCTTGGACAAAGGCTTTGACCTGGCCATCGGCCAGATAGAGGCCGCCATCAAACAACTGGAAAGCGGAGGTTCCTCCATCGAACTGGCCGCACTCGCCCCAGAGATGACCGTCCGGGTTCTCAGTGCAGCCGTTTCGGTTGACGAGGATGGCTCCATTTCAGAGGAGGGTTCTGAAGATACTTCCAGCGAGGGTTCTGAGGGCAACTCTGGTGACAGCTCCACTGGCGAGGGCTCTGAGGGCAACTCTGGTGACAGCTCCACCGGCGAGGGCTCTGAGGGCAACTCTGGTGACAGCTCCACCGGGGAAGGCTCTGAGGGCAATTCTGGCGGCAATTCCACCGGCGAGGGTTCCAGTTCTGGAGAGGGACAGCTCCTTCCTCCCGCCGATGAAGGAGGCAACGCCAACCGTCCATCGGCCCCGGCAAACCCCTCCCAGAGTTTCCCTCAACACCAAAATGAACTGGCTGATCCCGGTGACCAATTGGCAATCCTCCAAACTCAGCTGGCCAGCCTGAAACAATTCAAACAGGTCAACACCCTGTGCATGGGCACCCTCCAATACATGGCGGGCACCGAACAGCTGAGCACCGGTTATACCAGCCTTTATGATGGCATTCTGGAACTGCGATCCGGCATCAGCGAGCTGGTAGGCGGCGTACAGGAGCTGCTGGACGGCTCTAAGGAGCTGTTCGATGGGGCCAGCGACCTGCGGGATGGTGTGGATGAGCTGTTTGATGGAACCACCGAGCTCAAGGACGGCACTATCGAGTTGACCGACGGCACCACCGAACTGCGGGATCAGTCCGATGAGATGGATTCTAAGGTGGATGAGGAAATCGACAAGATGCTGGATGAATATCGGGGCGGCGACTTCGATATGGTATCCTTTGTCAGCGATAAAAACACCCAGGTGGATTCGGTGCAGTTTGTCATGAAGGTGGCCGAAATTCAGATAGAAGAAGAGGAGGCCCCCGTGATCCAGGAGGAGGTTAAGCCCTCCTTCTGGCAGAAGCTGGTCAACCTTTTCAAATAAAACAAAAGGCAAAAAGCCCCTCGGTTTTCAAAAAACCGAGGGGCTTTTTCTTTGTAGTATCATAATGGATACCTTACGCTTGCTCGGAAAAAAGGTAGTGGCCGCGGCCCTTAAGGTCCTCCACCCGCTGGGAGACAACCCCAAACACCCGGTCAATGGCCCGGGAGTCGGCCACTTCCCCAGCGGGGCCATAAGCGATGGCTTCCCCGTGATCCAACAGGAGAATCCGGTCGCAGGTTTCCAGGGCCTGGGCCAGGTCGTGCATCACCACAAGAACCGTTTTCCCCGAATCCGCCAGCTCCCGGACAAGGCGCAGCAGTTCAAACTGGTGGTTGATATCCAGGTAGGTGGTAGGCTCGTCCATGAGAACAATGGGGGTATCTTGGGCCAAGACCATAGCTAAGTACACCTTCTGCCGCTCCCCGCCGGAGAGGGCAGACAGCAGCTTATGCCGGTGTTCCAGCACCCCAGCCCGCTCCATGGCGGATTCTACGGCGCTGTGGTCTGTGGGGGCAAGCTTCCGGGGGAACCCCAGATAGGGGAACCGGCCGTGGGAGACCAGCGCCTCCACCGGGATGGCGGGGATTTCCCGGCTTTGGGGGAGCACCGCCACCTCTTTCGCCAGCTCCTTGGGGGAGTAGCTGAGGAGGGGCTCCCCCCCCAAACACACCTGTCCGGAGGTAGGTTTCAGTAGGCCGGACACCACCTTGAGCAAGGTGGATTTCCCGCAGCCGTTGGGTCCGAGGATACCGGTTATTCCACCTTTCTCAAATCGGAGGGTAAGGCCGCGGAGCACTGGGTTCCCACCGTATCCAGCGGTCACCGATTCCAGGTTAATCAAGGGCTCTTCTCCCCTTTCGGCTCAGCAAGAGATAGATGAAAAACGGCCCGCCCAAAAAGGACATGACAATCCCCACTGGGATTTCAAAGGGGGCAAATAAGGTCCGGGCGGCGATGTCGCACCCCAAGGTAAAAGCCCCGCCCAGCAGGGCGCACAAGGGGATGAGATACCGGTTATCCTGCCCCACCAGCACCCGGGCGGCGTGGGGGACAATGAGTCCCACAAAGCCGATGAGGCCGGAAAAGCTGACCGCACTGCCCGCCAACAGGGCAGCTATAGCTAGGAAGGCCATCCGATACAGCCCGGTGCGCATCCCCAGGGAGGAGGCGGTCTCCTCCCCCAGGGCGAGGACGTTCATGTCATAGCTGAGCACCATGGCTGCTGCGACGCCAAGCAGGATGCACCCGCCTGCAAATTTCACCTGCTCCATGGAGGCGCCGGCAAAGCTGCCCACCAAAAAGGCCATCCGGTTCATCTGAGTGTCGGGGATAAAGGTGAGGATGGCGTCGGTAAACGCCCCCAAAAAGCTGGAGACCGCCACGCCGGAGAGGACAATGGTCATCCGGGAGGCACCGGTCTTGCAGGCGATGCCGTAGACGATCAGCAGCGCGAACAGCGCCCCCAGAAAGGCAGCCAAAGGGGTATACTGGACATAAGCGGGGAAAAATGCCGCCAACGCGATGGTGAAAAGGCCGGACCCGGCATTCACTCCGATGATGTTGGGGCTGGCCAGAGCGTTGCTCAGCACCGTCTGCAGCGTCGCGCCGGAGACCGCCAGGGCACACCCGGCCAGCAGGGCGGCCAATGTGCGGGGAAGCCGGACAAAGTGGATGATCCTCCCGGCTTTGGAAGCGGTATCCCCGGTGGAAAGGGCCTGCCAGAGCTCCCCCAGGGAGATGGGCACCGCACCCGCGCAGATGCTGTATGCCGCCAAAGCCAGCAACAGGCAGGCAGAGGCCGCCAAAACCATCTCCCGCCGCCCCCGCTTATGCAAAGAGGTCGGGATAGAGGATCTTTGCAAGGTACTCATAACTCTCGGCCCATCTGGCGTTGGGTTTGTAATGGAACAACTCTTTGGGGAGCACCACATACCGGCCGTTCTGCACCGCCGAGAGGCTCCCCCAGGCGGGGTTGGACTGGATTCCCGCCTTCAGGGCGTCGATGGCTTTCTGGGAGTTGCCCATGGTGGTGACAAAGATATAGTCCGGGTCCTCTGCGAGGATGGTCTCCATGCTCAGCTCCTCTAAAAGGGAGTCGTGGCGGGCGGCGATGTTGTCGGTGCCCAAATCCTTGAGGATGCGGCAGGTCATGTTGTCATCCGATTTGGCCTTTGCCGTCGTCGACAGGGCGCGGATAAACAACACCGTGGGCTGCTCCTCAGGCCGATTCTCCTGCACCTTCTCCAAAATGGCGTCTATCTGGGCCTGTACGGCGATTCCGTTCTCCTCATACAAATCCGCCCGGCCGGTGAGATCGGTGCAGATTTTCAGCATATTCAGATAATCTTCAAAGTTTTCCACCTTAAAATAGGCGTGGGGGATGCCTGCCTGGGTCAGCATGCCGTCCAATTCCACATGCTCCGCCACATCGGTGGAAAGGAGAATAAAATCCGGGTCCAGGTTTAAAATTTCTTCGGTGCTGGGGCCCTTGACGGTGCCAATCACTTTGGTCTCCTCCCCTACGGTGAGGCCCCGCTCTGAGATCACGTCCTCGGTGACACCCACCGGTACGCCGCCGGCCAGCATCCAGGTCTCGGCATAGGAGCCCATCAGCGCCACCACCCGCTGGGGCTGGCTCTCCAGGGACACCTCCCTGCCGGAGTCATCGGTAAAGGAGTAAAAAGCCTCAGCTTGGGCGCTTTGGGAAGAGGAACTCCCCTGCTCCGCCGGCTTTTGGCCACACCCCGCCAAGAGTACAAGGGCCAGCACACCAGCCAGGGCCAGGGCTGCAAGACGTCTCATTAGCATTTGGCCCCTCCCACCGTTTCTATCTCAAGGATTTCCTCTTTGCGTTTCAGCAGGTTGTCAGAAATCAACATCTTTTCCACCTTGGCGATGCCCAGCCGGTCCACGGTTTGGCCAAAACGCTCTCCGGACTCCCCTTTGCTCTTGAAGAGGAGGATGGCTTTTTCCACCACATCCAGCACCTCTTCCCGGGTAAAGAGCTTGTTCAAAGCGCTGCCGATCCGCACCTGTTTGCCCCAGCGTCCCCCCACATACACCTTGTATAGGGTTTCCTCAGTTTCCAGGGCGCCAAAGGGGCACTTTCCGTCACAGCGGCCGCAGTTGTTGCACCGCTCTGCATCGATGGACAGTGTCTCCCCGGTCACGGCCGCCGCCATGGGGCAGGCGTCAGCCACACCGCATTTTTTGCAGCCCCGGCACTTGCCGGCATCCAGCTTAGGTACCCTCTGGCCGACGATGCCCAGGTCGTTGAGGTCGGGTTTTACACAGTTGTTGGGGCAGCCGCCTACCGCGATTTTAAACTTGTGGGGCAATACGACATCGTGGTATTCCACATAAAACCGCTGGTGGATCTCCTTGGCCAGGGCCTGGGTGTCGTAGAGGCCGAACACGCAGGTGGTGCCTTTGCAGGAGACCACTGGCCGGACCTTGGATCCGGTTCCGCCGGTGACCATACCGGCACCGGCCACATAGTCGATGAAGGGGTCGATGTTGTCGTAGGAGATGCCGGGCAGCTCCACCGTCAGCCGGGAGGTAAAGGTGATGTTGCCGTTGCCGAACTTCTCGGCAGCCTCGCTGAGGCATTGCATCTGCTTGGCGGTGAGGATGCCGTTCTCGGTGATAATCCGGCCGGAGAATTCCTCGGTCCCGCGGTTGAGCAAAAAGCCCAAGCCCTTGACCCGTTTGATATCCTGTTCCAAAAGTGCCACTGTACATCCTTCTTTCTTGTTCTTTCGCAGTTATTTCTGATTATACTCCTTGTAATTCCATGGGTAAAATAGTAAAATCAAATCAAACTCATAGGATTATTACTATTGATAAGGGGGAATCCGCCGTGACCATCCGCCACCTGAAGGTATTCATTGCTGTGGCTCAAACCGGCAAAATGGGGGCTGCCGCCAAAGAGCTTTACATCTCCCAACCCACCGTCAGCCAGGTGATTTCAGAGATTGAGGAGCAATACGGGGTAAAGCTGTTCGAACGGCTCTCCAAAAAGCTGTACATCACCAAGGAAGGGCGGCAGCTTTTGGATTACGCCCGCCACATCATCGCACTCTTCGACGAGATGGAGCGGAATTTAAGCTATGCCTCCACCCATCACGCCCTGCGGGTGGGAGCCACCATAACGGTGGGAAGCTGCGCCCTGCCCTCTATCATCCGCCGGTTTGAGGAGCGCCATCCCACCGTCACCACCCAGGTGTGGGTGGACAACACCCAGGTCATCGAAGGGATGATCCTGGAGAGCCGCCTGGACCTGGCTTTGGTGGAGGGGGAGGTCACCAGCCCGGATCTGATCGTCCGCCCGGTGCTGGAGGATGAATTGGTGCTGATCTGTGGCCCCTGCCATCCCTTTGCCGGGCGGCAGTCGGTGGCCTTGTCCGAACTTTCCGGCCAGGATTTTATCCTGCGGGAGCCGGGCAGCGGCACCCGGGAGCGGTTTGAAACCCTCCTTGACCAGGCAGGGATTTCGGTGCGGCAGAAGTGGGTCTGCCACAGCTCCGACTCCATCCTGGCGGCGGTGGCCCAAGGCCAAGGGCTCTCAGTGGTCTCCCGCCAGCTGGCAGAGCAGTCCGCAAAAGAGCTTCACACCCTCCCCGTAGAAGATGTGAAGCTCCATCGGACCTTCAACCTGATCTATCACAAAAACAAATTCCTGTCGGAACCCCTGCGGGCATTCCTCGGGGAGCTGTTGCCTGCCGATCAGTTGGGGTCGTAGCAGCCGTGTTCCGGGGATTTGGTCTCGCTGAGGATGGATTCATACAATCTCCACCCGCCGGAGAGGTTGTAGCAGTCAAAGCCCATGCCGGCGAGCATCCGGCAGGCCACATAGCTGCGCAGGCCGGTGCGGCAGTGGATATACACCGGTTTGGATTTGTCCAGCTCCCCAGCCCGCTGGCGCAGCTCATCCACCGGGATGTGGAGGAACCCTTCGATGTACTGGCCATTTGCCCGCTCGGAGTCGGTGCGCACATCCAACAAGGTGACGCTGCCATCCCGGGGCAGGGAGGCCACATCGTCCCAGAAGAAATTTTTCACCTGGCCAGAGAGGGTGTTTTCGATGACATAGCCCACAAAGTTGACCGGGTCTTTGGCCGAGCCGAAAGGCGGGGCATAGCACAGCTCCAGGTCGCACAGGTCGGAGGCGGTCATCCCGGCGCGGATGGCGGTTGCCAGCACATCACAGCGCTTATCCACCCCGTCGAAGCCCACAATCTGGGCGCCGAGGATGCGGACGGTACCCTTTTCATAAATGGTCTTGATTGACATACCGGTGCTGCCTGGGTAATAGGAAGCGTGGCTGTTGGAGTAGGTGTATACTTTGTCGTAGTTGAGGCCGGCGGCCTTGGCGGTCCGCTCATTGACCCCGGTGGTAGCCACGGTCATGTCAAACACCTTGAGGATCGAAGAACCTTGAGTATTTTTGTAAACCGAGGGGATGCCGCAGATGTTGTCGGCGGCGATGCGGCCCTGTTTATTGGCAGGTCCTGCCAGAGGGATGTAGCCCTTTTGGCCGGTGACAAAGTCGGTGATCTCCACCGCGTCGCCCACGGCGTAAATGTCCGGGTCGCTGGTGAGCATGTGTTCATCCACCACAATGGCCCCGCGGGGGTTGAGGGTGAGGCCAGCTTCTTTGGCTAAGGCGGTATCCGGCCGTACCCCCACGGCCAGAATGACCATATCGGTCTCCACCTGGCCGGAGGAGAGGGTGACTTTCAGCTTGCTGCCCTCTTCGGCGATGGACTGCACCCCATTTTGGAGGATGAGGGTTACCCCCTTTTCCCGAAGATGGCGGTGGACGTCACAGGCCATGTCGTAGTCCAGGGGGGCGATTACATGGTCGGCCAGCTCCACAATAGTAACTTCCACGCCGGCTTTTTTCAGGTTTTCAGCCATTTCCACGCCGATGTACCCTCCGCCGACCACCACGGCGCTGCCTGGGAATTCCTCTTCCACATATTCCTTAATTTTAATGGTGTCCGGGATGTTGCGCAGGGTGAACACCCGGTCCAGGTCCGCCCCTTCCATGTTGGGGACGATAGGAGCCGCTCCGGGGGAGAGGATCAGCTTGTCGTAGCTCTCGGTGTACTCCCCTCTCTCCTTGCTGTTGACGGTGACCGTCTTCGCCGCCCGGTCAATGGCGGTTACCTCGCTGTTCACCCGCACATCCACGTTAAACCGGGATCGGAAGCTCTGGGGGGTTTGCAGGGTGAGGGCCGATTTTTTGACAATCTCCCCGCCGATGTAATAGGGCAGGCCGCAGTTGGCAAAGGAGATGTACTCTCCCCGCTCAAACATCACAATCTCTGCGGATTCATCCAACCGCCGCAGCCGCGCAGCTGCCGAAGCGCCGCCGGCTACACCGCCGACAATTACAGTTTTCATCAAGATTATCCTCCTTCCAAAATACGGGTCTCATCCAATGTAACCTCAGTATAACATAGAGAAAGAGGCTTTGTAAAATAGGCCATTGGAATAACCATCATAGGGGATTTCCAATCCTTTTCTGCTGGGGACGTGTGCTTGCTTAAACTCATCTTGATGCAAACAGGCCGCCGATGGATGCCATCGGCGGCCTTATTTTTATTACATCAGCGGGGCAAATACCCGAAGCACTGCCCGGCACAGCCGGACGAACCACGGAACGCTGCGGCACTGTTCCGCCGTGATCTCCTGGCATTTTTCCAGGGTCTTCAGGTAATCCTCCTTCACATCCAAGATACTCTTGGTTTGATACAGCCATGCGCCGCACTCAAAGTGGAGATAGAGGCTGCGATAGTCTAGGTTGATGGTACCTACCACCCCATATTCATCGTCCACTGCAAAAGTTTTGGCATGGATGAAGCCGGGGGTGTATTCATAGATTTTGACCCCCGCATCCACCAGGACATCATAATACGCCCGGGTGACCGCATGGACAAACCACTTGTCCGCCACATGGGGGGTGATAATCCGCACATCCACGCCGGATTTTGCCGCTACCGTCAGGGCGGTAATCATCTCGTTGTCGATGATCAGGTAGGGTGTCGCAATGTAGACATACCTCTGGGCCTTGTTGATCAGGTTGAGGTACACAGTGCGGCCCACCGTCTCCCCATCCAAGGGGCTGTCGGTGAAGGGCTGGACATAGCCGTCCTGCTCGATCTCTTGCTTCTGGTACAGGCTGGGGCGGAAGCAGTCGTAGTCGGTGTCAGTGGGGCGGATGTAGTTCCAGATGGAGAGGAACATCAATGTCAGGCTCCACACCCCTTCTCCTTTGAGGAGGATGGCACAGTCCTTCCAATGGCCGTGTTTTTCGTAGGCATTGATGTATTCATCAGCTAGGTTGATACCACCGGTAAAGCCCACCCAGCCGTCGATGACACAGATTTTCCGGTGATCCCGGTTGTTGAGCTTAGAGGACAAGATGGGAATAAAGGGGTTAAATACACAGCATTTTATGCCCATGGACTCCAGCTTTTCATTGTACTTGTAGGGCAGGGTCATAATACAGCCCACATCGTCATACATGACCCGCACATCCACGCCCTGGGCAGCTTTTTCCTTGAGGATCTCCAAAATGGTGTTCCACATCTTCCCTTCCTGGATGATAAAATACTCCAGGAAGATAAAATGCTCTGCTTTTTTCAGTTCCTCCACCATCCGCTCAAATTTTACCTCGCCAATGGGGAGGAACTCGCTGGAGGTCTCCCGGAACGGCGGGCAGTGGGCATACTGTGTAATATAGCGGGACTGGTTGGCCGCCTCCCGGTTCTGCACCTCAATTTCCTCCACGATGCTGTTGTAGGGTTCCAGCAGGGAATAGGCTTTCTCCTCGGAAGCGCGCATCTTTGAGCGGGTCTTTTGGGTGAGATTGTTCCCACCGAACATCAAATAGAACAAGCCGCCAAAGATGGGGAACAACAGGATTGGTATAATCCAAGCAATTTTATACGCAGGGTTGCTGCGGTTGTTGATGATCCACAGAAGAACCAACACGCTGAGCAGAATGGAGAAAGCATAAAAATACACGAAATAATTGTTGAACCGCCAGATGATCCCCACTAAGATCAGCACCTGGATGGCGATAAACACAGCGACGATGACCACCCGATGGAACAAAAACTGTAAAACCTTTTTCACGTCTTTCCCCTTCTTTCCTTAAAAATCCGGTTCCGATTATCGCTCCCGGGGCTTCCACTTCCCAGCGGGAACCCGACGGACGCGCAAATTCCGATAGACCTTCTCCCGCAACAGGGAATAAAGCACCGATGCCAGGGGGACGCTTACCAGCATGCCCACCACGCCGGTAGTGCTGCCACCCACTGTCACCGCCATCATCACCCACATGGCGGGCAGGCCCACTGAAGTGCCCACCACCCGGGGGTAGATCAAATTGTTTTCCAGCTGCTGCAAAATGCAGAACAGCACTACAAACTCAACCGCTTTCATAGGGCTAGTGACCAAAATCAAAAAGGCGCCTATAAAACAACCCACAAAGGCGCCGAACACTGGAATCAGTGCAGTAAAGGCGATAAGAACTGAAATCATCAGCGCATAGGGCAGGCGGAACAGCAGCATGGCGGCAAAAAACAGCGACCCTAGGATCATCGCCTCCACACATTGGCCTGCCATGAAGTTGGAGAAAGTCTTCTCCGCCATGGTGAGGATGCGGATCATCTCATCCGCCACCCGCTCCGGCAAAAAGGCATAGGTCATCTTTTTAAACTGCACTGCCAGCGTTTCTTTGCGCAGCAGGATATAGATGGCGAAAATTAGCCCCATGATCCCCCGGAACACACCGCCCACCACCGAAGTGGCCACATTCACCGTGGAGGAAAGGAAGTTGCTCGCACCGCTCCGGAGAAATTGCAGAGCGGAATGGGCAAAGCCCTCCCAATCCACCTGGAGGGAGAGGATCCACTGGGAGAAACCCGGCCACTCCCCTTCAAACTGGCTGGCCCACTGGTACAGGGAATTGAGCAGAATGGGAATGCCCTCCCCAATGGTGCGGAAAGTGCGCATCACTTCGGGGATCACCAAAAAAAGCACCACCCCAATGGTCGCCAGCACGCCCAGAAGGGACAGCAGCAGCGATACCGGGCGGGCAAACCGGGGGGGCTTCCCATCCTTGCCCACCTTGGAAAACAGCCCCCGCTCCAGCGCCCGCATGGGCACATTGAGGATAAACGCGATTGCCGCACCCACTACAAAAGGGGAGAACAGCCCGAGTATCCCACCTAAAACGGAGCAAACTGCTTTAAAATTTTCCAGAACCCAAAAGCCCAGGACTCCAAAAGCCACTAGGGCAAATAAAGTTTTGGTTGTACGCCTATCAAACTCCAACCTTTTTTCCTCCTCACGGCCTTTGGCCGCGTTTTGATCCGCCTTGGCTTTCACAAAACGGTCACAATTTTACAGTGTCGCAGAACCGGCGCTGCTGGGAAACTTTTCCCCCGCCCTGGCCTAAGGAGAAATTTCTCCCTTGTTACCACTTTGTGACTATTGTATCACAAAGCCCCAGAGAATTGTAGAGGACGTGGTTTGAGGAATCTGTGAATAAAGTGCAAATTTTGTCTTTTATATAAAAAAGCCCCGGCCATACAGAATCCCCCCACATGGGGTATCCTTCCAGCCGGGACCTTTGATTATTCATCCTTTTCAGAAGCGCTCTCCTCTTCGGTTTGAAGGCGGAT
>ERZ791611.1364-NODE-1364-length-16256-cov-80.395099_pt1 | contig 16256 bp, 13 predicted proteins | sample MGYA00510275_ERZ791611 | MGnify/ENA primary metagenome ERZ791611 (study PRJEB30046, sample SAMN00791912) | human gut metagenome | study: EMG produced TPA metagenomics assembly of the A metagenome-wide association study of gut microbiota in type 2...
GAATGGGTTGGTATGACACAGTATGTCCGGCTCCTATCCAACGTAACGTATTCGAAAACCCGGTTTGGTACACTTCCTACACTCCGTACCAGGCAGAAGTTTCACAAGGACGTCTGGAAGCGTTGCTGAATTTCCAGACTGTTATCGCCGAACTGACCGGCCTGCCGCTGGCCAACTGTTCCCTGCTGGATGAAGCGACAGCAGCAGCCGAAGCGGCAACCATGTTCTACGGTAGCCGTAGCCGTGCACAGATGAAAGCAGAAGCCAATACGTTGTTTGTCGACGAAAACGTATTCGCCTCTACACTGGCCGTTATCAACACTCGCATGATCCCGCAAGGCATCAAGGTCGTTGTGGGTGATTACAAAACATTTGAATTCACACCGGATGTATTCGGGGCTATCGTCCAGTATCCGAATGCCGACGGTTTGATCGAAGATTATAAAGAATTCATCGTACGTGCCAATGCCGGTGGAGCACGTGTCGCCGTTGCTGCCGACCTGATGAGTCTTGTCCTGCTGACTCCTCCGGGAGAATGGGGTGCAGACGTCGTATTCGGGAGCAGCCAACGTTTCGGTATCCCTATGTTCTACGGTGGCCCGTCCGCTGCATTCTTCGCTACGAAAGACGAATACAAGCGTTCCATCCCCGGACGTATCATCGGCATTTCCAAAGATGCCTATGGACACGCGGCTTACCGCTTGGCTTTGCAAACACGCGAACAGCATATCAAACGTGAAAAGGCAACCTCCAATATCTGTACCGCCCAAGCCTTGCTAGCCACGATGGCTGGTTTTTACGCCGTTTACCACGGTGCCGAAGGCTTGAAGAACATCGCAGGTCGTATCCACGCTTCTGCAGGTTTCCTAACAGGCGAGTTGGAAAAACTAGGCTACAAACAATTGAACAAAAACTATTTCGACACACTGAAAATCCAGTTGCCGGAACATGTATCCATCAATGCGCTCCGCGAGATCGCATTGGAATGCAAGGTGAACTTGCGTTACTTCGATGCCGGACAGATCGGCATCAGCTTGGACGAAACGACCGGACCGACCGATATCGGCGTATTGCTATATATCTTCGCAGGGGCAGCCGGAAAGGACTACATGCTGAAAGAAGCCGTTCCTGAGAAAACTTATTTCGATCCGAAATTCGCCCGTACTTCCGAATTCCTGCAAGAAGACGTATTCAAAAAATATCATACCGAAACGGAACTGATGCGTTATATCACCCGCCTGGGACGAAAGGATGTTTCATTGGCCCAATCCATGATCTCTTTAGGTTCTTGTACGATGAAACTGAATCCGGCATCGACCATGCTTCCACTCAGCCGCCCGGAATTCATGAATATACATCCGTATGCACCAGAAGACCAGGTTGAAGGTTACACGGAACTGATTGAAAACTTATCGGCTTACTTGTGCGAAATTACCGGATTCAAAGGCTGTACGCTGCAACCAAATTCCGGAGCCGCCGGCGAATATACAGGTCTGCGCGTAATCCGGGCTTATCTGGAAAGCATCGGGCAAGGACATCGCAACATCGTCCTGCTGCCGGCTTCTGCCCACGGTACGAACCCGGCAAGTGCGGTTCAATGCGGTTTTACGACCGTTACGGTAAAATGTGACGACAAGGGTAATATCGACTTGGAAGATTTCCGGGCTAAAGCCGAAGCCAACAAGGACAACTTAGCAGCCAGCATGATCACCTATCCGTCTACTCACGGTATCTTCGAGGTGGACATCAAGGAAATGTGCGACATTGTTCACGCTTGCGGTGGTCAGCTGTATATGGACGGCGCCAACATGAATGCACAAGTCGGTCTGACCAATCCGGGTACTATCGGTGCAGACGTCTGCCACCTAAACCTGCATAAGACCTTTTCTTCTCCTCACGGAGGAGGCGGTCCCGGTGTCGGTCCGATCTGCGTTGCCGCACATCTCGTTCCGTTCCTGCCGCAGCATCCGATATTATGGGGCAGCGACCTGAACACAGTCTCCGCCGCACCTTACGGTAGCGCGGGCATTCTGCCGATCACATATGCTTATATCCGCATGTTGGGAACAGAAGGGTTGGAAACGGTCACCAAGACCGCGATCTTGAATGCGAATTATCTGGCAGCCAAATTCAAAGATACTTACGGAATCGTTTACACTGGTGCTACAGGTCGCGTCGGTCACGAACTGATCCTGGAATGCCGCACGGTAAAAGAACGTTCGGGCATCGATGAAGGCGATATCGCCAAGCGCCTGATGGACTTCGGCTACCACGCTCCAACTCTTTCCTTCCCTGTTCACGGCACTCTGATGGTCGAACCGACCGAAAGCGAAAGCAAAGTCGAACTGGATCGTTTCGTCGAGGTACTGGAATGTATCTGGAACGAAATCAAGGAGGTGGAAGAAGGCAAGGCTTCAAAGGAAGACAACGTATTAAAGAACGCTCCTCATCCCGAATATGAAGTAACGGCCGACGAATGGAAGCACGAGTATCCGCGCAGCAAGGCCGCCTTCCCGCTGGAATGGTTGCACGACAGCAAATTCTGGGTGAATGTAGCCCGCGTAGACAATGCGTATGGCGACCGCAACCTGATTCCAACACTTTGTGCATGCGAAATTTAATATAAACCGATATAACGCAAACGGCACGAAAACGCAGTTCTTATTTCCTCATCTGCTTTCCCCGCCGTTTGCGTTATTTTTTTAGAAGAAGGACTTATCCGGGATCAATTCAATTACTTGATTTCGACGCGACAAGGCTGGTGCAGTTCCTTTTTCCATTTTTGGACAAAGGCAAACCAGTCTTCTTTTGTTTTATAACCGAAAGTTTCTTTCATCGATGTAAAAGTGATGTGGTAAGTAAAAGAAGACCGTCCCTCCGCTCCTATCACATATAGATAATTGGCAGCGTCTTGCGTTTCGTTCTTTATCAGATCGGAAGGCAGGCAAGTGGCAACACCGACCGTTTCTTTTGCATATTTGACCGTATCGTTGACAGGCCAATCTGTTCCCCAACAGGCTACCAGACCTTTATGATCGGAAAAAGAAGAAGAACCTTTTATATTCAGAACACCCGTACTGAACACTTCATTTTTCAGCGGCTCGGCAAAATGCACCTGAACTTCGCAATCCCGATGTTCGGCATACAAAATATAACGGACCGTCATCTGAAGTTCCGAACCTTGGTACTGCCAATCAGTCGAAACAATATCCGTAACAGTTCGTACCGGACCGTATGCCCGTATAGTTTCCGTCAGACTGGCAACCGGTTCGATATGGGTCGCTTTCTTTCCATCCCATCCCTTCAAGGCTCCTACGCCGCAACTGTTGCCTACCAGTAGAACATCGTCTCCGAAACCACGTGCCAGCTGTTCATCGGTAGGATAAAATTGAGACTCCCGTATTTCGAAACCCTTATTGAACTTGCCGTAAATATCGACAGTCTGTTTCTTGTCGAAATAAATACGATAGGCTACCAGATCCGATTCGAAAGCCGGACCATGATGGTGCAACTGATTATAAACGTTGCTAGTCCCCGGAATGGTAAGAGATGAAATCGGGACATGCTTGCCGTTCTTATCACTCACCAACATCTCGGCATAGACACGGGCAGGATAGGTCCGGTCTGTCTTTTCGGAAGAGAGAACAAGTTTCAGCTTCTTGACCGACTGGGCTGGAACGTCCAAAACAAAAGCCAGTTCATCCGCTTTACGGTCACCATCCAAATCATCCAACTGGGAAGGTATTTCCTTCGTTCCGTCCCAGACTGTTGCCGAACACACACGAAAAGACGGACTCATATCGCTCAGGCGAAGCACTACCGGTTCATCCTGCTTGCCGGTTTTCCATTCATTCGAGACTTCCACGGTACGAACCAATTCTTCCGCCAATACTTTATTCTGAAGGCCTGCAACAAAAAATCCGGTCATACAAAGCAGGACCAACGGCTTTGTGGTTTTCTGATTAAAATACATGGTACTATTAATTATATTTTTATTGGTCTGATGAAAGGCAAAAATACAAAAGATATTCGAAAGGATATGCTCAAAAAAAACTAAAGTGTGCAGATTCCAGACGAAAGTTCTTTGATATAAAGAATGTTTGATTACTTTTGCAGGTCAGTATTCAGAAGGTTAATTCGAACAAATATCCAATATAGAAATCTAATATTCCTATAATATGAGTTTAAAAATTATTGTATTGGCGAAACAGGTTCCGGACACACGCAATGTGGGAAAGGATGCGATGAAAGAGGACGGAACTATCAACCGGGCCGCACTTCCCGCAATCTTCAACCCGGAAGATCTGAACGCATTAGAACAAGCCCTCCGCTTGAAAGACGCCTATCCGGGAACTACGGTAACCTTGTTGACAATGGGTCCGGGGCGTGCAGCTGAAATTATTCGTGAAGGTTTATACCGGGGAGCAGACGGTGGTTATCTGCTAACCGACCGTGCATTTGCCGGTGCCGACACTTTGGCAACGTCTTATGCGCTTGCCACAGCAATCAAGAAAATAGGTGACTACGATATTATCATCGGAGGACGCCAGGCTATTGACGGCGATACAGCACAGGTAGGTCCTCAAGTCGCTGAAAAGTTAGGATTAACACAGGTCACATATGCCGAAGAAATCCTGAACGTAGACGAAAAGAATCGCAGTATCACAGTGAAACGGCATATCGACGGCGGTGTCGAAACAGTGGAAGGTCCGCTGCCTATCGTGATTACGGTCAACGGTTCGGCTGCCCCCTGCCGTCCGCGTAATGCCAAGTTGGTGATGAAATACAAACGGGCATTGGGCGCGCAGGAAAAAGCTCCCGCTCCCGCCTGCCATCCGGAAGGCGTATCGGCACTGCCATACCCCGAACTGTATGAAAAGCGCCCGTACCTGAATATTCCGGAATGGAGTGTTGCCGATGTAAACGGAGATCTCGCACAATGCGGTTTGTCCGGTTCGCCGACAAAAGTCAAAGCGATTCAGAACATCGTGTTCCAGGCAAAGGAAAGTAAGACGCTGACCGGCTCAGACAAGGATGTGGAAGATTTGATTGTTGAACTGTTAGCTAACCACACTATCGGATAATTGACAATTGATAATTGACAATTCATACGGTAAAAAAGATTGAACAATATGAATAATGTATTTGTATATTGTGAGCTTGAAGGTACAACGATTGCCGATGTAAGCCTCGAACTGTTGACCAAAGGTCGCAAGTTAGCCAACCAGTTGAACTGCCAACTCGAAGCCATTGTGGCCGGTTCCGGACTGGAAGGGATTGAAAAGCAGGTGATGCCTTATGGCGTGGACAAGGTGCATATTTTTGACGCCCCCGGTCTGTTCCCGTACACTTCCCTTCCTCATTCTTCTGTTTTGATCAATCTGTTCAAAGAAGAAAAACCGCAGATCTGCCTGATGGGAGCAACGGTTATCGGCCGTGACTTAGGCCCCCGTGTTTCTTCTGCACTGACAAGCGGCCTGACAGCAGACTGTACATCCCTCGAAATCGGCTCGCACGAAGACAAAAGAGCTGGTAAAACATACGAAAACCTGTTATACCAGATCCGTCCCGCTTTCGGCGGTAACATCGTAGCGACGATCATCAATCCGGAACACCGTCCTCAGATGGCGACTGTTCGCGAAGGTGTGATGAAAAAAGAAATCCTGGATGCCGACTATAAAGGCGAAGTGGTAAAACACGACGTCGCCAAATATGTTCCGGAAACGGATTATGTCGTAAAGGTCATCGACCGCCACATAGAAAAGGCCAAACACAACCTGAAAGGTGCTCCGATCGTAGTAGCCGGCGGTTACGGAATGGGTTCCAAGGAAAGTTTCGATATGTTGTTCGAACTGGCAAAGGAACTTCATGCCGAAGTAGGCGCCAGCCGTGCAGCCGTTGATGCCGGTTTCTGTGACCATGACCACCAGATCGGCCAGACAGGTGTGACGGTCCGTCCGAAATTGTATATCGCTTGCGGTATCTCCGGACAGATCCAGCATATCGCAGGTATGCAGGATGCAGGTATCATCATCTCTATCAACAACGACGAGAACGCTCCGATCAACACGATTGCCGACTACGTGATCAACGGCACTGTTGAGGAGGTGATTCCGAAGATGATTAAGTATTACAAACAGAACAGCAAGTAAAGAGATGGCAAATTATTATACAGACATTCCGGAACTCAAGTATCACTTGAACAATCCGATGATGGAACGTATTTGCGAACTGAAAGAACGCAATTACAGAGATAAAGAAGAGTTCGACTATGCACCGCAGGATTATGCCGATGCAATGGACTCGTTCGACAAAGTGCTTGAAATCACAGGCGAAATCACGGGTGAGATCATCGCTCCCAATGCCGAAGGAGTTGACGAAGAAGGCCCCCACTGCGCAAACGGACGTGTGGAATACGCTTCCGGGACCAAACAGAATCTGGATGCAATGGTGAAAGCCGGCCTGAACGGTATGACGATGCCGCGCCGTTTCGGTGGTTTGAACTTCCCGATCACGCCGTACACCATGTGCGCCGAAATCGTGGCCGCTGCCGATGCTGGATTCGGAAACATCTGGTCGTTGCAAGATTGTATCGAGACATTATATGAATTCGGAAACGAAGACCAGCACAGCCGTTTCATTCCGCGTATCTGCGCCGGTGAAACGATGTCTATGGACTTGACAGAGCCGGATGCCGGTTCCGACTTGCAGTCCGTGATGCTGAAAGCGACTTTCGACGAAAAAGAAAATTGCTGGCGTCTGAACGGAGTGAAACGTTTCATCACAAACGGAGACGCCGACCTTCATCTGGTCTTGGCCCGTTCGGAAGAAGGGACGAAAGACGGGCGTGGCCTGTCTATGTTCATCTATGACAAACGCCAGGGTGGCGTAGATGTCCGCCGTATTGAAAACAAGTTGGGTATTCACGGTTCGCCTACCTGCGAACTGGTTTACAAGAATGCGAAAGCCGAACTTTGCGGAGATCGCAAATTAGGTTTGATCAAATATGTGATGGCGCTGATGAACGGTGCCCGTCTGGGTATCGCCGCACAGTCTGTCGGTCTGAGCCAGGCCGCCTACAACGAAGGGTTAGCTTACGCAAAGGAACGCAAACAGTTCGGCAAAGCAATTATCGAATTCCCGGCTGTTTACGACATGCTGTCTATCATGAAAGCGAAGCTGGATGCCGGCCGTGCCTTACTGTATCAGACTTCCCGTTATGTAGATATCTACAAAGCACTGGACGACATCGCCCGTGAACGCAAGCTGACTCCGGAAGAACGTCAGGAACAGAAAAAATATGCCAAACTAGCCGACTCTTTCACCCCGCTGGCAAAAGGTATGAACTCCGAATATGCCAACCAGAACGCATATGACTGTATCCAAATTCATGGTGGTTCAGGCTTCATGCTGGAATATGCTTGTCAACGTATCTATCGGGATGCCCGCATCACCTCCATCTACGAGGGGACGACGCAGTTGCAGACAGTTGCAGCCATCCGTTACGTGACCAACGGTTCCTATCTGGCTACCATCCGAGAATTCGAAACAATCCCGTGTTCTCCTGAAATGGAACCGCTGAAAGGCCGCCTGGTTGAAATGGCCAATAAGTTCGAAGCCTGCATGAACAAGGTGAAGGAAGCCCAGAACCAGGAATTGCAGGATTTTGTTGCCCGTCGCCTTTATGAAATGGCAGCCGACTGCATCATGGCTCACCTGCTGATCCAAGACGCGACAAAGGCTCCTGAAATGTTTGCCAAATCAGCTGTCGTATACTTGAATTATGTCGAAGCGGAAGTGGAAAAACACAACAGCTTTATCTTGAAATTCAATGCCGATGAATTAGCAAGCTACAGACAATAATAGAGCGTATCTAATTTCATAAAAGCCGGATATCTTCTCTTGATTTCCGGCTTTTTCCTTATATTTAGGCTCATATTAAGCCAATAAGACAACCATCGACTATGAAACAGAACAATCCAGACATCCACCATCGTCACAGTATCCGTTTGAAAGGATATGATTATTCACAGGAAGGGTTATAGTTCATTACAATATGTACCCAAAACCATAAACATTTATTCGGCGAAATCAAAAACGTTCCCCACGTAGGGACGGTAGGGGCAGGGTCCGCCTGCCCCGAATCTAATATCAACATCCCCCAAATGATATTAAACCCATATGGTGAAATAATCCAACAATGTTATTGGGATTTGGAACACAAATACCCCAATATCGAATGTTGCGAATATGTTATTATGCCAAATCATTTCCATGCGATTATAAAAATCGATCGGGATGCATTTAGGGCGGGCGAACCCCGCCCCTACGTGGTGACACTGGGGCATATTGTGGGATATTTTAAATATCAATCGACAAAAATGATTAATCTACACGGGCAAAAATTATGGCAACGTAATTATTATGAACATATCATACAGGATGAAAAGGCGTATCATAATATATCCAATTATATATTAAACAATCCGGCACAATGGGCATACGACCGATTACGCTAATTCATTGTGGCGATTCCATAATACCCATTGCATACTACCACGAAGCAACAGATATATCAGAAATGCCATCCACAATGCATGATTTCCCATCATTCCGAAAAAGAGGTAATAGATCAAAAAGAAAGTGCCGGAAGCGACCAACATCGAATAAAGCATCAGGCGGGTAGCTGTCGCACCGATCAGGATACCATCCCACAAGAAGGCGGCAAAGCCGGCAAGCGGGACAGCCAGCACCCAATAGAAATAGGTTCCGGCCTCTTGTATGACAACAGAGTCATTCGTCAGGAGGGAGAGAAAACCTTTCCCGCCTACTCCATAAAGCAGGGTAAACGAAAGGGACAACCCGATCCCCCAGCCAAACAGCAAACGGATCATCCGACTAAGGGCTGTTTTGTTCCGAGCACCGATATAACGCCCCGCCAAAGCCTCGCCTGCATAAGCAAAACCGTCCATGATATAGGAGAAAAGCGTAAACAACTGCATCAGCAATGTATTAACGGCCAAAACGATATCGCCCTGCCTCGCACCTGTAGAAGTAAAAAATGTAGTAACCGCCACCAAACAAAGCGTACGAAAGAAAATATCGCCATTCACCTGGAAGAAGCGACGCATAGCGACCTTATCCATGACCTCATGCCAGCAAACACGAATATTCAACCGCTTCCGATAAAATACGAACCACAGGAATACAGCCATCCCGAAGCCTCCATATTGAGCGATCAGCGTTCCCGTCGCAACCCCTTGCACCTTCATGCCGAACACAAAGACGAAGATCAGGCTCGCCACGATATTCACGACATTCTGGGTGATCGCAATAAACATCGGGAAACGGGAATTCTGCATTCCGATAAACCAACCGGAGAAACCATACAGTCCCAACACGGCCGGTGCGCCCCAAATACAAATATTGAAATATAAGGAAGCCAACCGTTCCACCTCATCCGTCGTATCCAATAGTAAGAAAGCTATTTCCCGTATCGGATACTGGAGCAGAAGCAGAGCCAGAGAAATCAGAATCCCGACACCGACCGACCGGAATAAGACCCTCGTTACTTCCCGGAGATCCCGTCTCCCCAAAGCTTGCGAAGTCATCCCACTCGTTCCCATCCGCAAGAAACCGAACAACCAGTAAATAATATTGAACAGCATCCCCCCTACCGCAATCGCCCCGATATAGGAAGCGGCCCCCAAATGTCCGACAATCGCCACATCGACCAATCCCAACAAAGGAACCGTTATATTGGAAACAATAGAAGGAAGCGCTAACTGAAGTATCTTTTTATTCATTATTAATCGTATCTATAAAAACTATTCCTAACTTTGTCAGCAAAGTTACAGATTACTTTAGAAATAACATGATTACACTTATGTTTCAATAACAAAAACGCGAACCCTAAGTAATTGTAAAAAACGTTAGATGTTCGCATTCCCTATAAATCATACACTTATAGATTTATTTAGAGAATATGAACATTTATTGCTTTTCTACTTTATCATTCGCAAAATTACAATTTAAAAGTGTCATCAATAAAGCTTTTCACAAACATGGAGTCGCATCTTTTACAGATGCGTGGATTGAAACCTACAAGTAACATTGAAACGTATTTGTATGATGTCGCATCTTTTACAGATGCGTGGATTGAAACACGTATGTAAATACGATCAAAGTCCAGAGCCTTTTGTCGCATCTTTTACAGATGCGTGGATTGAAACAAAGGAATGGCTGAAATAGCTAAACCAACGGCTCGTCGCATCTTTTACAGATGCGTGGATTGAAACCTTTTTTGTGAATGCTCCATCCTTGAATGTAGAGGTCGCATCTTTTACAGATGCGTGGATTGAAACATGAAGTTGCCGAGAGCGATAATATTTTCACGGGTGTCGCATCTTTTACAGATGCGTGGATTGAAACAACGACGCAATACCATTGATCTCCGTGATCACAGTCGCATCTTTTACAGATGCGTGGATTGAAACGTATAGACGAATTTATAGAAGACAAGTTGGAATAGTCGCATCTTTTACAGATGCGTGGATTGAAACTGCAAAACCAAAATTAGACAGTACAAGATCATTACGTCGCATCTTTTACAGATGCGTGGATTGAAACTGCAAAACCAAAATTAGACAGTACAAGATCATTACGTCGCATCTTTTACAGATGCGTGGATTGAAACTAAACGAATCTTTTTTTACATCTGTGGGCTTAAGTCGCATCTTTTACAGATGCGTGGATTGAAACCGATAATTTAAACGGGTTGTATCTATCTTATCAGGTCGCATCTTTTACAGATGCGTGGATTGAAACAAGTAATATCCATAACCGAAAGCCAACATGGTGTCGCATCTTTTACAGATGCGTGGATTGAAACCCCTGAATTTGCCATTACAGGGACCTTATCACCCGTCGCATCTTTTACAGATGCGTGGATTGAAACATACTCATTAACATCAAACGGATATCTACACTTTGTCGCATCTTTTACAGATGCGTGGATTGAAACAGGAGTAGAGGCTATTTTACCCTCATTTATAAAGTCGCATCTTTTACAGATGCGTGGATTGAAACCTGGAGGTGGAAGTACAGGAACAGGTCGTTTACTGTCGCATCTTTTACAGATGCGTGGATTGAAACATGGCTAACACACTGACAAATTACTATGCTAACGTCGCATCTTTTACAGATGCGTGGATTGAAACTCCGGGATAGGCGCAAACAAGCGTCAAAAGCGTGCGTCGCATCTTTTACAGATGCGTGGATTGAAACACACAAAGGAGGAAGCCGAAAATCCTTAACAGAGGTCGCATCTTTTACAGATGCGTGGATTGAAACTAAACGAGGTACGACAACACGGGAAATAGGCAGTGTCGCATCTTTTACAGATGCGTGGATTGAAACCAGCCTCATTATGTAGACACGATAGACTTAGGCAAGTCGCATCTTTTACAGATGCGTGGATTGAAACGTGGGTAGCGTGGCAGATAATTTCGGGGAAGAAGTCGCATCTTTTACAGATGCGGGATTGGAATCACTCTTCAAAGGCGCGTTTGAACGTGTCTTTAATGTCGCATCCTTTACGGGGACAACTTTTATAATATTTTTTGCAAGAAGATTACAGGATTAAAATATTTGTTTGTTAGAAAATAAAATATATCTTTGTTGAACAGAGTTATAAAGATACCTTATTACTCAAAGCATAAACACCTTATATTACGTTAACCTAAACATATGATATATACAAATAAAGAATACTGTCTTGAGGTTAAAGGAAGCATGGCCTGCTTTACCCGTCCGGAGATGAAAGTCGAAAGAGTTAGCTACGACATAATAACGCCATCTGCTGCCCGAGCCATTTTCGAATCTATATTTTGGAAACCAGCCATACAATGGAATATTACCCGAATAGAAGTATTAAATCCAATCAGATGGTTTTCCATGAAAAGAAATGAGATTGGAAGTTTAATGAGCCCCCGTTCATCCGGATTATTCATCGAAGATAATCGGCAACAAAAATCCAGTTTGTTACTAAAAGATGTTTGCTATAGAATTTTTGCAGAGTTGGAATTTATACCTATAAGAAATAGAACAAAAGAAGATAAGTTGAAAGTGCTATCAAAGTCCTCTGACGAAAATCCTGGCAAATATAATGCTATGTTCGAACGTAGAGCTAAAAAGGGGCAATGTTTCAATCAACCCTATTTAGGTTGCCGTGAGTTCTCCGCTGATTTCACATACATCGAAAATCCGGTAAAAGGAGACGGAATACCCGAAGATCGTGATTTAGGATATATGCTATATGATATGGATTTCACAAACGAAAAAGATCCAAAGCCAATGTTCTTCAGGGCTATAATGAAACAAGGAGTCTTGATCGTTCCATCCATTAACAGTGAGGAGGTACGCCGATGATTTTGCAAGCATTATACGAATACTACCAACGTAAAGCTGCTGATCCGGGGAGTACCATTGCTCCCCGTGGATTAGAATGGAAAGAAATACCTTATCTTATTCTGATAGATAAAAAAGGAAATTTTTTAGAACTACAGGATACCACCGAAGGGGTAGGAAAACAGAAACGAGCAAAAAAATATCTGGTTGTTAAAAGTAAAGGACGTACCGGTAGCAACAGTTGGCAAACGGCAAATGTATTTTGGGACCATTTCGGATATGTGTTAGCCCAACCTAAAAATACGGATGATAAAGGAATGCCAAAAGCACTGGACGATGCCGCTAAACAAAATAAAACCTTTGTTCAGGAAGTCAGGCGGCTTGCCGAAATGTATCCTTTCAATGAAGAGATTCAAGCAGTAGCCAAATTTTACGATAATCCTGATAATCTTCAACGTATAAAAATGGACCCTTTATGGGAAGAATGTATCAAAAAAGACGGGACAAACATCTCCTTTAAAGTAGCAGGAAACAATACTATCGTGGCTGCAAATCCGGATGTAACATCATCCATAGAAGATTGTTCGGAGAAGGATGAACCGATAGGAATATGCCTTATTACTGGGAAAAAGGCTCCGATAGCCATACTCAATAGTGCCATAGCCATACCCGGAGGCAAGAGCGGAGCTAAACTGGTTGGCTTTCAAAAGAAATCGGGTTACGATTCTTATTATAAAGAGCAAGGTATGAACGCACCTATTTCAAAAGAAGCGGAAGCTGCTTATACCACAGCTTTAAATTCTTTATTGGGAAAAGATTCCTCTAACAAATATCGATTACATGACACATCCGTTGTTTTCTGGTCTCAGAAACCGACAAAGTTAGAGCAATGTTTCTGTTTCATATTTACATCTCCTCCCAAAGATGATCCGGATAAAAACACGGAAGTTATCAGAGACTTCTTGAAGTCTCCGTTCTCGGGAGTATTGAATGACGAGGACAAAACTCCCTTTTACGTGTTAGGTTTATCTCCTAATGCCGCCCGTATCTCTGTTAGATTCTGGCGACAAGGAACAGTAGGCGAATTTGCCAGTCACATCAGACAACATTTTAAGGACTTGGAAATCATTAAAAGCAAGAATCAAAGAGCCTATTTTTCTTTATTCAACTTACTGACCCAAGTTGCTTCCTTAAATAAAATGGAAAATCTGCCTCCCAGTTTAGCCAGCGATTTAAGCCAAAGCATATGGGATAACCAACCCTATCCGACCACATTGCAGATGCAATGTCTGATACGAATCAAAGCAGACCGGAATATAACGTCGATAAGAGCCGCTATACTCAAAGCCTACTTAAATAGAAAATTCAGAAATCATAATAATCCACCTAAAGAAATTCAAATGGCATTAGATTTAGAAAATAAAAACCAAGCGTACTTATGTGGCCGCTTGTTTGCTATCCTTGAAAAGATCCAGAGTGATGCTATCCCAGGAGCAAATTCTACGATCAAAGAGCGTTACTACGGTGCAGCGTCGACAACCCCGACAACTGTATTCGGCCGCTTGTTGTCTTTATCCAGACATCACCTTGCAAAATTTGATACCGGGAAATCTGTTTATTATGAAAAATTATTGCAAAGTGTTATCACCAACCTGGATAGTAACGGGTTACCTAAGTATTTATCGATGGATGACCAGTCCCGTTTCGCAATCGGTTATTACCATCAAAGAGAAGATTTATATAAAACAACAGACAAAGAAAAAAATTAATAGTATACAAATATGGAAACTGCAATAAAAAATCGTTATGACTTCATTTATTTATTTGATGTACAGGATGGTAATCCGAACGGTGATCCCGATGCCGGAAACTTACCCAGAGTTGATCCGGAAACAGGAGAAGGTCTGGTTTCCGATGTCTGCCTGAAACGTAAAGTCCGGAACTTTGTCCAAATAGTAAAAGATGGAGAAAGACCGTATGATATATTCATTAAAGAGAAAGCGGTATTGAATAATCTGATCACTGAAGCGCATAAACAGGAAGGGGTTAAAGATATAAAAGAGAAGGGAGATAAAACAGAGGCTGCCCGGCAATGGATGTGCAGAAACTTTTATGACATAAGGACATTTGGAGCCGTACTAAGTACTGGTGAAAATGCCGGACAGGTTCGTGGCCCTATCCAATTTACTTTTGCCCGTTCTATCAGTCCTATTGTTACCGCCGAACATAGTATAACCCGTATGGCTGTGGCTACGGAGGATGAGGCTAAAAAACAGAGTGGAGATAACCGCACCATGGGACGTAAATTTACAGTTCCTTACGGACTATATAAAGCTAACGGATTTATTTCCGCTCATTTAGCCGCACAAACCGGATTCAATGAAGAGGATCTGAACTTATTTTGGGATTCATTGAAAAACATGTTCGATCATGACCATTCAGCAGCCAGAGGAATGATGAATGCCCGCAAATTGATCGTATTCAAACACAGTACAGCATTAGGTAATGCTTCAGCTCATTCTTTATTCGGTTTAGTGAAGGTTCAACTTAAGGATGACCAACGCCCACCCCGTTCGTTCGACGATTATATTGTTACCATCGACAAAGATAAACTGCCGGAAGGAGTAGAAGTTTTGGACATGATATGATAGAATACGGAGATGAGGACCTATTGATGCTTTCCGGAATCCAACACATAACTTTCTGTAAACGTCAATGGGCCCTTATACATATCGAACAACAGTGGGCGGAAAACAACCTCACTATTGAAGGAAACTGGATGCATCAAAAAGTCGATGATCCTACCTTGATGAACCGCAATAAAGGCATAGTAACATTAAGATCCGTAACGCTTGTCTCCAGACGGCTGGGACTTTATGGTATCTCTGATGTAGTAGAGATGGTCGCTTCCACCTCCGGACAAAATTCAATAAGACATCCTAAATATCCGGGATTCTGGCAATTAATTCCGGTCGAATACAAACGAGGCAAACCTAAAAAAGATCAGATAGATGAAGTCCAGCTATGCGCACAAGCGATTTGCCTGGAAGAGATGTATAACGTCAGCATAGAAAAAGGCTTTTTGTATTATGGGGAAACTCGCCACCGAGAAGAGGTCCAGTTTACTGAAGAATTACGGAAACTGGTTGAAAATAAATGTGTCCAAATGCACAAGCTATACGAGCAAAAAGTTCTTCCGCCGGCAATATACAAAGCGCATTGCAAGTCATGTTCTTTATGTGACGTATGTATGCCTAAAGTACTGACAAAAACACCGAAAGTGAATACTTACCTGTCCCAGTTATACGATTAAAATATGAGAAAATTATTGAACACATTGTATGTAACTACTCCTGAAGCCTATTTAACTAAAGATGGAGAAAACGTTGTAATTAGGGTTAAGGAAAAAGATATATTCAGAATTCCGGTTTTAAATATAGAAGGTATTGTCACATTCGGATATATAGGTGCTTCTCCGGCATTAATGAAGATGTGTGCTGAAAGAAATGTAGGATTATGTTTTTTAAGTGCTAATGGACAGTTTCAAGGTAGAGTCTCCGGTCCGACAAAAGGAAATGTCCTTTTACGAAGAACACAATACAGGATTGCCGACGATGCAAATAAATCACTGGAAATCAGTCGGCTTTTTATTGCAGGAAAGATAGCAAATTCCCGGACGGTTATCGATCGTTTCAAAAGAGATCACATTTCTTCCGACAAACAGCTATCCTTGTTTTTATCCGTATCTGAAAAGTTAAAGAGATCAAAGAATCAGGCTTTAGTTGCTGAGTCCTCCGATACATTAAGAGGTATAGAGGGAGAAGCCGCTACAACTTATTTCTCTGTAT
>ERZ791611.1366-NODE-1366-length-16244-cov-3.136883_pt1 | contig 16244 bp, 12 predicted proteins | sample MGYA00510275_ERZ791611 | MGnify/ENA primary metagenome ERZ791611 (study PRJEB30046, sample SAMN00791912) | human gut metagenome | study: EMG produced TPA metagenomics assembly of the A metagenome-wide association study of gut microbiota in type 2...
CGCTCTCCCCCATTGCCAGCACCTCATTGCCCTGCCCCTCCCGCAGCCCCAGGAGATAGGCCCCTTTCTGGTTGGCCGAGAGCTCCCGGTAGGGCATCTGGTTGGCCAGGTACTCCAGGGTAATCTCCACCCCGACCACCCCGTAGACCTGTCCGTCCCTATCCAGCAGAGGCAGGGAGTAAGAGATGACCTCTAAGTCGTCCTTGGTGACCTGGTGGGGCCCGGCCCAATAGCCCAAGTCGCTGATCTGGCTGCTCTGGTATTGCTGGGCAGCCAAATAGGGCCGGAAAAAATACCGCTGGTTTTCATCCATCGGGTCCAGCTGGATGGAGGGGGACCAGCGGGAATCCATAGTCAGGCCCATCTCTTTAATTAAGGGGCCCGGCCCGATTTCCACTAGGATGTCGGTATTGTTGATCAAGCTAGTGGTGGGATCCATATCCCGCAGGTAGAGGGCGGGCCAGGGCGCCCCTTCCCCCAGCTGGGGACAGAAGATCACATAAGCACCGGTGGCGGTGGAGTTGCGCAGCAGGCTGATCAGCTCTTCTGCCATCTGGCGGGTAATTTGCACTTCGCCGCCCTCCGCCTGCTGGTATGCCGCCAGCGAGAGCTGCATCACCCGCTGGTAATTCTCCGCTTTGCCCCATCGCTGGGTCATTTCGTTTTCCAGCACAGCTGCGCGGCTGCTGACTTTATCGGCCAGCATGGAAAAGGCGTTTTCCCGCAGTTGGCCGGCGGTGTCCGCCCCCACGATGGTGCCAAAGAAGAGGAGGGCCTGTAGGACCAACACAAAGGCCACGGGAATGAGAATTTTTGTCCGGATGGATTGTTTGGCGCCAGGTCTCATTCTGCACTCCCCCTTTCCGGAACAAATTTAGATGAAAGAGATTACTGCCCCACGACCTGGCGAAGGGCCTTTGAAAAATCCTGGAACCATGCGTCGAAGTTCTCGTCGCTCAAATAGGGAGCCAGCGCCTCCCGGCGGCTCACCCCTTGGGCGATTTGGGCCTCTACAGCGGCCTTGTCGGCCAGGGCCCTGTCCACCATGTGGTTCTCCATCACTGCCCGGGCTTCGGTGCCGTTGTCAAAGGGTTTGCTGGTATAGAACTGGTAGGTTTTGGCCTCTTGGATGGAAGTCTCCAGTGTCTGCTCCACAATGGGGCTGACCTGGATGCCGTTTTCCTCCATCACCGCTTTGATCCGGTCGATGTCGTTGGCCTCTTTCTTCACTGGCATATAGGATGCGCTCAGGGAAAAAAGGATGTTCCGATCAGCTTCGGTCAGCCATTTCAGGAACACCACGCTGGCATACTCCCGGGTGGCGTCGGTCTTGGCCACCGCCATTCCCGCGCCCTGTTGGACGGCGAAGGGCTCAGCCCCCGCAAAGCCGGGAAGGGGGAGAACCAGGCACTCAATAGGGTAGGGCTCCACGTCGTCTTTCGCCACCGATTCGGGGAAATAGGTGGCCCCGCTGGTGGAACCCACCAGGGCGATGATATCGCCGGTTTTGGCGTCATCGGAGGCAAAGCGGCCGTATTTGCCGAAGTGGCCTTAAACCATGGGGACGTACATGTTGTCCCACAGACGGCGCATGGCGTCCCGGTTTAGGTTGAGGGTGACTTCGCCGTTCTGGACCTGGAACACCTCCTGGCCCAGCTGGCGGCTGCCGATGATCATATAGTTGGCGTAGGCATCCCGGCCGAAAAAGGATTTGCCACCGGAATATTCATAGTATTGGGCCGCCGTTTGGCACAGTCCCTCCCAGGTGGAGAGGGCGTCCAGGCTGGCACCGGTGGCCTGGGAGAAGGTATCCCAGTCGGTCTTGTTGACCATCAAAATTTCGGTGGATTTTGCCACGGGGAAGAGTTTGAGGCTGTCTGTGCCGTCTATATAACCATCCGCCAAGTAGCCGGGGACATACTGGTCCAGTTCCTCCTGGGAGAAGTACCCTTCCAGGGAGGCCAAAAGGCCCATCTGGTCAATCTTCCGGGCAGTGTCGGAATAGGCGGAAAAAATGTTGGGCATCTCTGCCGCCCCCACCTTGCCCTCTGCGGAATCGGTCACCGCCTGGATGAGGTCGTTGACCCCGCCTTTGCTGGTGGCCTCCACCACAATGCCCAGCTCCTTGCCGGTGGTCTCGTTGAACTCCTCCACCAAGTTGTCAAAGGCGACCTTCTGGGAGCCGTTGTAGTAATGCCACACGGTGATGGCAACTGGTTCTTGGGGATTGAGGCCATAGGAGGCATCCTTCGGTGTGCCGCACCCCACCAGCAGAAGCCCCATTGCCATAATCAGTGCCAGGCCTCGGCACAACACAGAATGTTTCAAAAAACCCCCTCCAAATCTTATGTTTTTCAACCGCCAAATACAACAAATAGCCGCTAGAAAACCCCTAAATAGGTATCTTCCCACGGCCATTCTCCAATTCTGGCTGCTATCTTCCGCCCATTCGGTCAGTTTGACTGTTTTCCCTCCGATGCGGCAGCATCGGCGCACGCCCAGCCATATAGGGACCAACTGCCCTGAAAACCCAGTGCAAAGATTAGCTTTAGCATAGCATATTGAGAATCATTTCGCAACCAAAAAAGCCCATTTTACCGCCCCTTTGCGGGGATTCTTTTTATTCAAAAAGAATCAGGAGAATTCGTCACATTTCACAACATAAAAGAAAACTTCTGCGGTGAATTCAGAATAGCTTAAAAAGTTTTTCAAAATTTGCCGTTTTCTCTTTACAAAGGGGAAGCCCCGTGCTAGGATAAAAGGCAAGATAATAAAAATTGGTAGAGGCGCAGCGCGAATCAGTACCCGATGGAGGAGACATCCGGTGAACTCGGGGAAAGGTCAAGCTGCCGAAGCGGTTCGTTTGGTGAAACGGCCGGCTGGGCTTGGTGAGAATATCATCAAGACTCCTGCTTAACGCAGAGGCGCTATCGATGATGACTGACAAATCGTTTTTTGTAAGGTTGCATCGATGGATGCAACCTTTTTGTTTTTCCTGGAAACCCCGTCGGCGGGCGGTAGGGCAAGGGAAAAATGAGGGCCCACCATCAATTTTTATTCTTCTAATTCTAAAATAAGGAGAATGAATTCGATGAGCAACCAAAACCCTTCCGCTACTAAGAAAAAGTTTAAATTCCCTCATCCGGTCGTTCTGATGTTCTGCATCGTTCTGATTGTAGCCCTGTGCAGCTACTTTGTCCCCGCCGGCGAGTATGCGCGCATCCAGGTGGATGGCCGCACCGTGGTCGACCCCAACTCCTACACCCGGGTGGAGAGCAACCCCATCGGCGTCATGGAGTTCCTGCTGGCATTCCCCACGGGCATGACCGCCGCCGCCTCCATCACCTTCTTCATCATGATTGTGTCCGCCTCTTTTAACATCATCACCGAGACCGGCGCCATCAAATCCGCCATCGGGCGGGCCGCTGTGGCCTTCCGCAGCAAGGAAAACCTGATGATCCCCGCAGTCCTGGCCATCTTCTCCATCGGCGGCGCCACCTTCGGCATGTCGGAGGAAAACGTGGTCTTTGTCCCCATCACCATCGCCTTGGCCCGGGCACTGGGGTACGACGCCATGGTGGGCACCTCCCTGGCGGTGCTGGGCGCGGCCTGCGGCTTCTGCGCTGGCGTCATCAACCCCTTCACCATTGGCGTTGCCCAGGGCCTGGCGGAACTGCCCATGTTCTCCGGCGTCGCCTACCGGATTTTGATTTGGGTGGTGCTGGTGGCTGTCACCTCCTTCTATGTGATGCGGTACGGCAAAAAGGTCCGCCTCAACCCACAGTCCGGCATGATGTATGAGACCGAACTGGCAGAGCGGGGCAACGGCATCGACCTCTCCCAGGTGGAGAAGATCACCGGCCGCCAGAAGATCGTCCTCGCTATCGTGGTCGCCGGGTTTGTCTTCCTGGTCTACGGCGTCATGAAGCTGGGTTGGTATGTCAGTGAGATCGCCGCCCTCTTCCTGGGCATGGGCATTGTCTCCGGCCTTGTATACGGCTTCACCCCCGATGAGATCGTCAAGCATTTCCAGACCGGTATCCGGGATATCGCCAACGGCGCCATCATGGTGGGTATCGCCCGCGCCATCCTCATCGTAATGGAACAGAGCATGATCATCGACACCGCCGTCCACGCCATGAGCGGCGTCATCGCCTCTCTGCCCTCTGCCATCTCGGTGCTGGGTATGTATGCAGTGCAGATCCTGACCAACTTCTTCATCCCCTCCGGTTCCGGCCAAGCTGCGGCCACCATGCCCATCATGGTCCCGCTGGCCGACGTGCTCCACATCAACCGCCAGGTGGCAGTCCTCTGCTTCCAGTTTGGCGACGGTTTCACCAACTCCATCCTGCCGGTGTCCGGCACTATGATGGCCATCCTTGCTATGGCCAAGATCCCCTATGAAAAATGGCTCAAATTCGCCGGCCCCCTGGTGGGCATCTGGATTGCCCTGGGCGGCGTGTTCATTGTGGCGGCCAACATGTTTGGCTACGGCCCCTTCTAACCGAATATCCACCCTTTTGATAGATGGAAAGGAAGTACCTTCATGAACCATTTTGATCAAGTCGCCAAGCTCGCCCAGGATTTGCAGCCCGAGCTGGTAGCCCTGAGCACATCCATCCACGACCATCCGGAAATGGGCCATCAGGAGACCTTTGCCGCCGACGCCCACTGCGCCCTGCTGGAAAAATACGGCTTCACGGTAGAACGCCCCTTCTGCGGTTTGCCCACCGCCTTTAAGGCCACCTATTCCTCCCAAAAACCCGGCCCCACCATCGGCTTTTTGGCCGAGTATGACGCCCTGCCCGGCATCGGCCACGGCTGTGGCCACAACATCCTGGGGGCCACCAGCACTGGTTCCGGCATCGTCCTGCGGGAGATGATCGACCAGTTGGGAGGCACGGTCATCGTGTTCGGTACCCCCGCGGAGGAGACGGACGGCGGCAAGGTTGCCATTGTCAACGCCGGAGGCTTTGACGGGGTGGATGTGGCTATGATGGCTCACCCCTCCGATAAATACTACAAGAGCGGCACCTCCCTGGGTATCGTGCCCCTGCGGTTTGAGTTCTTCGGCCAGACTGCCCACGCCGCTGCCGCACCGGAGAAAGGTGCCAATGCCCTGCATGGGGTAATCAGCCTGTTCAACAACATCGCCGCCCTGCGGGAGCATTTCCAGAGCGACGCCCGAGTGCACGGCGTCATCCTGGACGGCGGCAAAGCGGCCAATGTGGTTCCTGACTACACCCGCGCCGACTTCTATGTCCGCGCCGCCACCAAGCCTTACCTGAACAAGCTGGTGGAACAGGTGAAGAACTGCGCCCAGGCCGCCGCCCTCTCCAACGGGGTCACGGTGAAGATCTCCAATTTTGAGGCCATCTACGACAACATGGTCACCAATGAGACCCTCTCCAACCAGTTCACCCAGCGCCTTTTGGACTGCGGCGTGCCGGAAGTCATCGCCGCTCGGCCCGGCTCCGGCTCTTCCGACGCCGGCAACGTCAGCCAGGTCTGCCCCATGATCCACCCTCACTTCGCCATCTCCCAAGAGGCTTGCAACTCCCACACCGTGGAGTTTGCTGCCGCTTCGGTTACCGACTTTGCTAACGAGCAGATGGCCAAGACCGTTCGGGCCTTTGCCCTCACCGCGGCAGACATCATTGAAAACCCCCAGCTCCTGGCGGATATCACCGCCGAGTTCCGGCAGACTATGGGCCTGTAAGCCAAAAAAGCCAAGTCGTCCACCTCCACAGGAGGCGGACGACTTTTTGTGTTCCCAGAAAAATTCCCCTTGACTTGGAGTGGGCTTCAAGGAATATACTGGGGCTAACAATTTAGAGACGGGAGGATTTTTCTATGAGCAAAAGGGTTTTGATTGTCACCGGCAGCCCCCGCGCCGGGGGAAACAGCGACCAACTGGCCAAAGCCTTCGCCAAAGGGGCCCAGGAAGCGGGGCACACCGTCACCACCTTTGATGCAGGCCGCAGTAAAATCGGCCCCTGCCGCGCCTGCGATACCTGCTTTTCCAAAGGGGTGGCCTGTTCCTTTGACGACGACTTCAACAAGCTGGCTCCCCTGCTGGAACAGGCCGATGCCATCGCCCTGGTGTCCCCGCTGTACTGGTACGATATCTCCGGCCAGCTGAAGCTGGCCATCGATAAGCTCAAAGCCTTTTCCGGCCGCAACTTGCCCATTCGGGAATCGGTGCTGCTGATGTGTGGCGCTGTGGCCGACCCAGCCAAGTTCGACGGGGCGGTGGGTGTGTACCGCCGCATCTGCCAGGGGAGCCTTCAGTGGCAGGGCCGGGGCGTGGTTTTAGCCACCGGCTGTTCCCAGAAAGGGGCGATAGCAGGGCACCCGGCCCTGGAGGAAGCCTACCAGCTGGGCCACAATCTGTAACGGGGAAATATTGCATCCAATCCGCCAGAGGGGCCGCCAAATTTGGCATCCCCTCTGGCGTTGCCTCTTTTTCAGGCGGGAACCGCGAGTCCCTCTCCTTGATACTGCAAAGGGAGGTCAAAATCCAAAAAGTGCGCCCTGGGGAAGGGAACAGTGGCGCATGCCTGCCTTTTTCGCCGAATCATCTCTTGGTCCAGATATTGCCCCAGGAGGCGATTTCCCGCTCCAGAGGTTGTGGTTCCCTCCCATATAAGACATCCGGCAACGCCCCCCAACCGGAGGAGGCCGTGGTGTAATCCGGCCCTCCGGTTTCCACCACCCCTCGGGCTTGAATCTGGAGGGTTTGCCGGTCTTCGCTAATAGCAGCATGGCTGTATGCCTCCTGGAATCCATACTCCCCTGGGCCGGTTTTTTCGGTCCAGGTGGCAAGCACCTCTTCAAAGCTAAAAAAGCTCCCCTTGGCATAGCATTTCACAAGAGCGCTGGCCCGCACCGTCCGGCCCTCTCCAAAGTCCTTCTCCGCCGAGAAAACCGCCGTTTGATAACCGTCGGGCAGGTTTGCCTTTTCTTGGGCCGGATGGGAATCCGGCTCCCCTTGAGCGAGGAGTTTCCCCCTATTCCCAGGCGCCAAAAGCAATACCGCACACAGCATACCGATCCATAGTTTCATAACACGTCCCTCCCTCCAAAACGCCTTTCCAAGGTTTTTCTGGCTATCGGGATACAACCTGTTGGGGCCCCACGCCTTATGAGTTCAAATATTTTTTTAGCGCCTTAATCACCAGTATCCCAATATACACGATCATGCCCAAAAACAACAGCTGGGATAACTGCCAAATAAGCGTCCACATCTTATCACCTCCCACTTCTAAAAATAAAAGCAATCATGCATGCCACATCCACGGCCCCATGAGTCCCCTCCCCGTAAGGCAGATTTTCTTATTTTCAGTATACCCTGCCGCCTAGGAAAAGTCCAGAAAATCCCCGCAGCCGCAGGCAAGACAAAAAATTCTCATCATAATAATTTCATATAAATCCTGGGCTGAAAATTTGGTCAGTTCTTTTCTATACAAACTTTTTTCGCCATGATATACTATATTACATGTATTTTGAAAAAGGAGGAACCCCAGATGAATGCAGTCCTTCACGTCAGTGAAAAAGACAACCTGGTCACCTGCCTGCGCCCTCTGAAAAAAGGCGAGATCATCGAGTTCGAGGGTAAGAATTACACCGTCCAAAGCGATATCCCCGTCTTCCACAAGATGGCGGTCGCAGAAATCAAAAAAGGCGAATACTGCTACAAATACGGCGAAGTCATCGGCGATGCCACCGAGGACATCCATCCCGGCGACCATGTGCATGTCCACAACCTGGAAAGCACCCGCGGCCGCGGCGACAAACAGCAACAGGCATAAGGGAGGAAACCGCTATGAAATTGATGGGTTATCAGCGTGAAAACGGCCATTTCGGCGTGCGCAACCATGTATTGATCATCCCCACCTCGGTCTGTGCCACCGACACCGCCGAGAAGATCGCCGCCCAGGTCCCCGGGGCGATCGCCATCCCCAACCAGCACGGCTGCTGCCAAATCGGCTCCGACCTGGCCCTCACCCAGCAAACCATTGTAGGCTTTGGCAAAAATGCCAACGTGGGCGCCTGTGTGGTAGTCGGCCTGGGCTGTGACGGCATCCAGGCCCGGGCTGTGGCGGAGGAGATCCGCACCACCGGCAAACGGGTGGAAGTGGTGGTCATCCAGGAGGAGGGCGGCACCCTGCCCGCCATCGCCAAGGGCGCTTTGTATGCCGCCCAGATGGCCCGCGACCTCTCTATGCAGAAGCGGGTGGAGTTTGATATGAGCGAGATCATCATGGCCCTGGAGTGCGGCGGTTCCGACCCCACCAGCGGCCTGGCCTCCAACCCCTCCATCGGTTACTGCTCCAACCGTCTCATCGCCGAGGGCGGCAGCAGCATTTTGAGCGAGACCACCGAGGTCATCGGCGCTGAGCACCTGCTGGCTGCCCGGTTTGAGGACGAGGACCAGAAACAGAAGTTCCTGGACATGGTAAAAAATGTGGAGAACCGCGCCATCGCCTTGGGTGAGGACCTGCGCAGCGGCCAGCCCACCCCCGGCAACAAGGAAGGCGGCCTCTCCACCATTGAGGAAAAATCCTTGGGCTGCATGTATAAGGCGGGCACCGCCCCCTTCAAAGGCGCCCTCAACTATGCGGAGCTTCTCCCCTTGGAGAAAAAGGGCCTCTACTTTATGGATACCCCCGGCCAGGACATTGACTCCATCACCGGCATGGTGGCTGGCGGCGCCCAGGTGGTCATCTTCTCCACCGGCCGCGGCACCCCCACCGGCAGCCCCATCGCCCCGGTCATCAAAATCACCGGCAACGACGCCACCTACCGCAAGATGAGCGACAACATCGACATCAATGCAGGGCGCATCATCACCGAGGGCGCCAAGGTGGAGGAAATTGGCGAAGAGCTGTTCCAAATGGTTGCAGACGTCTGCAATGGCCAGGTCACCAAGGCGGAAAGCCTGGGCCACCGGGAGTTCGGCATCTACAAGCTGACCGGTACATTCTAAAATTCTGCATACGGGGATTTCCCCGGAAATACACGCAAAGCAAAATGGACGCCAAAGCTGGCGTCCATTTTTTTGTTGCTCTCCCTTAAATACAACCGCGCATTTGGGGGAAAGGTCACCGGCACAGTTCCTTCACCCGGCCAAGGACATCCTCCAACTCTGGGTAACGATACAGTTCCCCCGTGGCGGCCATCTGGCGGAAGATATCCGGGGTAACCCATCTCGCTTCCGCCACCTCTTCCTCCTGCAAGCGCAGGGCTGAGAGAGGCGTATCCCGCCGCAGCAGGTACACATCCCAAATCAGCTCGGTGCGCCTGGCGCGGAGCAGAGGGACCAGCTCCTCCGGCTGGGCGGCAATGCCCAGTTCCTCCCACAGTTCCCGCACCGCCCCTTGGCGGGTGGACTCCCCAGCGGCTATCCGCCCCGTGGTCAGGCCCCAGACCCCGGGGAGGATCTCGCACCCGGCGGCCCGCCGTTGAATCAGGATTTCACCGTTTTTGTTGACCACCCAAATTTCAGCGGCCAGGTGGTACATCCCCAGAGGAAAGGGCTCCCCCTTGGGCCAGATACAGCCGGTGGGTTTGCCGGTTGCATCGCAGATATCCCAGTATTCCATAGCGTTACAAAACCTCCCCGTTTGCTTTGGACAGCTCCGGCATTTTGGTGGCGGGCAGGGTAAAGGAGAACACCGCCCCATGGGGCTGATTGTCTCGGACTTCAATCGATCCGCCGTGGGCCATTACAATGGACTGGCAGAGGGAAAGGCCAAGGCCCAGCCCCCGCCGCCCGTCCCCCCGGTGGTTGCCGGCAGTGTAGAACATTTCGAACAATTTCGTTTTCGCTTCATCGGGGATACCGGGGCCGTCGTCGGCCACCTCCACTCGGATCATCGCCCCTTCCTCCCGGGCGGAGATTTCAATGTGGGACCCCGGCGGGGTGTATTTCATCGCGTTGTCCACCAGGTTGACCAGCACCTGGATGATCAGCCGGGCATCGCAGTCAACCAACAGCAAGCCCTCCTCCAGCCGGGAGGCGATTTCGTGGTCCTGTGCCCGGCGGCTCAGGTGGGAGAGGGCCTCCCCCACCAAATCCTCCAGCAGATCTGGGGCCATGGACAGGCTGACGGTGCCGTTCTCAATGCGGGTGACCGACAGGAGGTTTTCCACCAGGTTGATCAGCCAGATGGAATCGTCGTAGATATCCGTGTACAGCTGCTGTTTCTTCTCCTCATCCAGCACACTGGAATTGCCCATCAGCACCCCAGCGTTGCCGCTGATGCTGGTGAGTGGGGTGCGCAGGTCGTGGGAGATAGACCGCAGCAGGTTGGCCCGCAGAGCCTCTTGGCTGGCCTTAATCTCCACTTCCTGCTTGGCCTCATCCAGGGCGTTTTTTTCGAGGGCGAGGCCGCATTCCCCCAACATGGCGATGAGCAGGCTCTTTTCAAATGCCCCCAGCCCATGGGGCCCCACGGCGATGGCCGCCACAGCCAGGGCCTTTTTCCGCCCCCGCACCGCCAGATAGAGGCATCGGGCATCGGGGAAGGTGTTGGTAGTGGCCCCGGCGTGTTTGTTGTTTTGATAGACCCACTGGGCGGCCTTTTGCTCCTGCTCCGCCTGGTAGGCGGGATCATCCTCTTGGCCGGGGGCGGGGTAGGCGATGGGGGCGCAGAGCTCCCCAGCCTTATCCACTGGGTAAAGGAGGACGGTACAGTCCAGCAGCTTGACCAGCTGGCCGGCGATGGCGGAGAAGATCTCACCAGCCCCTTCCGCCTGTTGAAGCTTTTGGCTGGTCTCCAACAGCACTTGGGTACGGTAGGCCTTCTGCACCGCCATGCGGGTCTGGTCTTTGACCCGCATGGTCAAGGTGCTGGTGATAAAACTGGCGGCGAACATGATCAAAAAGGTGACTGGGTACCCGGCGTCGTAGGCGCGGAAGGTGAACCGTGGCTGGGTGAACAGGTAGTTGAACAGCACCACGCTGACTAGGGAAGCCAATCCCCCGTACATCCGGCCAGAGGTGAGTAGGGAGGTGATGAGCACCCCTAAAATGTAGACGGTGATGATGTTGGCATCCCCCAGGCCAGCCCCGTGGAAAAAAAGGCCCACCATAGAGCAGAACGCCACCACCGCCGCGGTTTTAAACAGGTCGGGCAGGGAGACCCGGAACTTCTCCCTGGCTGCCCGGTGAGGGGGAACAGTGGGCTGGCTGTCCGGGATGATGTAAACGTCCAGGTTGGGGGAGAGCTCCATGAGCTGGTCCGCCAGGTTCCGCTGGGGATGGACGAGGGTCCGCCTGCCGCCAGAACGGCCAATGACCACCTTGGTGACCCCGCCGGCCTTGGCGTATTCTGAAATTTGGAGGGCTAGGTCGTCCCCATAAACAGTGGCGATCTGGGCCCCGGAATCCTCCGCCAAGCGGATGTTCTCCCGAAGCCGGCCCAGGCTTTTTTCATCCATGTCCTGGGCGGTGGGAGACTCCACATACAAAGCGGTAAATTCACTGTGAAAGGCATCGGCCATCCGGGCCGCGGTGCGGATCACCTTGGCGTTGGAGGGGGCGCCGGAGAGGCAGATCAAAATATGTTCCCCACCGTAGGGAACCTTCCCCCGGCCGGAGGAGCGGCGGCTGAGCCGGTCGGCGGCGCGGCGCAAGGCCATCTGCCGCAAGGCGTCCAGTTGGGCAACCGGTGGCGCTCCCCACGGGGGAAAGCGGTCCGCCAAGGTCTGGGGCTCCGGGTCGATGAGCTCCACCCGGTCTGCCCGGTCAAACATCCGGTCGGGGAGGCGGTATTCCGCAGGCTTTCCGGTGACCGACTGGACAAGATCCGAAAGGCTTTCTATCTCACCCACATTGGCGGTAGTGTAGACGTCAATCCCCGCCTTGAGCAGTTCCTCCACATCCTGGTACCGGCGGCGGTGCCGGCTTCCCTGGTTGGGGTGGGCAAGATCGTCCAGCGCCAGCAGCTGAGGCTTTCGGCGCAGGGCGGCATCCAGGTCGAACTCCCCTGGGTGTATTGGGGGGATCTGCTCCAGCCCCTCCAGCAAGGCCAGGGTTTTAGCTGGGGATTTGGGGTCTACCATTCCCACAACACCGTCCACACCCCGGAGACACTCCTCCCGAAGTGCCTGGAGCATGGCGCTGGTTTTTCCTGCGCCGTCGGCATAACTAAAATATAGGGTCAAGCGGCCATTGGCTGTTTTGGGTCCCATGGCAGACGCTCCTTTCACGGTTAAAATTCCCAGCGGGTTCCCGTACAAAGGACGGACACCGGTGGGAGAGGGGATAGGCTGCGCTGGCAGACCCTCTCGCAGGGAGAGTTCCTGCAATTGTATCATGAAAATCTGTAGGACGGGGAGAGCCCGGCCCTGAGAAGGTTCCTTCCCCAATGATCATTTCTACGGGCGCTCCGCCACAGGGCCCGCGCCAATGATCGCCTCGCGACCATTGTAACACATTTCCCGCCGGCAGGGCACCTTCCCGAGAAAAAAGTGAAAAACCAATAGGGGGTATTGGTTTTTCTTATGGCTTTCATCAATACAGTTCAATTTCTATGGGATTTTATTATTTAAAACGCCGAAATGTAGTACTCGTGAATATCACATCACAACTATATAAAATTTGTGCAATATTACCACTAAATCTCCTCTTATGTCCTTCAGTGAAAAACAAATTTCATGCGCTAAACCGCAAAATCGATCACTTTCCAAAAACAGAATACTGCCAAAAATATTTTAACTTAAAAAACAAAATTCATCTTTCATTTATAAAAAATTTGCATTTTAACAGCTTTTATAGGTCATTTTCCATCCGGGTTACGTCTTTTCATTTCCCGCAAAGGCGGACGAAAATTGGCGAATTTGTCTTTCGCTTTTCTACTGCTGTGTAAAACCTCTGTAAAAAAGATATGGCATTTCTTGGGGGGCTTTGGTATAATATGAAGCAAAGGAAACGGACAACACCACCCTGCTTTTGGCAAGATGGGGCCGCCCTCCGACGTGGGTGGGGACGGAGTAGGGATCGAACGAAACCTTAGCGCAAGACGCTTACACAAAACATGAAAGTGAAAAGGTGATTAGTGATGAGTGCAAAATACGTTTACCTGTTTTCCGAAGGCAACGGCAAAATGCGGGAACTGCTGGGCGGCAAAGGCGCCAACTTGGCGGAGATGACCAACCTGGGCATGCCTGTTCCCCAGGGCTTTACCGTTACCACCGAGGCCTGCACCCGCTATTATGAGGATGGCAAGACCATTGCCCCCGAAATTGAAGCGGAGATCTTTACATACCTCAAAACCTTGGAGGAGATGACCGGCAAAACCTTTGGCTCCAAGGAAAACCCCCTCATGGTGTCGGTCCGCTCCGGCGCCCGCGCTTCCATGCCCGGCATGATGGACACCATCCTCAACCTGGGCCTCAACGATGAAGTGGTGGAGGGCCTCTCTGCCCTGACCCAGAACGAGCGGTTCGCCTACGATTCCTACCGCCGGTTTATCCAAATGTATTCCGACGTGGTCTGCGAGCTTCCCAAATCCCACTTTGAGCGGATCATCGACGAGATGAAGGAAAAACGGGGCGTCCAGCACGACACCGAGCTGACTGCCGCCGATATGAAAGAGCTGGTCTCCCTCTTCAAAGCTGCTTACAAAGAGATGATGAAGGAAGACTTCCCCTCCGACCCCAGAGAGCAGCTGATGGGCGCCATCAAAGCGGTCTTCCGCTCCTGGGATAACCCTCGCGCCATCTACTACCGCCGGATGAACGACATCCCCTCCTCTTGGGGCACCGCAGTCAATGTCCAGTCCATGGCTTACGGCAATATGGGCGACACCTCCGGCACCGGCGTGGCTTTCACCCGCAACCCCGCCACCGGTGAGAAAAAACTGTACGGCGAATTCCTGATGAACGCCCAGGGCGAGGACGTGGTCGCCGGCATCCGCACCCCCCAGACCATCGACCAGCTGCGGGACGTCATGCCCGAGGTGTATGAACAGTTTGCCGCTATCGCGGAAAAACTGGAAAAACACTACCACGACATGCAGGACATGGAGTTCACCATCGAGCGGGGCAAGCTTTATATGCTCCAGACCCGGAACGGCAAGCGCACCGCCGCCGCCGCCCTGAAGATCGCCTGCGACCTGGTGGATGAAGGGATGATCACCAAGGAAGAGGCCGTCCTTATGGTAGACCCCAAATCCCTGGACGCCCTGCTCCATCCCCAGTTTGACCCCGCCGCCCTGAAAGCGGCTAAACCCATCGGCTCCGCTCTGCCCGCCTCTCCCGGCGCCGCCTGCGGCCGTGTGGCCTTCTCCGCTGCCGACGCGGTGAAGATGATCGAGGAGACCGGGGACCCTGTGGTTCTGGTCCGCCTGGAGACCTCCCCTGAGGACATTGAAGGCATGCATGTATCCCAGGGTATTCTGACTGCCCGGGGCGGCATGACCTCCCACGCGGCGGTGGTTGCTCGGGGCATGGGCACCTGCTGTGTGGCCGGCTGCGGCGACATTGTCATCCACGAGGATGAAAAGCTGTTCCAGCTGGGCGGCAAGACCATCCACGAGGGGGACTACATCTCCCTGGACGGCACCACCGGCAACATCTATGGCGAGGCCATCAAGACCGTTCCCGCCACCATCAGCGGCGACTTCGGCCGACTCATGGGCTGGGCGGATGAGATTCGCCAATTGGGCATCCACACCAATGCGGACACCCCCCAAGACGCCCAGCAGGCTCTGGACTTCGGCGCAGAGGGCATCGGTTTGACCCGTACCGAGCACATGTTCTTCGGCGCGGACCGCATCCGCCCCATGCGCAAGATGATCCTCTCCAAGACCGAGGAGCAGAGAAGAAAAGCCCTCGCGGAACTTCTCCCCATGCAGCGCGGTGACTTTGAAGGCATCTTCGAAGTGATGCACGGCCTGCCGGTCACCATCCGCCTGCTGGATCCCCCGCTGCACGAGTTCCTCCCCAAAGAGGAATCCGACATCGAGGAAATCGCCGGGGAGATGGGCCTCTCTGCGGTGGAGGTCAAAGATACCATCACCTCCCTGCACGAGTTCAACCCCATGATGGGCCACCGCGGCTGCCGCCTGGCTGTCTCCTACCCTGAGATCGCCGAGATGCAGACCCGCGCCATCCTGGAAGCGGCTATCAACGTCTCCAAGAAGCACCCCGACTGGAAGATCGTCCCCGAGATCATGGTTCCTCTGGCCGGTGAGGTCAAAGAGCTTGCCTATGTGAAATCCATTATCGTGGATACTGCCAATAAATTGTTCGACGAAGTGGGCTCCAAGGTGGATTACCTGGTGGGCACCATGGTGGAGGTTCCCAGAGCGGCCCTCACCGCCGATGAGATTGCACAGGAGGCTGAGTTCTTCAGCTTCGGCACCAACGACCTGACCCAGATGTGCATGGGCTTCAGCCGCGATGACGCCGGCCGCTTCCTGGGCGTCTACTACGACAAAAAGCTGTATGAGCAGGATCCCTTTGCCCGCATCGACCAAAAAGGCGTGGGCAAACTGGTGGAGATGGGCGTCCAGCTGGGCCGCAAGACCCGCCCCGACATCCATCTGGGTATCTGCGGCGAGCACGGCGGCGACCCCAGCTCGGTGGAGTTCTTCCACAGAGTGGGCCTGGACTACGTCTCCTGCTCTCCCTTCCGGGTACCGGTGGCCCGCCTTGCTGCGGCACAGGCTGCCATCCGCTTCCCCCGTTAACCGTTCCAACTCGTTTCTTGCCATTCTATAAAAAGGGACTCCCTCATGGCCGCCGGGCTGTGGGGGAGTCCCTTTTTATTTCTTTTCCTCTTCCTTCTTCTTTTGAAAGTATTTGGCGGCGCTGAGCAAAGCAAGCATGGTGTAATCCCTTTTGGCAATGGCCTCCTCTTCAAACATTTTCATCTCTTCTTCCGACATCTCCTCCATTTCGCACATCTCCCTGACCTCATCCGGATGGGTAAGCACCCACCAAAGTGAGCATCGCGCCTCTTCTGGCAATTCCAAAAGCAACTCCTTGATCTGTTCCCATCTCTCTTTTAAATTGTTCTCCATTTCGTGTTCCTCCCAAACGCTTTTCTCTGATTCCATCTTGCAGTGGTTTTGCAGGGCGCCACCCCGCAGGTACGAGGGGCCCTCGTGCCGGCCTCTTGCACCCCCGGCACAGGGAGTATGCAGGGCGACCCCTGCAACCCTGGTTTCCTGGGGCTTCCAGCCCCCGCACCCCCGGCCAGGAGGGCTTTATCAAGATTCCATCTTGAAATT
>ERZ791611.1369-NODE-1369-length-16208-cov-4.301492_pt1 | contig 16208 bp, 15 predicted proteins | sample MGYA00510275_ERZ791611 | MGnify/ENA primary metagenome ERZ791611 (study PRJEB30046, sample SAMN00791912) | human gut metagenome | study: EMG produced TPA metagenomics assembly of the A metagenome-wide association study of gut microbiota in type 2...
CACGTCACTCAGGCCTTCTGCCATATTGGTAATCGCAGAAACGGCCACTACCTTCAGGTCACAATGGCGTGCTGAAATAACTTCAGGCACAACGGACATTCCAACGACATCCCCGCCAATAATTTGCATCATGCGAATTTCAGCCGCCGTTTCGAAATTCGGCCCCGGATACGAAACAAACACACCTTCCGTCAGGGGGAATCCCTCTTCTTTCGCCACTTTTTGCAACAGCGCCCGGTAATCCGCATCATAGGCATTTGCCAGTGAGAAGAAACGCCAAAACGATCATCGTTAAGTCCCACCATCGGCGTACCTGGCATGGTGTTGATATGATCTTTCAATGCGACCAGGCTGCCTGCCCCCACTTCCGGACGCAGCGAGCCTGCCGCATTGGTGCAGAACAGTAGCTCGCAGCCCAGCAACTTAAAGGTACGAATTGCGTCAGTCATAATGGTCATTCCACGACCTTCGTAGAAATGTCCGCGACCTTTCATACATACCACCGGTACGCCCTGGAGATGGCCCAGCACTAACTCCCCCGCATGACCATGTACCGTACTTACCGGGAAGCCCGGCAGCTTTTCGTAGGAAATTGCGACAGCGTTCTCAATCTGATCGGCCAGCGCGCCCAGCCCGGAACCTAAAATAAAGGCCACTCGTGGCGTGAAATCAGGTTTATAAGTCTTGATAATATCTACGCAATACAGTGGGTTATGAGAAAACCGAGCCTGAGACATATATATCCTTTTTTTGTAGGGTGGAATCTAACGCCTTTTTATAGCGAGGTTGTCCCGGCTCTTACCAATACACTTTTCTCACGCATTCAATAGCGATTCGATATCGATGGATTTATATCTTTTCTCTATTAATCCACGGTAAAAACTGTATTGGCGATATTAATTCCTTTGCATTAACAATATGTCGTTTTTAGCAAACCACTTTATTAAGCAATCTACTAATAACGATCGGCATAGGGAATTATGCTATGAAAAAACATCTTTTAACTCTGACACTTTCCTCTATATTAGCGATACCTGTTATATCTCATGCAGAATTTAAAGGCGGTTTTGCTGATATAGGTATTCATTATCTTGACTGGACTAGCAGAACCACTGAGAAATCGTCGACCAAATCACACAAAGATGATTTTGGATATCTGGAACTGGAAGGCGGCGCTAACTTTAGTTGGGGAGAAATGTACGGGTTCTTCGACTGGGAAAACTTCTATAACGGTCGCCATAATAAACCAGGTAGCGAGCAGCGTTATACCTTTAAAAATACCAACCGTATTTACCTGGGTGACACCGGATTTAATCTCTACTTGCATGCGTATGGCACCTACGGTTCTGCGAATCGTGTGAATTTCCATGACGATATGTTCCTTTACGGGATCGGCTACAATTTCACCGGCAGCGGTTGGTGGTTCAAACCGTTCTTTGCAAAACGCTATACAGACCAAACCTATTATACCGGCGATAACGGTTATGTCGCCGGTTGGGTTGCAGGTTACAGCTTTATGCTGGGCAGTGAGAAATTCACCCTCACCAACTGGAACGAGTACGAGTTTGATCGTGATGCCACCTACGCGGCAGGTAATGGCGGCAAAGAAGGTCTGAACGGTGCCGTCGCACTTTGGTGGAATGCAACTTCATACATCACCACAGGGATTCAGTATCGTTATGCGGATGACAAACTGGGCGAAGATTTTTACCAGGATGCGATAATCTACTCCATCAAATTTAATTTCTGATTGATTACTGCCGGGGCTCCCGGCAGTATGAATAGCTCTATATCTGATACAGCGGATCCCCTTCCCGCCCAGCCATTAGCGCACGGCCCTGGCCTCGTACCACGTCCCATAACGCTTGTGCGGCGGTGGAAAGTGAACGGTTCTTCCTGCGCACCAGCATCAACTGGCGTTCCACCACCGGCGTAATGCGCTTTACCACCAGTGGGCTACCTTCAGGCAATGGTAGCGCCAGTGCGGGAAGAATACTGATGCCGATGCCTGCGGCTACCATCGGGAACAGCGTCGCCGGATGTCCAATCTCCTGCACAATATTCGCCTGAATACCATTGCGCGCCAGCGCTGCGTCAATCAGCGGTCGGCTGCCTGACGCGTAATCCTGCAACACCAATTTCGCTCCCTGTAATGCCTGCCAGGGTACATAATCTTCCACGGCCAAAGCGCTATCGCGATGGCAAAGCAGAAAGAAAGGCTCGGAAAGAATCGCTTCACATTGCAGATCGCCCACTGGGCCTGGATCGATGACGATGCCAAAATCGACATCTCCCTGGCGAATACTTTCCATCACCCACTGCTGCGGACGATCGTGCAGGATAAACTGAATATCTGGATAGCGGCGATGGCTTTCAGCAATGCATTGCGGAATAAGATGCGCGGAAATGGTCTGGCTGGCAGCGACCCGAACTTTTCCGCTCAGTTGTTGCCCCATACGCCCGGTATCGCGCAACGTGCTGTTCAGTTCATCCAGCAGTCGCTCAAGACGCAAAGCCAGCTGCTGCCCTGCATCTGTAAGCACCACTTCACGCGTGGTTCTGTCCAGCAGGCGAACACCAGTATGATTTTCCAGCTCCTTCACACTGTGACTCACTGCCGACTGGCTCAGGCCGATACGCTCTCCTGCACGACTAAAACTTTTCTCCTGCGCTACTGTGACGAAAACCTTTAATTGTTTTAAAGAATAATTCATCTGTTTTCTTCATGAATGGATGCAATAAATCAATTTTATTTCTCAAACTGGAAGAAGCACAATAGAACCATCGATCATCTGGAGTCTTTATGAAACTTTTTCGTATCCTCGATCCTTTCACCTTAACCCTGATCACGGTGGTGTTGCTGGCCTCTTTCTTTCCGGCCAGAGGCGATTTCGTCCCCTTCTTTGAAAATCTGACCACCGCAGCTATTGCCCTGCTGTTCTTTATGCACGGCGCGAAGTTGTCGCGTGAAGCGATTATTGCTGGCGGTGGTCACTGGCGACTGCATTTGTGGGTAATGTGCAGCACCTTCGTGCTGTTTCCGATTCTGGGTGTACTGTTTGCCTGGTGGAAACCGGTAAATGTCGACCCGATGCTCTACTCCGGTTTTCTCTACTTGTGCATTCTCCCCGCTACTGTGCAGTCTGCAATCGCCTTTACTTCAATGGCGGGCGGTAACGTCGCGGCAGCGGTTTGTTCTGCGTCAGCATCCAGCCTGTTGGGGATTTTCCTTTCACCATTGCTGGTTGGTCTGGTGATGAATGTTCACGGTGCAGGGGGCAGCCTTGAGCAGGTCGGTAAAATTATGCTGCAACTGCTGCTGCCGTTTGTGTTGGGGCATCTTTCCCGGCCGTGGATTGGTGACTGGGTGTCGCGCAATAAAAAATGGATTGCGAAAACTGACCAGACGTCCATTCTGTTGGTGGTTTATACAGCGTTCAGCGAAGCCGTCGTTAATGGTATCTGGCATAAAGTTGGCTGGGGATCATTGCTGTTTATCGTGGTGGTCAGCTGCGTTCTTCTGGCTATCGTGATTGTAGTTAACGTCTTTATGGCACGCCGACTGGGCTTCAATAAGGCAGATGAAATTACTATCGTCTTTTGTGGTTCGAAAAAGAGTCTGGCAAATGGCATCCCGATGGCAAACATTCTGTTCCCCACATCGGTGATCGGTATGATGGTGCTGCCCCTGATGATTTTCCATCAGATCCAATTGATGGTCTGTGCGGTGCTGGCGCGTCGATACAAACGCCAGACCGAACAGTTACAGGCGCAGCAGGAAAGCAGCGCCGATAAAGCTTAAAGCGGACGCTTCAGGGGCTGGACCAGTTGCGTCAGCCCCTCGGTTTTAATCAGCAGCGTGATTTGCATTAGCTCACCGAGCTTCCCTGCTGGGAACTCATCTTTGCGGGCAAACCACAGAAGATACTCCTCCGGCAGGTCGATTAAGCGACGCCCTTTGTATTTGCCAAACGGCATTATCGTATTGGCTATTTCAATCAGCTGCTCTTTTTCCATCTCAGCTACCCAGCAAACGCAGCATTTCCGCTTCGTCGATGACTTCAATGCCCAGTTCCTGCGCTTTCGCCAGTTTAGAACCTGCCGCTTCTCCAGCTATCACCAGATCGGTTTTCTTCGACACGCTGCCCGCGACTTTCGCGCCCAGTTCGACCAGTCGAGCTTTAGCGTCATCACGTGACATCTGGCTTAAGCTGCCCGTAAGCACCACGGTTTTACCAGCAAACGGGCTGTCAATCTCTTCCGCGTTGATAACGATCGGCGCAGGCCAGTGAACACCTTCCGCCAACAGCTCGCTGATGACATTGCGGTTGCTTTCTTCGGCAAAGAAGTTGTGAACGTGGGATGCAACGACAATGCCAACATCAGGCACCTTTTGCAGCTCTTCAATCGAAGCGGCTTCCAGCGCTTCCAGCGTGCCGAAATATGCCGCCAGACCTGCTGCGGTGGCCTCGCCGACTTCACGGATGCCAAGTGCATAGAGGAAGCGAGCAAAGGTGGTTTCTTTCGCTTTTTCCAGCGCGTTAACCACGTTTTGTGCCGATTTTGGCCCCATACGCTCCAGTCCGGTCAGTTTGCCTGCGGTGAGTTTGAACAGATCTGCCGGAGTATGGACATATTCTTTTTCAACCAGCTGATCGATGATTTTGTCGCCCATTCCGTCAACATCCATCGCACGGCGGGAAACAAAGTGTTTCAGCGACTCTTTACGCTGCGCACCGCAAATCAGGCCACCGGTACAGCGGGCAACCGCTTCACCTTCCACACGCTCAACGTCAGAACCACATACCGGACAATGCGTCGGGAATACAACCTCACGGGTATCTTCCGGGCGTTCAGAAAGCACGACGTTAACCACCTGCGGGATCACGTCGCCAGCGCGGCGAATCACCACTTTATCGCCAATGCGTAAACCAAGACGTTCGATTTCATCCGCATTGTGTAAGGTTGCGTTACTCACCAGCACGCCTGCAACATGGACAGGTTCCAGACGCGCAACAGGCGTAATCGCGCCAGTACGCCCAACCTGAAACTCGACGTCACGCACAAAGGTCATCTGTTCCTGCGCCGGGAATTTAAACGCTACCGCCCAGCGCGGGGCACGCGCGACAAAGCCAAGCTGCTCCTGCTGTGCCAGTGAGTTGACCTTAATCACCACGCCGTCGATATCAAAGCCCAGCGTCGGGCGGTCTTCTTCCACTTTGTGATAGAACGCCAGCACTTCTTCCGCCGATTCACAAAGCGTTACCCGATCGCTGACCGGCAACCCCCACTTTTTAAATTGCAGTAAACGGCCAAGATGAGTATCCGGCAGCTCGCCACCTTCCAGAACACCAACGCCATAGCAGAAAAAAGTGAGCGGTCGCTTCGCTGTAATACGCGGATCAAGCTGACGCAGTGAACCAGCAGCCGCATTACGTGGGTTAGCAAACACTTTCCCGCCCGTGCGTCGCGCATCTTCGTTAATCTTTTCGAACCCCGCCTGCGGCAGGAACACTTCACCACGCACTTCCAGACGCGCCGGGATATTCTCTCCGTGCAGCTTCAGCGGAATGGCGCGAATAGTACGCACATTAGACGTGATATCTTCCCCGGTGGTGCCATCGCCACGGGTCGCGGCACTGACTAAAACGCCATTTTCATACAGAATACTGACGGCAAGGCCATCCAGCTTCAGCTCACAGCACCAGGTGACTTTCTCGTTGTTTTTCAGACGGTCCTGCACACGTTTGTTGAAAGCAAGAAAGCTTTCTTCATCAAAAACGTTATCCAGCGACAGCATTGGCACTTCATGGCGGATCTGGCTGAAAGCCGCCAGCGGCGCAGCACCTACACGTTGGGTAGGCGAATCAGGCGTAATCAGTTCTGGATGTTTGGTTTCCAGCTCGCGCAGTTCGCGCATCAGCCTGTCGTATTCAGCGTCGGGAATTTCCGGCGCATCCATCACATGATAAAGATATTCATGATGGCGAAGCGTCGTTCGCAGTTCTGTCAGTTGTTGTTCGATTGATTCCATATCGCACCATCAATGCTAAAAACCCCCGACAAGCGGGGGTTCGAAGAGGAGTTAATTTGCCTTAAGTGTATCAGGCGTTGGCGTCTTTGACTTCGCGGATGATGTCCTGGTACTCGCGCAATTTCTGCGGAGTCATCATACGGCGCTGATCGTCAAGCACGACACCGCCCACTTCATCGGCAATATGCTGCGCAGATTGCAGCATCAGCTTGAAGTTCTGCAGCTCGTCACCGTAAGACGGTACCTGCATAAAGATAGTGACACCCGGAGTAGTGAAATCCTTCATTTCAGGATCAAAGGTTCCCGGTTTCACCATATTCGCCAGGCTGAATAACGCCGGGCCGCTGCCATCCGGGCTAAGATGACGATGGTAAATATTCATATCGCCAAAAATGAAGCCCGCTTGTTGAATGCTGTTAAGAAGCAGTTCACCGTTTAGCTCGCTACCGTGATGCGCCGCGACGTTCATGATAATCACCGCTTCTTTGCGCTTCGGTTTATCCATAACTGGAGCCGGTTCCGCTACAGGCTCAGGCTGTGGTGCCGCTACGGGTTCTGCAGGCTGGAAAGCCTGTTGTGCCGGTTGCGGTGCTGAATGCACTGGCTGCGGCGCTGATGCGACCTGTGGCGAAACTGGCTGCTGCAACGGTTGTTCAGGCTGCGGCTGATAGGCAGGCTGCTGCACCGGCTGCGCTGGATGCGGAGCATGTTGCGGCGGTACCTGCGCTTCAGGCGGCTGCTGGACCGGTTGACGCGGCTGCGCAGACGCATAAGGCGGTTGGTACTGGTGTTGCGGCGACGGACGAGCAGCCTCATGCTCCTGAGCGTTAGCCGGGGCATGATTCACGCGGTGAACACGAACCTCACCAACGCCCTCATCATCTTCGACATCCTCGTCATAAGAATCGTCGTCACGTTTTGACTTCATTCGTTTTAATGGCCGATCGCGGAACATAGAAGATCGTTCTTTACGGCTGGTCCAGAAACCATGTACCAGTAAAGCGATTATGGCGATCGCGCCAACAATGATTAATATCAGACGCAAATCCTGCATCATTATATTCTCTGTTGTTCTAACACCTTGCCACCACGGCAAACATTTACTCACTAAGAGTATTTGCCGATTACCTCAAGTGCAAGTGCACTATTAACTTTCACAGCACAAAGATAGATGAAATCGTGCTTTTTGCTGTTTTTTCGAACATATCCTAACTGTCCATTGCGCAATTACCCGGTAAAATACGCAGAATTTTCCTGGGATTGGTCAAAAGGAGCTCATCCTGATTATGGTTTCATCATTCACATCTGCCCCACGCAGCGGTTTTTACTATTTTGCGCAAGGCTGGAAGCTCGTCTCGCAACCTGGGATTCGGCGTTTCGTTATTTTACCGCTGCTGGTCAATATTTTGTTGATGGGGGGCGCATTCTGGTGGCTCTTTACGCAACTCGATGTCTGGATCCCGACTCTCATGAGTTATGTTCCGGACTGGTTACAATGGCTGAGCTATCTTTTGTGGCCTCTGGCAGTCATCTCCGTGCTGTTAGTGTTTGGCTATTTCTTCTCAACGATTGCTAACTGGATTGCCGCTCCGTTTAACGGTTTATTGGCTGAACAACTGGAAGCACGATTGACTGGCGCTACACCGCCAGATACCGGGATTTTCGGTATCATGAAAGATGTGCCGCGAATCATGAAACGCGAATGGCAAAAATTTGCCTGGTATCTGCCGCGCGCAATTGTATTGCTAATTCTTTACTTCATCCCTGGTATTGGGCAAACCGTCGCGCCGGTACTGTGGTTCCTGTTTAGCGCCTGGATGTTAGCCATCCAGTATTGCGATTACCCCTTCGATAACCACAAAGTGCCGTTTAAAGAGATGCGCACCGCCCTGCGCACACGCAAAATCACCAATATGCAGTTTGGTGCTTTAACCAGCCTGTTTACGATGATCCCGCTGCTTAATCTGTTCATCATGCCCGTTGCCGTTTGTGGCGCGACGGCGATGTGGGTCGATTGCTATCGCGATAAACACGCGATGTGGCGGTAACAATCTACCGGTTATTTTGTAAACCGTTTGTGTGAAACAGGGGTGGCTTATGCCGCCCCTTATTCCATCTTGCATGTCATTATTTCCCTTCTGCATATAGATATGCTAAATCCTTACTTCCGCATATTCTCTGAGCGGGTATGCTACCTGTTGTATCCCAATTTCATACAGTTAAGGACAGGCCATGAGTAAGATTTTTGAAGATAACTCGCTGACTATCGGTCACACGCCGCTGGTTCGCCTGAATCGCATCGGTAACGGACGCATTCTGGCGAAGGTGGAATCTCGTAACCCCAGCTTCAGCGTTAAGTGCCGTATCGGTGCCAACATGATTTGGGATGCCGAAAAGCGCGGCGTGCTGAAACCAGGCGTTGAACTGGTTGAACCGACCAGCGGTAATACCGGGATTGCACTGGCCTATGTAGCTGCCGCTCGCGGTTACAAACTCACCCTGACCATGCCAGAAACCATGAGTATTGAACGCCGCAAGCTGCTGAAAGCGTTAGGTGCAAACCTGGTGCTGACCGAAGGTGCTAAAGGCATGAAAGGCGCAATCCAAAAAGCAGAAGAAATTGTCGCCAGCAATCCAGAGAAATACCTGCTGCTGCAACAATTCAGCAATCCGGCAAACCCTGAAATTCACGAAAAGACCACCGGTCCGGAGATATGGGAAGATACCGACGGTCAGGTTGATGTATTTATTGCTGGCGTTGGGACTGGCGGTACGCTGACTGGCGTCAGCCGCTACATTAAAGGCACCAAAGGCAAGACCGATCTTATCTCTGTCGCCGTTGAGCCAACCGATTCTCCAGTTATCGCCCAGGCGCTGGCAGGTGAAGAGATTAAACCTGGCCCGCATAAAATTCAGGGTATTGGCGCTGGTTTTATCCCGGCTAACCTCGATCTCAAGCTGGTCGATAAAGTCATTGGCATCACCAATGAAGAAGCGATTTCTACCGCGCGTCGTCTGATGGAAGAAGAAGGTATTCTTGCAGGTATCTCTTCTGGAGCAGCTGTTGCCGCGGCGTTGAAACTACAAGAAGATGAAAGCTTTACCAACAAGAATATTGTGGTTATTCTACCATCATCGGGTGAGCGTTATTTAAGCACCGCATTGTTTGCCGATCTCTTCACTGAGAAAGAATTGCAACAGTAATGCCAGCTTGTTAAAAATGCGTAAAAAAGCACCTTTTTAGGTGCTTTTTTGTGGCCTGCTTCAAACTTTCGCCCCTCCTGGCATTGATTCAGCCTGTCGGAACTGGTATTTAACCAGACTAATTATTTTGATGCGCGAAATTAATCGTTACAGGAAAAGCCAAAGCTGAATCGATTTTATGATTTGGTTCAATTCTTCCTTTAGCGGCATAATGTTTAATGACGTACGAAACGTCAGCGGTCAACACCCGCCAGCAATGGACTGTATTGCGCTCTTCGTGCGTCGCGTCTGTTAAAAACTGGCGCTAACAATACAGGCTAAAGTCGAACCGCCAGGCTAGACTTTAGTTCCACAACACTAAACCTATAAGTTGGGGAAATACAATGTTCCAGCAAGAAGTTACCATTACCGCTCCGAACGGTCTGCACACCCGCCCTGCTGCCCAGTTTGTAAAAGAAGCTAAGGGCTTCACTTCTGAAATTACTGTGACTTCCAACGGCAAAAGCGCCAGCGCGAAAAGCCTGTTTAAACTGCAGACTCTGGGCCTGACTCAAGGTACCGTTGTGACTATCTCCGCAGAAGGCGAAGACGAGCAGAAAGCGGTTGAACATCTGGTTAAACTGATGGCGGAACTCGAGTAATTTCCCGGGTTCTTTTAAAAATCAGTCACAAGTAAGGTAGGGTTATGATTTCAGGCATTTTAGCATCCCCGGGTATCGCTTTCGGTAAAGCTCTGCTTCTGAAAGAAGACGAAATTGTCATTGACCGGAAAAAAATTTCTGCCGACCAGGTTGATCAGGAAGTTGAACGTTTTCTGAGCGGTCGTGCCAAGGCATCAGCCCAGCTGGAAACGATCAAAACGAAAGCTGGTGAAACGTTCGGTGAAGAAAAAGAAGCCATCTTTGAAGGGCATATTATGCTGCTCGAAGATGAGGAGCTGGAGCAGGAAATCATAGCCCTGATTAAAGATAAGCACATGACAGCTGACGCAGCTGCTCATGAAGTTATCGAAGGTCAGGCTTCTGCCCTGGAAGAGCTGGATGATGAATACCTGAAAGAACGTGCGGCTGACGTACGTGATATCGGTAAGCGCCTGCTGCGCAACATCCTGGGCCTGAAGATTATCGACCTGAGCGCCATTCAGGATGAAGTCATTCTGGTTGCCGCTGACCTGACGCCGTCCGAAACCGCACAGCTGAACCTGAAGAAGGTGCTGGGTTTCATCACCGACGCGGGTGGCCGTACTTCCCACACCTCTATCATGGCGCGTTCTCTGGAACTACCTGCTATCGTGGGTACCGGTAGCGTCACCTCTCAGGTGAAAAATGACGACTATCTGATTCTGGATGCCGTAAATAATCAGGTTTACGTCAATCCAACCAACGAAGTTATTGATAAAATGCGCGCTGTTCAGGAGCAAGTGGCTTCTGAAAAAGCAGAGCTTGCTAAACTGAAAGATCTGCCAGCTATTACGCTGGACGGTCACCAGGTAGAAGTATGCGCTAACATTGGTACGGTTCGTGACGTTGAAGGTGCAGAGCGTAACGGCGCTGAAGGCGTTGGTCTGTATCGTACTGAGTTCCTGTTCATGGACCGCGACGCGCTGCCCACTGAAGAAGAACAGTTTGCTGCTTACAAAGCAGTGGCTGAAGCGTGTGGCTCGCAAGCGGTTATCGTTCGTACCATGGACATCGGCGGCGACAAAGAGCTGCCATACATGAACTTCCCGAAAGAAGAGAACCCGTTCCTCGGCTGGCGCGCTATCCGTATCGCGATGGATCGTAAAGAGATCCTGCGCGATCAGCTCCGCGCTATCCTGCGTGCCTCGGCTTTCGGTAAATTGCGCATTATGTTCCCGATGATCATCTCTGTTGAAGAAGTACGTGCACTGCGCAAAGAGATCGAAATCTACAAACAGGAACTGCGCGACGAAGGTAAAGCGTTTGACGAGTCAATTGAAATCGGCGTAATGGTGGAAACACCGGCTGCCGCAACAATTGCACGTCATTTAGCCAAAGAAGTTGATTTCTTTAGTATCGGCACCAATGATTTAACGCAGTACACTCTGGCAGTTGACCGTGGTAATGATATGATTTCACACCTTTACCAGCCAATGTCACCGTCCGTGCTGAACTTGATCAAGCAAGTTATTGATGCTTCTCATGCTGAAGGCAAATGGACTGGCATGTGTGGTGAGCTTGCTGGCGATGAACGTGCTACACTTCTGTTGCTGGGTATGGGGCTGGACGAATTCTCTATGAGCGCCATTTCTATCCCGCGCATTAAGAAGATTATCCGTAACACGAACTTCGAAGATGCGAAGGTGTTAGCAGAGCAGGCTCTTGCTCAACCGACAACGGACGAGTTAATGACGCTGGTTAACAAGTTCATTGAAGAAAAAACAATCTGCTAATCCACGAGATGCGGCCCAATTTACTGCTTAGGAGAAGATCATGGGTTTGTTCGATAAACTGAAATCTCTGGTTTCCGACGACAAGAAGGATACCGGAACTATTGAGATCATTGCTCCGCTCTCTGGCGAGATCGTCAATATCGAAGACGTGCCGGATGTCGTTTTTGCGGAAAAAATCGTTGGTGATGGCATTGCTATCAAACCAACTGGAAACAAAATGGTCGCGCCTGTAGACGGCACCATTGGTAAAATCTTTGAAACCAACCACGCATTCTCTATCGAATCTGATAGCGGCGTTGAACTGTTCGTCCACTTCGGTATCGACACCGTTGAACTGAAAGGCGAAGGCTTCAAGCGTATTGCTGAAGAAGGTCAGCGCGTGAAAGTTGGCGATACTGTCATTGAATTTGATCTGCCGCTGCTGGAAGAGAAAGCCAAGTCTACCCTGACTCCGGTTGTTATCTCCAACATGGACGAAATCAAAGAACTGATCAAACTGTCCGGTAGCGTAACCGTGGGTGAAACCCCGGTTATCCGCATCAAGAAGTAATTCTTGCCGCAGTGAAAAATGGCGCCCATCGGCGCCATTTTTTATGCTTCCGCCAGCGGCGGCAAAATCAATTCATCGCTCTCATGCTGCTGGGTGTAGCGCATCACTTCCAGTACGCGCAACCCCGCACGGTGCACCGCATCGTTTAACGCCTTCCCTTTCAGCAAACCACTGATAAGCTGAGCACAAAACAGGTCGCCAGTCCCTTTCAGGTCGGTTTTTACCCGTGAATGGGAAATGACATTCACGCTGTCGGCAGTGACCACCACAACCTGCATCTCCTGATTTTCTTCATTACCGGAGGCGCTGGTAATCACCACCCATTTTAATGTGTCTGAAAGCAGACTTTTTGCGGCAGCAATGGCACTGTCGAGATCGCGGCAATTTTTACCGGTCAGGATTTCCAGCTCAAAGATATTGGGGGTAATTCCCTGCGCCAGCGGCAGTAAATATTGTCGATACGCTTCGGGAAGGTCAGGTTTGACATAAATTCCGCTATCAATATCGCCAATCACTGGATCGACCATGATCAATAGGTCAGGATGATCTTTGCGTAGCGCAGTCAGCCACTCGGCAAGGATTTTGATTTGCGATGCCGTTCCCATATAGCCCGTGGTTACAGCACGAAGTTGGCGCAGCGCATCACGCTCCTGAAGCGCACGCAAATAGCCGCTAAACCATTCGTCCGGAATCGCACCACCGTAGAAAGTGTCATAATGCGGTGTATTGCTCAGCAATACCGTCGGCACGGCAAAGACATTCAGGCCGTTCTGTTTGATAGCAGGCACGGCAATGCTGTTGCCCACGCTGCCGTAAACCACCTGCGACTGCACGGCGACGATATCCGCCTGCAGTGCCCTACTCTTATCGTTAAACAACAACAAACTACTCATTTAATTTTTTCTCCTTGCCGATGATCCTCATCGTATTCCAACCGAAACTTTACCTGATTCTGGCAGTCAAATCGGCTATCACAAAACAAGGATAAGGTAATTCAATGAAGAAAATCATTTGTCTGGTCATTACGCTGCTAATGACACTCCCCGTTTACGCGAAGTTAACTGCCCATGAAGAAGCCCGCATCAACGCCATGCTGGAGGGATTAGCACAGAAAAAGGATTTGATATTTGTGCGCAACGGTGATGAACATACCTGCGATGAAGCGGTTTCTCATCTGCGTCTGAAGCTGGGCAATACCCGTAACCGCATTGACACTGCCGAGCAGTTTATTGATAAGGTTGCTTCGTCATCATCGATTACCGGGAAGCCGTATATCGTGAAGATGCCCGGTAAGAGCGATGAAAATGCGCAACCTTTTTTACATGCGCTGATTGCGCAGACGGATAAAACGGTGTCTGCGCAATAATCTTAAATCCCCGCCCCCTGGCTAAAATGCTCTTCCCCAAACACCCCGGTGGAAAGGTAGCGATCGCCACGATCGCAGATGATCGCTACCACCACCGCACCAGGGTTAGCTTTTGCCACCCGCAGTGCTCCGGCAACCGCGCCGCCGGAGCTGACGCCACAGAATATTCCTTCCCGCACCGCCAGTTCACGCATGGTGTTTTCTGCATCGCGCTGATGAATATCCAGCACCTCATCCACCAGAGAAGCGTTGAAAATCCCCGGCAGATATTCCGCAGGCCAGCGGCGAATGCCGGGAATGCTGCTGCCCTCTTCCGGTTGCAGGCCGACAATGGTCACCGGTTTGGATTGTTCGCGCATAAAGCGTGAGACGCCGGTGATAGTGCCGGTCGTCCCCATGCTGGAGACAAAATGAGTGATGCGCCCGCCGGTTTGCTGCCAGATTTCCGGCCCAGTGGTGGTGTAATGCGCATAAGGGTTATCGGGATTATTGAACTGATCGAGCAGCTTTCCTTCGCCACGATTCGCCATCTCCAGCGCCAGATCGCGCGCACCTTCCATGCCCTGCTCTTTGGTGACAAGAATCAGTTCCGCACCATAAGCACGCATCGCCGCACGGCGTTCCTGGCTCATGTTGTCGGGCATCAGCAATTTCATGCGATAGCCTTTAAGCGCGGCAATCATTGCCAGCGCAATGCCGGTGTTACCACTGGTGGCTTCGATTAACACATCACCCGGTTTAATTTCCCCGCGCTTTTCCGCCTCGACGATCATCGAAAGTGCCGCACGATCTTTCACCGAACCTGCCGGGTTATTGCCTTCCAGTTTTAACCACACTTCACTGCCGTTATTCGGCCCCATTCGCTGCAACTTCACCAGAGGCGTATTGCCTATTGTTTGTTCTAATGTACTCACGATCTCTATCCATACGTGGTGTTGCCTGATGCGACGCTTGCGCGTCTTATCAGGCCTACAGGTTACAAACCTTGCCATTAAAAAGCCCGGATCGCGGGAAGCGCCTCCGGGCGTTTAACATTCACTCAACCTATCAGGCGCTTTGTGCGAGAGCAAGTTCCTCATCGCGGGTTTCAATACGCTCGTCGCCGTTATACAGCCGCGCATGTTGCAGACCAACGAATAAACGCTCGCCACGCTGCGGGGCATCGTCGCCATGCATCACGACCGTCAGCGGTTCGTTGTACCACCCCAGCGGCTGCACCACTAATTGGGTGTAGTGACCTTTCGGGCTGGCTTCCAGTACCTGTACCGGCAGCGGCGAATCGAGGCTGGTACGGCGGCTGATATCCACTTCCCACGGGCGCAGGAAGAGATCCACCGGCCCCTGATACGCAGGTGTATAGCCCAGCGGCCAGCGATGTGCGCCAACATGGAACTGCCCGCCGCGAATGGTTCCCTGCAGGCGGTTCACTTCGCCCATAAATTCGAGCACAAAGCGGGTCGCTGGTTCGCGCCATACCTGATCCGGCGCATCAGCCTGCTCGATATTGCCCTGGCTCATCACCACTACACGATCGGCTACTTCGGTCGCTTCTTCCTGATCGTGGGTCACAAAAACGCTGGTGAATTTTAGTTCTTCATGGAGTTGACGCAGCCAGCGACGCAGCTCTTTACGCACCTGCGCATCCAGCGCGCCAAACGGTTCATCAAGCAGCAGAATTTGCGGTTCTACAGCCAGCGCGCGCGCCAGCGCCACGCGGCGGCGCATGCCGCCGGAAAGCGTGCGAACGGGCTGCGCCAATGCGTCTTTTGGCAAAAGCGCGTCAAGCAGCGCCTCCCCCGTCTGCCCGCCGACAAGGCGCACATTTTCCAGCGCGCTCCAATGCTCGACCAACCGATCCTCCTGAAAAACCGGATCGAACCGCAGCCCTTTTATACCTTTGACCGTGCCCGCGTCCGCTTCAACAAGACCCATCAGCAGGCGCAGCAGCGTGGTCTTGCCCGCGCCGGAAGGACCTTCGATCCGCCACAGCTCGCCCGGCTTTACGCTTAAACTGACATCGCGCAGCACGGGCTTGCCGTTAAACGACTTGCAAACCTTATCCAACAAAATCATGCTGCGCCCTCCCATCTGCGCTGGGCGGCGGATATCGCACGCACCATCAGCTTTTCCAGCCCCACGCTGACCAGAATGATCGCGCACGACCAAGCGAACAGTCCGCTCATATCCAGATACAGCTTGCTTAAATAGAGCTGCTCGCCGATGGTATAACGCGGCAAACCGATGATCTCGCCCGCGATCCCCGCCTTGAGCGCCATGCCGACCGTGAGCCTTGTGGCGGAAAGCATATAAGGCATCACACCCGGCAGGAAGACCGCGCGCAGTCGCCCGGTGGGAGACAGGCGAAATACCCGCGCCATCTCCAGCATTTTAGGGTCGATGCTTGCCAGCCCTTCGCCCAAATTGATATAGAAAATGGGCAGCACCACAAAAAAGGCTGTGATCACCGATATCCACGCAGAACGCACCCAGATCAGCGCCACGACAATAAAACAGGCGACCGGCACGCTTTTCATGATCTGTACGGCGGGGGCGAGCAGCAGACGGAGCGCCGAGGCGGTATGGCAAAGCGCCGCGAGCAGACAACCCAACCCAAGGGCGAACAGGTATCCGAGCGCGATCT
>ERZ791611.1382-NODE-1382-length-16017-cov-3.015098_pt1 | contig 16017 bp, 13 predicted proteins | sample MGYA00510275_ERZ791611 | MGnify/ENA primary metagenome ERZ791611 (study PRJEB30046, sample SAMN00791912) | human gut metagenome | study: EMG produced TPA metagenomics assembly of the A metagenome-wide association study of gut microbiota in type 2...
GTCACAGACAAAAGAATTAAGATGATACAGGCGAAAATCAACAGAAGACCAAGGGAAAAATTGAACTTTTCAACACCAAAGCAGGAGTTTTACAAATATTATGCGTAATATTGCACTTGCTAGTTGACTCTTTAGACGCAGGTTTTTCGCAAGTTCGGCACTCAAATTCTTGTCAAACTCGTCGATTATACAGAAAATTTCCGTAACTTTGTCGTTGGTAATCATCGCTTAATTATTTCTTAAGTTGTTGATTCTCAGCCACAAAGCTACGAAGTGTTAGCGAGATTACCAACTTTCTAAAGACTTTTTCTTATCCCGAACTGGCGTAAATATCTACTGTTCCTATTCCTGAACTTGCACATTGGCAAAGAAAAAGTGAATATCCTTTCACAGGATATCCACTTATTTGACAGGTACGCTTTTAAATTACGCCCTTCTATTTTTGTTTTTAAGAAAGGGAGGGGACTCAAGCCGGTTTTGAGGGCATTTGAGTCCTACCCAAAGAGCTTTACACAAGTCCCAACTGCTTCTTGATGGCCTCAGCCTTTTCGGTGCCTTCCTTGTCACACCGTTCGTAGCAGCCTTCGCATTTCATTTGGCCCTTAACCTCAATATAGAATTTGATCTTAGGTTCGGTGCCGGAAGGACGAACACTCACCTTGGTACCATCTTCACAGAACCACTGAAGCACATTGCTCGTGTCGGGCATGTCGAGTTTGGTGACAGAGCCGTCTGCATGGCGGGCCTCAAGTGTCTGGAAGTCTTTCCATACGGTGATTTTCGAGCCAGCAAGTTCTGTTGGAGGATTGTGACGGAAATTTTCCATCATCTGTTTGATTTCGTCAGCGCCGGTCTTACCGGGGCGCACTACATTGATCGTCACCTCTTTAGAGAAACCGTATTCAAGATAAATGCCCAACAACAGTTCGTACAAGGTCTTGCCCTGATCCTTGGCATAAGCACAAATTTCAGCCAACAGACTCATGGCACTCACGGCATCCTTGTCGCGCACGAAGTCCTGTGCAAGGAAGCCATAACTCTCTTCACCGCCACCGATATACTTTTGCTTACCTTCGGAAATGCGGATTTCTCGTGCAATCCACTTGAATCCGGTGTAGCAATCGCGCATCTCGATGCCGGCTTTGTCGGCAATCTTCTTGATAACTTCTGTTGTGACAATGGTCTTGACGATGAAATCAGTCGGCTTGAGCAATCCCTTAGCCTTGCGGTTGGTGATGATATAATAAAGGAAGAGCAAGCAAGTCTGGTTACCGTTGATGAGCACCCATTCGCCCTTGTCGTTTTTACAGGCCATACCCACGCGGTCTGCATCGGGATCAGACGCCATTACAATGTCTGCATCCAATGCCTTTGCGTCGCGTATAGCTAAGGTCAACGCCTCGCCATTTTCAGGATTCGGACTGACAACGGTGGGGAAATCGCCGCTTCTCACCATTTGTTCCTTGACGCAATGCACGTTGTCAAAGCCCCAATATTTCAGCGACCGGGGAATCATGGTCATACCTGTACCGTGGAGCGGTGTGTAGACAATCTTCAAATCATGTTGCCGCTTGATGACTTCGGGATCGATACTCAAGGTTTTGATCTTCTCAATGTAGAGCTGGTCGACTTCCTCACCGATAGTCTGTATAAGGGCTTTATTGCCTTTAAACTTGACATCTTCTACCTTCACTTTGTTCACTTCATCAATGATGCCCTTGTCATGGGGAGACAGCACCTGCGAGCCATCCTCCCAATAGGCCTTATAGCCATTGTATTCCTTGGGGTTGTGACTGGCTGTGATGTTCACGCCTCCCTGACAGTGGAAATGGCGAATGGCAAAAGAGCATTCGGGCGTGGGGCGCATATCGTCAAAGAGGTACACTCTGATGTCGTTGGCTGAGAAAATATCAGCTACTGTCTCGGCAAATTTCCGACTGTTGTTGCGGCAGTCGTGGCACACAACCACAGCAATGTCGTCTTTCCCGGCAAAATTCTTTTTCAGGTAGTTGGCAAAGCCTTGTGTTGCCATACCTACGGTGTAGATATTCATGCGATTGCTGCCGGCTCCCATGATGCCGCGCAGTCCGCCTGTACCAAATTCGAGATCCTTATAAAAACTCTCAATGAGTTCCGTCTTGTCGTCAGCCTTGATTTTTGCTTCCACTTCCTTGCGTGTGTTTTCATCGAACGCAGGAGAAAGCCATGTCTTTGCTTTTGCTTCGCATTGAGCAATTAATTCTGTGTTGTTTGCCATAAGTTTGTTAAGTGTTAAAAATGTAAATTATATCGCAAAGATAATCATTTTAAATGATAAAACAAGTGAGAATGGAGTTTTTTTTGTAATTTTGTGGTCTTATAACAAGTAATCGCACATGCAACTGAACTATACTGGCGTTATCATAGCCGTCGGAACGTTCCTCATCATAGGAATCTTCCATCCCGTAGTCATCAAGGTGGAGTACTATACGGGTACCCGCTATTGGTGGCTATTTCTTTTGGTAGGCATTTTTCTCATTGCGGGTGCCTTTTGCGTGCCCAATGTCATCACCTCTTCTTTCCTTGGTGTCATCGGTGCTTCGTCGCTTTGGGCCATAGGCGAAATCTTTGCCCAGAAAAAGCGGGTCGAGAAAGGATGGTTTCCGATGAATCCCAAGCGGAAAGGCGAATATGACCGTCTTCCGCCGGAAGACAACTAAAATATAGTTGGACTTTTCAACCTTCGATTATTGATGTAGATTTCATGAAGACCGAATTGTTGTTGGTGGGTAAGACTGTCAATAGACATTTTGTAGCCGGTATTGCCGACTATACCGAGCGTATAGGTCACTACATGCCCTTTAACATAACGACCCTTCCGGAACTTAAGAACACAAAAAATCTTTCTGAGAGTCAGCAGAAGGAGCGGGAAGGGGAAATGATATTGAAGTTTTTGCAGCCTTCTGATACGGTGGTACTTCTCGATGAGCACGGGATAGAGTTTCGTTCGCTTGAGTTTGCGACATGGCTTGGGAAAAAGCGCAACGTTGCCCGGCGGCTTGTTTTTGTTGTCGGTGGGCCCTACGGCTTTTCCTCTGCCGTATACGATCGGGCCGACGAGAAGGTTTCGTTGTCGCGTATGACTTTTTCCCACCAGATGATCAGGCTCATATTCACGGAACAGATATATCGTGCCTGTACGATTATTAAGGGTGAGCCTTATCACCATGAGTAGGCTGTTATGCCATCGGTGTGCCCGCAGGTAGGAGGAGAAGAGTTTTCAGAGACAGTACGTTTGTCATTTAGGTAAAAAGAATCATTGCTATGGCCAATCAATATATAGAGGTAAAAGGGGCAAGGGTAAACAACCTCAAGAACATTTCGTTGAAGATACCCCGCAACAAGTTGATTGTCGTGACCGGTGTCAGCGGTTCCGGCAAATCTTCGTTGGCTTTCGACACGTTGTATGCCGAGGGGCAGCGAAGATATGTAGAGAGCTTGTCTTCATACGCCCGCCAGTTTTTGGGCCGCATGGGCAAGCCCGAATGTGATTTCATCAAAGGTTTGCCACCGGCCATAGCCATCGAGCAAAAGGTGATTTCACGTAATCCCCGGTCTACTGTCGGCACGTCTACAGAGATTTACGAATATCTGCGACTGCTCTTTGCAAGGATAGGAAAGACTATCTCTCCGGTCAGTGGTGAGGAAGTCAAGAGACACACGACAGAAGATGTTTTGGCGTGTCTCCGGCAGTTTGGAGTCGGCACTAAGTTCTGTGTCCTTGCTCCTTTGCACATCGTGGAAGGGCGTACACTATCCCGACAACTCGAAATGTACATTCAGGAAGGCTATTCCCGAATATATAAGAATGGGGAGATAGTACGTATAGATGATTTTCTTGCCTCTTCCACTTCCGATGCAGAGGGGCAGTGCCTAACAGAAAAAGAGGAGGGTAAAGATATATTTCTGGTCATCGACCGCATGAGTGTCAGCGAGGAAAAAGACCAGATATCCCGTCTGACAGATTCGGCCGAGACCGCTTTCTACGAGGGTGACGGTGCTTGTCGTCTGCTCATACTGCCAAGCAACCAGACTTTTGATTTCTCCACCCGCTTCGAGGCCGACGGCATCAAGTTTGAGGAACCCAACGACAATATGTTTTCTTTCAACTCTCCGTTGGGTGCTTGCCCCACTTGCGAAGGCTTCGGATCGATCATTGGTATTGACGAAAAACTCGTCATACCCAACACGTCGCTCAGTGTCTATGACGGATGCGTGCAGTGTTGGCATGGCGACAAGATGAAAATGTGGCAGACTGAGTTTTGCCGGAGGGCTGCCAAAGATGATTTTCCCATCTTCAAACCCTACTTTGAACTGACCCGCCGGCAGAAAGACATGCTTTGGCATGGTCTGCCTTCCGAGCGCGGAAACGACATTCACGAGCAGGTGTCCATTGACTCTTTCTTCCAGATGGTGAAGGAGAATCAATACAAGATCCAATACCGGGTCATGATGAGCAGATACCGTGGCAAGACGGTGTGTCCCGATTGCCACGGCACACGGCTGAAGAAGGAAGCCGGCTATGTGAAAATTGGTGGCAGGAGCATCAGTGACTTGGTGGAAATGCCGGTCACCAATCTGAAAGAATGGTTTGACAAACTCCGGCTTTCCGACCATGAGACTGAAGTGGGCAAGCGCCTGCTTACGGAGATCAACAACCGCTTGCAATTTTTACTGGATGTCGGTTTAGGCTACCTTACACTTAACAGGCGTTCTAACTCTCTTTCGGGGGGCGAAAGCCAGCGCATCAACCTCACCACGTCGTTGGGCAGTTCGCTTGTGGGCAGCCTCTATATCCTTGACGAACCGAGCATAGGCCTGCACAGCCGCGACACTGACCGGCTCATTCACGTGTTGAAGGAGTTGAGAGATTTGGGCAATACGGTCATCATCGTTGAGCACGATGAAGAAATCATGCGTGCGGCTGACTACATCATCGACATTGGCCCTGATGCGGGCCGTCTTGGGGGCGAGATTGTGTTTGAGGGGCCTTTGAAGCTGTTGACCGGGGAAGACTGTGCGCAAGCTGCTATCAGCCGTCAGGCCTCCCTTGACTATCCGTTGAGCCACACGGTGAAATTTCTGACCGGAGAAGATGTCCTTGAACTTCCGGCCAGCCGACGAAGATGGAACTACGCCATCAAACTCGAAGGGTGCCGGATGAACAATCTGAAAGGCATCACGGTCGAATTTCCACTCAATGTGCTCAATGTGATTACGGGTGTCAGCGGTTCGGGAAAGTCATCTTTGGTCAAAGGCATTCTCTTTCCTGCACTCAAACGCCATTTGGACGAGGTGTGCGATGCGCCGGGCGAATATACAGCCCTTGGCGGAGACTGGCAGCAGATCAAACATGTGGAGTTTGTCGACCAGAATCCTATTGGCAAAAGCACGCGTTCCAACCCGGCCACATACGTAAAGGCCTACGATGCCATCCGCAATCTTTTTGCCGAACAGCCGTTGTCCAAGCAGTTGGGCTTTACTTCACAGTATTTCTCGTTCAATGCCGAAGGGGGAAGATGCGAAGAGTGCAAGGGGGCCGGTGTCATTACCGTTGAGATGCAATTCATGGCCGACCTTGTTCTTGAGTGCGATTCGTGCCACGGACAACGGTTCAAGCGTGACATACTGGATGTCCGGTTTCATGAAAAGAACATCAACGATGTGCTCAATATGACCATATCCGAAGCGATAGAGTTTTTTGGTCGGTACAGCGAGAAGACCATCGTTTCACGCCTGAAGCCTCTTGAAGATGTCGGTCTCGGCTACATCAAACTTGGTCAGAACTCAAGCACGCTCTCCGGTGGTGAAAACCAGCGCGTCAAACTGGCCTATTTCATCGGTCAGGAGCGACAGGAACCCACCTTGTTCATCTTTGACGAACCGACCACGGGACTGCATTTCCATGACATCAAGCGCCTTATGGCTGCCCTGAATGCCCTCATAGAGCGAGGCCACTCTGTAATTGTCATTGAACATAATATGGATGTCATCAAGTGCGCCGACCATATCATTGATTTGGGGCCGGACGGCGGCGACAAAGGGGGAAACCTCGTTATTGCCGGCACACCGGAGGAAGTTGCCCACTGTAGAGAGAGCATTACGGGCCATTTTTTGAAAGCAAAACTATAAACCAACCATTCACGATGGTGCTACAATATATCATAGTCGGACTCATCCTGCTTGCAGCTCTTTTCTATGTGGCTTATCTCATCAGAGAGACGATTTGCCATGCGAATGACAAGTGTTATGGATGTGCGGGCTGTGCCATCCATGACCGGCTCAAACGCAAACGGTGCAAGGCAGAAAAGGATGCACAAACAAAGGGAGCGAAGGGGAGACTATCCAAGTCTTCATGATGCGTATGGGGGCTCTGCATTGTCTTGGAATTTCTTAACAGATTTGCATTCCCGACTTTTGAGTCGTATCTTTGCAATGGCAAGGGAAGCGTGTAGACGTTTCCCTTTTTTAAGTCTCCAACGCTCCCTCCTGCTTCCCAACCTGCTAAAGGGGGCCTTTTCATGCAAGGATGACTTTCTAAAAGAGCCACTCCGAGCCTCTCACTCGGCCCAAACGAGCTTCCAAGTATGGCCCTTTTGCATGATCGTTCAGCCCGAACCACCTTTTTTTGACTGCGTTCCGAACTCTTAAATGGACTTTAGGGTGGCCGCTATACTTTTAGATGAAAACAGGATGTAAAGCCTTTTCTCGTTTTTGCTATAATTTGCACTATATGCTTGTGAAAACGGATGAAGAGGGTAGAAGGTATAAAATAAGGGAAGACCTTGTAGCGGTCTTCCCTTATCCTATATGCCGGAAAACATTTTCTTTTACGCTCCACAGAAGAATAATACGATGATCTGCGCCGTAAAGATTCTGAGGAACATGCTGAGTGGATACACAGTGGAGTAGCCTATTGCCGGAGCTTCGCCATTACAAACACTGTTGGCGTAAGCTAATGCAGGCGGATCGGTGTAACTTCCTGAGATCATTCCCATAATCGTAAAGTAGTTGAACTTATACTTCAATCTTGCAAATGTGCCTACAAGGAGAATTGGGATAATCGTAATGAGGAAACCCGTGTACACGTATTTCAATCCGTCACCTTGGACAACCGTATGCCAGAATGCATCACCGGCCTTGATGCCGACCGATGCAAGAAAAAGGACAAGGCCGAACTCCCGCAGCATCATGTTGGCCGAGGTGGTCGTATAGGTGACAAGTCCCATGCGATAGCCGAAACGACCAATGATGATGGCTATGATCAGCGGGCCACCGGCCAGACCCAGTTTTAAAGGCACCGGCATACCGGGCAGTGCTATGGGCAGACTTCCGAAGATGATGCCTACAATGATACCTACAAAGATGGTGGCAATGTTGGGCGCATTGAGACGCTTTTCCGAGTTGCCCATCATTTCAGCTACGCGATTCACATTCTCTTCAGGACCTACCACCATAACACGATCGCCCACATGGAAGTGGTGATTACGGCTGGCAAAAAGATCCATGCCTTGGCGGGTGATACGTGTGACATTCACACCGTAGAGACTGGAGAAGTGCATCTTGCCGAGCGATTTTCCGTTCATTGATGAGTTGGTCACCACAATACGACGGCTGATCATGGGTTGAGGCTGATGCTCCTCGTCCCAGTCTACATTGATGACGGGACCGATAAATGCTTGAATAGCTTCGGCATCAGACTCAGCGCAAACGATTAGCACTTCGTCGTTGAGTTCAAACTTGGTGTCGCGATTTGGAGTACTGAGATGCCCCTCGTGCATGATGCGCGTGCAAACAATGTCCCTGTTGAGAAACTGGGAAATCTCTTGCAACGTGCGTCCCGCGATGTAGGAGTTGTCCACTCGCAGGTGCATCGGGTGGGGCTTGGCATGAGGATTATCAGCTTCCGCGTCTTTCAACAGTTCGTTCTCTTCCTCAAACTTAACTTTACAAATGAACTTTATAGCGAGGGTGGCTCCGATAATACCCAAAACGCCTAACGGATAGGCACATGCATAGCCCGAAGCTATAGAGGGAGCCTGCCCGTCGGGAAATACGGAATGCAGGGCTTCGCTGGCAGCTCCAAGTCCGGGGGTGTTGGTCACGGCTCCATAGAGCGTGCCCACCATCATGGGTAGGTTTACGGGATTGCTGGTATCGAAGAAGATGTAGTAGCAGGCAAACATCACAAGGATGTTGAGCATCACCGTGACGGTGCTCAGCATATTGAGTTTGATGCCGTCTTTTCCGAAGCTCTCGAAGAAGCCCGGACCCACCTGCAAACCGATCATGAAGACAAACAGAATGAGGCCGAAGTCCTGAAGGAAGTTCAGCACCGGCAGCGGACCGGTGAAACCGATGTGTCCGGCAACAATGCCGGCAAACAGAACGAAGGTCACACCCAAGGAGATGCCGCCTATTTTAATCTTACCCAGATAGACACCGACCGCTATAACAATAGAATAGAGTAGTGCTATGTGCGCTACTCCATCCTGTTGTCTGAATAGATTTATTAACCAATCCATTCTGTCTCAATTACTTTTCGATAGCTGCTACACCGGGAAGCACCTTGCCCTCAATGGCCTCAAGCAGGGCACCGCCACCGGTAGAGATGTAAGAAACTTGGTCGGCAAGACCGAACTTGTTGATACATGCCACGGAGTCGCCGCCACCGATGAGGGAGAAGGCACCTTCCTTGGTTGCTTCGGCCACAGCTTCGGCAATGGCTCTGGAACCACCGGTGAAGTTGTCGAACTCAAAGACACCGGCAGGCCCGTTCCAAAGAATGGTCTTGGCACCCTTGATAGCGGCAGCAAAAGCCTTGCGGGTTTCGGGGCCGGCATCCATGCCCTCCCAACCATCGGGAATGTCGTTGGAGGGTGCAACTTTCTGGTTGGCATCGTTCTTGAAGTCGTCGGCGATGATGGAGTCGGTTCCGAGGACAAGGTTTACCCCGTTGGCTTTAGCCTTCTTCATCACGTCGAGAGCTACATCGAGCTTATCATTTTCGCAGATTGACTTACCGATTTTACCACCCTGAGCTTTGGCGAAAGTGTAGGTCATACCGCCACAGAGGATCAGATTGTCCACCTTAGTCAGCAGATTCTCAATGATGCCAATCTTGGTGGATACTTTAGAGCCTCCCATGATGGCTGTGAAGGGACGTTGGATGTTGCCCAAAACGGCATCCACGGCCTTCACTTCCTTCTCCATGAGGAAGCCGAGCATCTTGTGTTCTTTATCAAAACTGTCGGCTATCACGGCAGTGGAAGCATGCTTGCGGTGAGCAGTTCCGAAGGCATCCATCACGTAAACGTCTGCGTAGGAGGCGAGCTTCTTGGCAAACGCTTTCTGGCGTTCTTTCATTTCAGCCTTAGCTGCATCATATTCGGGTGTACCTTTCTCCACGCCTACAGGCTTGCCTTCCTCCTCGGGATAGAAGCGGAGGTTCTCAAGCAAGAGGGCTTCGCCACCCTTCAGAGCTGCAGCCTCTGCATCGGCATTGGCGCAGTCTTTGGCAAACTTTACGTCTACGCCCAAAGCATCGCTGACATTTTTCACGATTTGAGAGAGTGAAAGTTCGGGCTTAACTTTGCCTTTGGGTTTACCCATGTGGCTCATCATGATCAGTGCGCCACCATCGTTAAGCACTTTTTTCAGTGTAGGGAGAGCACCGCGAATGCGGGTGTCATCGGTTACATGACCGTTCTCATCCAAGGGGACATTGAAGTCCACACGCACAATTGCCTTGTGACCGGCAAAGTTGAAGTCTTCGATTTTCATTTTTACCTTAAATTATTTTATCGATTTATAATACTTAGGCTTTATAACACTTGCAAATTTACTGTTTTTTATTTACATCTCAACGCCTTTGTAGAAGTTTTTTGTATTTTTGTGCGTTACAATCGGCGAATGTAAAGTCGAGTTGCCAAAACCGTCGAGTGGGCTCCGACTTTTATCCTTCATACACCGTCGGGTCTTCGATGCCTGCCTCGGCCAGTGCCTCTTTCCGCTCTATGCAGGTACCACACTTCCCACAATGCACAACTCCGCCTTTATAACAGCTCCATGTCTCGCGATAGTCGATGCCAAGTCGTTTGCCGATGCTTGCTATTTGGCCTTTCGTGATGTCCGTATAAGGAGCTGAGACACCTACGTTGATGAATGTCCCGTAGCGTGCGGCCTTGTCTATGGCGTGGATAAATTCGGGGCGACAGTCAGGATAGATGGTATGGTCGCCGCCGTGGTTGGCTATCAGCACCTTTTTCAGGTTGTGGCTTTCTGCAATGCCTGTGGCAATGGAGAGCATGATGCCATTGCGGAAGGGCACCACGGTCGACTTCATGTTGTCGGCTTCATAGTGCCCTTCGGGGATGGCATCAGCCCCATCCAACAGACTGCTTTTGAAATAGCGGTGCATGAAATCGAGATTGATGATGATGTGTTTGATGCCGAGACGCTCGCAGTGCATTTGGGCAAAGGGTATTTCCCGGGCATTATGATTACTGCCGTAGTCGAAAGAGATACCGAGGGCTATCTCGTCTTTTTTGTCATAGAGCAACGTGATGGAGTCCATGCCTCCACTGACAATGATTGCTGAATCTTTCATTTCCTATTGAATATAATATGGTGATTGGTGTTACTGATATGTTGGAAAATGGAGTGGGGGTGTCTTGCCTATCCGAACAGTACGCGCAAGGCTTCTTCCACTTTCCTTACGGGATGAATTTCTATCTGAAACTTTCTGTGGTCGAAACCTTTGTGGTTGTTCTTGGGGATAATAATGTGCCGAAACCCGAGTTTCTCAGCTTCGGCAATACGTTGTTCTATCCTGCTCACCGGCCTCACTTCACCGCTAAGCCCTACTTCACCGGCCATGCACCAGCCATTCTCAATGGCTGTGTCCACATTGCTTGAGAGTACGGCTGCTATGACGCTAAGGTCCATAGCCAAATCGGTGACTCGCAAACCGCCGGCAATGTTGAGGAATACGTCCTTTTGCATGAGCTTGAATCCCACACGCTTCTCCAACACGGCCAAAAGCATGTTGAGACGGCGTTGGTCAAAACCCGTGGCCGAACGTTGGGGCGTGCCGTATGCAGCACTTGAGACAAGGGCTTGCGTCTCGACAAGGAAAGGGCGAACACCCTCTATGGCACTGCTGATGGCTATTCCGGAAAGACCCTCCCTGTTTTCTGTCAGGAGCAGTTCCGAAGGGTTGGCTACGGGGCGCAAACCGCTTTGTTGCATCTCGTAGATTCCCAATTCAGAGGTGCTTCCGAAGCGGTTTTTGATACTTCGCAAGATGCGGTACATATAATGCTGGTCGCCTTCAAACTGAATGACGGTGTCCACGATGTGCTCCAATATTTTAGGACCGGCCAATGTGCCTTCCTTGTTGATGTGTCCTATGAGAATCACGGGCACACCACTGGTCTTGGCAAAACGAAGGAGCGATGCGGCGCATTCCCTCACTTGGGTGATACTGCCCGGCGAACTGTCCACTTGATCGGTGGAAATCGTCTGGATGGAGTCTATAACGATAATTTCGGGCTTGACCTCTTTGATGTTCTCGAAAATCTTCTCCAAAGATGTTTCGCAAAGTATGGATATATTGTCACCTGCGGCCTGCCCTGTGTGTTCTTGAGAGGTTGTGATGCCGGCTGCGATGCGCTCGGCCCGCAACTTGATTTGATGCTCGCTCTCTTCTCCGCTTACGTAGAGTATCTGGCGGTCGCCCATACTCAGGATGGTCTGAAGGGTGAGTGTGCTTTTACCGATACCAGGCTCTCCCCCCAACAGAATGATACTTCCCGGAACCATGCCACCGCCCAGCACGCGGTTGAGTTCATTGTCGTGCATGTCAATGCGGGGCTCGGCTTGCGAAGATATATCACGCAACTTGATGGTGCGTCCGCTTCCCCTGCCGCCAAACATTGATGCAGCTCCGCCATGCCGCAAGGTCATGGCGGCATGGCGGGCAGCTTCTCCTCCGTTGTCTCCGGAGATTCTGATTTCCTTAAACGTGTTCCATTGTCCGCAACTCGGGCATTTTCCGACCCATTTGGGAGATTCCTGTCCACAGTTGTTACAAACGTATGCGATTTTATCTTTAGCCATGATATTGAAGTTTTAAGCCATAAGGCCAACAAATATACGAAAACTTCGGCAGATGGACAATTTTAGACTTTAGTTTTTAAAAAGAAAAAGCAGCACGTCCTTATGCTGTGCTGCTTTTTATATAAAATTTGTGCAATGTACGCTTAATAGCTGCGTGCAATAATGACGCGACATTTGGCCGGTTTGCCGCTTACCATGTCTACACCCGGAGTCTGCTCGTAGGCAAAGGGCACGCAACGTATGGTGGCCTGCGTATCTTCTTTGATCTTGGCCTCTGTCTCAGGTGTTCCGTCCCAGTGGCAAAGATAGAAACCACCGTCCTTGATACGTTCCTTGAATTCTTCATAGTTGTCGCATTCGTAGACGTGGGCATCACGATAATTCTTGGCTTTTTCGAGAAGATTCTTCTGAATGTCCTCTAAAAGTCCTTCCACGCGTTCTGCAATGCCGTCAAAGCTGACGCTCTCTTTCTCAAGCGTGTCGCGGCGCATGATTTCTATGGTGTTGTCTTCAAGATCGCGACCACCCATCACAAGACGCACGGGAACGCCTTTAAGTTCGTAGTCGGCAAACTTGAATCCCGGACGCTTGTTGTCAGCATCGTCATACTTCACGCTGATGCCCATGTCGCGCAACCGGTCAATAACAGGTTGAAGTTTAGCATTGATGGCTTGCAGTTGGTCGGCACCTTTGGTGATGGGGATAATCACCACTTGAATGGGAGCCAACTTGGGAGGAAGTACAAGGCCATTGTCATCGGAATGCACCATAATCAAAGCACCCATCAAACGAGTGGAAACACCCCAAGAAGTGGCCCAGACATATTCAGGCTTGTTATCTTTATTTAAGTAGGTAACATCGAAACTCTTGGCAAAGTTCTGCCCGAGGAAGTGTGAAGTGCCGCTTTGGAGAGCTTTGCCGTCTTGCATCATGGCCTCAATGGTATAGGTGTCCAAAGCTCCGGCGAAACGTTCGGTTTCGCTCTTCACACCTTGCACTACAGGAACGGCCATCCACTCTTCGGCAAACTTAGCATATACGTGCAACATCTTCTTGGCCTCTTCTTCCGCCTCTTCCCGGGTGGCATGGGCCGTGTGCCCTTCCTGCCAAAGAAATTCGGAGGTGCGGAGGAACGGGCGTGTTCTCATTTCCCACCGCATCACATTGCACCACTGGTTGCACATGATGGGGAGATCCCGCCAGGAGTGAATCCAGTTTTTATAGGTGTTCCAAATGATGGTTTCCGATGTTGGGCGGATGACAAGTTCTTCGTCAAGGCGGGCTGCGGGATCAACATCTACGCTGCAACCGTCTTCGCTTGATTTCAGTCGATAGTGTGTGACCACGGCACACTCCTTGGCAAAGCCCTTGACATGTTCGGCTTCACGTGAGAGAAAGCTTTTGGGGATAAGTAAAGGGAAATAAGCGTTTTGAGCACCGGTCTCCTTGAACATTTTGTCCAGTTGCTCTTTCATTTTCTCCCAAATGGCAAACCCGTATGGTTTGATAATCATACAGCCACGCACCGGTGACTGCTCAGCCAAGTCGGCCTTAACTACCAAATCGTTATACCACTGACTGTAATTGTCGGCGCGTTTGGTCAAATCTTTTAATTCTTTTGCCATAATTGCTTATGTTTTTTATATTTCAATTTCCTAATAAAGAGACTCGGAAGTCTTGTTTCGCGTGCAAAAGTACTAAAAAAAGTTGGTAAAAAACATATATTGATGAAAAAAGCATTATCTTTGCACGACGTATTTAAACGAAACAAATAATTAGAGATTATGAAAAAGATGCAAATGTCCGTCGCAGCAATGTGTGCGCTTTTGGTAATGAGTTGCAGCACGGTGAACAACGTTGCTGGGACAAACGGTTCGAGTACACGTAATGGAAGTTATATCGGTGCCGGTGCCGGTGCTGCCGCAGGTGCCGCCCTTGGAGCTATTCTCAATCACAGCCATCATGGAACCGGTGCCTTGGTGGGTGCTGCCATCGGGGCTGTTGTCGGTGGGACCGCCGGCAATCTTATCGGCCGACACATGGACAAGGTGAAGAAAGAGGTGGAACAACAGGTGAGCAATGCCAAAGTGGAGGAGGTAACCGATGCCAACGGTCTGAAAGCCGTCAAGGTGACTTTCGACAGTGGCTTGCTCTTTCCGTTGAACAAAAGCACGTTGAGTGCAAGTTCCAAGACCGAACTGGCCAAATTCGCCACGGTATTGAAGAATGATCCTCAGTTGGCTGTCGACATTCAAGGATACACCGACCGCACGGGAGGTGACAAAATCAACATACCTTTGAGTCAAAGTCGGGCAGAGAGCGTTGCCTCTTATTTAAGAAAACAGGGCGTAGGCTCTTCCTCATTCAAGAATGTGACCGGTTTTGGCAGTGCCAATGAAATCGAAAATGCGGCTGTCAGTCAGGTTAACCGTCGCGTGGAGGTCTATCTTTATGCCAGTCAAGAGATGGTTAATGCGGCTAACAACGGCACTTTGAAATAGTTTTCTGACAGATTAAATGCAATGAATTAAGTCAATGAGGCGCGCCTCCGTGTGCGCCTTTTTTATGTTTTTATATCAAAACCATGCTGGAGAAACTGTTAAGAATCGTTAGATGGATTTTGGTAGGCTTTTTTGTCTCTACCATTTTGGCAGTGGTATGCCTTCGCTTCATTCCGGTTTTCATCACGCCCCTTATGGTTATCCGTTGCGTGGAACAGGTAGGCGGCGGTGAGTCAATCAAGATGCACCATCATTGGGTGCCGATGGAGGAAATTTCCCGTCACATGCCGGTAGCGGTGATGGCAAGTGAAGACCAACGCTTCCTCAAGCATCATGGCTTCGATTACAATGCCATCGAGAAGGCTGCCATCCACAACATGAAAGGCGGGAAGAGACACGGGGCCAGTACCATCAGTCAACAGACGGCCAAGAATGTCTTCCTGTGGCCCGGCCGCTCGTGGATTCGTAAAGGCTTTGAGGTGTATTTCACTTTTCTGATAGAGATGATGTGGAGCAAGCAACGCATCATGGAAGTCTACCTCAACAGCATTGAGATGGGGGACGGCATCTATGGTGTGGATGCCGTGGCAGAATATCATTTCAACACCACGGCCTCCCAGCTGTCACGCAGCCAGTGTGCACTCATAGCTGCCACGCTGCCCAATCCCCGTCGTTTCAACAGTGCGGTCCCGGGTGAATACATGCGCAAACGTCAACGCCAGATAGAGCATGAGATGCGCTTCATCCCCTCCTTCCCGAAAGAAGGGGAAGATGTCGATCCGAAAACCGTTGTAGGAGGAGCCTATAAGAAATAATCATTAAGCACAACTATGGTAGATTTGCTTTCCGAACTCAATGATTCCCAGCGCGAAGCGGTGGAATATATAGATGGGCCTTCGCTTGTCATAGCCGGTGCCGGCTCTGGGAAAACCCGTGTACTGACCTACAAGATTGCTTATTTACTACAACGCGGCGTGAGCCCCTACAACATTCTTGCCCTCACATTTACCAACAAGGCGGCGACTGAGATGAAAGCGCGCATCGGCAAACTGGTGGGCGAACGGGACGCTTTGGCCTTGCGCATGGGCACTTTCCACTCCGTGTTTTCCCGCATTCTGCGCGTCGAGGCGGCACATATAGGCTACAATTCCAATTTCACCATCTATGATGAGTCGGACTCACGCTCGTTGATTAAGACTATTGTCAAAGAACTTGCAGCCGGAAATGAGAAGATGGATGAGAAACAATACAAGCCTGCCACTGTGCATAACTGTATCTCCCGGGCCAAAAACCGTTTGATTACGGCTGAAAAATATGCCAATGATTCGGCTCTAATGGCACGCGACCGTCAACAAAA
>ERZ791611.1383-NODE-1383-length-16006-cov-3.129020_pt1 | contig 16006 bp, 16 predicted proteins | sample MGYA00510275_ERZ791611 | MGnify/ENA primary metagenome ERZ791611 (study PRJEB30046, sample SAMN00791912) | human gut metagenome | study: EMG produced TPA metagenomics assembly of the A metagenome-wide association study of gut microbiota in type 2...
GACAATCGGGAGCTGCATCAGCCGGATGATATAAATGAACAGCACCACCCCCAGGGCCGCAGAAAGCAGCATGACCCGGGAACGCTGTGTAGATAGTTTCATGGCGGCCTCCTTTGGTTACAGTTCCAGCTTGGACTGGTAAAAATCATAGAGCTTCCGGCTGCCCCAATAAAATAGGGGAGTAAACACGGTGGTGTACACCCCCGTGGGCAGAATTTTGGTTAAGTACAGGCGGAAGACATCCTCGTATCCCCACAGGGCGTAGAGGAAGAAAAACTGGGTGATCCCCAAAAAAAGGGCCGTCCCCCCGCAGAGGATAGCGGCGGAGAGGAGGTGGTTCTTCATCAGGTAGATCACCAAAAGGCCGATGGCCACGCAGATCACCAGCAGCTGGATGGAATAAAACCCGAAGACCGAAAAGGCCCCCAGGTCCAGGAGCATCCCGCCCAGAGCCCCCAGGAGGCCGCCGACGAACTCCCCTTCCACCATGGCGATGCACACCACTGCGGGAATCACCAGGTTGGGCTTAATTCCGAACACACTCAAAAAACCCGGTGTGGTCTGTAACACATACAGGGCCAAAAGGATGAGTACATAGGAGCAGTACTTGACTGCATAGACCTTGGCTTTGTTATTGTTCAAGCCCATCCCCCCTTCGTTAAAATCCAAAAACAGCACAAAACGGGAGCGCTTATTGGCGCCCCCGTCCCCTTTGTTATTCCGCTGCGGACGCCTGCCCTTCAAAGGAGGTGATCACCAGCACATCCTTAACGGTGCGCACATCCACCGCCGGCTCGATCACCGCGTACAGGGAAATGCCGTGGCTCTCGGTCCGCACCTCCCGGATGGTGCCGATCACCAAATCCTTGGGGTAAAGGCCACCCACGTTGGAGGTGATCACAATGTCCCCCGCCGAGGCCCCGCTCTCCCGCTGGAGGAGGGTCAGCTGGCACAGGCCTTCCTCCGCCAGGTCGATGCGGCCAGTTGTGATGCCGATGTCCTTGGTGCGGGAGTCATAGGAGCTGATCTCCAACATCACATCCAGGATGGTTGCCACCTTGGCATAGGTCGGCCCCACCTCCACTACCATTCCCACCAAGCCATCCTCAGTGATCACCGGGTCGTGGAGGCTGATGCCGTCCAGGGAACCTTTGTCGATGGTGAAGGCATAGAACCGGTCGTTGGGGTCCCGCCCGATGACAAAGGCGGTTTCAAAGTCAAAATCGGGGTTTTTCTCCTTGATATCCAGGTATTCCTTTAGCTGTTCGTTCTCCAGCTTGTATTTGTCAAATTCCAGCTGGCGCTGGGTCAGCCGCCGGTTCTCCTCCTTGAGGCGCTCGTTCTCCTCTAAGATCTCCCCAGAGCGGAACATCCGGTCAAACAGGCCGGAGAAACTGGCGCTCACCGACGCGCTGGCCTTTTGCAGCGGGTTGGTGAGAATCCCCAGGATCTGGGAAGTCATCGGTGCAAGGCCGCCGGTGTAGGCGGCGCGGAGCATAAACGCAAGCAGGAACGCCAGCACGGCAACCAATATTTTAAAGCGGATGCTTTTGAAGAAATCGCCCATGCTGTCATCCCCTTTTGGCGGCGTTTTCGAAAAAGGGGCCGCCTGTCCCGGGGTTTCTCCGGAGGAGCGGGCGGCCGAACAATAGAATTTTGCCTTTCGTTAATAGTTCTTGTCATCCTCGTCGGTGAGGACTTCCCGCAGCTTATCAATATCGTCCAGCACCTTGCCAGTGCCGTCAGCCACGCAGTCCAGGGGGCTTTCGGCGATGTACACCGACATGCCGGTCTCCTGGGCGATCAAGCGGTCCAGGCCCTTGAGGAGGGCGCCGCCGCCGGTCAGCACAATGCCGTGGTCGATGATGTCGGCCGAAAGCTCGGGCGGGGTGCGCTCCAAGGTGGTGCGGATGGCGTCCAGCACATTGGAAAGAGGCTCCACCAGGGCTTCCCGGACCTCGTCGGGGTGGATTTGGATATTCTTGGGAAGGCCGTCCACCAGGTTGCGGCCCTTGATTTCCATGGGCTGCTCATCCTCATAGGGATAGGCGGAGCCAATGGTGATCTTGATATCCTCTGCGGTGCGCTCACCGATGAGGAGGTTGTATTTCTTTTTCACATACTGGATGATGGAGGAATCGAACTCGTCTCCCCCCACCCGGACCGATTTGGCCGCCACAATGCCGCCCAGGGAGATGACCGCCACCTCGCTGGTCCCGCCGCCGATGTCCACCACCATGCTGCCGGTGGCCTCTGCCACGGGCAGGCCGGCGCCGATGGCCGCGGCCATGGGCTCCTCAATGATGGAGACCTGCCGGGCGCCCGCCTTGAAGGCGGCCTCCTTGACGGCCCGGCGCTCCACGGCGGTGACCCCAGAGGGGATGCAGATGATCACCCGGGGCCGGGCGAATTTGGAGCCGCCGCAAGCCTTGCGGATAAAACTTTGCAGCATGCTTGCCGTGATGTCAAAATCTGCGATAACGCCATCCTTCAAGGGGCGCACCGCCACGATGGAGCCGGGGGTACGGCCGATGACGTCCTTGGCCTCCTGGCCCACATACCGAACAGTGTCGGTGCGGGTGTCCACCGCCACAACCGAGGGCTCCCGCATAATGATGCCTTTTCCCTTCATAAAAATCAAGGTATTGGCTGTGCCTAGGTCGACACCGATATCTTTGGAAAACCCTAAATTCAAATTCATACGGTCTAGAAACGACATGTGGCGCGAATCCCCTTTCCACTTCTACTCTCTAACTCTATTCGAAAGCCATATGGCAAATAGTCCTTTAACTCATTCATTATAACCGCAAAGCCCCGATAACTCAACGTTTTTTTTCGGATTTCAGGCTTTGTTCATCTATTTTTCAATTTTTGGTAAATCGCCTGGACCGGAAGGCCCATCACATTGTAATAGTCTCCCTCAATCCCTTCAATATACGCGCTTCCAAAGCCCTGGATGCCATAGGCGCCCGCTTTGTCAAAGGGTTCGCCGGTGGCGATGTACGCCTCCATCTCCCCCTCGTCCATGGGGGCGAAGCGGACTTTGGTGCCCATGGCGAAGGTCTCCTCACCCAACGGCCCCACCAAGGCCACGCCGGTGTAAACCATATGGTCCCGCCCCTGCAATTTTTGCAGCATGGCCCGGCTTCTCTGTGGGGTTTTCGGCTTGCCCAAAATTTCATCCCCCACAACCACAATGGTATCCGCCCCGATGACCAGGGCGGCGGGATGGGCGGCGGCCACCTCTTTGGCCTTGTGGAGGGCCAGTTGCTGGACGGTCTCTTGGGGGGAGAGCCCCTCCTTAACGACTTCCTCTCCCAGGGCGGGGATCACCTCATACTCCGGCACAATCAGCCGCAGCAGCTCCTGCCGCCTGGGGGAACCGGATGCCAAAATCACTTGTTTTTCCATCTCTTTCCCCTTTTCTACAGCCGTTTGATAGCGCCTTTGTAGGCGAACAGCGCTGCGGTGATGGTGAATATTTGGGCTACATTGATGCCCATTTCCAGCCCAAAGGCCACCCGGACCACCGAGAGATCCAGCACCATGGGGGAGGCGGCGGAGATGCCCACCGTCTTCCCATAGGCCAGCCAGGAGAGGAAGGGGACCCCTTCCGATAAGCTGGCGATCAGCGAGCCGATGATAATGCCCGCGATGATAAAAAATAAAAACACCAGGTTCTTTTTCAGTTTCATTGTGTCCATACCATCCAAGTTATTGTTGTTTCACGCCGGTGGAGCCAAAGCCCCCCGACCCCCGACCGGTGCCGGAGAGCTGTTCGGCCTCCCGAAGTTCCGGGGTCAGAACCGGCAGCAGAACCAACTGGGCGATGCGGTCCCCGTTTTCCACCACAAAGGGCTCCTCCCCGTGGTTGATAAGGCCCACCTGTACCTCGCCCCGGTAATCCCAGTCGATAACCCCCACCCCGTTGGCAGGGACCACTCCTTTTTTTACCCCCAGGCCGCTGCGGCCAAAGACAAAGCCCGCCACCCCAGAAGGCAGCTCCAGGGCGATGCCGGTGGGCACCCGGCCGATCTTCCCCGGCCCGATGGTCATGGGCTCGGGGAGGCAGGCGCACAGGTCGTAGCCGGCGCTCCCTTCGGTGGCCCGGCTGGGCAGCTGGGCCCCGGGGGACAGCTTTTTCACAAGCAGTTCCATCAAAAACCCCCTTACAGCACGTTGCGGTAGTAGAGGCCCCGGGTCTTATCCCCCTCTGGCCGACCGCCAAAGGCGTATTCCCTGACGATCCTCTCGCAGGTTTTGCCGTCCTCGCAGGTGAAGTAGAGGGTCAGGAAGGAAAAGCCCTCCAATTCCTCTTTCCGGTCGGCCAGGTAGACCGGCACCGAATTGAACAGCTCGCTGATGCCGCTGCCGCAGTCCACCATAAACTCCACCCCTTTGCGGTCGGTGAGGGTGTTCCATTTCCGGCCGCAGGCCTTGCAGCCCATGGCGGCTTTGATGGGGCAGTTGCGCAGGGCCATCAACGGGAAATAGCCGTAGGCCAAGATGCCATAGGGCAGGTAGTCACCCAATTTTTTGGCCTTGAATAGATTGATTTCAAAGGAGAGTTCCGCGTCCTTGAGGCCCAGCTCCGCTGCGGCCTTCAGGGCGTGGGAATTGTTGAGGTTTAAGGAGAACCCACCGTGGATTTCCAGCCCTGCTTCCCGGGCCAGTCGGACTGCCCCCAGGTTGCCGGCCCATGCCTTGGTGATCCCCTTTTGCTTCAGTCTGCCCAGTTTTTCTTGGGTAGAATCGGCTGGGCCGAAGAGAATCCGGGGGATTTCCACCGCCATCTTCTCCGGGCAGGGGATAGCCCCTGCCTCCAGCGCGGCCAGCAGGGCGTCCACCGGCATGGCGATCTGCTCACACTGCTCCAGCATCAGGGGTGAGAGCTGGGCCGCAGTCAGCACTCTGGCCCGTAGGGCCGGGATCTTGATATTCAGCAATTTGGGGTGGTTGCGGGGCACCACATCCTGGAAGGGCACCGGATGGAGGGCGCTGCGCTTCTCGCCGATCTCCTCCAGCACCTGGCGGCGCATGGCATTGAGGGCGGACACCGGCAGGATCAGCCCCTCGCCGATGTCGGCGGTCAGCTCCCCCAGATAATAGGGGGTGCCGCCGGTTTTGGCAAGGCTCTGGGCCACCTTTTCTTGGGTGGTGGGCTTATTCTCTGCAATTTGGGGCACATCCCCCTGGGCGAAGGCGGCGTTGCCATCCTCATCCCGGGCGGCCAGGGCGGCGGGCTCCCCCGCCTCCAGCTGGAAGTCAAAGTCCACCCGCACCCGGGGAGCCTCTTTGCCGTAGAGCTTGGCAAGGTCCCCCAGCACCCCTTGGGCGGAGACCACATCCTCCTTCTGGCGGACGCCAAACATGGTTTTGTCGATTTTATCATCAAAATAGCCGGTTGTGAACCCGCTGCGGGAAAAGACCGACCGCAGGGCATCAAAGTCCACCGGGCGGCCCTCCACGGCGTTTTTCACCGCGGTGACCGCCGCAGCCACATATTCGGGGCGCTTCATCCGCCCCTCGATCTTCAGGGCATGGACCCCGCTGTCCCGCAGTTCCGCCATCCGGTCGGCCAGGGTCAGGTCTTTGAGGGAGAGGCCGTATTCCGCCCCGCCTTTGGCCTGGAAGGGCAGGCGGCAGGGCTGGGCGCACAGGCCCCGGTTTCCGCTGCGCTCCCCGATCATCGAGCTCAAGTAGCACTGGCCGGAGACGCACATGCACAGCGCCCCATGGACGAAGATCTCCGTCTCCACGTCGGTGTGCTCGTTGATGTACCGGATCTCCTCTTTGGAGAGCTCCCGGGCCAACACCACCCGCTGGCAGCCCAAAGCCTGGGCCTCCAGCACGCCGGCCAGGTTGTGGACGGCCATCTGGGTGGAGGCGTGGATGGGCAGGTCTGGGGCGCAGGCTTTCACCATTTTGGCAACGCCCAAGTCTTGGACCAACAGGGCATCCACCCCCAGGCGGGCAGCGGTTTCAATGGCCGCCACCACCTCGTCAGTCTCCTCGTCAAACATGACGGTGTTTAGAGTCTGGTAGACCTTGACCCCCCGCTCATGGCAGTAGGAAACCGCCCGGGCCAGTTCCTCGTCGTCAAAGTTGGCGGCGTTGCGCCGGGCGTTAAGGGCCTTTGAGCCCAGATACACCGCGTTTGCCCCGCAGCGAACCGCAGCTACCAGCGAATCGTAACTGCCTGCGGGGGCCAATATCTCTAATGTTCCAGTTGTGTTCATCGTTTCTTCCATTCCGCCTGTTCGGCTGTTTTTATTCGTGTTCCCCTTTTTCCAGCAGTTCCAGCTGGCGGGTCAGCCGCTCGATCTCCCGCTTGGATTCCTCCAGCTCGATGCGGGCGCGGGCGGCGTCCTCCAGATAATCGGTGAGCTGGCCCCGCATGTGGTCGGCGCTGGCCTCGCTCTTTTTGTAGGCGTCCTCAAAGTTGATGGCGCAGAGCACCAGCGCATCGTTAAGGGTCAGGCCGCTGTTGTTTTCCAACAAGCTGCGCAGCTGCTCATCCAGCGACTTGGCCAGCCCCCGCACATAGCTTTCATCCTCCGGGGTGGAGATCACATACCTTGACCCATACACTTCTATGCGTACCCGGTTCATTTCAAACTCCTCCATTCCGCCGCCCATGGCGGCATTTGCTTTGTATCCATCGCAGCCTGGGGCCGCTGGTTTTCTGTCCCGTAAAGCCCTCTCCCCCAAAAGAGAGGGAAAATTCGCCGTTCTGCGACTATTATAAACTATTTTGCCCCCTGAAAAAAGGGGGCGGGGTGGCCCCAGGCCCCTTTTTCCGAAAAAAAGCCCACCAGGCCGGGGAATTTCTTGCGCGGCAGGGAAAAAACTACTATAATGAGAATAATACCTATGCAGTTACCATTCCACCCGTCGCCCTGGCGATGGAGAAATGAGGACATATATGGCAAACTCAGCTTATGACATGAGCGCCGACCGCGCTTCCCGGCTCATCCGCCGTTATTTGGAAGAGGATTTGCAGGTGGAGCCGGACCGGGCCAGCGACCAGCAGTTCTACAAAGCTACGGCCATGGCGGCGAAACAGCTTTTGGCAGAAAAATACCGCCGCTTCTCCGCCCAGGCAGGGTCCCAGGGGAAAAAGCAGGTCTCGTACCTGAGCATGGAATTCCTTCTGGGCCGCTCCTTAAAAAATTCCCTGTACAACTTGGGGGTGCTGGAACCCTTCCGCCAAGCCCTGGAGGGGATGGGCGTCAACCTGGAAAACCTCTATGAGCAGGAGCCGGACGCCGGTTTAGGCAACGGGGGGCTGGGCCGCCTGGCCGCCTGTTACCTGGATGCCCTGGCCACCCAGGAACTGCCCGCTACCGGCTACTGCATCCTCTACGAATACGGCATCTTTCAACAGAAGATCATCGACGGCTGGCAGACCGAACAGCCCGATCTGTGGCTCCCTGGTGGCGAGGTGTGGCTCACCCCCCGCCCCGATGAGTCGGTGGCGGTGCGCTTCGGCGGCCGCATCGAGGAGTTCTGGGAGGAGGGGTACCACCACGTGGTCCACAAGGACTACACCACCGTCACCGCCATCCCCTACGACATGTACGTCTCCGGCTACCACAGCGGCGGGGTCAGCCTTTTGCGGCTGTGGCAGGCCAAGCGCCCCGGGGTGGATATGGAGTCCTTTAACCGGGGGGATTACATCGGCGCCTTTGGCCAAAGCTCCCTGGGGGAGGCCATCAGCAAAATCCTCTACCCCAACGACAGCCACACCGAGGGCAAACTTCTGCGGCTGCGCCAGCAATACTTTTTGGTGGCCGCCTCGGTGCGGGACATTGTCAAGCGCCATATGGACATCTACGGCAGCCTGGAAAACTTCGCCGAGAAAAACGCCATCCACATCAACGACACCCACCCCACCCTGGCCATCCCCGAGCTGATGCGCATCCTGCTGGATGAGTGCGGCTATGGCTGGGATCAGGCGTGGGACGTGGTGAAAAACACCTTTGCCTACACCAACCACACGGTGCTGGCCGAGGCGCTGGAGCGGTGGAACAGCGACCTGTTCCAGTCCCTCCTGCCCCGCATCCACCAGATCATCTTGGAGATCAACCGCCGGCTGTGCGCCGAGCTCTACGAGCAATACCACCTGGACTCCCCCGCCGTGGCCCAGATGGCCATCTTGGGCGACCATGAGCTGCGGATGGCCAACCTCTGCGTGGCCGCCTGCCACAGCGTCAACGGGGTGTCCGGCCTCCACTCGGAGATCATCCGCCGGGATTTGTTCCGGGATTTTGCCGCCATCCAGCCGGAGAAATTCTGCAACGTCACCAACGGCATTGCCTCCCGCCGGTGGTTGGGCCAGGCCAATCCCCTCCTGACCGATTTGATCACCGACTGCATCGGCGGCGGGTTCCTAAGGGATTTTTCCCGCTTGGCGGAGTTTGGCCGGTTCCGGGACGACGCCCAGGTGCTGGAACGCCTGGCGGAAATTAAGCGGCAGAACAAGCTGCGTCTGGCCGAATACCTGAAACGAAAAACCGGGGAGGAACTGAACCCCGACTCCATCTTCGACGTGCAGGTCAAGCGCTTCCATGCCTACAAGCGCCAGCTTCTCAACGTCTTCATTCCGTCGGCCACCGGCCTCGGCATGCTGCTGATGGTGACGCTCTATCCGCTGCTCGTCGCCGTGGGCGTCTCCCGCCTGTCGGCCGCGGCCGTGATCGTGACGGCCTCCTGTCTCGACCTCGGTCCCGCCTCGGGCAACACGCTCCTTGCCGCCGAGCTCTCCAAGATGGACGTGATCGAGTTCTTCATCAAGAACCAGCTCCCCGTCGGCGTCGCCACCGCCGCCGCGATCGCGATCGGCCACTGGGGTGTCCAGCAGTGGTTCGACAAGCGCGACCTCGCCTCGGGCCGCCTGACGCAGGCCGACTTCGGCCTTGCCGGCGCCGTCGAGACGAAGGGCGCCGCCAATCAGGTCGACGCGCCCGTCTGGTTCGCCATCCTGCCGATCCTGCCCGTCTTCTTCCTCTTCACGTTCTCGAAGCTCGTCTATCAGGGCGTGCGCCTTGAAATCGTCACCGCGCTTCTCACCTGCACGATGATCGCCTTCATCTTCGACTTGATCGCACGCCGCGACAGCCGTCAGGCCGTCGACAACACCCGCGCCATGTTCACGGGCATGGGCAAGGTCTTCGGCTCCACCGTCATCCTGATCGTCTGCGCCGAAGTGTTCGCCGCGGGCCTCAAGGCCACGGGCGGCATCACGATGCTCATTGAAAACGCAGCCCAGCTCGAAGGCGTCGGCGGCGTGGCCATGCTGCTCACGATGTTCCTCATCATGGCGCTCGCCGCCTTCGTGACGGGCTCTGGCAACGCAGCGTTCTTCGCCTTTGCGCCGCTGCTTCCGCAGGCTGCGGGCTCCGTGCTCTGGCAGACCGCCGTCATGGCCGTTCCCGTCCAGCTCGCCTCGGGCATCGCGCGCTCCATGTCCCCGATTTCGGGCGTCACGATGGCCGTGTCGGGTCTTGCGGACCTCTCGCCCTTCGAGGTCGTGCGCCGCACCGTTCCCGTGATGGCGCTTGCCCTGATCACCGCCTTCGCTTCCTCCCTCATTCTTCTTTAAGCAGGAGTCTGCAAAATGTCCGATATTCCCGAACTCAATCAGGGCGTCATGGACGCCGTCCTCGCCCTCAAGGCCATGCCCGAAGTCCAGGCGGGCCTGAACCTCTGCCTTGAGCAGGAGCCCCATGCCATGGACGAGCAGGTCGAGATCTGCGAAATCCCGGCGCCGACCTTCAAGGAGGAGGTCCGCGGCAGGTACATCGCCTCGCTCATGGAGAAGTACGGCCTTGAGGACGTGCATCTCGACGAGGTCGGCAACTGCATCGGCCTGCTCAAGGGCACGGCCGGCGGTCCCGTGATCGCCATGGGCGCCCACATGGACACTGTCTTCCCCGAAGGCACGCCAGTCAAGGTGACCCGCGAGGGCGACATCTATCGCGCCCCCGGCATCGGCGACAACTGCTCGGGCGTTCGCGCGCTGCTCCAGACCATCCGCTGCTTCACCGAGACGGGCGTGCGTCCCATGGGCGACATCTACTTCGTGGCGACCGTCGGCGAAGAGGGCAACGGCGACATCCGCGGCTCCAAGTGGTTCAACTCCCATCATCATGTCGACGGCTTCATCGCCTGCGACAACACGGACGTGGGCCGCATCCTCTGGGCGGCCATCGGCTCGCACCGCTGGCGTCTTTCGATCGACGGCAAGGGCGGCCACTCCTACGGCGACTTCGGCCGCACGCCGAGCGCCATTCACGCCATGTGCCGCGCCGGCGCCCGCATCGCCGACATCCGTCCTGACCAGGATCCGAAGACCACCTACACCATCGGCACGATCAAGGGCGGCACGTCCGTCAACACCATCGCCCCGCACTGCGAGGTCGACGTCGACATCCGCAGTCTCGACAACAACGAGCTGCTCAAGCTCGAGGCCCGAATCCTCGACATCTTCGAGAAGGCCGTCGAGGAGGAGAACGCCATGTGGCCGGTCACCGACGAGAAGAAGCTTCTCAAGCTGACCATGACGCAGATCGGCGATCGTCCCGCGGGCCGCCGTCCGCACGACTGCCCCGTCGTCCAGGCCTCCCGAGCCGCCCAGAAGGCGCTCGGCATCGAGCTCACCAACTACGGAGCCTCGTCCACCGACGCCAACTTCCCCGTGAGCCTCGGCATCCCGGCCACCTGCCTTTCCGCAGGCGGCGTGCAGATCAACTGCCATACGGTCGACGAATACTTCATCCGCAAGGACATCCACCTCGGTCCGCAGATGATCTTCCTCACGCTTCTCGCACTCTCGGGCTACAAGGAGGTCGCCTCCCTGCTGCCCAGGCGCGCATAAGCGCATGAGGCCCGGCCATGACGGCCGGGCCCCCAATTGCTCCAAACCTAGCGCCAGTTTGGATGGTCTCCGGCTGGTTTTTGCCTCGGTTCGCTCCCGGACCGGGGCTTTTTTTTATGGGCACGGCCTTGTCCTGCGGGAGGGAAGGGAGGTCTGCAAAAAAAAAATCATGTATATGATAGAGCGCTTCGGACCAAATCCCTTCCCTTTGGGAGGATCATACGGGCTTCCTTTCGGACGCTCCGGCGCAAATCAGTCCGGGAACCCTGTTCCCGCGCAGGCGCGCGGACGCGTTCTTTCAGCCACCTCGTGCAAAAGCACTCCGAATTTCCATGTTGTCCATGATTCTGGCCGCCTTCGGCGTCCTTGTTGCCGCTCTGCTTCCCGTTCTCAAGAAGCGCTGCGTGCCCCAGTCACTGCTCTCGGCCGAAGGCCTCTCTTCCTTCTCGTCCCGCTGAGCGGTCAGGCGACGGGCAGTCCCCGTCGCCGGTCTCCGGATCTCCGTGCCTCTCTGCGGATGATCCTCTCGAAGCCTGCGCGCGCCTTCGGGCACGCCTCCAATCGCTTGGGCGCGCACAGGCCTCGAAACCCATTCTGAAAATCGTTCCCTGTGCCGGTTGCCCCGGTCTGCAGCCGGCTTTGCTGCCCCGGTCCGCTCTTGGTCCGGGGTTCTTTTTATCTTTGGTGACGACGAAGGCGCCGTCTGCGGACGCACAAGCCGCAGACGGCGCCTTCATTTTCATCCTGCGGGCGTCTCCCTCAGACGCCTGCAGGAAATGCCGTCCTGCCTTTTATGTTGAGGCGGCTGCGCTCACTTCTGTTCGAGCGCGTACTTCGCAGCGTGTTCGCCTGCACGGCGGCCGAAGACCACGGTGTCGGCGACGGCGTTGCCGCCGAGGCGGTTGAAGCCGTGCACGCCGCCCGTCACTTCACCTGCGGCATAGAGGCCGGGCATCGGACGGGACTGGATGTCGAGGACCTCGCTTTCGGTCGTGACGGCCACGCCGCCCATCGTGTGATGGATGCCGGGCGCAACCTCGACGGCGTAGAAGGGCGCCTTCGCGACGGCGAGCGGCATGTCGGGACGCCCGAACGCGTCGTCATGGCCCTTGGCGCGGTACGCGTTGTAGTCGGCGAGCGTCTTTTCAAGGACCTTCGGATCCATGCCGGCAGCCTCGGCAAGCCCTTCGATCGTGTCGGCCTTCTTCAGCATGCCGAGGTGGTCGTAGCCGCGGACCATCTTGGCCTTGGCGTAGAGATCGACGTCGAAGACGAGCCAGGCGTGGCGGCCGGGCTGCTTGAGGATCGCGTCGGAGGCGCGGTCGCGGGTCGTGAGTTCGTTGACGAAGCGCGCCCCCGTTTCGTTGACCATGACGGCGCCGACGCCGCGGACCGTTTCGCTGATGAGGATGCGGCTTCCCTTGCCGACGGTCGGATGGGCCTGGATCCAGTCGATGTCGGTCATGCTCGCGCCGGCTTCAAGTGCCATGCGCACGCCGTCGCCGGTGCGGCCGCCGCGCTTGGGCAGCTGGCCCGCCCATCCGTTGGCGGTGTGGGCGGAGGCTTTGGGCGCGCCGTGGCAGGTGGAGCAGGCGTCGGCGTGACGCACCTCGGCCTTCTTCCAGAGTCCGTCGAGATCCTGAGTGAGCCCGGCGGGGGGCACCTAGCCTTCTGCGCTCGCGGCCTGCCAGGCGTTGCCCTGAACGGACTTTTCGGCGCCCGAAAGCTTCACGGCGCCGTCCTCGTCGAAGGCGGCGTACTGGATGCGAAGGCCGGCATCCCTGAAGATCTGCGACGGATAGTCCTTGAGCGCCCGGCCCGAAACGCGGACCTTCACCTTGTCGCCCTTCTTCTCGATGACCGTCACGGGCGTCGCGGGGGCAAGGCGGCCGAGATAGCCCGAGGCGGGCGAGGCGGTCATCTCAAGCGGAGCCGATGAGTGAAGGACCGGCCCCGCCGGGGCGGAGGAGGCGAGGACTGTGCCGAGCGCACACGCGGCGAGTGATTTGCACATGTCTTTTCTCCTTTGCATGCCATGCGCCGCCCGCCTTCGGCGAACGGGTTCCGGACGACACATTCGTTCATCATGCGCGCTTTCGTAACGGTTTTGCGAGCGTTGGAAATGAGATCGAAGTGGTATCCATCCCGTGAATGGCGGGTGTTCGGAGGAGGGCGGGAGGGGAAGTCGGCTTGCGGGAGAGGGAAAAGGAGGGGCGTGATGGGGAGATGAGGAAAAAAAGGGGACGGCGCTCTGCTGCAACCCCGTCCCGAAACCCCCGCGGCCTTTGCCGGACCGCATGGGACAGGAAATCAATGTGTGGATGAGGCCTTATCTGATGTCGTCCATGAAGGCCACGTAGGACTCTCGGTCAAGCCGGGGCTTGAAGGCCGTGCAGATTTCGTCGGCCTTCTGCGCGCCGTCTGCGAGCAGGTCGACGATCGTGAGGGCCAGGGCCTGCGGGATGCGGGTGAAGGCGGCCTCGCGGTCGCGAAGCTCGTAGTCGGCGCCGTGGAGAACGCCGTCGACGCAGCCGACCCAGGGGTGGATGACGGGCATGAGGAGCGAGACGTCGCCCATGTCGGTCGAGCCCGAGCTGTGTTCGCCGAGCGTGACCTTCTCCTTGCCGAAGAGTTCGACGGCGTTGTCACGCAGGACTTCGCGGAAGGCGTCGTCGGGGGCGAGCGGGAGGTAGCCCGGCAGGTTCCTGATCTCGCACTTCGCGCCGATGGCGTCGCCGCCCGCCCTGAGGGCGCGGTCGACGGCCTTGTTGTAGCGGGCCATGGCGTCGATGTTGGAGGCGCGCACGTAGCTTTCCATCTTGACGTAGTCGGGGATCACGTTGACGAGGTCGCCGCCCGCGTTGATGATCGGGTGGAAGCGCACGTGGTCCTGGTCGCGGAAGGTTTCGCGGATGGCGTTGACGCCCATGACGCCCATCATGGCGGCGTTGAGGGCGTTGATGCCTTCTTCAGGTGCAAAGGCGGCGTGAGCGGGACGGCCGTGGTATTCGATGAGCTTGCCGATGAAGCCGTTGCTCGAGGCGCCGAGATTGAATTCGTCGCCCGAGGCCACGTGCATCTGCATGGCCATGTCGATGTCCTCGAAGGCGCCTTCGGCGATGAGCTGCTGCTTGCCGCCGAGGTACTTGAGACGACCCTCGTCGCGCCGGGCGTTGCGCCAGTCGATCTCGACGTACTCTTCGGCGGGGACCGCGAAGAGGACGACGTCGCCGTCGAGTTCGGACATGACGTCGCGCAGGCCGCAGGCCACGGCGATCATGTTGGCGATCTGGATGTTGTGGCCGCAGCAGTGGGCGGCGCCCGTGACGGGGTCGGCGTTCCTGTGGTTGCGGCAGACGATGGCGTCGAGCTCGGCGAGCATCGCGACGGTGCGCTTCGAGTTCCTGCCCTTCATGCGGGCCTTGACGCCCGTGATGCCGTGGCCGGCCGTGAATTCGATGCCGAGCCTCTCGAGCGCCTCCTGCACCTTGCGGGAGGTCTTCACCTCCTTGAAGCCGAGTTCGGGCTCGGCGAGGATGGCTTCGGAAATCGCCTCGATGTCGGCGCGGTGCGCGGCGATGGCTTCGCAGACTTTCTGCTTGATGGCGGCTTTGTCCATGATCTGTACAGGGGACCGTTTCCGGCGCCTGATGGCGGCGCCTGCGGTCCGCTCCTTTCTATATCTGGTGATTGACGGGACCGGGTGCGCCCGCCCCCGCAGGGGCGGCGGGCATTCGGTCCATTGTAGAACGATTGTCGGAACGAGGATCAGAAGATGCCCTCGAGGTGCAGCATCAGCTCGGCGAGCGCGGTGGCGCAGAGGAAGCTGCCCGAGGCGACGGCCATGGCGACGGGGACGATGCGCCAGGAGAGTCGCTTGAAGGCCTCGAGGTCCTTGCCCAGGCACAGGCCGCCGTAGGCGAGGATCGGGGTCGTCGTGGCGAGGAAGTTGATGTGCTTGGTCTGCTCGACGATCCACACGCCGCCGGGGAAGCTCGGGATCGAGACGATGACGGCGGTGAGCGAGACCCAGAAGACGACGGGGAGCTTGTTGAAGCCGGGCAGCATCTGGATCACGACGCCGAAGAAGGCGATCGCGACGATGACGAGGATGCCCACGGCGCCTTGGGCGAGGTCGCCGTTGTAGCCGAAGGTGTTGGCGACGACGGTGTAGAGGCCGGTGACGAGCAGGATGAAGATGTAGTCCTTGAGCTTTTCAAGATGGGCGGCAATGGCGTTCATGATGTACTTTCCTTGTGACGGGGGTTCGGTGCGGTGTGTTCAGGTCTCTCAGGCGGCGCGCTTGTCGCCGGTTACGAGTTCGTAGATCTTGACCGTGACGGGCAGCGAGATGAAGAGCGCGAAGTAGATGCCGAGTACCGAGGTCATCAGGTTGGCGGCGGCCGCGTAGGCGCCGACGGTTTCGGCGGCTTCGGGGTAGGCGGCGATGATCGAGCCCGTGCCGGCGGCCATCATCGAGGCCGAGCCGATGCCCGCGCCCATGGCGAGGGAGTGCGGATGGAAGATGTCGAGGCCCGCGACCACGCCCGCGAGGATCGAGATCCAGAGCGCGCCGAAGACGGTGCCGCAGATGTACATGCCCATCACGCCGCGGCCCTCGGGGCTGTCAAGGCCGTACTTCTCGCCGATGATGGCGACGTTGGGCTCGCGGTCGATCGAGTAGCACGCGCCGATGGCCTCGCGTTTCATGCCGAGGAGCAACGCGACGGGCAGGCCGAAGATCAGCGTGCCGAAGAAGTGGCCGAACTCCTGCATGATCAGGGCCCAGCCGGAATTGAGAAGCATCTCGAGGTTCGGCCCGATGCCCAGACCGATCTTCGTCAGGAGGACCAGCATGGCGATCGGCATGAACTTCGCGGCGCGGTCCATTTCGGAGAACTTCAGGATCCCGAACTTCGGGAAGGAGAGGATGCCGCCCAGCACCAGCGCGTAGAGCAGCGGCAGCAGCACGACGAGGCCGAAGCGGTGCATGCCGATCGATTCGGCCACGATCACGACGATGAGGGCCAGCAGATGAAGCTTCCAGTTCTTGATGAGATCCATGTTGAGTCTCCTAGTTTTTCCTGTGGGGCGAAAGGCCCCGTCCATGGGTGCGGACGGTCTTCC
>ERZ791611.1385-NODE-1385-length-15980-cov-3.187316_pt1 | contig 15980 bp, 13 predicted proteins | sample MGYA00510275_ERZ791611 | MGnify/ENA primary metagenome ERZ791611 (study PRJEB30046, sample SAMN00791912) | human gut metagenome | study: EMG produced TPA metagenomics assembly of the A metagenome-wide association study of gut microbiota in type 2...
AGTCCCTTGGCGATTACAAAGTTATTATGAGCACCAATAGCTCAGTTGGTAGAGCAGCTGACTCTTAATCAGCGGGTCCCGGGTTCGAGTCCCTGATGGTGCACCATGCGGCCCGTTGGTCAAGCGGTTAAGACTCTGGCCTCTCACGCCAGCAACGCGGGTTCGAGTCCCGCACGGGTCACCAAAAAGAATGATCGCTTCCTAGCGGAGCTTTCAGATATATAGTCGGTGTCTATGACGATGAGGTCCCACCTGTTCCCATTCCGAACACAGAAGTTAAGCTCATCCGTGTCGAAAGTACTTGGCGGGAGACTGCCCGGGAGGATAGATCGACGCCGGCATCCTGCAAACGACCACTTATGTGGTCGTTTGTGTTCTTCTTAGCTGTGGAAAACGCCACAGCGTCTTGTGAGAACGCCTCATCTTGAGGCTTTCTATACAATCGGCGCTTATGACGACGAGGTCCCACCTGTTCCCATTCCGAACACAGAAGTTAAGCTCGTCCGTGTCGAAAGTACTTGGCGGGAGACCGCCTGGGAGGATAGATCAGTGCCGGTATCAAAGGGCTGTGCTTTTGCACAGCCCTTTTTTCTTTTGTATTGATAAAAATTGAAAAAAATCCTTGACATTCAACGGAGGTTTGGATATAATAATTTGTGTTGACTAGATATTCCTCCTTAGCTCAGTCGGTAGAGCATGCGGCTGTTAACCGCAGGGTCGTTGGTTCGAGCCCAACAGGGGGAGCCAAAAAGCCACCGTGTTTACGGTGGCTTTTGTTTTACCAGAATATCCGATTTATTCATCAACGGTTTGAAAATGCTTGCGCACAGTCTGCAAAATTCTCCAGGTACAGTGCATTCCCTTGGGGAAGGTAACTAGGTCGCCGGCCCCAATATTGACGGTGCGGCCATCAAAGGTAACATCCACACTGCCGTGGGTGAAGAGGGCCACCTCGGTTTTGTCATAATAGCGGTCAAACTCCGCAGGTTCGCTTTCCCAAACTGGCCAGTCGGTCAATTCATACACTTCGGGGACGGTAGGTTTTTTTACCACAAGTTCCATAGGGACACCTCCAATTTGGCTCTTACTAGTATTATACTGTTTTTTGGAGAGATTAACAACCGATTGGCATGGGGAGGAGATATTTATGAAAGAGGGATTTCGCCGGGTGGGCATTTTGGATGATATCCGCGGATTGTGCGTAGTGCTGATGGTGGGATACCATGCCCTGTATGACTTGGTGGACATCTTTGGCCTTGATGTCCCTATGTTTCGCTGGGGGGTGACCAGCTTTGCCCGCACCTTGGTGGCAGCTACCTTTATGTTCATCGCCGGGATCACCTGCCGGTTTTCCCGCAGCAACTGGAAGCGGGGAGGATTGACCCTGTTGGCCGCTTTGGCGCTGACGGTGGGCACCCTGCTGGTGATGCCCTCCCAGCAGATTTGGTTTGGCATCCTTCATTTTATGGGTTCGGCTATGCTGCTGTTCGCTTTGCTGGATCCCCTTCTCAGCCGGGTTCCAACCGGCCTAGGAGTCGGTTTGTGCGCTGGCTTATTCCTTCTCTTCTATGGAGTGGAATGGGGCGTACTGGGCTTCCCAGGCTTGTGGGAGATTGCCTTGCCCCAAAGGCTTTACACAATAGGGTGGCTGTTTCCACTGGGTTTCTGTGCCCCGGGCTTTTTCAGCGCCGATTACTACCCGCTCTTACCCTGGATCTTTGTCTTTTTGGCCGGTTCCTATGTGGGCATCCCGTTGCGGGATAGCAGGGCCCCGTCCTGGTGTTACCCCACCCGCAGCCGCGCCCTCACCTGGGTGGGGCGGCATGCCATACTCATCTATCTGTTGCACCAACCGATCTTGTTCGTCTGCTTCCAGCTGTTGATCCGGTTGGTGGGATAGGCCAAAAATGATAGAAAGACCGCGCCGCGTTACATGGCGCGGTCTTTCTTTGCAGCTGGTGGAGGATGATGGCCTCATCCGGGAATGATCCAACCAGTAAAGATATAGTCGGCGCGTGTGGGGGGTGAAAACCACGATGCCGGGCAGGGATTCGCATGCGCTGCTGGTGTTTGTATGATTATCCAAGCCGGCCAAAGAATAGGGGGAACAATCCTGGGAAAAGGCCTGCGGCATAGCTCAACTGCACTTGGAATAGAGGCGGAAAAATATTCTGGTGGGGATAGGGGAGCGCTTAAAAAAGGAGTTTGGGGACAAAAAGGGACAATTTTTATTGTTTTTGCAAAAATTCCACGGCAAAGGATTGGCAGTCTCCTTCCTTTACAACTGGATCAAACTCGTGTACAATTAATTATATATCCATAAAAAGCCAAAAAGAAGGAGTGACTCAATTGGAATTTCAGTTTGATCCCCAGAAATACCAATACGCTTCCCGCCGGAAACTGACCTACGGCACCAAGGGCATGGTCTGCACCGCCCAGCCTCTGGCCGCTCAGGCGGGGCTAGATATCATCAAAGCGGGCGGCAACGCCGTAGACGCCGCCATCGCCACCGCAGCCTGCCTGACCGTGGTGGAGCCCACCGCCAACGGCATTGGGAGCGACTGCTTTGCCCTGGTTTGGATGAAGGATGAGAACAAGTTGTTCGGCCTCAACGGCAGCGGCCCCGCCCCTATGGGAATCAGTGCCGAAGCCCTGCGGGAGCAGGGGCTGAAAGAGGTCCCCATGTACGGTTGGACCCCAGTCAACGTCCCCGGCACCCCCTCTGGCTGGGCAGAACTCTCCAAGCGGTTCGGCAAGCTTCCCCTCTCCCAGGTGTTGGAGCCCGCTGCCCGGTATGCGGAAGAAGGCCACGCTGTCGCCCCTACCGTCTCCTATGCCTGGAAAGGCGCCTTGCAAAAATTCACCCCCATCTTCGGGGATCAGCCCTGCCACAAAGGCTGGTTTGACACCTTTATCAAAGACGGCAAAGCCCCTGAACCGGGCGATGTGTTTGTCTCCCAGGGCCACGCCGACACCCTGCGGGAGATCGGCCGCACCAATGCCGAGTCCTTCTACCGGGGCGCCCTGGCCGACAAGATCGACGCCTTCTCCCGGGAGACTGGCGGCTACCTGCGCAAATCCGACCTAGAGGCCTACCGCGCCGAATGGGTGGAACCCATCACCACCAATTATAAAGGCTACGATGTGTGGGAGATCCCCCCGAACGGCCATGGAATCGTCGCTCTGATGGCCCTCAACATCCTGGAGGGGATGGATATCAGCGGCTATGACCGGGGAGACGCCACCCACAAGATGATCGAGGCCATGAAGCTGGCCTTTGTAGACGGTATGCACTATGTCACCGATCCTCGGTACATGGGCGTCACCCCCGCCGAGTTGCTCTCCAAGGAGTACGCGGCCAAACGCCGGGAGCTGATCAGCGACACCGCCCTTCTGCCCGAGCACGGCGACCCCCACTGTGGCGGCACTGTCTACCTGTGCACCGCCGACGGCGAGGGCAACATGGTCTCTTACATCCAGAGCAACTACCGGGGCTTCGGCTCTGGCGTGGTTGTGCCCGGCACCGGCATCGCCCTCAACGACCGGGGCAACAACTTCACCCTGGATGAGAACCACTTCAACTGCCTGGCCCCCGGCAAAAAGCCCTACCACACCATCATCCCTGGCTTCCTGACCAAGGACGGCAAGGCGGTAGGCCCCTTCGGGGTCATGGGCGGCTTTATGCAGCCCCAGGGCCACCTGCAGGTGGTCACCGACACGGTGGACTTCCTGATGAACCCCCAGGATGCCCTGGATGCCCCCCGTTGGCAGTGGGTCGGCGGCAAGGAGATCCACGTGGAGCAGAACTTCCCCGAGGCGATCACCAAAGAGTTGATCCGTCGGGGCCACGATGTGAAGGTCCAGGCGGAGGAAACCTCCTTCGGTCGCGGCGAGATCATCTGGCGCAACGACGAAGGGGTCCTGGTGGGCGCCACCGAACCCCGTGCCGACGGCGTAGTTGCCGCTTGGTAACCCTGCAATTCCAATAAAAAATGCCCCTCCCGAATCTTCGGGAGGGGCATTTTTTATTGTTTATTTGCCTTTGAAGATGTTCTTCATCCGGTCGCTGTTGTTCAGGATGCGTTTGCGCAGCCGCAGGTTCTTGGGGGTGACTTCCAGCAGTTCATCCTCGCCCAGGAACTCTAAGCATTCCTCTAAGCTCATCCGGCGGTAGGGCACCAGGCGCAGTGCCTCATCCGAACCAGAGGCCCGCATGTTGCTGACATGTTTCTTTTTGCAGACGTTGACCGCTAGGTCCTCCGATTTGGGGGAGCAGCCCACAATCATCCCTTCATAAACCGGCACGCCGGGGCCGATGAACAGGGTGCCCCGCTCCTGGGCGTTGTAAAGGCCGTAGGTGATGGATTCGCCGGTCTCAAAGGCGATGAGGGAACCGACGGTGCGGCGGTCAATTTCCCCCTTGTAGGGCTGGTAGCCGTCAAACACCGCGTTCATGATGCCCTCGCCCCGGGTATCGGTCAAGAACTCGCTCTTGTAGCCGAACAGGCCGCGGGAGGGGACTAAAAATTCAATCCGCATCCGGGAGCCGGAGGGGGCCATGTGGACTAGTTCGCCTTTGCGGGCGCCCATCTTCTCCATGACCGAGCCCATGTACTCCTCGGGCACATCCACCAGCAGCCGCTCGATGGGCTCCAGCTTGGTGCCGTTCTCATCGGTCTGGAACAGGACGTGAGGGGTGGAGACCTGGAACTCAAAGCCTTCCCGGCGCATGGTTTCGATTAGGATGGAAAGGTGCATCTCGCCCCGGCCGCAGACCCGGAAGCTGTCGGAGGAATCGGTCTCCTCCACCCGGAGGGAGACGTCCTTGAGCAGCTCTTTAAACAGCCGGTCACGCAGCTGGCGAGAGGTGACGAACTTGCCTTCCCGGCCGGCGAAGGGGCTGTTGTTGACCGAGAAGGTCATCTCCACAGTGGGTTCGCTGATTTTGACAAAGGGCAGGGGGGAGACATCGGCCAAGTCGCAGATGGTGTTGCCGATGGTGATGTCGGTGATGCCGGAGAAGCAGATGATGTCCCCCATCTTGGCTTCCTCACAGGGGACACGTTTCAGCCCTTCGATCTGGTATATGGCGGTGATTTTGCCCCGGTAAGGCTGGATGGAGTTGTGCCAATCGCAGACCATGACGTCCTGGTTCTGGCGCAGCACGCCCCGTTCTACCCGGCCGATGGCGATACGGCCCACAAAATCGTTGTAGTCGATGGAGGAGACCAGCACCTGGGCGGGGCCTTCGATATCCCCTTCGGGAGCGGGGATCTGCTCCAGGATTTTTTCAAACAGAACCGAGAGGTCGCTGCCCAGGTTATCCGGGGAGACGCCGGCAGTGCCGTTGCGGCCGGAGCAGAAGATGATGGGGCTGTCCAGCTGCTCCTCGGAGGCGTCCAGGTCCAGGAGGAGTTCCAGGCACTCGTCCACCACTTCATAGGGGCGGGCGTCAGGCTTGTCCACCTTGTTGACCACCACAATGACCCGGTGGCCCAGTTCCAGGGCCTTCTGAAGCACAAATCGGGTCTGGGGCATGGGGCCTTCGGCGGCGTCCACCAGCAGGACAACGCCGTTGACCATCTTCAGCACCCGCTCCACCTCGCCGCCGAAGTCGGCGTGTCCGGGGGTGTCTACAATGTTGATTTTAACGCCATTCCAAACGGCGGAGGTGTTTTTGGCCAGGATGGTGATGCCCCTCTCCCGCTCCAGGTCGCCGCTGTCCATGACCCGGTCGGCCACAGCTTGGTTTTCCCGGAATGCGCCGCCCTGTTTGAGCATCTCGTCGACCAAAGTGGTTTTGCCGTGGTCAACGTGGGCGATGATAGCTATGTTGCGTAAATCTTCTCGAATCAAAATTGGAACCTCCCCAAAAGTTGCAGAGCTGCAACGAAATGTCAGTCGAATCCCCAGAGGGTTCTTCTCCCCGCCGGGCCTTTTTTACCTTGCTTATTATAAACCATTTTTGTACGATGTGCCACTGTTTTTTCAATTTCTATGTTATCTTTAACCAAACAGGGCCAGAGGAGCCGTTTTTTGTCTATTATATGACATTTTATGGCAGGCCAAACCAAAAAACGCCGCCAAATTTGGGGTTTGGCAGCGTCTGACAAGCGGTATGAATACCTATTCAAAAAAGCGCAGGACCGAAATCACCTTGCCTAAAATGGCGACCTCCTCCACGATGATGGGGTCCATGGTGTCGTTTTCCGGCTGGAGGCGGAAGTGGCCGTTCTCCTTGTAGAAGGTTTTGATGGTGGCCTCATCCCCCACCAGTGCGACCACAATCTCGCCGTTTGCGGCGACCGGGGTCCGGCGGGCGATGATGATGTCCCCATCCAGAATGGCGGCATTCACCATGCTCTCCCCCTTGACCCGCAGGGCGAACAGGTCTTTGCCCATGCCCCGGCGCACCCGGTAGGGGATGTAGTCCTCCACCTCTTCAATGGCGAGGATGGGCTGCCCAGCCGCCACGGTGCCGATGAGGGGGACACTGACGGTTTTTTCCACATTGAGGCGGATGGAGCGGTTGGTCCGGTCTCCCATTAAGATATAGCCTTTCGCCTCCAGGGAGCGCAGGTATTTGTGGGCGGTGGAAGTGGATTTGATGGAGAGTTCGCTGCAGATTTCCCGGACAGTGGGGGGGACGCCGTCATTGATCCGATCGGTGATATAACGAAGAACCAAGGCTTCCTTGGAATTGAGCTGATCCATGGTGGGAACCTCCTTTGGTGGGTGGCTTTTGTTCTGGTTACCAACAGTATACCAAACTTTACTGCAAATTTCAAACATATGTTTTTAACAAATGATGCCATTTAAGTTTAATCTTTATTCACAGGGGTTTAACAAACAATTTCGACCGGTGAGTATAATAAAAACATACCCGATCAACAGGCGCAGCCGCAGCGTTTGCGGGTATGCTCTACCCTCCTCAGAAAAACACACCTCAAACTGTGGAAAAGAACAGGCGTCGCCGCAGACGCTTGTTCTTTTTCATTGCAGGGGAATGGATGGCGAATGGGACAAAAAGGGAGGAGAACCTACAAAACGCCAGGTTTTCCCTGCTTTTTTTCTAAAAATAGGGGCAGGGGCATGGGGAATCCTTGACAGGAGGCGGGAAAACTGGATATACTACAAAGACAGGCAGTTTTCGCGTTTCTGTGAAAACCAAACGGAAAAAGGAATGAAGAGGATCCAAATGAAACAGTTTGTATCAATTGTAGCCATGGTGTTCGCCGTCCTGGTCATCGGCGGCTGCGGCGCCTCCAGCGGGGACCCGGCCACAACCCAAAGCCAGCCCGCACAGGAGGCCAATCCCGCAGGGGCCATTGAGAAAATCTACGAGACCATTGAGATGCGCGGCCTGGTGGATGCCCAGGATGAAGACGTGACCGACCGTTTCCAGATGAACCTGGAGAATATAGAAAGCTACAACATCCGCTATTCCCTGGGGCGGTTCGGGGTGGCGGACACCTTTATTATCAAACCGGCAGAGGGCAAGGAAAGCGATGTGTGGGACGACCTGGCGGCGGTCAAAAACGCCCGTATCGAAGAATTTGAGAAGTATGATATTTTGGGCGCCTATGAAATCTCCAAGGATGCGGAGATCTACACCAGGGGCGATTACGTCATCATGGTGATGCACCAGGACAACGACGCGGCAAAAAAAATTATTGAGGAATACATCCCCGCATAGGGGGTCGGCCCTGCCAAGACGGCGGGGCTGTTTTTGTTTTATCTCCACAGGGGTTTGCGGTTGCGGAATTGGAAAAACTAAGATACAATGGTTCCAAAGAAATATAGAAATACAGTGCGCCAGCCAGGCGCAGGAGGAAATAGAATGTACGAAAATGAGATAAAACCGCAAACTGCCGTCCTGGTGGCGGTGGACACTGGGGAATACGACATCGATGTCTCCCTGGATGAGCTGGAGGAGCTGGCGGCCACCGCCGGAGCCCAGGTCATCGGACGGATGGTGCAGAAGCGCACCGACATGGATGTCGCCACCTGCATCGGCTCCGGGCGGCTGGCGGAACTGGCCCTCTTCTGCGAGAACACCCAGGCGGACATGGTGATCTTTGACCACGAGCTGACCCCTGCCCAGCTGCGCAACATCGAGGACGCCTGTGATACCTCGGTGCTGGACCGCACCATGCTGATCTTGGACATCTTCGCCCAGCGGGCCCGCTCCGGCGAGGGCAAGCTCCAGGTGGAACTGGCCCAGCAGCGGTACTTGTTGCCCCGGCTGGCCGGTCTTGGCAACATCCTCTCCCGGCAGGGGGGAGGCATCGGCACCCGGGGCCCTGGCGAAACCAAGCTGGAAACCGACCGGCGGCACATCCGCGCCCGGATTCACGCCCTGGAGGAACGGTTGGAAAGCCTGACCCGCCACCGGGAAAACCTGCGGGCCCGCCGCAAAAAGGACGGTGTCACCACCGTGGCCATCGTGGGGTACACCAATGTGGGGAAATCCACCCTGCTCAACGCCCTGACTGACGCGGGGGTGCTGGCGGAGGACAAGCTGTTCGCCACCCTGGACCCCACTGCCCGGGCCTTGCTGCTGCCCGACGGCCGCAGCGTCATGCTCATCGACACTGTTGGGCTGGTGCGCCGCCTGCCCCACCATTTGGTGGAGGCGTTTAAATCCACCTTGGAGGAAGCAGCCCAAGCGGATCTGCTCCTCAACGTCTGCGATATCTCCAGCGAGGAGATGGCCGAGCAGGTGGAGGTGACCCAGCAGCTGCTGGGGGAATTGGGGGTGGCGGATACGCCGGTCCTCACCGTCCTCAACAAGTGTGATAAGGTGGCCCAGCTCCCCCTCACCTTGGGGGAGTCCACGGTGGCCATCAGCGCCCGCACCGGCTATGGGTTTGAAGAGCTATTGCAGAAGATCGCCCGGCTCCTGCCCCAAACCCAGCGCCGGATGAAGCTGCTGATCCCCTACGACAAGGGCAATCTCCTCAGTGAAATCCGGGAGGAGGGGAAAATCTTCTCGGAGGAATACACCCCCGAAGGCACCTTGGTGGACGCCTTGGTAGAGATGAAGCTCCTTCACAAGGTGGAGGGCATGGTAAAGCGGGATTAAAACGATAACCCCCTGCGAAAAGAGCAAATCTCTCTTTTCGCAGGGGGTTTTTTCTTGGAATCAACCCTGATGCAAAGGGTTAAACGGGCATTTCTTGCGCAGGCACTGCTGGTTTTCCGGGAAGAAGGCGCACTGGATCTTCTCCGGCAGCTCCATGGAAACACCCAGCTTTTCCCGGGCAAACTTCACCGCCTCGATGGTGGCGAGGAAGGAATTCCGCTTGCAGCAGCGGGGCCCGCCCACCGCGGCCAGGGAGGCGAGGGCCCGGGAGGTCATCTCGTTGCACAGGCCCCAGCTTTTGCCGGAAAGAGGGCTGGAACCGGTGACAATGCTGACAAAAATACCGGTGCTCACCGCTGCGCCGCAGCAGCCCCAGAACCCGCAGGCCCCGCCGGGCACCTGTTGCCCCCGCTGGGCCATCTCGGCGAGGGCTTGCTCCAAATCCAATTCCCCGCCGGCATTGCGATAGGCGGCCAGCAGGGCGGCCCCCACCATCACATGGTGTTCCGGGCCGTGCATGTAGACAAAGGGGTCCTCCATCAGGGATTGGAGGATCGCGATGGGGTTTTTGGATGGGGTTTTCCGGCAGCCTTCCATCACCACCTCGATCCCCCGCTTGCTGTGGCATTCGTCACAGATAAAGTGGCCCTCCTCACACTGGGCGTTGGAGGGGAATTTCCGGTGGCAGAGGGAGCACTCCATCTCCCGGGCCTCCTGGAAATACACAAGGGGCGCCCCACAGATGAGGCAGGCGCCTTCCGATCGTTTCATAGACGTCCTCCTGACATGGGTTGGGGATGACAAGGGAAATTACTCCCGCACCAGGACTTTGAGGATTTTGCCCACATACATCTTGTGGAAATCCCGCTCCGGGTAGGATTTTTCCATCACTTCTTTGCAGAGGAACTCCTCTTCGGTGAGGGTGTGGGCATACAATTTCTGGCAGAGCAGCACCACCTTGGCCTCTTCCGGGTAGGGGACGCCGTCCTCATGGGCCAGGTGGAAGCCGGTCTTTTGGAATTTGTCCTCATCCCGGCCGGAGGCGGAGCCGAAATAACCCAGCTCTTTGCGGTACTTCTCCTCGTAGAAGGAGACCGAATAGACGTCAGAGGCTTCGGTCAGCCCATAGGTGTACCGCTGGGGGCGGACAAAGGTGAAGGCCACCAGCTCGTTCCACAGCTGGCCGAAACCGCCCCAGCTGATGGTCATGGCGTTGGCTTTGCCGTCCGCCTCGGCGGTGATGAGGGCCCAATCCTTGGCGATCATTTTAAAGAGGTTGCCTTCCAGCTCATAGGGGGTAATTTCACGAAATGCCATAGTAGGTTCCACTCCTTTTTCAGGTTTGTATGATATTGATATATTTCTATCATACCAGGTCTTGGGAAAAAAGCAAGAGGGAACCGGGGGGCTATTGCAAATCCTTCGGCAGGCCGTCGAGCATCCGCTTGAAGAGGGCCAGGGACAAGGGGGAATAATCCCCTTCCTCCACCGCCCGGCGGGCGAGGGCTTCGATGTCCCCATCGGTGACGGGCGGTTCGTCCCGCACCATTTCCTCCGCAAGCTCCCAGTGGGTGATCACCCAGCAGAAGGCTTGGAAGGCCCCCGGGGAGAGGTCTTTCAGCTCTTGCAACGATTTTTCCATGTTTTTCCGCGTTTCTTCATCCATAAAATTTTCCTCCATTTTGGTTTTGTAATGTATACATTACAATTTTACCACCGACAATTGGGTAAAATCAATAGTGTAACGTATATATTACAAAAAATCGGAGGGGGCTCCATGACAGACAAGATTAAACAGGATATTTCTATCGGGGCAAACTTGAAACGGCTCCGCAAAAACGCCAAATTATCGCAGGAACAGGTTTCCGCCAAATTGGATCTTATGGGGCTTTCCACCAGCCGGGAAATTATTTCGCTGATGGAATCAGGTAGTTACAGCATTCGAGTTAGCGTGCTGTTGGCGCTTAAAGAAATCTACCATGTGGACACCTTTGACGAGTTTTTTCGGGATTTATAGATTTTATGGTATCATAAAAACAGCACTGAAATGCGACACGAATAGGAGGAAGCAACTATGCTCAAAGACCTGGTCAAACAAAGCCGCAGCTACCGTAGCTTCGACCCTGCGGTGAAAATCACCCAAGAACAGCTGCTGGAATTTGCAGACGCCGCCCGCCTGACCCCTTCCACCACCAATTTGCAGGCCATCAAATTCAAGCTGGTCAGCGACCCCGCCCAGGTGGAATCCCTGGTGGAGCGCACCACCTTGGCCGCCGCCCTGCGCCCTTTGGTGCTCCCGCCAAAGGGGCATCACCCCGCCGCGTTTATCGTGGTGTGCATCGACACCGCCATCGCCAAGAACCCCACCCCGTTTTTGAAAGATGTGGGCATCGCCGCCCAGACCATCCTTCTCTGCGCCGCGGAGCAGGGCCTGGGGGGCTGTATGGTGGGCAACTTCCAGCCGGAGGCCATCCGGGAGGCGCTGGGCCTTGGGGAGGAAATCCTTCCCTCTTTGTGCATCTGCCTGGGCAAGCCGGATGAAACGGTGGTACTGGAGGAGATGCAGGACGGCAAAACCGCCTATTACCGGGATGAAGCTGGGGTGCACCACGTGCCCAAGCGCAGCCTAAAAGAGATTTTGCTGTAATCAAAAAAAGCCAGCCTAAAAGAGGCTGGTTTTTTTATGGATAGGGCTGCCGGCCCCCAACCCCTAGTTGTAAGGGGCCCTCGTGCCGGCCCCTTAAACCCCCGGCCAGGAGGGCTTTATCAAGATTCTAACTTGAAACTGGTCTAGCAGGGCGTTGCGCACCCCTGCACCCCGCGCACCCTTTTTTATGTGAAAAAAGGGTGGCAAAAAGCACATTTAAGGGGGAATAGGCAAACTCGCGACACAGGAAAAGCCTATTCCCCCTTAAAAATCCCCCTCTGCCTAGGTGAGGTTGTTTTGAAAAGTGGGCTTCTTGCAGCCCCGCGAGGGCATCCGCGTCAGCGGAAAGATTTCCTGCTTGAGGCGTGGAGAGCCTCTAAGGGAAATCTTCCGAGCGTACCCATTGTGGCGAAGTAGGGGGACCGGGGTCTCCCCGGCGAACTTTTCCCCCATTTTCTTTCGCCAGAAAATGGGGCCGGGTGCAGGGCGGAGCGCCTGCAAAGCCACTGCAAGATGGAATCTTGATAAAGCCCTCCTGGCCGGGGGTTCAAAGGGCCGGCACGAGGGCCCTTACAACAAGGTGATGGACGCTGTTTTGCTTCCGCATTTTTTGCCGGACACAGTGAGGGAGACCTCTGTTCCGGCTGGAGCTTTAACCACCCAGGTGAGTTCCTTGACAAACTCCTCCTGGTGGAATGCCTTGGCGTTGCCGTATTTGTAGGAGCTGCTGTCCAGTTCCAGGGCTTTCACCCCGCTGAATCCTTCCAGATGACCGATTTTCCCTTCGGCCTCGCCGGAGAGGAGAACCCCGGCGGTCTCCAGTTTAGCGGTCAACGGATCGTCCACCCCGAGGGTTTTGGCCTCGTTGCAGACAAAGGTGGGCAGGTATCCGGCGTTGCGCACCAGGGCAGTGACCTTGTAGATCCCCTGGGCCTGCTGTTCTGCGGCCAGCTTGTCAATCTGCACCCGGGGAAGGGCAGCGGCCATCCGCAAACAGAAGTTGGTGTTTTTCTCCACCTCCTGCTCCAGGAAGCCGATGGGGCAGTTCTGCCAGGTAAATTTAAAATCCGGGCCGCCGATCTCCACCTTGCCCAGCTGGGGGTGGTCGTAGGGGGTCCAACCCAAGATGGGGACCGCCTTGTTTTGCTTGGCGTTCTCATCGATCCACTGGTAGCAGAGGGAAAGGGCCTCCGCTTTCTCCCGGTCGGTCTTGGGGGTGGTGCGGGGGTAGACATTGGGCACCCCGGCGCGGATGGCCAGATCCCACAGCTCTGCGGTATAGGTGGGGATGCCCTGGGTGCTGTACATCCAGTCGTCAAAGGCGCCGGAGGAGTAGTTTACCGTGTCGGTGAGGAAGGCGTCAAAGATGTTGAAGCAGCCGTAGCCGGTCTCCTCGGTGGCCATGGCGCCAATCTCCTTGAACATCCGCATATCCCGGGAGTCGGCCTGTTTCTCCGGTTTGGTCCCCGGAGGATAGATGTAGCAGCCGCCAGAGGTGTGGTAGGTCACGCCGCCGCAGATGTTGGGGTGGGAGAGGACAAAATCCACCACTGCTTTGTTTTCCGGGTTGCTCAAAGGGTATTTGCCTGCGCCGGGCTGGCGGTTCTCCGGGAACCAGCCCAATGGGTAGTTCCGGTTGAAATCCAAGTTCCATTTTCCCTCTGCCGGCTGGACATGGACGCCGTCGTACCCTTCGATGATCCCTTCGGGGTAGAGGTGGTAATAGGTTCCGCCGAAGTCGGAGGGAGAGCGCTTCACCAGGATGCGGGGATCTTTGTCCATGGCTTTCCAGACACCGGTGGGGTCGGGGACCCGCATCATGCGGATGACGCCGTCGCCGTCCAAATCCTCGGGGTGGAGGCCGGGCATCCACTCCTCAAAGGGATAGGGGCGGTTGACCGAGCGGAGCTGTTCCGGGGTGGTCAACACCTTCTCCGCGCCGTCGGGGCTGATGCGGGGGATGACATAGACAGTGAAATTGTCCAGCAGATTTGTGATGTTGTCTTTTTTGCCGTAGCCCTGCACCAAGGTGACGATCAGATGGATCGCCGCCATGGAACCTGTCACCTCGCCGGCGTGGTGGCTGCCGTCCACATAGTAAGCCGGTTTTTCCAGGGCGCCGCCGGTGGCGTAGTTGGTGATCTCGGTGGCCCAGACTTCATGCCCATCGGCTGTGGTGCAGATGGAGTGCATTTTTATAAGTCCAGGATATTCCGCTGCCAACTCCTGTAACACCGTGGTCATTTCGCTGTAAATATAGTAATGATCAAAGGAATATTGTTTCATATTCTCCCTCCTTTATGGGAATTATTATACATCTTTTTGAATGAATATGCAATGACTGTTTGCAAATCTTCCCGTCTCATGCTGTACAAAAATAGAAGGGGAGAGCTGCCCCCAACCCCGCAGTTTTCACAAATGCAGCAGTCAAAAACAGCGCCATCCTCTTAGACGGCGCTGTTTTGCTTTGGTTATTCCTCTGTGGAAGGTTCTTGGGCAGCGGGGGATTCCCCTTCGGCCTCCTGGGGTTCAGCCTCCTCGGCGGAGTCCACCTCTTTGGGGGCACGGGCCAAGGCGACAACCTTGTTGTCCTCCTGGATGCGCATCACCCGCACGCCGCCGCCATACCGGGACTGCTGGGCGATCTCCGCCACATTGGTCCGGATGATGACGCCGTCTTCGCTGATGACAAAGATGTCATCCTCATCGTTGACCATGAGCACCCCGGCCACAGGGCCGTTTTTGTCGGTGTAGTAATTGCGGATTCCCTTGCCTCCACGGCTTTGGATGCGGTATTCATCGGGGAAGGTCTTTCTTCCCTGGCCGTTTTCGCTGACAGTGAGCAGGTATTCCCCTTCGTTGACCACTGCCATGCCTACCACTTCATCCCCTTCTTCCAAGGTGATGGCCTTCACACCGCGGGCAGTGCGGCCCAAGGCGCGGGCATCCTGCTCCTCAAAGCGGATGGCCATGCCGTTCTTGGTGGCCACGATCAGCTGGCTCTGGCCGTCGGTCTGGCGGACCCAGGCCAGTTCATCCCCTTCGTCCAGGTTGATGGCGATGAGGCCGCCTTTGCGGACGTTGCGGTAACTGCTTGTCTCGGTCCGCTTGATGACGCCTTGCTTGGTGACCATCACCAGGAAGCTGTCCTCCTCAAATTCGGACATGCGGATCATGGAGGTGATCTTCTCATCCTTCTCCAAGGGGAGGAGGTTGATCATATTGATGCCTTTGGAGGCGCGGGAGCTTTCTGCAATTTCATACCCCTTGAGGCGGTAGACCCGTCCCCGGTTGCTGAAGAACATGATGTAGTCGTGGGTGGAGCAGATGAACAGCTCCTCCACAAAGTCCTCCTCCCGGCGGGCCATGCCGGAGATGCCCCGGCCGCCGCGGCGCTGGGTCTTGTAGGTGTCCACTGGCTGGCGCTTGATGTAGCCGAAGTGGGTCAGGGTGACCACGCAGTCTTCCACTGGGATCAGGTCCTCAATATCCACCTCGCCGCTTACCATCTGGATCTCGGTGCGGCGGGGGTCGGCGTATTTCTGCCGGATCACCTGGATCTCCTCTTTGACAATGGCAAGCAGCTTGCCTTCGTCGGCCAAAATGGCCTGCAGTTCCGCGATCTTGGCATAAAGGCCGTCCAATTCGGTCTCAATCTTGATCCGCTCCATACCGGACAGCTGCCCAAGGCGCATGGAGACGATGGCGGTGGCCTGGACATCGGTGATGCCGAACCGCTCCATCAAATTGACCTTGGCATCGGGCTGATCCTTGGAGTGGCGGATGATTTCGATGACCTCATCGGTGTGGTCGCAGACCAGCTTCATGCCCTCCAGGATGTGGGAACGCTCCTCTGCTTTGCGCAGGTCAAACTGGGTGCGGCGGGCGATGACCTGCTCCTGGAATTGGATATAGTGGGAGAGGATCTCCTTGAGGCCCATGACCTTGGGCTGGCCGTCCACCAGCGCCAGCATGATGACACCAACCGTATCCTGGAGCTGGGTGTAGCTGAACAATTGGTTCAGCACCACCTGGGCGTTGGCGTCCTTCTTCAGCTCAATGACGATCCGCATGCCGTCCCGGTCGGATTCATCCCGCAGGTCGCTGATCTGATCCACCCGTTTATCCTTGACCAGGTCGGCGATGTTTTCGATGAGGCGGGCTTTGTTGACCATGTAAGGGATCTCGTGAACCACAATCCGCTCCCGGCCGTTTTTGTGCTCCTCAATCTCGGTTTTTGCCCGCAGG
>ERZ791611.1393-NODE-1393-length-15863-cov-3.592105_pt1 | contig 15863 bp, 9 predicted proteins | sample MGYA00510275_ERZ791611 | MGnify/ENA primary metagenome ERZ791611 (study PRJEB30046, sample SAMN00791912) | human gut metagenome | study: EMG produced TPA metagenomics assembly of the A metagenome-wide association study of gut microbiota in type 2...
CCTTGACGATGTCCGCCTCGCCGAGGCGGACATCGTCAAGGAGTGCGCCGATCGTCTTTCGCGCGACTCCGCCTATGAAGGATGGCGAGAGGCACTTCTTCTCGTGATGGAGATGGTGAGACTGTCGTGGGGCAGACTCGACTGGACCCGCGTCGTCAAGGCACTGGCGCTTGAAAGGACCGGCGAATGCCTGCTGCTCGCGCCGTATGCAGGCGGTCGGGCGGAGGAGACGGCCGAGGAGCTCCTCAGGCGAGCTCGACTTCGCCCGTGGGACCTGGCAGGTGCGGGCTGGGAGAGCAGGATGGCTGTTTTTGAGGCGTATGACGCTTGCGGGAGCCGTTCCGAAAGCATCGCCGTCGTGTTCAAGTCGTAGGAGCTCTGATGACGACGGAAAACACTTTTGCCGTTGGAGGCTCAAGAACCGTCATCTGGTGACTCCGTGCTTCCTGCGGCCGTGTCGCTGGACCTTTTTCATCCTTGACGGGCAGCCTTAGCGCGAAGCTCCTGTGGCTCGCCTGCTGGTCGGAGCTGCGCGAAAAAGATCTGGACAAGACGGAACTGCCCGCCCTCAACAAGGCCTGAAATCAGTTCGCACTGGATGCGACCCGGAAATACGCCGCCAAATCCGGCCGGTGATGAGTCAGGGGACGGGCCTTTCGGAGCGCTTTCGGATCATCGTCCGTCCCGCCGTTATTTTCATTTCAGGTCCCGATCGCATCCGAAAATGCTGTCGAAAGCCTCTGGTGATACACTAAGGTAATTTGCATAGACGAAGTGAGTTTCTAGGCGGTATCTCCTAAGACATACTGCCCGACCTAGGCAGTTTGCCATCCCGTATTTGCGGGTTTTTCAAAAATCTCTGTGCCGCAGGCATGCGCACGGAGATTTTTTGATGCAACATCTCCATGTTTCCTCTCCGCCGGCCCGTCGGGCGCTCCCTTTCCCGGATGGAAAACAGAATCCCCCAAAAATAGAAACACTGGAGAGCCAGGTTATGACCCGACAGAAAGAGGAGGCCAGGCGCGAAGCCGGCCTCAAAGGGCTTTATCGCTCGGAACTCGAGCACGACGCGTGCGGCGTGGGTGCCGTCGTCAACATCAAGGGCAGGGCGTCGCACAAGGTCATTGAAGATGCGCTGCTGATTCTGCACAACCTCGACCATCGAGGCGCCGTGGGCGCCGATCCGCTCTGCGGCGACGGCGCGGGCATTCTCATTCAGATTCCGGACGCCTTCTACCGCGAGGAGATGCGTGCGCAGGGCGTTGAGCTTCCCGCAGTCGGCGACTACGGCGTCGGCATGATCTTCCTGCCGCAGGAGGCCGCCTCCCGCGCCGCCTGCGAACAGGAGCTCGAGCGCTCGGTCAGGCGCGAAGGCCAGGTCGTGCTCGGCTGGCGCGACGTTCCCGTCTGCGAAGTGATGACGATGAGTCCGACCGTGAAGGCGAGCGCGCCCGTCATCCGCCAGATCTTCATCGGCCGCGGGCCCGACGTGATGGTCCAGACCGCGCTCGAGCGCAAGCTCTACGTCATCCGCAAGACGGCCTCCCACCGCATTCAGGCCCTGAAGCTCACGCACGGCTCCGAGTACTTCGTGCCGTCGATGAGCACGCGCACCGTCGTCTACAAGGGCCTGCTGCTCGCCGATCAGGTCGGACAGTACTACCTTGACCTGCAGAACGAAAAGGTCGAGAGCGCCATCGCCGTCGTGCACCAGCGATTCTCGACCAACACCTTCCCGAGCTGGGCTCTTGCGCATCCGTACCGCTACATCGCGCACAACGGCGAAATCAACACGGTCCGCGGCAACAACTTCTGGCTGCGCGCCCGCGAGCAGGTCTGGCAGTCGCCCGTGCTCGGCGGCGACATCCGCAAGCTCGCCCCGATCATCTACGACGGCCAGTCCGACACGGCGAGCCTTGACAACGCCATCGAGCTGATGGTGATGTCGGGCTATTCGCTCGCGCAGGCGATGCTCATGCTCGTGCCCGAAGCCTGGGAGAAGTCGACGACGATGGATCCCGACAGGCGCGCCTTCTACGCATATCATGCCCCGATGATGGAGGCCTGGGACGGTCCGGCCGCCATCGTCTTCACGGACGGCGTGCAGATCGGCGCGACGCTTGACCGCAACGGCCTCAGGCCCGCGCGTTACGTGCTCACCGATGACGACACGGTCGTGCTCGCGAGCGAAGTGGGCGTCCTGCCCATTCCCGAAAGCCGCATCCGCCGCAAGTGGCGCGTCGAGCCGGGCAAGATGCTCCTCATCGACACGGGCCGCGGGCGCATCATCGAGGACGACGAGATCAAGAACCAACTCGCCCTCGCCAAGCCCTACCGCGAGTGGGTCGACCGCCTCAACCTGAGGCTCGCCGACCTCGCGGGCGCCGCCAAGGCCGAGCCCGACGAAGCCGTCGGCCCCGAGCGCGTCCGGGAGCTGCAACGCGTCTTCGGCCTCACCCAGGAGGACGTCGACCTCATTCTCGTGCCGATGGCCAGAAAGGGAATGGAGCCCGTGGGCAGCATGGGCAACGACGTCTCGCTCCCGGTCCTCTCGAAGAAGTCCAAGCCGCTCTCCCATTACTTCAAGCAGCTCTTTGCTCAGGTGACGAACCCGCCGATCGATCCGATCCGCGAGGAGCTCGTCACGAGCCTCATCAGCTACATCGGTCCGAAGCCCAACGTGCTCGACGTCAACGACGTGGAGCAGACGAGGCGCATCGAGGTCTCGCAGCCCGTCCTTACGGACGCGGAGATGCGCAAGCTCCTCTCGATTTCCGACTACACCTCGGGCAAGGTGAGGAGCAAGGTGATCGACATCACCTATCCCGCCGCCTGGGGCAGCGCGGGCGTCGAGGCCTGCCTCGCGGGCCTGTGCGCTCAGGCCGTCGACGCGATCAAGCTCGGTCACACGATCCTCATCCTCTCCGACGAGGCGGTCTCGAAGGACCGCGTGGCGATTCCCGCGCTCCTGGCGACCTCGGCCCTTCATCAGCACCTGATCGCCGAGGGCCTGCGCACGACGACGGGCCTCGTGGTGAGCTCGGGCTCCGCGACTGAAACGCACGACTTCGCGCTCCTCATGAGCTACGGCGCCGAGGCGGTGCATCCCTACATGGCCCTCATGACGCTCAAGGATCTCGCGCCCAAGGCCGGGCTCTCGCCCGACGAGGCCGTCGCCCACTACGTCAAGGCCGTGGGCAAGGGCCTCACCAAGGTGATGGCCAAGATGGGCATCTCGACCCTGATGAGCTACCGCGGCGCGAGGATCTTCGAGGCGATCGGCCTGCAGTCGGCCTTCGTCGAGCGCTACTTCACGGGCACGCCCTCGCAGATCGACGGCATCGGCCTCTTCGAGGTGATGCAGGAGGCGATCAACCTCCACAAGGCCGCCTACGGCATCGGCGCCGCCCCCGGCCGCGACCTGCCCACGGGTGGCGAATACGCCTGGCGCGCGGACGGAGAGGAGCACATGTGGACGCCCGAGGCGATCGTCAAGCTCCAGAAGGCCTCCCGCGAGAAGAACTGGAATTCGTACAGGGAATATGCGGACATCATCAACGACCAGAGCCGCCGTCAGATGACGCTGCGCGGCCTGCTGAGGTTCAGGACCGAGGGCTGCACGCCCGTGCCGCTCGACGAGGTCGAGCCTGCGAAGGACATCGTCAGACGCTTTGCAACCGGCGCCATGAGTCTCGGCTCCATTTCGGCCGAGGCCCACGCCACGCTCGCCGTCGCCATGAACCGCATCGGCGCGAAGTCGACTTCAGGCGAGGGCGGCGAGGATCCGAGGCGCTATGAGGCCGAGATGATGACCGGCCTCTCTCCCGTCAAGGCCGGCCAGACGCTCGCCGACGTGCTCGGCAGCGACAGGATTGTCGCGGACGTGAAGCTCGAGGCGGGCGACAGCCTGCGCTCGAAGGTCAAGCAGGTGGCCTCGGCGCGCTTCGGCGTGACGGCCCAGTACCTCGCGAGCGCGGACCAGATCCAGATCAAGATGGCCCAGGGCGCCAAGCCGGGCGAAGGCGGCCAGCTTCCCGGCCACAAGGTGACCGAATACATCGCCGAACTCAGGTACTCCGTCCCCGGCGTCGGCCTCATCTCGCCGCCTCCGCATCACGACATCTACTCGATCGAGGACCTCGCGCAGCTCATCCACGACCTCAAGACCGCCAACAGCGCGGCCGACGTCTCGGTGAAGCTCGTCTCCGAAACGGGCGTGGGCACGGTGGCCGCGGGCGTCGCCAAGGCGAAGGCCGACCACATCGTCATTTCGGGGCACGACGGCGGCACGGGCGCAAGCCCGCTCTCGTCGGTGAAGCACGCGGGCAGCGCCTGGGAGCTCGGTCTCTCCGAAGCTCAGCAGACGCTCGTCGTCAACGGCCTGCGCAACCGCGTTGCGATCCAGGTCGACGGCCAGATCAAGACGGGGCGCGACGTCGTCATCGGCGCCATGCTCGGCGCGGACGAATTCGGCTTTGCGACAGCGCCGCTCGTCGTCGAAGGCTGCATGATGATGCGCCAGTGCCACCTCAACACATGTCCCGTCGGCATCGCCACGCAGGATCCGGAACTCAGGAAGCGCTTCCGCGGCAAGCCCGGCGCCGTCATCAACTACTTCTTCTTCGTGGCCGAAGAGGCCCGTCGCATCATGGCCGAACTCGGCATCCGCCGCTTCGAGGACCTGATCGGCAGGTCGGACCTGCTCGTGCAGCGCGACGACATCGACAACTGGAAGGCGAAGGGCGTGGATCTCTCCCGCATCCTTCACCGTCCGAGCGCCGAGCCTTGCGCCATCCGCCACACGCTCGCTCAGGACCATCAGCTTGAGAAGAATCTCGACCATGCGCTCCTGCCCCGCTTCGCCTGCGCGATCGAGGGCGGCGAGACCGTCTCGATCACGACTGCGGTGAAGAACACTCACCGTTCGGTCGGCACGATGATCTCGCACGAGATCGTGAAGAGGCACGGTGCAGCGGGCCTGCCCGACGACTCGATCAGAATCGCGCTTCACGGCACGGCGGGCCAGTCCTTCGGGGCCTTTGCGGCGAAGGGCCTCACGCTCGACCTGTCGGGCGACGCGAACGACTACGTGGGCAAGGGCCTCTCGGGCGGGCGCATCATCGTGAGGGCGCCTGCGGACTTCCACGGCAGGCCGAGCGAAAACATCATCGCGGGCAATGCGACGCTCTACGGCGCCACGAGCGGCGAGGCGTACTTCGCGGGCGTCGTCGGCGAACGATTCGCCGTGAGGCTTTCGGGCGCGAGCGCCGTGATCGAGGGCTGCGGCGACCACGGCTGCGAGTACATGACGGGCGGCACGACGGTCGTGCTCGGACGCACGGGCCGCAACTTCGCCTCCGGCATGTCGGGCGGCGTCGCGTTCGTCTTCGACGCCGACGGCAGCTTCGAGGCGAACTGCAATCCGTCCATGGTCGCGCTTGAACGGGTCATGAGTCACGAGGAGCAGGTGAGGACGAGCGATCCGCGCACCTGGCACATGGGCTGCACGGACGAGGAGCTCCTCAGGCGCCTCATCACCCGCCACCAGCTCTTCACGGACTCGACGCTCGCGGCCGAGCTGCTCGAACATTGGTCGAGCACCCGCGCGCGATTCGTCAAGGTCATTCCGCTTCAGTACCGCGCCGTGCTGCAGAGCAGGGCTTAAAGGAGATTGCCATGTCTGAAAACCAACGCATCGAATTCGGCCATCTCCCGGTCGAGGAACGCATCAAGAGCTTCAGGGACTTCACGATCCCGCTCAACGACGACGAGGTTCATGCGCAGAGCCTGCGCTGCCTGCACTGCGGCACCCCGTTCTGCTCGAATAACTGTCCGCTTCACAACCGTCCCGTCGACTGGAACCGCCTCGTGCGCGAAGGCGACTGGGAGCGCGCCTGGGCGTGCCTCTCGGCGACGAACTCCTTTCCCGAGTTCACGAGCCGGGTCTGTCCCGCGATCTGCGAGGCGGGCTGCACGAGGTACCTTCTCGACGACGCGGCCGTCGGCATCCGCTCGATCGAGCGCGCCGTCATCGACCGCGCCTGGCGCGAGGGCTGGGTGAGGCCCGAGCCTGCGGCCGTGAGGACCGGAAGGCGTGTGGCCGTCGTGGGGTCGGGCCCTGCGGGCCTTGCCTGCGCCCAGCAGCTTGCCCGTGCGGGCCACGACGTCACGGTCTACGAGAAGTCCGAGCGCCCCGGCGGTCTTCTTCGCTTCGGCATTCCGGGCTTCAAGCTCGAGAAGGACGTCGTCGAGCGCCGCATCAGCCAGCTTGAGGCCGAAGGCGTCAGGTTCGAGCTCTCCGTGGTCGTGGGCGACAGGAAGTTCGAGGCGGGCGTGCACAACGCCGCCAAGCGGAGCGTGAAGGCCGCGGACCTCCTCGGGGAGTACGACGCCGTCGTGCTCGCCTGCGGCTCCGAGGTGCCGAGGGACCTCAAGGTTCCGGGACGCGAGGGCAGGGGCGTCTTCTTCGCCCTTGACGTCCTGCAGGAGCAGAACCGCGTCGACGAGGGCCTCGTCAAGAAGCCCGCCTTCGACTGCAGGGGCTGCGACGTCGTCATCGTGGGCGGCGGCGACACGGGCAGCGACTGCGTCGGCACCGCCCGCCGTCAGGGCGCGGGCAGGATCTGGCAGCTCGACCTGAGCCCCATGCCGCCCGAGAAGGACGACAAGTCCTGCTGGCCCGCCTGGCCGAGGAAGCTTCGCACCTCCACCTCCCACGAGGAAGGCTGCGAGCGTCTCTGGGAGGCCTCCACGAAGGAGATCCTCTTGAACGACAAGGGCGAAGTGAGGGGCGTGCGCTGCGTGAAGCTCAAGTGGAGCCTCGGTCCCGACGGCCGCTTCACGCCGTCCGAGGTGCCCGATTCCGCCTTCGAGATTCCCTGTCAGCGCGTGCTGCTCGCCATGGGCTTCATGCATCCCGCCGCTGCGACGCTCAAGTCCTTCGGCGTCGAGACCGATGCCCGCGGCAATGCGAAGGCGGGCGTCGATGGCTCTGAAGCACCCTTTGCGACCTCGGTGCCCGGCGTCTTTGCCTGCGGCGACACGCGCAGCGGCCAGTCGCTCGTCGTGCGCGCGATGAGCGAGGGCAGGCGTTGCGCCCGCGCCGTGGACGTGTTCCTCACGGGCGACTCGGAGCTGCCGTCCTTCCGGCCGTAAGGCATTCGGGTTGAAGGGACCTGCGGGGGCGTCTTCCTGTCGATGGAGGCGCCCCCGTTTGGCATGGGGTTGAAGGATGTGTTCGCAGGGACGCCGAGCTTGATCGACTTCTGAGAAACGGCTGCTGCGACACGTACAATAAGCTGTCGAAAGTCTTTGCATTCACGTCAACCATGTCCCGCAACGTCAACATCTACAAGAGCTCGAACGGACGGCAGTATGTCCGCGTGAGCGAAAGCTATCGAAATGCCGACGACGACATGCTCGCCGCCTTCGGTCTGAAGCCTCTATGCAGGCTCGAGGAAAAGGCGTCTCTTCGCAGAAAGCTGAGGCTGAAGACCTTCCCGCCGATGGCGTGACGGAAGGCCGCACTTCGGGTCAGGCCTGAGCATCGTGCATCGTTTTCCGCTCTCGCATAGGGTCTTTCACGAATATTGCCCCATTCAGAGCGTACGACGGGGTTACAATTAACAATTTTTCTGTCCCGGAACGCTTCCGCGACAGGTGGTTCAAATGTCCGCAGCAGGCCTCGTGCCTTCCTTCGGCACGCTCAATCGGACGCTCCATGAATTCGCTGCAGCTTCGCACAGCCTTTCGGCGCCTTTTCGCGCAGTGGTACCTGCTCGGCCTTGCGGCGCGGTGCCTGCAGTTCACGCTCATCTTCGAAGCGGTCTCGCACGGCGTGGGTGCGGCCTGGATGGGTGCCGTCATGGCGGCGAGTTCCGTGGCCTGCGCCGTCTTCACGATCTATGCGGGGCGGCTCTACAACCGCTTCGGGCCTTCACCGCTCAACCGCTGCGCAGCGCTCTGCTGTGCGGGCGCGGGATTTCTGGCGACGCAGCATGAGGCGCCTGCTGCGCTTGCCGTCGCCTGGATGCTCACGGGCATGACGCTCATGCTCGCCGCAACGGCAGGCTATCGCGGCATCGGCGGACTCTTCGGCGCGGCGGACCGCGTCTCGCGCTTTTCGAGAATGTGCCTGTTGAGCAACGTGAGCGAGATTGCCATGCCCGTCGCGATCGGTGCGCTCTTCTCGCAGGCTCCGGACCTCATGCCCTTCATCGTGCTGGCGGTCTCTCTGGCGCTTTCCTTCCTTTCCTCCGGCGTTTCGCGTTCGGACCTCAGGGCGCACGGCCTTGTTGAGTCGACGGACCTGCTTGTGAACATCAGGCGACTCGCGGGCTCGGGGCCGCTGCTGGCGGGCGTGGTGGCGGGCTCGGGCGTCAACGCGCTCTTCTGCATTCTCGACATTCTCGTTCCCACGGCGGGCGGCGGTATGGGCCTCACGACGATCCAGACGGGGACGCTCCTTTCGGCGTGCGCGCTCGCGCAGGTGGCCGCAAGCTCGCTTCTGTCCGTGCGCGCCAATCACAGGACGCTTCTGCCTCAGCTTCGCAACGCGCTGCTTCTGGGCGGCGTCGCGCTCTCGGTCGCCGCACTGGCCGACGGATTCGCGTCCTTTCTGCTCGTCGTGTCGGTGGCGGGCTTCGGATTCGGTCTGGTCAAGCCGCTTTCGATGAGCACGCTCTTCCAGTACGCGCCGCCCGAATCGGTGGGCGACATCGTGGGCATGAGGTTCATGCTCAACAACCTCGGCCGAATCATGATGTCGCTCTTCATGGCGGCGGGCGTCGGCGGCTTCATGTCCTCGACGGTCTTTCTCAGCACGCTCGCCCTGATCGTGCTCGTCGTGACGATCGGCGCTTCGATCAGGAGAGGACCTCAGGAGAGACCTCAGAGGTGACGTGCGCGGAAAGCAGGTGGGGGTGTCGCTGATGCGCCGAACTGTACCTACGTATCCCGGAGCCTACAATTCAAGAGGAATGCTTGACACTTGAGGAGCCCCATGTCCGACGAATTCAATCTTGTGAACGATCTCGCCGAATCCCGTGCGCAGGTCTACGGCGCATATGCCGACTTTTTCTCCGGCAACGGCTCTTCGGGCTTTGCCGGCAACTGGTCCGAGTTGGTCCGCTATCAGACGGGTGTCGAGGCCCTGCTTGAAATGACGTCCGGGCCCGCGCCCGAGCCGCTGCCCGAGCCCATCGTCATGGACAGGCTGTATGCGAGGCTTTTTCAGGGCGTTGGCGAAAGAACCGTGCCGCTTTGCGCCTCGGCCTACACGGGCGAGCACCGCATGATGTGCGGGGCCGATTGCCGTCGCATGCTTGAAGCCTACAGGGCCTTCGGCTTTCTTCCATCCGAGGCGGCCGCGCCCTTTGCGGACTCGCTGGGCGTGGAGCTTGCGTTCATGTCGCTCCTCGCGCAGACGAAGGCGCCCGCAGGAAAGCAGCGGGAGTTTCTGACCGCATGCTTGATCCCGCTTGCCTCGACCGTCGCGCATGAACTGCAGGGGCTGGAGACGGGGGCCGTCGGAGACGTTCTGGCGATGCTCCTTCGCACGATGAAGTCGGACGGAATGCTGCTCGAGCGGGCGGACGCCTGCTGATTTCGGACGTTCAGTCGTCCATATCCCTGATGAATGCCTGGAGTTCCTCCAGGCATTTGACGTTCAGGCAGCGGTAGGCTGCGGAGCGATGGGCTTCCACGGTGCGCTCGCTGATGCCTAGACGGTCGGCGATCTGCTGGTTGGCGAGACCAGCGGCGGCGAGCTTCACGATCTGGCGTTCTCGATTGGTGAGTCCTTCGAAGAGGCCGCAGACTTCGTCGTGGTGGTGTTGCATGCCTGCGCGGACCTTCTCGAGGCTGCTCTCGACTGCGGCGATGAGGACGTCGGGCGCAACGGGCTTTCGAAGAAGGTCGAAGGCGCCCTGCTTGAAAGCAGTGACTGCCATGTCGACGTCGGCATGGGCCGTCATGAAGACGACGGGCCAGCGCCAGCCCTTGTCGAGCAGCTTTCGCTGGGTTTCGATGCCGTTGAGTTCGGGCATCTGATAGTCCAGGATGAGGCAGCCCGGAACGGACGGATCGTCCTCTTCGAGGAACTTCTCGGCCGACGCATGAACGACGGCTCTGAGTCCCTTGCTCAGCAAAAGAAAGCAGATCGCGTCTGCAAAAGGTTCGTCATCGTCGACGATTCGGATGAGCATCTGCGTTTTTTCAATCATGTTCGCCTGCGTGAGGAAGGATCAGTCGTGCCTCAAGGCCGCCGCAAGCGGCGGGAGACAGCCTGAGATGGCCGCCATGGCCGGTTGCGATGGAGTTTACAAGAATCAGGCCGAGTCCCATGCCCGAGGACTTGGTCGTGTGCAGGGGCGCCGTCATGCGGGCGACTTCATCCTGCGTGAGCTGCGGGCCGTTGTCGGAGACGACGACCACAAGCCTCTCCTCCGTGCACTCGATGCGGATCGTTATCCTCGGATCTGCGATGCCTGCAGAGGCGAGAGCGTCGACGGCATTCTGCATTAGGTTGTGCAGCGCGATGCTGATTTCAAGGGAGGAGACTCGAACGGTGAACTTTTCGGACGGTGCGGGCGGCTCCAGAATGATCTCTCCCTCAAAGCGCGTGTTGCGCTTGAAGAGGCCGACGGCCTCTTCGACCACATCGCGCAGATCGGTCGTGATGCGGTCGACGGCATCGGTTCTTGCATAGAGCCTCACGCGTTCGACGATGTCAGCCACTCTTTCGGCCTGTGCGTTGATCTTCGCGAGGACGCCCTCGGATATTTCGGGCGTGAGCGAGCCCGAGGCGCAGAAGTTTCGCAGTCCCTGGACGTAGGCGAGGATGGCGCCGACGGGCTGTCGGATTTCGTGCGCGAACATCGTGCTCAGCTGTCCGAGAAGTCCGACGCGCAGAAGACGCCTGTAGCGTTCTTCCGACTCCAGGGCCTCGCGGCGCAGGCGCCGCTCGTTTTCCAGCGTTCGCTTGAGCTCACGGGTCCTGATCTCGACCATGCGGCGCAATAGGGCTGCAAAGCCGAAGCAGAGGAAGGCCGCGGCGAGAGGCACGGCGGCGAAGAGCCAGTACTTTTCGACGAAGTCGCTGAAGCTTCTTTCGTTCATGACGTCGTAGACGCCCGTGCGGAAGGCCTTGAAGACGCGGTCGGTGCTCTGAAAGTCGGTGGTGATGCTCCAGCGCACGCCGTCGGGTGATGCGGGCATGCCGAGAAGCGTGAGCACGACTTCGCGCGTCGTTTCGGGATCCGCGCCGCGCACGGCCGAAAGCGTCCAGTTGGGATGCTGGTCCGTTGAGCGCATGCAGGGGGTGGTCGCCTTGAGGGCCACGGGCTCGAGTTTGCGCCGGGTCTCGGAGTCCGCAGGGAAGAAGTCCTCGAGAATGCAGCTCGCAACAACGCCGACGTCGGCGCGTCCGTCGAGCACGGCCTGAACGACGTCCTCGGCGGATTGCATCAGAAAGCGCTGTGACTTGAAGAAGGCGGTCGCATCGTAGCCTGCCCGTTCGATTTCGCCCATGCCGACGAGGTAGCTGTACGGTCCGTTCGGATGGTTGGCGACCAGAGTGCGCCCGCGCATGTCCTTGAGGCGTTTGATTCCGCTGTCCCGGCGGGTGAAGAAGAGCGAGCCGTAGGACTTGTTCGGGTCGGGAAAGCGGCTGTCGGTGATGGTGAGGAGGTCGCGCGAGCCTTCGGACAGGTTGCGGCGCGAGACGCCCGACGTGGAAATGAAGTAGTCGACCTCGCCGCGCTCGAGCATGTGACCGAGCTCCGTGAGCGGGACGCGATCGCGGATCGTAACGTTCGAGGGGCCGAATCTTGCCTCGAGCGCCTTGACGGACCGGTCGAGCGGGTTGAGCGAGGTGGTGCCGTGCCCGCCCGACGTGACGGCGATGCGCACAGTAGTCCCGGCCAGAGCCGGTGCGCACTGCAGGGCGAGAACGGCCAGCAGGACGGCGCAGGTGAGGCGGATCATGTTTGCGATGAGAGGTGCTGTACTTACGTATCGAAGGTTATACCATGAAAATTGAGGAAGTCATCTTCGCAGTCCCGGACCAGGGCGGGCGGAGGTGAACAGGAGACCTCAGAATTTCATTGACCATAAAGGAGTAAAGCCATGCATGACCCCCATGGACTCGCTCTCAACCGACGCGATCTGCTCAAGTCGATCGGCACGCTTTCCGTTGCAGGCTCGACCGCAGGCATGTTCGTTCCGATTGCCGGAGCAGCCGAAGCCGCCAAGGAGTGGACCGGCTATTCGATCTGCGACCACTGCAACCACGTGCCCTCGTGCGGCATCAAGTTCCATGCACGCGGGAACGTGATCGAATCGATTGAAAACTGGAAGGAGAACCCCCGCCACATTCTCTGCTCGAAGGGACTGGCGACGCTCCAGCGACTCTACAACCCGAATCGTCTGCTCCATCCGATGAAGCGCACGAATCCCAAGGGCAGCGAGGATCCTGGATTCGTCCGCTGTTCCTGGGACGAAGCCTACAGGATGATTGCCGAAAATCTTCTGCGCATCAGGAAGCGGTACGGTGCGGACAGCGTGATGTTCTATGCGGGCGACCCGAAGGAACCGCGTCCGCCCATCATCCGTCTTGCCCGTCATTTCGGCTCCGTGCACTGGGCCAACGAATCGTCGGCCGCCTGCCGCGCCGGCTGCATGCAGGCCGAGCAGCTCACTTGGGGCCGTCCGTCGACGGGCGCCATGCCGACCGAAAAGACGCGTTCCTTCATGATCATGGCGACGAACGTCTGGGCACAGCCGCTGGGCTGGTGGGAGTCCCTCGTCAAGGCCAAGGCCCGCGGCTGCAAGATCATCACGGTCGACACCCGCCGCACGAAGGCCGCCGAGCTTGCCGACATCCATCTGGCGCCCCGCGTGGGCACCGACAGCGCGCTTGCCATGGGCATGATCCGCGTTCTCATCAAGGAAGGCCTCTACAACCGCGAGTTCGTCGAGAAGTGGTGCCACGGCTTTGAAGAGCTGGCCGCTTACTGCGAGACCTTCACCCCGGAAAAGACAGAGGAGATCACCGGCGTGCCCGCCGCCGACATCGTGGCCGCGGCCCGCATGTACGCCGAAGGCCCCGGCTCCTTCTCGCTCACCACGCAGAGCCTCACGCACAACCTCAACGGCGTCAACAACGCCCGAGCCCTGCTGCTCATCCCGTCGATCCTCGGCTACATGGACGCCCCGGGCGGCGCGATGTTCCCGACGAACCCGAAGGGCCAGCAGACCTACGGCTTCGGCATGCACACGAGCTTCTACGACGGCAAGTGGTGGAACGCCAGGGAGCAGAAGGACCGCCGCCTCGACAAGGACTTCGTCCCTGTCTGGCACCACATGATGGTTCCGTTCAGTCCGAACCTGCTGCCCGAATGGGTGAAGGAGGGCAGGATCCGCGCCTTCTGCGGCTGGGGTTTCAACGTCATGATCTGGCCGCAGCCCGAGGAATACGCAAAGGCGATCTCGAAGCTTGAGTTCGCGTTCGCGACCGACTACTTTTACCGCAAGGAAAGCCACAGGGACCTCGACCTCATCCTGCCCGCCGCCATGAACTTCGAGCGCTATGCGCCGTTCGGCATGTACGGCGCGAAGTATGCGCCGAGGACGCCCGTCAAGCCGCTCGGCGAAGCGAAGGAGGACTGGCGCATTGCGCTCGAAATCGGCTGCCTCGTCGACAAGCCCGAGAACTTCTTCGACGGCGACCCTGTCAAGGCCTGCAACGCGGTACTCAAGGTCTGGGAAGGCAACTACGAAAAGGCCGTCGCCGCTCTGCCTGCCGTCTCGACGCTCAAGTGCGAGAAGAACGAGCCCTACAAGTACGTCTCCGGCAAGCTCCGTCCGGACGGCAAGCCCGGCTTCAACACGCCGACGGGCAAGCTCGAGCTCTTCTCCACGATCACGTCGAAGTACGGTCTCGAGGGTCTTCCCGTCTACAAGGAGATGATGAAGCCCGAGGGCGACTTCAACCTGCGCCTCATCAACGGCACGCGCAAGCCCTACATCACGCATTCGAAGACCCGCTCCGATGCGCCGTACCTGCTTGAGCTCGAGCCCGTCAGCACGATTCACATGAATCCTGCCGACGCGAAGAAGCGCGGCCTCGTCACGGGCGACTTCGTCGAAATGCGCAGCAAGTTCGGCGGTCCCGTCCGCGCAAGGATCGACGTCTCGATCATCGTGCCCGAAGGCACGATCGACTCGCAGTACGGCTGGCGCGGCGACCAGAACACCCAGAATCTCATCCCGCGCCAGTGGGATCCGATTTCGGGCTACGCGCCGTATTTCGAAGTCAACGTGAGCGTTGCCAAGGTCAAGTAAGGAGGCTGCAATGAGTCGCTACGGCATCATTTTCAACGTAGACCGCTGCATCGGCTGCGAAGCCTGCTTTGTGGCCTGCAAGGAAGAAAACAAGGTCGCTCCCGGCATTCAGTGGAATAAGATCCGCCGCATCGAGAATGTCGGAAAGCGCGTCATCAACTACTATCGCGTCTCGTGCCAGCACTGCGAGGATCCCGCATGCATGAAGGTCTGCCCCGCAAAGGCGATCTCCAAGGGGCCGCACGGTGAAGTGCTCGTCGACCACAAGAAGTGCATCGGCTGCAGGATGTGCCTGGCCGCCTGCCCGTACGGTGCGCCGCTCTTCAACGAGGACGGCAGGACCGGATACTTCGGCGACAAGGAGCCGCTCCTCAAGCCCGAGCCCAAGGCCCATCAGGTGCGCGTCCCCGGCAAGGCCGAGCACTGCACGCTCTGCACCCATCGTCTCGCCGAAGGGCGTCTGCCCGCCTGCGTCGAAAACTGCTCGACCAAGGCCCTGACGCTCGTCGACTACGACTCGAAGGATCCCGAAGTCCAGGCGCTCATCAAGCGCTCCATCTGCCTCTCCGAAGAGGCGGGAACGCAGCCCAAGGTCCGCTACATCTGCTCGAACATGGACTTCAAGTCCGTCAAGCTGAAGTAGGGTTCCTGACGGACGTCCTGTTCTGATGACCATGAAAGCCGTGCGGTCTCGCGACCTGCACGGCTTTCTGTTTATGTGGGACTGAAGCAGGACGGAGGACTCAGGAGCTTCAGGATTGACTCACCTCCAGGGCGTCTCCTTGGCGGCATTGCGGCCCGCGATGCGGCCGTAGACGATGTAGTCCGTCACGGCGCAGAACCTGCCCGAGGGCACGACGGCGAAGGAGCTGCCGACGAAGCCGGTGATCCTGAAATCAGGTTGCTCGAAGAGCTCGAGCTGTTCTCAGGAATCGCTTCGTGCGGTCATGCCGCATATGTCGCCCATAATTGACTTTCTTGCCGTTGTCAATCCCTCGGAAACACCGTGGTGCCTGCGTTTGCGGGTCTATAGACTTCGTGGCGACCAATTTCGGCGGACCAGCGACCACGGGCCCGCCGTTCTCATGACAAAGGAGTTCGAAAATGTTCAAGAAGTCTCTGATCGCCGTTGCCTCGCTGCTTGCCGCCGTCGGCACGGCCCAGGCCTGCAGCACGCTCGTGATCGGCAAGGCCGTTTCCGAAACGGGCAACATCATCGTCGCCCACAACGAAGACAACGGCGGCCGTCTCTTCAACATGCAGCACTATGTTCCGCCCGCCAAGCACAAGAAGGGCGAAATGCTGAAGTTCGAGAAGTTCGCGGCCGAAATCCCGCAGGTCGAGGAGACGCTGGGCTTCTACTGGACGCAGACCTTCGTTCCTGACGGCGCGAGCTTCGCCGACGGCTTCTTCAACGACGCCGGCGTCGTGGTCGCCACGAACTGGTGCGGCGAGATCTTCGACGCCGACCGCATGGAAGTCAAGGACGGCAAACTACTCTTATGCATAGACACTGTAAA
>ERZ791611.1395-NODE-1395-length-15841-cov-2.744394_pt1 | contig 15841 bp, 16 predicted proteins | sample MGYA00510275_ERZ791611 | MGnify/ENA primary metagenome ERZ791611 (study PRJEB30046, sample SAMN00791912) | human gut metagenome | study: EMG produced TPA metagenomics assembly of the A metagenome-wide association study of gut microbiota in type 2...
AAAATGTTACGTGTCAACTTACCTACCGCCGGTTCTTTTCATAAATAATCCGCAGGCCTTTCAGCGTCAGCTGAGAGTCATACACATCAATCACATTCGTCTCCGGCGCTATGATCTTGCCAAGACCTCCCGTCGCAACCACCTTTGCCTCCGGATAGCCGGATTCTTTCTTCATGCGGTTGATGATGTACTCTGTCTGTCCGATCTGCCCGTAGACCAGCCCGGCCTGCATGCTGGAGATGGTCTCTTTGGCAAGGATGGACTCTGGCTTCTTAATCTCGATTGCCGGGAGCATGGCTGCCTGTCCCCACATCGCCTGGGCGGAGGTCCGGATGCCCGGCGCCGTAACAGCGGCTTCGAAGGTTCCATCCTGCCCCACGAGATCGTATGTTGTGGCAGTTCCGAAGTCCACCACGATAACCGGTCCACCGTGAAGGGTATATGCTGCGACTGCATCCACGATCCGATCCGATCCGACTTGTCTTGGATTCTCCGTCACGATGCGGATGCCCGTCTTGATTCCTGCCGATACCACGATCGGCTTGACACCGAAATATTTGATAATCGCGCTGCCCAGCGAATGCATCACATCCGGCACTACCGACGCGATGATGACCGCATTGATATCCGTACTCGACACCCCTTGGTGCTCCACCAGTTCTTTCAGCGTTATTCCGTATTCATCGGATGTCCTTGGCTGCTTTGTCGTCATACGGTATGTTCCAAGGAGCTCATCTCCCCGGAATGCGCCAAGCGTGATATTTGTATTCCCTACATCTATTACTAACAGCATATCTTGTCCTCCTATACTTCTTCCCCAAGGAAGAATACTTTGTAATATACCTGCAGCGCCTGAAGCAATTCCTGCTTCTCCTTCTGCAGTTCCTTTATCTTAAGCCGGCTCCCGATCTCGTCGAACATCGGATCCCCTTCTTCAGAAGTAACCTCGAAGCAAAGTTCGCCGTCTTCTTCATATACCAGTGTCAGAATGCCTCCCACGTCATGAACGTAGAGAACGCACATAATCTTAAGTTCATTCTTCACCGTATCCGGCAGCTGCTCAAAATCCGGATTCAGATAATATTTTTCTTCATAAGAATTGGCGCCGCACAGCACTACTTTTCCATCATACATATCCATATACTCCTCTGACCGATACTTCTCCTGCAAATATCTCTTTCTCCTGTCCATCAGCCGTCTTTACGATCAGTTCTCCCGTCTCGTTGATTCCCATGGCGACGGCCTCATATTCATGGCCCGGCTCCAGAATCTTGACTTCCCTTCCTCTATTTACCAGAAGAGAATTGTACGCTTCCATCAGCCCGGATAAGTCCTCGGTCTCCATGAACTTCTCATAGCATTCTTCAAAACTTTCCATAATCGCCGCGATCAGCTGCGACCGCTGTACCTTATGCCCTAATTCCAGGTAAAGGGAGGTCGCCCGCTCCTTGATCTCCTGCGGAAATGAATCCTGATTCACATTGACGCCGATCCCAATGACTACATAGTTAATATAGTCAATCTCCGCACTCATCTCCGTCAGGATGCCGCAGAGTTTCTTTCCGCTCAGGCTCACAATATCATTGGGCCACTTAATCCTGGCCTCCAGTCCCGCCACCTGGCCTATACCCTTTGTGGCTGCAATGGCCATCAGAAGCGTCATCTGCGGCGCCTTAACCGGCATCATATCAGGGCGGAGCAAAATGGTCATATAGATGCTGGTTCCTTCCGGCGACTCCCAAGATCGGCCTCTGCGCCCCTTGCCTGCATTCTGCCTGTCGGCAATGACCAGAGTCCCGTGTTCTGCCCCCTTTTCCCCCAGTTCTTTGGCACGGGTATTGGTAGAATCCGTCTCATCATAGTAGACCACATGCCTTCCTGCCCATTTTGTGCTGATCAGGCTCTCAATCTCCGCCTTTGACATCACATCCGGACTATCTACAAGGCGGTACCCTTTATTGCGTACCGCCTCAATCTGATATCCTTCTTTTTTCAGTTGTTCCATAACCTTCCACACAGCCGTGCGCGATACCTGGAACTGTTCGCATATTTGCTGCCCTGACAAGTAAGTATCGCTTGACTTTAGCAAGCGCAATATCTCTGACTTCATATAAATCTTTCTCCTAATGTCGCAACCATGACTGCCTTGATGGTATGCATCCGATTTTCAGCCTCATCGAATACTTTGGACTGGGCAGATTCAAACACTTCATCCGTCACTTCCATATCGCTGATGCCATACTTTTCTTCAATTTCCTTGCCAATCTTCGTCTTAAGGTCATGGAATGCCGGCAGGCAGTGCAGGAAGATCGCGTCTTCTCCTGCATTCTCCATCACCTTCTTCGTCACCTTATAAGGGGACAGTTCCCGGATCCTCTCTTCCCATACCTCGTCCGGCTCTCCCATGGATACCCACACGTCCGTATAGATTACGTCAGCATTCCTGGTGCCTTCCTCTACATCTTCGGTAAGAGTGATCGTGCCGCCGCTTTCCTTCGCGTATCCTTTGCACGTCTCTACTAATTCTTCATTTGGAAAATATGCCCTTGTCGTACATGCCACAAAGTGCATCCCCATTTTAGCGCAGGCAATCATCAGGGAATTCCCCATGTTGTACCTTGCATCTCCCATATATACCAGCTTGATCCCCTTTAATCTTCCGAAATGCTCCCGGATTGTCAGTAGGTCTGCCAGCATTTGCGTAGGGTGATACTCGTTGGTAAGCCCGTTCCATACCGGAACGCCTGCATATTTGGCAAGGTCTTCCACGATCTCCTGACCGAATCCGCGATACTCTATGCCGTCGTACATTCTGCCAAGCACGCGGGCCGTATCCTCGATGCTTTCCTTCTTTCCAATCTGGGAACCGCTGGGATCCAGATAGGTAGTCCCCATTCCCATGTCATGGGCCGCCACTTCAAAAGAACAGCGTGTCCTGGTGCTGGCCTGGGGATCAGCGCAACATTCATGCCTCTATAATGGTCAACTAATACTCCGTTCTTCTTCTTTTCCTTAAGGTCTGCCGCCAGATCAAGAAGATATGTAATCTCCTCCGGCGTAAAATCCTTCAGCGTCAAAAAGTTTCTTCCTTTTAAGTCCATTTTCCGTCCCTCTCTTACTCCTATTAATACATGTACGAACCTGGGAAGGTTCATCTGATCTCGTAAAGTTTCGTATTTCTTATATACAATATCATATAATTCGTCCACTGTGTATATCTGATATTTGGGAATATGCAATAATTTCGCGGCGGCCTCCAGCATTCCCATAAAAAGTTCCTTATCTGAGAAGCCAAGAGACAGTTTCAGCACAAATGCGATCTCCGCTTTTTCGATCTCCCTGATGCCTCCGAGCAGTTCCTCGTAGTATTCATCTTCATGGGTCTGTTCCAGATAATAAATAAATCCTTCCAGGCCATACAGCATCCTTTTGGCATCAAAATATCCGATTCGAAGATTCTGGCGGCTTCGTTTGCCAGAAAATTCTATGATGCTGCCAAGTTTGACCCGGGGAGTGATTTCGTATTTTACCCCATTCTCAGGCATCTTGACCCGTGGCTCCCGTCCAGGCCCATAGATCCGAATCTCGATGACATTTTCGTATCCCCTGCCCACAAGGGAACTTAAAGGCACATTATTAATAACGCCTCCATCGATATATTTCTTTCCGTGGAGACGTTCATTTTTAAATCCGATGAGATACGCGCTGGCCAGCAGGAAATCCTCCAGAAGGCCCTCCGGAATATCCTCCACGCTCAAGTCCAGTTCCCTGAAATCAGACAACGAGAAGGTCAGCAGGCAGAATTCCTTGCCGCTCTTTCTTATAGCATCCTCGTCAATTACTTCGTGGATCAGGTTTCGGAGCGGGGTGATGTCGATCCCTCCGTCTTTCAGCCTCCTCCAGCCTTCATTCAGAAACTCCTTGATTGTAGTCTGCTTATGGAACAGGCGCTCCATCCATTCATCATCCACATCCATGACCGTGGAAAATGTCATCTTGCTCCAGATATCTTCCGCCTTTTCTACGTCTCCCATGCAAACGAGGGCGCCATTTAATGCGCCCACGCTGGTTCCTGCCACTGCATTGATCTTTACTCCGGCTTCCACAAGCGCTTTCCACGCGCCTATCTGGTAAGCGCCTCTTGCGCCCCCGCCGTCAAATACAAGGCCATATTCTTTTGACATGTCAATGATGGGCTTCATAAGTCCCACACCCTTTCATGCTAGTTCGGATTGTCGTCTTTTGCTCCAACTTCGGTCAAGGATTTTACCAGTCCCGCCATTCCCTGTATCTCTGATGGGATGATGATCTTGGTAGCCTTTCCGTCAGCTGCTTTTTCAAATGCTTCCAGGCTCTTGATGGTAAGGACTGCCTGATCCGCTCCCGCATCCTTCAGGAATCGGATACCATCGGCATTCGCCTGCTGTACCTTCATGATTGCCTCAGCCTCGCCTTCCGCCTCGCGGATCATAGCCTCTTTCTTCGCTTCCGCGCGAAGGATGGCTGCCTGCTTCTCAGCCTCCGCATCCAGAATCGCGGACTCTTTGTGTCCTTCTGCAACAAGGATGGTAGACTTCTTCTCGCCCTCTGCGCGAAGGATTGCCTCACGACGTTCACGCTCAGCCTTCATCTGCTTCTCCATCGCATCCTGGATGGCTGCCGGCGGGATAATGTTCTTAAGTTCCACACGATTTACCTTGATGCCCCAAGGATCTGTGGCAACGTCAAGAGATGCGCGCATCTTCGTGTTGATCGTCTCTCTGGATGTCAGCGTCTGATCCAGTTCCAGGTCGCCGATGATATTACGCAGGGTAGTTGCCGTCAGGTTCTCAATTGCCATAATCGGATTGGCAACTCCATAGCAGAACATCTTCGGGTCTGTGATCTGGTAGAAAACGACCGTGTCAATTCTCATAGTTACGTTATCCTTCGTGATAACCGGCTGCGGCGCAAAGTCCACGACCTGCTCCTTTAAGTCAACCTTCCTTGCCACACGGTCAAAGATCGGCAGTTTAAAATGAAGCCCTGTCCCCCAGGTTGCCTGGTAAGCTCCAAGCCTCTCAATAACCAGCGCCTGCGCCTGTCTGACGATCCTGATACAAGAGATCAGTACCAGAATAACAATGATCAATACAACAATTCCAATTACTCCTAATCCTAACATGTCTTCTCCTCTCTGGCTCTTACTATTAGTTTCACGCCTTGAATCCCTTCAATTACTACAACTGTATTTTTTGCAATCTTGCCGTCCAGGTCATCCGTCTTTGCCGACCATTCCTGCCCGTTGACTTCGACCCGGCCTTTTGATTGAAGCGTATCTATGTCTTCCAGTACCAGCGCCTGCTGCCCGATCAGGCTTTCCGCATTCGTCTTCTGCCTCTCCTGGTTAAAAAACTTCACCGCGATCGGCCTTGTGGCAATCAGCAGCACCAGTGACACTACAATAAAGACAATCACCTGTACCACCGTGCCAAACCCCAGAATGCCCGTGACAAATGCCACCAGGGCTCCGCCTGCAAACCAGATGGTTGTAAGCCCCATTGTAAAGATCTCTATCACCAGCAGTATTACGAATAATATCAACCAATATACCGTCTGCATAAGCCTTCCTCTCTTTTCTTAATTAGTATAGTATTCCTTTTCTACCATATTACTATACTTTAAGTTATAAAGCAATTACATATGTCTTCTTTGCCGAGCGGCTTCGAACATCAAAACCGATGAGGCGATGGCCGCATTCAGTGACTCTACCCGGCCTGCCATCGGAATTTTAATATAAGTATCTGCCTGCTGCGCGATTTCCTCATCCAGCCCGTTTCCTTCATTGCCTATCAAAAACGCGCAAGGCTTCGTATAATCAGCCTCGTCATAATCCTGCCTGCCATTGAGATGCGCGGCGTAGATGCAGATCCCTTTAGCCTTCAGATATCCGATATCCTTCTTCAAATCCTGCGAATAATAGAACGGCATCCGGTAAATGGATCCCATGGTAGAGCGGATGGTCTTCGGATTGTAGATATCCACGCATTCCTGATCCAGCAGGATTCCCGTCACGCCTGCGCCCTCCGCCGTGCGCAGTATGGTTCCCAGATTACCCGGATCCTGCAGCCGGTTCAGCACGATCATATGTGCCGCCCTGCCTGCCGCCGCTTCTTCCAGGCTATAGTCCAGCTGCCTGACCACGCACAGGATTCCCTGAGGCGTCTTCGTATCCGACACATAGCCAAAAACCGTATCCGACAGGATCAAAAGATGCGCGCCGCTGCCTTTTAGCGCCTCATCCGTCATGTGCTTCTCTTTTTTATAGAATGATTCCGAAGCATAAACTTCTTTTAGAAGCCTTTTCGGCGTTTCGCGGAACATCCGAATTCCCTCTACAAGAAATACGCCTTCTTCATCCCTTAATTTCCTCTTTTTTCTCAGATTTGCCAAATGCTTGACTTTGGCGTTCGCGGTACTGGTAATCATTGCTGTCCGTCCTTTCTATATCTGTTCCAGCGCGTCGTTAGAGCCAACCAGGATCAGGACCATGCCTGCTTCCAGAGGCTTTAATGGATCCGGGTTCACTTCCACATCCTCATCCACTTTGATTCCCACTACGTTTACATCATGGGATCGCCTGACATCCAGTTCCTGCAGGGACTTCCCTACCCAGTCTTTTGGAACGGCAATCTCCATAATGCTGTATTCGGACGACAAGGCAATCCAGTCCGCAAAATTGGCTGATACCAGATTCTTAGCTGTTCGTACCCCCATCTCCTTTTCAGGGAAAATGACCGCATCCGCGCCAATCTTTTCCAATATGGTGGCATGCAGCTTATTCTTTGCCTTTGCCATCACATAAGGCACTCCCATCTCCTTAGACACCAGGGTAGCCATAACGCTGGCTTCCATATCATCTGCCACCGCCACGATGACGCCGTCCAGATTCCTGGCTCCCATAGTGCGGATGACATCCGCATCTCCAATATCTGCCTTCATGGCATAGGATACCAAGTCGGAAATCTCCTGTACCCTCTCCATATGATTATCTACTGCCACGACTTCGCATCCCAGCCGCTGCAGAGTCACTGCTATACTTTCTCCAAAGTTTCCAAGGCCAAATACCGCATATTGCTTCTTCATTTAATCTTCCTCCATTATCCAACCATAATCCGTTCGTTCGGCAATTCCCTGATCTTGTCTCTGTAATTCGGCTTCCCCGCAAATACCAGGGCCAGCGTCAGCGGGCCAATTCTTCCCACATACATGAGTACCATGATGACCGCCTGGCTTCCCCGGGCCAGGCTAGGCGTCAAGTCTGCCGTAAGCCCCACCGTGCCTATGGCCGATGCCGTCTCATACATCACATTGATCAGGGGCACGCTGGCAGGCTCTATGATCAAGACCGTCACCGTACCGGTAATAAACACCATGAACGCCAGCATGGCCACCGCGAATCCCGTCCGGAAGTTTTCCATTGTGATCTTCCTTCCGAAGCACTCCGTATCCTTGCCGCCCCGCACGAATGTAATGCAAGCCATCACCAGCATGGCGATCGTCGTGGTCTTGACCCCTCCGGCCGTACCTCCGGGGGAGCCTCCTATAAACATCAGGATGCAGTCAAGCAGCTTGCTCTCCTGCGTCAGTCCTGACTGGGATACCGTGAAGAATCCCGCCGTCCTAGTAGTCACTGACTGGAACATGGAGGCCATAACCTTCTTTCCAACACTAAAGTCTCCCATAGTCTCTGGATTATGGTACTCCAGCAGAAATGTCGCGATCGTTCCAATCGTCAGAAGGATCAGGGTCGTCACGATTGCCAGTTTCGAGTGAAGCCTGAGCCTGGTAAACCACCACTTTTTCGGTACCTCATGCCTATATATCCGTTTTCCATTGGTGATCACGTCATGCCACACCGAGAAGCCGATGCCGCTTAGAATGATCAGCAGCATTGTCGTAATATTGATCAGCGGATTCCCGGCATAGTCTGCAAAACTGTTGGCACCCAATATATCAATTCCCGCATTACAGAAAGCAGATACGGCATGAAAGATGGAATAGCAAATTCCCCGTACCAGCCCGAATTCCGGCACGAACTGGAACGCATACAGAAAGGCTCCGGCCCCTTCCACCAGGAACGTGCCGGTAATCACCCGCTTCACCATGCCCACCATGCCTCCGAGGGAGTCCATGTTGTAGGTCTCCTGTATCACCACCCGCTCCCTTACAGTAATCTGCCTGCGAAGAATCAGAAAAAATACGGTGGCACACGCAATTACGCCCAGTCCGCCTATCTGGATCAGAAATAGTAATATCACCTTGCCAAATATGGTAAACTGTGCCGCCGGCGTTATGGTGACAAGGCCCGTCACGCAGACTGCGGAAGTCGCCGTAAATAGCGAATCCATAAAAGCAATCGGCTGCCGGTTGGATATCGGAAGCCATAGGAGCACTGCGCCTATAAATATGACTCCCAGGAATCCAAATACCAATATCCGCATCGTATTCCATCTGATATTCTGCTTTTTCTGCTGCATAACCTTATCTCCTTTGGCGCCGATCCGCCTGACTCCTTAGACTTTGCGTATTATGATAGCACATTCATTTGGTTATTTCTAGTGGTCCTTATTTAGTTTCCTGCTTACCCAAGACACAGGCGCGGGAAAAGCGCTGCAGAAGGCACAGGCCGAAACGGCCTGTGCCTTCCATCCACAATCTGTCGGAATTCCGAAATTATTCAAATACAGTCTGATCTTCCACCGGCGTCATAAGCGCTTTAAGCGCCCGCTCCACAAGTTCCCGGCGGATCTTCTTGCTGGTCTCTTCTCCCCTGCCCGGATCGCCGAGAGGATATGGGATTCCCACTGCCGGAACGATACGGTTAGCTCCGATCGTAAGGGAGATGGGCACTACCGTCGCAATATGTACTACCGGAATGCCTGCCCGCTCGATTTCCTTCACCATTGTTGCGCCGCAACGAGTGCAGGTGCCTCAGGTGGAGGTCAGGATTACCGCCCCAATGTGGTCATCCAGCAGTTTCTTTACAAAGTCCTCTCCGAATGCCTTTGCATTTCCCGTAGAGGTTCCGGTACCGGTAGTGGTAATGAAGTAATCCGCAAGTTCTCCGATCACGCCTTCCCGTTCCATCTCCCGCAGTACGTCCAGCGGCACTACCAGATCCGGGTCTTCGGTTACGAATGCCCGATCATAGCCGCCATGGATGGTCATGAAGTCTTTCTTGTCCATATGATCCATGCCCTTGATGCTGTAGATTCCATACTTGGTGGCGCTGGATGACTCTATATGGTCAGGATTGCCCTGGGGAACGATTCCGCCGGAGGTGACCACCGCGATCTTGATCTTTCCTACGTCAGCAACTGGAGGATTCGGCGGTACCCGGTCAAATACGGGCATCGGATACTCGGTAACGCATTCCTCGCCTTTCATCTTCTTGACCAGTAGTTCTACCGCCCGCTCAGACCCTCTCTTCTCGTGGAAATAGTTGACACGGATTCCCCGTTCCAGATAGCCTTCTATTTCCGGCCCGAAAATCTCTTCTCCGTTGATCAATTTCTCGCCAAGCCTTTTCATTACCGGCACTGCGTCACGCATTCCTGCTGCTGAGTTCTTGGTCTTTACAATAATTACATCCTTCTTGAACATGTCAGCTCCGGGGTTTTCCTGGTACATTCCTGTGATGACCGGGATTCCAAACCGCGCTTCTACCGCCTTGGCGATAGTTCCACATGCCACGCCGTATCGCCCGGCATTGAAAGCCGGACCTGCGATAAATAGCTGAGGGCCTACCGGCTCCATCATGTTAAGGATCTCTTCCTTCGCCTCTTCCAGATGCTCGCCAAAATAGTTGTCTCCACAGACGATCGTGGCGGCGATCTCATATCCATCGCCAAATTCCTTCGCAAATGCAAGGCCCGGACCGATCGCGCCTTCATGGAATTCGGGCTTCATGCCTGCCGCTTCCTCGCCGCCTGCGCCTGCAAAGAAGTTATTGATATAATGGACAATTTTTATTTTAGACATTATTGTGCCCCCTTCCTAATACGTGCGCGCCGTCAGATGATTGTATCCGTTGGCAATGGTGGATGCGATGATAATCTGCAGTTCTGCCTCAATGCTCCCATCCGGCTTCATGCTGCCTTCAAATCCCCCGATCATAGTTTCCACATAGTCCAAAGTCCCGATTACCTTCTCCATCGGCGGGAAGTGGATGATGATATTGCCCTGCCCGCAGGATACTACCGTATCCGCCTCCGGCACCACGTCCGCCAGCGACTGGGACTTTCCGTCCCGTCCCGGGAACTCGTCGGTGATCAGCACGACCTTTGCTCCTGCCAGCGTGGCCTTCTTACAGTTCATCATCAAATCCGTATCCGGGTTGCCATATCCTTCTTCTGTAATGATCACCCCGTCCAGCCCCAGGAATTCTACCAGTTTCCCGACCATATCCGAAGACCGCTCCTTATCTGCCAGAAATACATTTTCGTTGGTCAGTATGACTCCGATAAAATTCAAGTCTTTCCCATGGTGTTTATACAGGTCCTCAATCACCGGATTATTCAGGTGATGGAAGGTGGTCACCTTGTCACAAGGTGCCACGCAGTTGCCGCTCACGATAGCGCCGTCCATGATCTCCGTTGGGTACATGAAGGTAGGGATGAACTTCTTGGCATCCACGCCATAATAATAGGTATCATGGAGAAGTCCCTGCGACTGCAGCATATGGATATATCCCACCTTGGGCAGATCCGGATACTGCGCCGCCTGTTCCAAATAGGGCCGGGTCTCGTAAGTTGCGATCTCATCCGGGACAAGTTCCCTTGCCGCTTCCCCTATGTAGGCTGCTACTTTAAGCCCTGCTAGCCTTCCTGCCGTCTCATGCTCATGGGCATCGATTCCATCCTTGGCATGGAAGATGACGCACACGTTGTTGGTCTTGGAAAACGGAGTGTACTTTGCCGTCTCTCCCGCCATATCGATGATTCCTTCCTGGAATCCCACGATCCTTCCCGAAGTCACGACCGCCGCGCCAACCAGGGCATGGGTCCTGCCCTCTCCTACCTGCTTTACCTTATTGATGATTCCCGGGAAGATGCCGCCGCTTCCGTCAACCTTCACCCGGGGCTCGATCACGTCCTTGACCGGAGCAATCCGTATCGATTCCCCGGGTCTCGCCAGTTCTACTTCCGCCGATACCAGACGGTCATCCGCAAGTACCAGATCGATGATCTCCTGCCGGCAGACATAGAGTGTCCCCTTCTCCACATATGTCCGGTCAGCAAACTGAACATCATGGATAAATATCTTTCCCAATTCCAGTTTCAATTCTTTCCCTCCTTTTCACAAAAAGGGAACATTAAGAATAATGTTCCCTTAAGCAATAAATTTACCGTCAATTTTCTTATATCTATATAATAATCTAAAAATTAACAAATAACAAGCCTAAACACAGCAAAAGTGCATCAGGCCAATTTAAAACCTGATGCACTACTATTTCTTCACGGGGAAGCGGATATATAAATCAATATTCATTATGCCATAAATTTTTGCAGATCGTGCCTTATCTTATCGTTCGGCTCATCATGCACCACCAGCATCAGCTCTTTCTTAACGCCCAGTCCCATGACTCCCATAACAGACTTGGCATCGACATGATGGCATCCAGAGATCAATTCTACATCACAGTCGTATTTTGACACTTTATCCACCAATACCAATGCGTCCTCCGCCGAATTTAGTAAGATATTAAATTTCATGTCTTTCTCCTCCTTCCGTATCTGTCTGCATCATACATATATATTCTACAACTCAAATCGGTTAAAGCAGTATCAACATCCGCTGAATTCCAGCATACTAAAGTAATTTCGGCCTCCCCTAAAAAAATAATCAAAATATGTTCCGTCCTATACCTTGAACCGGTACCCCACTCCCCATATCGTCTCAATATACTGAGGATTGGAGGTATCCATCTCCACCTTCTCCCGAATCTTCTTGATGTGTACCGTGACCGTGGCGATATCTCCGATGGACTCCATGTCCCATATCTCCCGGAACAGTTCTTCCTTCGTATATACATGGTTTGGATGGCTGGCAAGGAAGGTGAGCAGGTCGAATTCCTTCGTGGTAAACGTCCTCTCTTCCTCATTTACCCACACTCTCCGGGCCGTAGTATCAATCTTAAGGCCACGGATCTCAATCACCTTATTGGCCTCCACCGCGCTTCCTGTCAGGCGGTCATACCTGGCCAGATGAGCCTTCACCCGGGCCACCAGCTCGCTGGGACTGAATGGCTTTGTCATATAGTCGTCCGCTCCAAGCCCAAGGCCGCGGATCTTGTCAATGTCATCCTTCTTGGCGGACACCATGATAATAGGCGTATTCTTTACATCCCTGATCTGCCTGCAGATCTCGAATCCATCAATTCCTGGAAGCATAAGATCCAGGATAAACATGTCAAACTCCTCGCCCAGCGCCTTCTTAAGCCCCGTCTCGCCGTCATTGGCAACCTCCACCTTGAATCCGCTCAATTCCAGATAATCCTTTTCCAGATCTGCAATCGCCTCTTCGTCCTCTACAATCAATATCTTACTCATGAAATCGGCACCTCCTGATATTTTCTTAAGACAAAATACATGGTCGTTCCAGTCTCTTCCCTGCTGGTTGCCCATATCTTGCCGCCATGCTCTTCTATAATCTTCTTGACGATGGAAAGCCCTATGCCGCTTCCTCCTTTGGAAGAATTCCGGGAGGCATCCGTCCGGTAGAACCTGTCGAATATATTGGGCAGATCCTTGGCGGCGATCCCTTTTCCATTGTCTTCCAGTTCCACCTGTATGAAGTCTCCTACGTCTTTCACCCTGAGATTAATCTTCCCTTTTGGCTTATCCATATACTTCAGGGAATTATTTACAATATTGTGGATGACTCTCTTAATCTGCTCCGCATCCGCGATGACCTTGACGCTGCCTTCCACATAATTGAAATACCCGAACTCCACATTCTTTGACTCCAGCTCTATGGAAAGATCTTCCGCGCAGTCGTCAAAATAGGCATTTACCGACAGCGTATTAAAATTATAGGGTATCCTGTTGGTGTCAATCTTGGTATAGAGAGTCAGCTCATTGATCAGCGTGTCCATTTCATTGGCTTTATTATAAATGGTACGGATATATCTTTCCATCTTTTCCGGCGTATCCGCCACCCCGTCCATGATTCCCTCCGCATAGCCTTTGATCGCCGTCACCGGCGTCTTCAGGTCATGGGAGATGTTGCTGATCAGTTCCTTGTTCTCCCGGTCGAATTTGATCTTTTCTTCTGCATTATCCTTCAGCCTGCAGCGCATCTGTTCCAGATCCTGGCATAGGCTTCCCAGCTCGTCTTCGGATTCCGGTTCCAACTCAAAGTCCAGATTCCCGTCCCGGATATTCTTAGCCGCCACCTGCATCTTCCCCAGCGGCCGCATGATCGCCCGGTAAATCCAGAATATCAGCAAGGCGGCCGTAAGTATCAGCACGATGATGATCCCAAATACCATATCCACAAAGAATTCTTCCACTTCTGGAATCATGTTGCTCACATCCGTGACGATGAAGGCACTCCCTTCCTGGCCGTCTGAATAATGGAAATCCACCTGCTTGATGAGCGCCTGGGCTTCTCCTCCCAGATAGATCCCATTTTCCGAGGTATTCTCCGATTCCCCATAATCTGGAAGCTGTCCGATCACATGGTTGGCCTCTTCCATATCCGTTCCCACATAGATAATCGTGCCTTCCTTGCGAACCAGCAGGTACGCCTTCTTCTCCTCCAGCTTCTGGTTGAATTCTTCCAGGCAGGTGGCATCTTCCATCTCCTGAGGATTCGTCTTTGCCATCTTGGACAGTTCATGGTATGGCTTCTCTGTCAGCCTGGACATCACAAGAACCGAATTGGAGAAACTCTTTACCGTGGTTCCCGAAATTTCGTATGTTTTTTCTATAGCACTGATCTGATACCGTCCCAGCAGGCAAACCATCGTGACGGTCAGAACAATTGGAATTAAAATAAGCGTCAGAAAAGCGATGCTTAATCTTGTCTTTAACTTCATTCGTTTATACCCTCCAGGAAAAGTATAGCATGAAAAAGGGCGCTTCACATCAAAGCGCCCATAAACTTTTCTAAAATTTTTATAAATACTTCTTCAGTACTTCCACTTTATCAAGCTTCTCCCACGGAAGGTCGATGTCCGTACGGCCGAAGTGACCATAGGCCGCCGTCTGCTTATACAGCGGACGTCTCAGATCCAGCATCTTGATGATGCCTGCCGGACGCAGGTCAAAATTCTCGCGGATGATCTCTACCAGTTTCTCATCGTCAATTCTGCCGGTTCCGAAGGTATCTGCCATGATAGAGGTCGGATGTGCCACGCCAATGGCATAGGACAGCTGGATCTCGCATTTCTTGGCAATCCCTGCCGCCACGATATTCTTGGCTACATAGCGGGCAGCATAAGCTGCGGAACGGTCTACCTTCGTGCAGTCCTTGCCGGAGAATGCCCCGCCTCCATGGCGGGCCATTCCGCCATAGGTGTCTACGATGATCTTGCGTCCTGTAAGGCCGCTGTCGCCATGGGGCCCGCCGATCACAAAACGGCCTGTGGGATTGATAAAGAACTTCGTCTCCCCGTCAATCATCCCCTGCGGAATCACTGCTTCGAAAACATGCTTCCTGATGTCTTCATGAATCTGCTCCTGGCTGATATCCGGATCATGCTGGGTTGACAGCACCACCGCGTCCAAACGTCTTGGCACGCCCGCCTCGTCGTATTCTACCGTCACCTGGGTCTTGCCGTCCGGCCTTAAGTAGGGAAGGGTTCCGTTCTTCCTGACTTCCGTAAGTCTTCTGGCCAGCTTGTGCGCCAGGGCAATCGGGTATGGCATCAGTTCCGGGGTCTCATCCGTGGCGTAGCCAAACATCATGCCCTGATCTCCTGCGCCGATTGCCTCGATCTCTTCTTCAGACATCTTATTTTCCTTTGCCTCCAGCGCCTTGTCAACGCCCATGGCAATATCTGAGGACTGCTCGTCGATGGCCGTGATCACGCCACAGGTATCCGCGTCAAATCCAAACTTCCCTCTCGTGTATCCGATCTCCCTGACCGTATCCCTGACGATCTTCTGGATATCTACGTAAGCGTTGGTGGTGATCTCTCCCATGACAAGCACAAGGCCCGTGGTGGTACATGTCTCGCATGCCACGCGGCTCATAGGATCCTGCTCCATAAGCGCGTCCAGGATGGCGTCGGATATCTGGTCGCACATCTTGTCCGGATGGCCTTCTGTTACTGATTCTGACGTAAATAAAAGTTTTTCCATAGCATTCTCTCCTTTTCTACTGAAAGGGGCTTGCCCTTTCGCACACTTTCTCCCTGGATGGATTTATTTGGGGCTTGCAGCGTTTCAGAGATATGCCACGCAAGGCCCACTCCAAAAAACAGCCCGCATAAAGCGGACTGTTTTATATTATCATAAACCAATCCTCTTATTGTTCGATTACTCGCTCAGGTTGGCACCTTCCACACACCGGGGGTTGCCGCAGCTTCACAGATCCTTTGTATCTCCACTGCTCTGAATAAGAGAAAGTTTGCATTATTTAATTAATGGTTCTATGTACGAATAAGACTTTACACTCTTTTCCTCTAATTGTCAACCTACACTTTATGGAATCTGTATTATGCCTTGTTAAAAGTACCTGGTTCCCCACACTCCTGCTGCACACGCGATCCCCGCGATGAGAAATGAAGTATTAAGACCCGCAACGTCTAACAGAAACGGGCACAGAATGGATATCAGGCCATAGCCCAGCA
>ERZ791611.1398-NODE-1398-length-15788-cov-2.300769_pt1 | contig 15788 bp, 12 predicted proteins | sample MGYA00510275_ERZ791611 | MGnify/ENA primary metagenome ERZ791611 (study PRJEB30046, sample SAMN00791912) | human gut metagenome | study: EMG produced TPA metagenomics assembly of the A metagenome-wide association study of gut microbiota in type 2...
ATTTCCTGCAAAAGGAGAAAACACAAGAAACATACCGTTTGAAACCTTCGAAACGTGGTGCAGGACAACACCGGAAGCACCGGGCGTAAATCTACAGGCCAGCATAGATGACAGAAAAGACCTAACGCTTTCCGGCCAGGAAATTATCCTGCAAGGTAACGACTCGGTTCTTACCTCTATACCCGAAATCGGTTATCCATATAGTGTGGAATTTGAAATCTACGCAGATCCAAAGCCCAATATCGATGCGGTCTTATTCAAAGGTCCCCATTCTGTTTTCACCGCGAACTGGCAAAATACGGGTAAATTCGCATTCTCGCGCGACGGCTATGAATTCATCTTCCATTCCTATCGTTTGCCTGTGGAAAAATGGACAAAGGTTCGTGTAGAGGGAGATGCCAAAGGGACCTCACTTTACATAAACGGAGAGCTACAAGAACGTTTGGAAGGACGAATCGGTGTAGTTTACAATCAGAAAAGCCTGCGTAAAGACAGCATTTGGTATCAGGAAACACTTATCTTCCCATTGAAACAGATAGGCGACAAATTGCTGGGGTTTAAGGGAAGAATAAGAAATGTGATTTGCACTCCACTAAATGAAAAAAGATATAGCCTATAAAAATTTCTTCGATTGCATCCATTACTTTTTTTCCATGAAAGTATAACTTGTCTGACACCCGAGTGTCAGACGTATTGAGACCCGGGTGTCAGACAACATTCCTTTTAAACAAAAATAGGAATGGTAATAGGCAAATAAAAAATGGATTACTTATAAAAATTCTTTTGGAAAGCCTCAAACTCATCCTTCCCTCTGATACAACGCTGCCACCATGCGCGCCAAAAGCCTGTACCATAGCCGATAAGCTGTATAAATGCGGCGGCAATGGAATAAACGCCAATAGACAGACTTTTATTCTGAATAGTAGAATCAATGCATACGAGTAATGCATAGAGAATGATAGGCGTGAAACTGAAGAGGCAGAAGGGGGTTCCTAATAATAGAAGCGCCACTCCCAATGTAAATACGGCTGGAAGCAAATGCACCAGTTTCAGAGAATCCGGATATTTCTTATAAAGATTAATACGGGCAATGCCGGAGTTATGCACCTGCTTGAAGAATTTTTTCAAGTCAGTCCGACGTTTATGATATACCCAGGCATCAGGAAAAAGACGACAAGTGTACCCATTCTTAAAGATACGGATACTGAAATCAATATCCTCCCCAAAACGCATCTTTGAAAAACCTCCCAAAGCCTCGTACACTGCCCGGCGAACTCCCATATTAAAACTACGGGGATAGAATTTGTCCATCTTCTTTTTTCCGCCACGGATACCTCCGGTCGTGAAGAAAGAGGTCATGGAATAGTTAATTGCCTTCTGAATATCAGTGAAAGAATCGTGTGCACGGTCGGGGCCACCAAAAGCATCGGCAGGAGAAGTGGTGAGCTCCTTCTCTACCGCATCGAAGTAGCCTTCGGGAAGGATGACATCAGAATCCAATATAATAAGGTATTCGCCTTCGCTACGTTCTGCTCCGTAATTACGGGTTTGTCCCGGACCGGAATTGGGTTTAGAGAAATATTTTATATTCAACCGATCTGCATACCGGTCTACTACTCCTTTACAGGGAATGGAAGAACCATCTTCAACAACAACAACCTCAAAACCCTTAAAGTGTTGTACAGTAAGACTTTGCAATAATTCATCCACTTCATCGGGACGATTATAAACGGGAATTATGACGGAGTAACGCATATCAAAAACGGGATATAACTATTTGATATGCAAAGTAAGACAAAAAAAAGATGGACTCGAAATCGAGTCCATCTTTTTTTGTATATCAGCAATAAAATTATTACTTATTCAGGATATCCATTGTATCCGATGCGATCAACAGTTCTTCATCTGTTGGGATCACTACTACTTTCACTTTAGAAGCAGGAGTAGAAATGATTGCTTCTTCACCGCGAACCTTAGCATTTACTTCGTTATCAAGTTCGATACCCATGAATTCCATATCCTTACAAACTTCACGACGACATTCCATCTGGTTCTCACCTACACCACCAGTAAACAGGATAATATCCACACCGCCCAATGCAGCAGCATAAGCACCGATATATTTCTTAATACGGTAATAGTACATCTTCTCTGCAAGGATAGCTTTCTCATTGCCAGCCGCACAAGCAGCCAAGAGTTCACGCATATCGCTTGATACACCCGAAATGCCCAGTACACCGCTCTTCTTGTTCAACAGATTGGAAACACCGGTTGTGTTCAAGCCTTCTTTTTCCATGATAAATGTTACTGCACCGGCATCAATATCACCGCTACGAGTACCCATCATCAAGCCTTCCAATGGAGTCAAGCCCATAGTAGTATCCATACATTTACCATCTTTGATAGCAGCGATAGAACCACCGTTACCAATGTGGCAAGTGATAATTTTCTGTCCTACCGGATTTACACCCAAGAATTCACATACACGTTTTGACACATAACGATGAGAAGTTCCGTGGAAGCCATAACGACGTACACCATACTTTTCATACAGTTCGTGAGGAATAGCATACATGTAAGCATAATCCGGCATTGTCTGATGGAAAGCCGTATCGAATACACCTACCTGCGGAATGTTAGGAAGAATAGCAGAAACTGCATTTACCCCTTTCAAGTTAGCAGGATTGTGAAGCGGAGCCAAGTCATTGCAAGCAGCGAAAGCTTCCAGCACTTCCTTGTTCAGCAATACAGATTCGCTGAAACGCTCGCCTCCGTGTACCATACGGTGACCTACTGCATTGATCTCATCCAAAGATTTAATAGCGCCGTATTCAGGATTAATCAGCGTGTTCAGGATAAACTCTACTCCTACTGTATGTTCAGGAATATCTTTCTCCAATATTTTCTTTTCACCATTCGGCAAAGTAAGTTTCAAGAATGATCCTTTCAGACCGATTTTTTCGATACCACCTTGTGCAATCACTTCTTTGGTGGTCATATCGAACAATTTATATTTAATAGATGAACTTCCGCAGTTCAATACCAGAATCTTCATGTCGTTGTCGATTTATACTTAATAGTTTATATCTAATACTTATTTATTCGCTTTTGCTGCAATGGCCTGATTAGCTGTGATAGCAATCATGCGATATACATCTTCGATAGAACAACCACGAGACAAGTCGTTTACCGGACAGGCAATACCCTGAAGAATCGGACCAACAGCGTCAGCATGTCCCAGACGTTGAACTAATTTATAAGAAATATTACCAACTTCCAAACTTGGAACGATCAGCACATTTGCTTCTCCGGCTACTGGAGAACCCGGCGCTTTGCTAGCACCCACTTCCGGTACAAGAGCAGCGTCAGCCTGCATTTCACCATCCAAATCAAGAGTAGGAGCCATCTCTTTTGCAATCTTAGTAGCTTCTACGACTTTGTCTACATCCGCATGCTTTGCACTTCCTTTTGTGGAGTGGGAAAGCATTGCGACTGCGGCCTCTTTTCCTGTCAGCAGTTCAAATGATGCTGCGGAAGAAACTGCGATATGTGCAAGTTTTTCCGGATCCGGATTCTGTTCCAGACCGGAATCTCCGAATACAAATGTTCCCTCTGCTCCCATCTCACAGTCCGGAACAACCATTACGAAGAATGCGGAAACAAGCTTTGTTCCCGGTTTAGTCTTCAAAATCTGCAGACACGGACGCAGTGTATCTGCTGTGGAATGGCATGCACCCGAAACCATTCCGTCTGCATCTCCCATTTTTACCATCATAACACCGTAATATAAATAGTTGTTCAGAAGCAGTTCTCTTGCCTGTTCTTCTGTCATACCTTTTTTCTGTCTCAGTTCTACAAGCTTCGCAATATATGCTTCCGTCTTGTCATTTGTCGCAGGATCTACGATCTGTGCGCCTGTAAGATCATAACCGGCTCCGTTTTTCTCGATCTCTTCCTTGCTTCCTACAAGGATCAGCTTTGCAGTACCCTCTTTCAGTACGGCTTCTGCTGCCTTATAAGTTCTCTCGTCTTCTGTCTCCGGAAGCACGATCGTCTTTACGTCTGCTTTTGCTCTTGCTTTGATCTCATCAATAAATCCCATGGTTAAAAACCACCTTTCCTTTTTTCTCACTTTCTTCATTATAGCGCAAAGAAATACTGTATACAAGTGGGATTCATGTGCATTTTCAAGTACAATTTTATTTTATCTGCAGGAATCGTTGTTTTTCTGTTTATTTACAGGATGATTTCTATTTCTCACAGACAATTTCAAATGGAACTGCCGGAACATCTGCCATATTATATAAATTAACTAAAAACCATGAAGTCTGTGCAAAACAAATTTTTATCTTTTTCTCTGTTGCTTCTTTCAACGATATTTTTAACTGATTTCCTTCCACATCCACTTCAAACACAACCGGTTTTCCGTCTGCGAAAACTTCCAGTGCATTCAGTTTTTCTCCCTTTATTTTAAGACCGTCTGCCGCATGATCAAATCTTACTTTTATTATACTTCCCTCTTTTTCCGCTTTTATTGCCCGAGGCGCTTCACACATACATGGGATATGATAGACATAATTTTTTGCCAACAACGCCAATCTTTCTCCCACTATTTTTTTATTTTTCGGATGAATATCCACTTCTTCCCCGGCATCCGATATAGAACACAAATAGGCATTCTCGACTGTATCCGCAACCTGCTGCTGACATTTTCGAATGATCGGATATTGGTTTTCTGTCTCATCCATCAGCCATTTACGAAATCCCGGCAGCTGCACAAACAAAAACGGCAGCTTTATATCTCCCCATAATGTACGCCAGTCCGAGATCAACCCTGTCAGCATCTCTTTATATAGTACATTTTTCCCCGGCACATCATCACTTTCTCCCTGATACCATAAAAAACCTCGGATGCTGTATGGCGCGATCATTTTCAGCATGGATTCATATAAACTTCCCGGAATTGACTGCGGCAGAAGTGTTCCGAGATATTCTTGTAAATCAGAAGACATATTTCCGAAAAATGCTTCTAATTCATTTCTCTCCGGTGTTCTTGGTAAAACAAATTCCCCAAATGCATCCGCAAACGGATTGCCTCTGTCATTCATTGGGTTGCCGTGCTGCTTCTTCCAATACGCTTCCATATCCATTTCTGCAATGGTATCTTCATAATCATGCATCCAAGCCGCACCGACTTTTTTTACAGTCTCCGGATTCATCCATGCTCTTGAAATCGTTCCTCCCCAGTTGCGTCCGATCACGCCAACCGGAACCCTCAGTTCTTTTTGAATTTCTTTTTGAAAATAATATCCGACCGCACTAAAATATTCCAATTCTTCTTTTGATACTGCTTCTCTCCAAACGCCCTGCCTGCTGTAATCAAACTCCTCGAGCTGTCTTTCGTAACAGATTTCCGGAACGTCAAAAAAGCGTAAAGATTGATGTGGACAATTTTCGAACTCCTCTTCTCTGTGCTTTTCATAACGCATCCAAAATTCCATATTCGATTGTCCGCCCGCAACCCACACTTCACCTACTGCAACATCTTTATAAATCAGCTTTTCTTCTCCACATTCGATTACAAGGCATTCCTCTTCGGATGCCGTCAATTCCTCGATTCCCAACATCCATTTTCCATCTTTACCAACAAATGTCTTTCCTTCTTTTCCTTGGATTTTTGCACATACTTCCGCACCCGGAGTTCCCTCTCCCCAAACGGAAACCTTTTTCCCTCTCTGCAACATCATATTATTTTGAAAAATCGACGCTTTTCTCAACATATTTCTTTCCCTCCTGTTTTTCTTATTGTTTTCAATCTATTAAATGAATTAATATAATATTAACCAATTTTTCTTTGTTCCGCAAGATGATAAAAACGATTTTCTTTCATGCTTACATTTGCTAATCTTATATGCAACTGCTATAATAAAACAAAAATACAATTATAAGGATGATTTGATATGGATCAGACAGCATATTTCGCACAGATGAGAGAAAAACGTAAAACCGAAATTTTAATTTCCGCCCGCAAAATGTTCCTGACAGAAGGAATTGCCGCCTTCAATATCCAACAGTTGGCTCGTAATCTAGATATTTCGACGGTCACACTTTATAAATATTTCAAAAACAGTGATGATATTTTAAAAGCACTGCAAAAACAAATTTTACAAGATCTTCAAACCGACTCTTTTTCCGATACGATACCTGCTGGTAAAGACAGTCTGGATTCCTTGCAGCAGCTTTTAGAAACTTTTTATACCGAAATATTAAAGCGCAAAGAGGATCTTTCTCTTCTGCTTCTCTCCGAATGGTATCTGCCCTCAAAAGAAGCTAAAACCGCCTCCATTCTGCTGCCTTATATAAACAAATTGGAACCCGCATTCTTTTCCGCACTGAAGCAAGCTCAAACCGAACATCTTTTAAAAACAAATTTCGATATTTCTGACAGTCTTCATTTTTTTCAACAAATGAATCTGACGATGCTTGAACATATTGCCCTGATCAAAAAAACGCAATACGCAAAAAAGAAAAAGGAACTGCTTCAACAAATCCATCAGCTCATTTCTTCCTATATCCTTTCGATTAAAAAATAATATAAAAGCAAAACTGCTGCTCTGGCAGGTAATAGTTTTCCTACCATTGCAGCAGTCCCTTGACGCTCAATAAAATATAGACGCTTCTTATTTCACATTCGATACAACGCAGTTATGATCGCGAAATACATCAGGATCGTACAAGTGTCCATGATCGTGGAGATCAGCGGCGCCGCCATCAGCGCCGGATCGAGTCCGATCTTTTTTGCCAGAAGCGGAAGCGTACAGCCGACACATTTCGCCATGCATACAATGGCGATCATCGTAATGCCAATGGCGATCGCAAGCGTCAGATCCTGATCATACATCAGATATACGCGGACTCCATTGACGATCGCAAGCAGAACTCCGACGATCAGAGCCACCCGGATCTCTTTAAATACAACCCGGAAAAAATCTTTAAACTGGATCTCTCCTACGGCGAGTCCCCGTATCACCATCGTAGAACTCTGGGATCCGCTGTTTCCGCTCGTTCCCATCAGCATCGGGATAAAGGTGATCAGCACCGGCATCGCCGCCATCGCCTTTTCATAATGTGCCAGGATTTCTCCGCTGACCGTTGCCGAAAGCATCAAAAGCATCAGCCACAGCGACCGGTTCTTTGCATGCTGGAAAACAGACGTGCCGAAATACGAATCTTCATTCGGGCTGACACCGGCCATCATGCTGATATCCTCCGTTGTCTCTTCCTGCATAACGAGCATAGCGTCGTCAACCGTAACGATTCCGACAAGACAGTTCTCATGATCGATGATCGGGATCGCAACAAGACCGTATTTCCGGATCTTGCTTGCCACCTCTTCCTGATCATCTAGCGTGCGGGCACAAAGTACATTTTCATCCATGATCTCTTCGATCAATCTGGACTCGCCGGCCGTCAGAAGATCCTTGACGTCCACCGCCCCGATCAATTTTTTCTTCTCTGTCACATAACAAGTATAGATCGTCTCCCGGTTGATACCAACCTGCCTGATCTTCAAGATCGCATCTTCCACCGTCATCTCTTTGCGCAGGCTGATATACTCCACATTCATGATGCTTCCCGCGCTGTCCTCCGGATACTGCAGAAGCACATTGATCTTCTGTCTTGTTTCCTCGTCGGTTACCGACAGCAGACGGTCTACCACATTGGCAGGCATCTCTTCCAGTACGTCGACCGAGTCGTCAAGGTACATCTCATCCATGACCTCTTCCAACTCCGAGTCTGTCAATGCATTGATCAGATATTCACGCATATCGCTATTCATATCCGTAAATACTTCCGCCGCCTCTTCTTTCGCCAGAAGCCGGAAGATCAGGATCATCTGCCGCTGCTCAATGTCCTCTAAAATCTCTACAATATCAACGGGGTGCATCGTTTCCAGCAATTCTTTTAATTCTTTGAACTCCCTCTTTTCAAGCAGTTCTTCGACCTGTTCTTTCTTCATTACGTCCCCCGCTTTCGTTCATTTCATTTTTCTTGATGTTTTTTTACCATCTTTTATAGTATAATAGTTCTCAAAAAGATATACAAGGAGATTCTTATGAAAATTGTCGGATTAATCGCTGAGTACAATCCATTCCATAACGGACACCGCTATCATATCGAGCAGGCAAAAAAAATCACAGGCGCCGACCACGCAGTCGTTGTGATGAGCGGCGACTATGTACAGCGCGGGATTCCCGCATGCATGCCCAAACGTCTCCGAGCGGAAATGGCATTAAAATGCGGTGCTTCCGCGGTTTTTGAACTTCCTGTCTGCTATGCGACCGGCAGCGCGGAATTATTCGCAGAGGGCGCTGTTTCTCTTCTCGATCGGCTCGGCATCGTCGATACGCTTGTATTCGGCAGTGAGTGTAACGACCTCGAAAGTCTTTCGCAGATCGCCGATCTTCTCGTGGAGGAACCGGAACTTTACCGAACCGTCCTTAGGTTCCATTTAAAAAACGGAGCTTCCTATCCCATGGCACGGCAGGAAGCCGTCTCTGCATGTCTCCGCGGAAACGACTGCTCTTTCCTCTTAAACGATCCGAACAATATTCTCGGGATCGAATATTTAAAAGCCCTGAAGCGTCAAAAAAGCCGGATCATACCGTACACGATTGCCCGGCGCGGAGCACATTACCACGATCCGGATCTGCACGATTCCTACAGCTCCGCTTCCGCGATCCGTTCCTTGCTCGCCTACTCCGGTTCCGCGGTTCATATCGACCATGCCGGTCAGCCGGAATCTTCCGGGATACACCATATCCTCGGTGAGTTGGAACATCAGGTTCCGGAATCCTGTCTGGAATTATTAAAAGATCATCACAGGATCCAGTATCCGATCTGCCAGAATGATTTTTCTCTCATTTTAAAGTATAAACTGCTCAACAAAAAACAGGATTCCCTGATCCGATACATGGATGTTTCTCAGGAACTTGCCAACCGGATCTGCGCGCAGCTCAATCATTATTTTCACTACCAGCAGTTCTGCGAACTTCTGAAAACACGGGAGCTCACGCAGACCCGTGTCAACCGGGCGCTGCTGCATATTATGCTGGGGATCAAAAAGAAAAATGTCGCCGCCTATACTTCCGATCATTTTCATTATTATGCCCATCTTCTTGGCTTTCGGAAAGACTCGGAAAAAGTGATCTCCGCAGCCGCCAGGCACGGAAAGCTTCCGCTGCTCACCCGCCTGTATGACGCCGGACATCTCCCGGAATCCGGACAGAAAATGCTGACGCAGGATGTTTTAGCTTCTAATCTTTACACGTCCGTTGTGACAGACAAGTATAAAACAGCTTTTAAAAATGAGTATAACCAGGGGATCCTTAAAATATAAGGTTCCTCTGGTTATCTCTTTCCTGTCAACAGCATCCGTGTACAAGAAAAATACGCCTTTTGTACACGGACGCTGCAATCTTTTAAACGCACACGCGTATCGTCAGATCTTCACTTTCTTCGTACAAGTCACCGCCATCGCTCCCGGACCGATATGGCATGCAACGCTCAAAGACAACGGAGCTTCCGTGATCTCAAACTGTGGAAACATCGTATGGATCTCTTCTTTCCATTCCACTGCGTCTTCCTTGCCGCATGTACACACAACCCCCAGCGTAAGCTGATCTTCTTTTCCTTTGAAACGTTCTTTCAGGTCTGTCTCGATCGCCTTGAGCATCGTCCGCTTTGCCGCTTTCCATCCGCGTACTTTTGCAAATGCATCCAGCTTTTCTCCCTGAATCTGCAGAACCGGCTTCAGATTCAATACTGTTCCGAGTGCTGCCGCTGCCGGAGTGATCCGACCGCCTTTCTTTAAATATTTCAGCGTATCTACGGTAATGTAGATCGTAGACTCAAACTTTTCCGCCTCCAGGATCTCTTTGATCTGCGCGGCGTCTTTTCCTGCATCCCGCAAAAGTATCGCATCATAAACCGACTGCTCCTGAGTCACGGAAATCCGCTGGTTGTTCACAACCTGCACTTTTCCGTCATAATCCTGCGCCAATGTCATCGCAGTTTCACAGGATCCGCTCAAGCCGCTGGACATCGGGATATGTACAACCTCATCATATTCTTCCAGCAGCTGATCCCAGCGTTCCATCACATCTCCCGGAGACGGCTGGGAAGTGGAGATGTCCGCATCCTCTTCCAGATACTTGTAAAATTCTTCCTGTGTCAGTGTAATATCTTCAAAATACAGCTTCTCATTGATAAAGAACGGCATCGGCAGAACACAGATTCCCAGTTCTTTGCCTTTTTCCTGTGTGATCCCGCTGTTGCTGTCTGTCATGATCGCTATTTTTTTCATGTCGCTTCCTTTCTGTGCTAATTTTTGAAACTATGGATCGGAGCCGGTATTCTTCCTTTTCTGCCGATAAATGCATCACAGCCGAATTCATTGACTGGCATGATCGGCGCATATCCGAGAAGTCCTCCAAACTCTGCGATCTCTCCTACATCTTTTCCGATCACCGGGATCAGACGGACTGCCGTCGTCTTCTGATTGACCATACCGATCGCCATCTCATCTGCGATAATTCCGGAAATCGTGCTTGCCTCTGTCTTTCCTGGGATGGCGATCATATCCAGCCCCACCGAGCAGACGCAAGTCATCGCCTCCAGTTTCTCCAGTGTCAGGCTTCCCGCATTGACCGCGTCGATCATTCCCTGATCTTCACTGACCGGAATAAACGCGCCGCTGAGTCCTCCTACATAAGAAGACGCCATCACGCCGCCTTTTTTCACCTGATCATTCAGCATTGCCAACGCCGCCGTCGTTCCCGGTGCGCCGACCCGTTCCAGTCCGATCTCCTCAAGGATCTCCGCCACGCTGTCACCGATCGCCGGTGTCGGCGCCAGTGAAAGATCTACGATCCCGAACGGAACGCCGAGACGTTTTGACGCTTCTCCCGCGACAAGCTGTCCCACACGGGTCACCTTAAACGCGGTCTTTTTGATCGTCTCGCAAAGTTCTTCAAATCCTTTTCCCCGTACTTTTTCCAACGCTTTCTTTACAACTCCCGGTCCGCTGACGCCGACATTGATGACAGCATCCGCTTCTGTCACTCCTAAAAATGCACCGGCCATAAACGGGTTGTCATCCGGCGCGTTGCAGAAGATCACCAGTTTCGCACAGCCAAGGGAGTCATTCTCTTTTGTCGCCTCGGCCGTCGCTTTTACGATCTCGCCGCAGAGACGCACCGCATCCATATTGATGCCGGTTTTCGTCGAACCGACATTGACGGAACTGCAGATCCGCTCGGTTACCGCCAGCGCCTGCGGGATCGAACGGATCAGATTCTCATCACTCTTTGTCATCGCTTTGGAGACAAGTGCGGAATAACCGCCGATAAAATTCACGCCGACTTCTTTCGCCGCGCGATCCAGCGTCTTTGCCACTTCCACAAAATCTTCCGGACATTTACATGCCGCTGCGCCGACCAGCGCGATCGGCGTGATGGAAATCCGTTTATTCACGATCGGGATCCCGAATTCCTTTTCGATATCCTGACCCGTGCTGACCAGATCTTTTGCAATGGTTGTGATCTTATCATAAATCTTCCGGTTCAATTCTTCCAGATTGGAGTCCACACAGTCCAACAGGCTGATTCCAAGTGTGATCGTACGCACATCCAGATTTTCGTGTTCGATCATCTTATTTGTCTCTGATACTTCATACATATTAATCATGTCTGGTTCCTCGCATTCGTTTTTCGTTTTCCGCTTACAGTCTGTGCATTTTTTCAAAAATCTCTTCTCTCTGGCAGTGGATCGTCACGCCGATCTCCTCACCGAGCGTCGCCATCTCGTCACAGACCGCCGTAAAATCCTGTTCCAGATCCGATATGTCCACGATCATCATCATATTGAAGTATCCCTGAATGATCGTCTGTGAAATATCCAGAATATTGATCTGATGCTCTGCAAGATAAGTACATACCTTTGCAATGATCCCTACGGTGTCTTTTCCCAATACTGATACGATACATTTTTTCATCCTGTTTGTCCTCCTGCACATTCTATTTTCTGCTTAAAACATAAGGATCTCCGATACGCTGTCGCGGTTTGCGACCTGCATATTCAGTTCCTCGCCTTTATAAGGATTGTCCCCAAGCGTTACTTCCAGCTTCACTGTCTCATATGCAAGTTTTGCATAATTATTCTCTTTGCTTAAATGCCCCAGAACAATATGTTTCAAATTATCATGTAGTATATCACAAAGAAGTCTGCCTGACAATTCGTTGGACAAATGCCCCCTGTCCCCCAGAATCCTTCGCTTCAGATGATACGGATATCCGCCGACTTCCAGCATATGTACATCGTGATTTGCTTCCAGAAGCACTGCATCCAGATTTTCTAGTTTCTTCACGATATAATCGTTATAGATCCCCAGATCCGTCGCCACCGCCGCAGCTTTCCCCCCGCACTCCATCCGATAACCGGACGGTTCGTTGGCGTCATGGGAGATTGCAAACGGATCAACCGTAATATCTCCCAGCGTAAATTTCTCGTCGACCGTGATCGGATGCAGAATCCCATCCGGCAGTTTTCCAAGGCTGGAACTGGATTTGATTCCCTCGATCGTTCCCGGCGTCGCATAGATCGGAACCCCATATTTCCTGCTGAACACCCCCAGACCCTGAATATGGTCTGAATGTTCATGAGTCACAAGGATCCCGTCCAGTTCATCCCCTTTGATCTCCAGCTTTTCCAGTCCGGCTTCGATCCTTTTTTTGCTGATGCCCGCATCCACCAGCAAATGCGTATCGTCGCTTCCCACATAAATACAGTTGCCGCTGCTTCCGCTGGCAATACTGCACATTCTCATAACAATTCTCCTATCTGTTCCTTTGTATTTTCCAATGTTCCGCTGTTTTCGATCACATGGTCGCAGCTTTCCCGGAACATCCGTTCCGTCGGCTGTGATGCGATCATTTGCGTGATCTTCTCGTCCGTATAACCGCGCGATTCTTTCAGTCTACGTCTCCTCACCGGTTCTTCCGCATAAATATACCACATTTCATCACAGATCGACTCGTATCCCGCAGTCGGAAGAAGCGCCGCCTCGATCACATACAGTCCGACACCGTCCTTTCGCTTCCGCGCAATGTCCTCCCGCACCCATTCTTTCACTTCCGGATGCACGATCGCATTTAACTTTGCAAGTTTTTCTGGATCTCCAAACACAGTTTCCGCAAGCCGGTTCCGATCCAGTTCCCCGTCATCCCTCAGAATCTCGGTACCAAATTGTGAGACAATCCGTCCAAAGCATTCCTGCCCGCTTTTCTGCAGATTCTTTGCCACCCCGTCCAGTTCTGTGACCACTGCGGCGTACTCCGATTCCAGATATGCGAGCACCGCGCTTTTCCCACAGCCGACACCGCCGGTAATTCCTATTACTTTCATGTTCCTTTTCCGCCCCCGCTATTTTACCTCATACCAGCTGTTTCCAGTATGCATATCGACGATCAACGGTACTTTTAACTGTGCGGCATATTCCATCTGTTCTTTTAAAACGCCTTTTACTTCCTCCAATTCTTCCACCGCCGTCTCGATCAAAAGTTCATCGTGCACCTGCAGGATCAATCTGGATCTCAATCCCCGTTGTTTTAATTCCCGGTCCACTCCGATCATTGCGATCTTGATCACGTCCGCCGCAGTTCCCTGGATCGGCGCGTTCATCGCCACACGTTCCCCGAAGTTCCGCTGCATAAAGTTGCTGGACTTTAATTCCGGTACCGGACGGCGGCGTCCGAACAATGTTACAACATAACCATTTTCTTTCGCATGTTCCACCTGCTCATCCAAAAACCGTTTGATCCCCGGGTAGGTTTCAAAATAGCTTTCGATATATTGTGCCGCCTCTTTTCGTGTAATGCTCAAATCCTGACTCAGCCCGAACGAACTGATTCCATAGACGATCCCGAAATTGACCGCTTTCGCATTTCTTCTCTGCAGATCCGTCACCTCATCAAACGGAATATGAAATACCTGTGACGCCGTCATCCGATGAATATCCTGCGCCTCCCGGTATGCCTGAATCAACTGCTCGTCTCCGGAACAATGCGCCAGGATCCGAAGTTCGATCTGTGAATAGTCCGCATCCAGAAAAACATATCCCTCCTCCGGAACAAATACTTTCCGGATCAGACGCCCCAGTTCCATCCGCACCGGGATATTCTGCAAATTCGGTTCGGTGCTGCTGATCCGTCCGGTTGCAGTGATCGTCTGGTTAAATTTTCCGTGGATCCGCCCGTCTTCACTGATGTAATTTGCCAGTCCGTCCGCGTATGTGGATTTCAGTTTTGTAAGCTGACGATATTCCAGGATCTTGTTGACGATCGGATGATCCGGCGCCAGTTTATCCAACACATCCGCAGCCGTCGAATATCCGGTCTTTGTCTTCTTTCCCCCCGGAAGTCCGAGCTTTTCAAATAAGATCACACCGAGCTGTTTCGGAGAGTTGATGTTAAACGTCTCTCCGGCTTCCTCGCAGATCTCCTGTTCCAGTTCCGTGATCCGTCCGCCGAGCTGGTCTCCATAACTTTTCAGCGCTTCCCCCTCTACATGGATCCCCGCCTGTTCCATACCATACAATGTAAATAACAGCGGCATTTCAATATCCCGGAACAGCTCATACATCCCGCTCTCTACTAATTTTTCTTTCAGAAGCGGCGCCGCTTTCCATGCTGTATATGCCTCGTAGCAGGATCTGCACATTCCGTCCGCTTTTTCATCGATCAGAAGCCCCAGCTGCTCTCTCGCCACATCCTCATACATATAATCGTTCTTCAAAGGATTCAGAAGATACGCGGCTACCGTCGCATCAAAACAACGTTCGTGGCGCTCTGCCTGAAAAAGTGAAAGATATTGTTTGAGATCAAACATCGCAAACTCTCCTGCTGCCGCCTGAACCTCCCCTAACTTTTCAAATAACGCATCCATATCCGTCTCCATGCTGCATGGGATCGAATAGACTTTTTCTTCATCGTATGCAATGGAAATCCGTCCGTATCCGGAAGCATGCACAAACAACGGAAGGACATTTCCATCCTCTTTCCAGATCGAAACCCCCACCCGTTCTGCCTGACACGCTTTCGCAAACACCGCCTCTATTTCCCGCCGGTCCGTCACTTCACAAAATCGCTCTTCCACACGGTTTGCCGTCGCTTCCACATCAAACCGTCCAAGAAGATTCTTGAACTGCAGTCTCTGAAACAGTTCATACGCTTCTTTTGTATATGGATTGCCGTATTTTGCCTTTTCCGGATCAAATGCGATCTCCGCATGAGTGTCGATCGTCGCCAGCGTCTTGCTCATACGCGCCTGTTCCCAGAATTCCCGGATATTTTTGCTCGCTCTGGGCGGCTTTACTTCCTCCGCATGGGCATAGACATTTTCGATCGTCTTGTATTCCGTGATCAGTTTGGTCGCCGTCTTCTCCCCGATTCCCGGAACTCCCGGAATATTGTCGGACGTATCCCCCATCAAAGCTTTCACATCAATAAATTCTGTCGGAGTAACGCCTAATTTTTCTTTGACGTCCGCTGCATAATAATCTTCCACCTCGGTCCGCCCCTGCTTCGTCTTCGGGATCCGGATCTTCACTTTTCCGGTGGCAAGCTGCAAGGTATCCCGGTCTCCGGAAATGATCGCAACATCCATCCCTTTTTCCTCGCAGATCCGGGAAATCGTTCCGAGCAGATCGTCTGCTTCCAGTCCCGCTTTCT